>Ga0209498_1001469_pt1 | contig 14444 bp, 12 predicted proteins | sample WalLakDeSediment_FD_184131 | JGI IMG/M metagenome (GOLD analysis project Ga0209498, IMG submission 184131) | Lake sediment microbial communities from Walker lake, Nevada to study Microbial Dark Matter (Phase II) - Walker Lake 11/02/13 Deep... | ecosystem: Environmental > Aquatic > Freshwater >... | reverse complement strand
TGAGCAGAAGCTTACGTTGCATACGATGGCAACCCGCTTAGTGCGTACTTTGAAGATGGCAAGCTAAAACAAGACACCGTTACTGGCAAGCCAACCACAAACGTATTGACACGTGAAGAGCGCATCCGTATTGAGGATGAGATTGCTAATGAAGGCGTAGACCCAGACGTTGCCAAGATCGATCGTCCTGATGGTTACACCTCACCGTTTACGCTAGAAGATTGGAATACTTACAACACCGAAGATTCCGGTCGTATGTCTCAGCTGGATTCTGGAGACCCGATCACTAGCACTATACCTGCTAAGCGGATTCAGCTGATCGTCGCTGGGTTTATTAACCGTCTGAAGATTAAACCCAAGGTCAAGGTATATAAGAACCAAGCTGACTTCCTTGAGAAGAACCCTGAGCTGTACGCACGTGCAGTCGCTGAGCGCCCACAGGGAGATTTCGACACAGCTCCGGCTGTTGGCTATTCGTTCGGTGACGGCAATGTCGTTATCTTCTCTGACCGGGTATTCACTGAGCGCCAGCTGAAATTTGTTCTAGCCCACGAAACGCTTGGACACTTTGGCTTCCGTGGATTCCTGTCTGAAGCGCAGCTTAATAAGATTCTGGATGACATCTACAACTCTAGCCCACGCATCAAGGCTGCTGTCGATACTGCAATGGCAGCTCGTAAGATGGATCGCCGTGAAGCTACTGAAGAATATCTGGCTGACTTTGCTGGTTCGCTTGAAACCAATATCCTTGCTCGGTTCTGGAACGCTGTTAAAGACCTGCTGAATAAAGTCGGTGTCCAGTTCGAAGATGACATGGCTCGCTATCTGGTAGGTCAGTCACGCAAGTACGTGCGCAATGGCAAGGCACCCGGTAACTTCTTTACACCAAGTCTGTTTGGTAAAGACCTGATGGCGTACGAGAGTATGTCTGACCCGATGGGCTCTGGTCGTTTTGCAGTTGCACAAGGGTACTACGACGAGAACAACCGCGTTGCCGCTGAGTACGCACAAGCGCACCGCACCGAAGGGTTCTTTGATGCCAACTCAGTATTTGATCGTATCCGTAAAGCTGGCATAAACATTCCTGATATGTGGGAGCGGGTCACCACAGAACTCAAGACAATGAATTACTCAGCCCGTGAGAACATGGGCTACCGCAAACTTTATGACGTCTTGCGCAGCACTGTGCAGCGTGTTAACGAGCTGCGTAATAAGTACAACAAGAGTATGAACCTGCTGCTCGAACCAAAGTTTGACTTCCTTGGCGTTCGTTTTGGTAGTGGTCTGGATAAACAACAGATCGACCAAGTTAATCGTATGGCGACAGTACAGAACCGCCTCAAAGAAAAAGCCGTTACCGATAACATAGTTCGTAAAATGGGCTCGCTAGTTACTTTTGTAAACGGTCAGCCCGTACTCAATCAAGATATGGTTGAGACCTTGCGCAACCTTGGCAACGTAACGCTGGAAGAATTCCAAAACGGTTTTACGTACACAATCACTGCGACACGTCCAATGGATGATGCTGGACGTAAGCAGGTTAATACTGAGCGCGCTGAGAAGTTGAAGTCAGCAGTTAACGAAACAGATCGTGACGCGATAAACGAAATTTACGACGCGCTGCTACAAGAAGACGCTTACACCACTGAAGTAGAACAACAATTTGCAGCTATGCCTGAGCTGACTAAAGACAGCCCTGAGTGGTTAGGTCTACAGCAAATGCGTGACACTATACTTGAAGCTGCGCTTGACGAGTTGCTGGCTAACTACCGCTCTGTCGTTGCTGAGCGTGACAATCTGAAGCGTGTTATAGAGCAGTCCATTGGGCGTCCAATGACACCACAGGATGTTGAGTTTGTTCAGCGTGTCGAAGATAGAGCTCGTGAGATTCAGAATGAAAACTCGTACATTAGTGCGCAGGGTGATTTTATAATAGACCCCACATCTAATGACAGTTACTTCGAGTTTCTAAAGGCTTTCAACGAAGCAATCATTGGTAGGGACACAGACCGCCATGCGCCTTTTGCTGAGTTGTTCCCAGCAGACGAACGCGCTTCTATTATCAGTGACCTCGAAGCGTTTAAGACAGACTCCAAACTCCCTGATGCAGTAGGAGATGCTAGGTTCGCTGTTCAACATGCAGTAGCTAACCTTGCTATGTTTGAGACGCAACGACAGAACGCTGACCTTAAAGCTAAACGCACAATCGCTCGTTCCTATGTACCCTTTGGTCGTGAAGGACCGTGGCAAGGTCGTGTTCAGGCAATAGACCCTAAGACGGGTGAAATATATAAAGTGTCTGAACGGTTCCGTCATAGTCTGGTTTACATCCAAGCACCAACTAAAGCTGACGCTGAGTTTGCTGTGCAGCGTATTAATAGTGTGCTGGGTAAAGATACATATGAGATGGAAGTGCTTGTAAAAGGTGAGTACGAAATTAAACCTGTGCTTTTGGTAGCAAGAGCTGAGACTGCGCGTACTACTTCATCTTCTGCGTCTAGTATTAACCTGAACGAAGTGCTGAGTACCATATTGCGGTTCAATATAAACCTGACTCCGGCTGAGCGGTCTCGCTTGGTTGTTGGTATGACAAAACAAAACGCTCCGATACGTAACCGCTTAGAGCGCGCAGGTGTACCGGGCTTTGATCCAAACACACTGAAGTACGTTTCTCAGCATTTGGAATCTCTAGCAAGCTCCGTTGCTCGTAGAGAACATCGTATACAGTTGGATAACTTGTTTGACGAGACAATTCCTGAGTCTACAGCACTGTGGTATGGCAATCTCCAGACATACGAAGGAAAACGTCAGGCTTGGGAGAACGCTCAAAACGATCAAACGCTTTCAGATAGAGAGCGGGAAGCTATCAAGCGTGACTTCGACGACTACCACTTTACCTATGTGACTAATAACTCTCAGGTAACAGGTAAGAGATACCTTGACCGTGGTCGTCGAGCTGTCGCTTTCCTTGACTCACAAGACAGCATCGAATACTCAGATTTTGCGTCCGGTGAGTTAGGTTCTAGCCTCAAGATGTGGACAGTTATCTCACAGCTCGGTGGTTCTGTTGCAACTGGTATGCTGAACATCATCGGTGTTCAGACCAACGCGATCCCTGCGCTGGCAACTTACAACGCAAAGACATCTTTCGGTGGCGGCTTCGGCTTAGCACGTTCACAGATCGCTGTAACCCATGCGCTGTCACAGGTAGCAAACCCCAGACAGGCGCGTGTTGAGTATTGGGATAGCCTGCTCAGTGATCCACAAGCTCTTGCTGAGTCTGGGTTTACGCTCCAAGAAGCGCAGTTCATGCAGAAGGAAGTTGGTGGCGGTACTATGGCTGCTGCGCTGATGAACGCCCTGCTTGGTAGTGCTCGCGGTAAAGTAACATCGGGCGCAGGACAGAAAGCTCTTCGTGCGTATATGGCTCCGTTCGCCTACACAGAGCAGATGTCTCGCCGTGGTGTGGGTCTTGCGTCTTTCCGCTTACGCTACGAACAAGAGATTCAGGCGTTGGAGAATCGTTCTGATCTCACCCAAGAACAGAAGCAAGAGATTGCGTTTGATAAAGCTGATCGGTTCGCGGTCGACATGATCGACAATACGCTCGGTGAATACGCAATGTTCAACCGTCCGGCCTTGTTCCGTGGTGGTATGCAGCAATTTATATTCATGTACAAAATGTTCCCGATTACCTCGATACTGGTAATGAAGAACATGAGCCGCAAAGGACAGCTGACCATGATCGGGCTGCTCCTGCTGCTCGGTGGAACTAAAGCGCTGCCATTTGCAGACGACTTGATGGATTTGATTGACACCATTGCGCAGGCACTTGGGCTTGGGCCTAGAAGTTTTTGGAAGGGTAGCGCAGAACGTACGCTTGTCGAGGCTGTTGATAGTGTAATGCCGGGTGCAGCGCCGTATGCCTTGCGTGGTTTTGTCAACAACTTCCTGCCGACAAACTTATCAGACCGTGTGTCACTGGGTAACATTGTTCCCGGTACAGGCATTGCGCTCGCAGGTTCAAATACGACACGCGAGTTGTTGGAAGTTGCTGGACCAGTAGCGTCGTTTATCCAAGGTTCTATTTCTACTGCTGGTGATCTTGCTAGGTACGGGCTCGGTAAAGCAGGGGTTGTTCCAGATACGACATCGTTTATGTCTGTTGTGCGGAACTCACCGTTTACTATGGGACGTGTACTCGGTGACCTTTCTATGTATTCAGACGCTAACGCGGTTGTGAATCTGCGAGGACAAGTCATTACTAAAGATATTGGTACTAGTACCTACATCGCTCGCGCACTGGGCTACTACCCGTCTGCTGCTACCAGAGAGAACGATATTGTCCGTGTCTCCCGTCGGGTTAATGACTACACCAAAGACATCACAGCACTGTATCGCGGCTTGTATGTATCAGCACGACTGGCTAACGACAACAAGAGAGCGAACGAAGTGCTTACGATGGTACGCGAGTGGAACAACAACGCGAAGGGAACTGGTATGGAGATACGCAACTTCCCGCGTAATGCCAACCGTGCGCTGCGTGAAGCTCGTCGCTCAACTACTGAACGCTACCTCCGTACAACTCCGAAAGCCTCTCGCCAGATAACGAACGACTTACTGAGAATATACGGGGTAGACGAGTAGTTACACAGCCTGTAACTGTCCGAACGCTAAGTTCTCTGCGCTCGTATCCGCGTCATCGAGGATAGTCATTAGCCTCGGATGGTTCAGGTTGATACCCACGACATAGCACTGGGCTAGTTTAATCGGCGTGTCTTTACCAAGGTAGGCTTTCTGCGATCTAGGTGTTGCGATAGCAGACTCCTCATTCATCTCAGCCATAAAGCGTTTGTAGTCCACTCCCTGCGCACTCAGCCACTTACGGAAATAAGTGCGGTCAATAAGTATCGTACCTTTATCAAACGAATCTGCGGGTGAATTACGGAACACGTCGAAGCGAACACGGATGTCAGCGCGTGGTAGACGGCTCATATCAACAGCAGGTTTCTGTACGCCAGTGTGCATAACTGTAACAGCAGCATTAGCATTGTCGTTCAGGAAGTCAGCGAGGATGTCGAAGCTGTCTGACTTGTTCTCAGCGATGTTGTTACGTACTGCGCCGAGCTGCTCAAGTACCCACTCAATACCAGTGCGTGGGTTGTATTGGATCAAGTCCCACTCAAAGGCCAGCTCTGCTGCCAGATCAGCCAGACTGATAGCTTGTTCCCAGAAGCGTTCTTCACCGCTGAACTCAGCACCGTACTTCGACTTGAGTTTTGAAGTTGCCTCAGCAATCATGGCACGGATGCCCGGCTCGCCAATCTCAAGCAGCCGCTTTACAAACAGCCTGCCTACTGTGCCGTAGTTCGTCATCAAGAACTCATATATCTTCCGACCAGCCTCACTGCCCTTGGTAAACATATTGTGCGATGGCACAGTCAGTTCTAACAGACGCATCATCTGCGCCTCGGTGTCCAGACCAGAAGCAATCATCTTGGAGTTGAACGATCTGTTTGTGGATACCACGACTGGCATTGCCCATGACTTCGCGTCTCTTTCCTCAGCGCTGCGTGTCAGTCTAGCTTTGTCACGGCCTTGGCTTACCCAGTAAATAAAATCAGCGACATCTTTATCTGCCATCAACGTGACTTCATCAATGGTCAGTGGCATATGGGCGTATGTTCCCATACGGTTAAACAAAGTATTCTGTGTGAACTTGGATGCGAAGTGCAGCTTGTCTGGGTTACCGTAGAGCGACTGTATCCAGTATTGAATGAGTGTCTTACCACCACCGGTCGGGCCGTACAGAGAAACCGTCAGACCTTTAAGACCAGTAAACGCATACAGCACAGACGATAAGCCAACGCTCAGCGCGAACATATGCCACGGCATATGAGCTTTCTCAAGGAGCGACGTGAATTGTGTCCACGCTTCGGGTGACCCTGCGGTTTCGTAGAAGTCATGCCCTACACGCTGGGTAGTCGACGCCAGATTGATAGCTTCTTCAGCTACCGTACCATCACTGTTGCGACGCAGAAGCGTGTTACCGATGACGAACTGCTTGAAGTTATCTTTCCAGCCCATCGAGGCATACAAGTTTGTCATCGCACGTTTCTGCCGCAACTCTTCCATATATGAGCGCAGCATAAGTTGAAAATACTCCGTTTGTCGTTTGTTGTATAGAACAATACCTTGGTCAGCAATAGCTGTGGCAAATTCCCGACTGCCTTCTGATAGGAAAGCCTGCCTTAATACAAGTTCCTGCCAGCCAGCATGGGGGCGGTTCCAGTGATACCGCACAGTCTCATAGCCAAGCGATTCATCACGTCCGTAACCGACTGGGTATATGTCGAACGGACACACATCAATATCGGTTTCGTCGATAGTAATTTTAATACCACCTGACGTGCGCTTGAATGGTTTAGGTATCTTGATCTCAGTAGCGATAGCATCAGGTGCTTCTTTAGAGACTTCGACTTCCTGATACTGTGAGCCTAGTCGTGCCGGAGAACCGATCCTACCTTTGACCTTACAGTTCTTACAGCCTGCTGGATTCTCAAGTTGAAATCTCTCGCATGTTGTCGGGCCAGTTGCTGACTCCCGCCAGTGATACATTTTGCGCAGCGTACTACTCGCATCAAACTCTGGGTGGTCTTTACTCCACTCAATAGCAGCGTCTTCAGGATTATGGCAGAACGCAGCCACACCCATTATGTTGTACCACATGGGCTCGGATACCTTATCTTGGTTATCCACTGCCCACTGTATCTGTTGGCATTTACTTTTAACAACGGCTGCATTTGCAGGAGGAAAGTCCGTCTGTACTGCCATGTCTTGCAGCAGTGGGCTCTCTGTCCTGTCGGTAAATTCTGGTATGTGCGTGTAGTACGCACGAACTGCGTGACGCAGTGTCTCAACACTAATAGGTGGTCGGTCAACCAGTACCTTCACAGGCTTCTGACCTTTCGGATTCACAGTACCCAAGGGGCGCAGTACACGCGCCGAGTCAGCAGTGACTGTCGGGTCAATGGCAAGACCATGATCTATTGCGCAAGACTTAAACGCTTGTGCCAGTGGCTTCCACTGTGCAGGCTCTAACGCTTCGTCGAGTACCCAGTAAACGTGTAGTCCGTTACCAGATGAAACGATCATAGGCTCAGGTACACCTGCGCTCTTAACAAACGAGAGTAATGCTTGCAGTCCTGCCTTCTGGTTTGGGTAACGCTTTTCTTCACCGCAATCAATATCTAACGCCACCACTTTAGTCTGGTGAACATTGGTTTGCTTACGGTTGCCTTTCTCTTGAAAGGACGATACTGCGTAATATATGTTGTTGCCACGTTTAGCGAGGCTTTTTATTGCTTTGTCGAGTTCGTCTATAGAGGAAACAAATCCATGTCTGAGTGCTCCGTTGTCTAACAGAACTGCACTGACATAAATACCCTCGGACGGAAGAACCCGCTGTAAAAACTTCAGCGTATCCATCGTGATCCCCGGTGGCGGGAGGTGTTACCCTCCCGCTAATATGTTTACTGGAGTTGGTCGAGTAGCTCTAACAACTTAGCCTTGCGTTGCTTTTGCTCCATTGCAATGACATCAGGTGCAGGCCATGCGAATTCTTGCATCACGGCTAACAGCCTTCTCAACATTGTCTTGGCTTTGGCTTCGTTGGTTTTGCGTATAGGCTTACCTCGTACCCATCCATAATAAGTCATACGAGATACTCCCAGCAACTCCGACATATCCGTAGCCGTTAACAACATATGCTTCCGCAACGCTTCGACCTTTGTGAAGTCGAAGGATGCTTTACTCGTCATCAGCGTCAACCTCTCCAATAAGGGCAGCGATTTCATCAGCCAAACTGGACGCATCGTCAGCTTCTACCTTGGCAGCTTTTGGTGCAGCCTTAGGTGCAGCTTTAACAGGCGCTGGTTCAGCAGCTTTCTTCGCACCAAAACCACGCTTAGGGGCAGGGGCTTCTTCCTCTACTTCCGCAACTTCCTCAACTACAGGCTGTGGAGCGGGTACAGCTTTGAGTGGTGCAGCTTTCGGTACAGCTTTTGGTACTGGTTGCGCTGCAACAATCTCACCAATGATGGCTTTAACCTCGTCAGTGCCGAACAACTTGTCAACAACCTGCTGGGTTTCAGCTTCAATGAAGCCACTAAACTTGAACATCAGTTTAGGAAAGCTGGCATCAGGGTCAAATGAGATGCGCGTCTTAACAATCTCAGCGGGGATACCACGTACAGCCAGTTCTTTCTGGTACTGGTTGAGATTCTTGAGAGCCGCTGGGGTAACTTCCAGCAGATATACAGGGCCAGACGGATCGTCAGCAGCAACGATAGCAAGACGCTTCTTATCAGAACACGCTTTAACTTGTTGACCGCTGTCAGTCACTTTGGAACCCCATGCGTTTTGCGGACAGGTAGCACACAGATCGTTCTGCGGGGATTCAGCAGATGCGTCAGGGCCGATACCGTCCAGTGAGAAGCAGTCAGGTGCAGTAGGGTCAGCGTCCTTTGACCATGCCTTTGCGTACCATGCTTTAGATAAGCGTGGGTTAGCACCGACTACGACTACATCAAGATACGTCTGGTCGATCAAAGTCTCAGTGTCACCCTCAACGATACGGAAGCGAGATGACTTAATGCTGATACGCGGGAAAGATTCACCGCCGCTGCTGATACCACCAGTCATTGATTGAGCCAGTGCAGATGGCGCACCAACACGGGCAGTCAGGTGAGCGGGGATTTGGATGTTGCTTGGGACTAAATTACTCATGTGATTCTCCTAGATAGAATTAATTGCTGGGTCTTCAAACGGAAGTTCAAGTTGCTGGCCTGTCATCAGTTTGTCTTTAACTAAGGTACTAATGATGACGGACGCTATTGCCTCAGAGTTATCGCAGTACACGACACCATCTGAAACTTGCACGAGAAATCCGTTCTTAATGCGAAACACTTTCGCACATGGGTTAAGTGGGATGTCGAACTGACCAGTCATAGTCATACATCACTTCCCACCGCTGGTTTACGGATGTTCACGTCTAGCTTAGTGCCGTAGTTCACACCCGGTGGTACTGCTTTGTTTTGCTCGATGTATCCACGCACAGCGATCTTGCTGATACGTTTCTCAAGCATATCGAACGCTTCGTTATCGCGGATAAAGTCCAGCACTGCGTCCCAGTCTGCTACGTTGGCGTAGTCAGTGGTAGTCAGGAAAGCTGTACCGTGCTTGGTCTTGAAGCTGGTCACACCTTGGGCGTCAGCCTGCTCCTTAATCCACGCTTCTAACTTCTCCATCTTGCTCTTTAAGGCTTTGACTTCATCCTTAACCTGAGCTTCGACGGCTTCTTTTTTACTGCGCAGCTTCATGTATGCTGCGATTACTTCATCGACGTTTGGCATCACTCACCTCTTAGTTTCTTGTTGGATAAGGTCTAGCAACAGACCTTGTAGCTTTTGCTTGTTTTGTAACCGCTGATACATGTGTCGCTCTAGTTCTGTACTTTCAATGTGAACCACGTTGGATACATTGCGTTTACCAATACGTTCGACACGACCGTTTGCTTGAACATACTGTTCGTTACTATTGATCGGGCCGTACCAGATAATCGTCGATGCACTTGTCAGTGTTAGACCGTGCGACATTGTTCCCGGATGCGCTATTAAAATGTGTGGGTCTTTTGCACTCTGGAAATCTTGGAAAATCACGTTGCGTTTGGTAGAACTAACTTCACCATTTACAACGCCAACACTCCAATACTTACTGAGCTCTCTTTCCAACATGTGTAGCGCACCAGTCAGCGGGACAAAAATAATAACTTTCTCACCTGCTTCTTCGACTACCTCCTTTACTAAGTTAACTCGTGGTGAACAGTCGATCTCAATGTTCTGACCGTCATCGCCATACGCCACGCCGCAAGCGATCTGTACTAACTTCTGTATCTTCACTGCCTCATTGACCGCAGTGATCTCTGTACCTGCTGCCTCAACAACGAATTGTTTTAGCATTGTCTTGTAGTGCTTACTCTGCTCAGGCGTCAGCTCCGCTTGCCGTGTCTGTACGATTGTCTCTGGCAAGTCAAAGCACTCGTCCCGTGTGTACCGCACCGCTGGTTGCAGAATATGTTTAACAATCTCGACTGACTCTGGTCGTGGTATCCACTTCCACTGACCAATCTTCATCATCACCTGCTCACGAAAGCCAGTGTATGTCTTGGTTAGGTAGGGACTGCCAACAAGTTTAGCTAGTGCCCACGCATCAGTCGGGTCGTTCGGTGTGGGTGTACCAGTCATCATCCACAACCATGTACTAGGGTTACGTTGCATCCACTTGTGAAATATCTTGAAGCGACGTGTAGATGCGTTGCGTAGTACAGCAGCCTCGTCAACGATAACCAGATCAAACATCCCGATAGTTTCTTCAGAGATGATTGGAAAGCCATCATGGTTGATGATGTAGAAATCAGCTTTAGTATTGAGCAACTGCATACGTTTCTTTGATGTGCCGTGTAGCACCACAAAGTTTCTGTGCGTAAAGCCAGTGAAGATTGCATCACCCCAAACACGCTGTAGTGTAGACAGCGGGGACACAATCAATACTTTCTTAATGCGCTTGGTCTTGAGTAAGTAGTCAGCAGCCCATAACGCACTCTGCGTTTTACCAGTACCAATCTCGTTGAGTACCAGACAACGATCGTGCATTGTCAGAAAGCCTGCCGTCTGCCGTTGGTGTTCATACGGCTTAAACTTACCGGGCCAATCGTAGTAGTGGAGTATCGGGCTCGGTGCTGATATACCTAAGTTGCGTAGTACACGCACCTCGTCAATGCGATGGGGTGCGACAACCAGTGACGAGCCATTGACGTTAAGTGTCTTAGCTGTCGGGATGCTACTGAGTACGCGGTTCGGATTGTTCAGCTTGAGCGCGAGTGCCTTGGCACGCTCGACAACGATCATAAGCTAAGCCATTCGATAATAAATTCTCTAACCTCTGCGATTGTTTCATCGTCATAGACCAGAAAACATTTACCGCCTGCGTGTTCTATCTCATTCATTGCTTTCACCTGTAGTGCTGTAGGTTTTTTAGTCTTATCTGCTTTGCACTCGATACCAACAAACCGCCCTGCAACTATCGCAATCCGATCTGGTATCCCTGCTCTGCCGTGTGGCCCAGCCTGTGGGCTGTAGTACCATACGTTGTAAGCCTTTAACATCCTGTCAAGTTTTGTTTTTATCTTTCCTTCCGGTGTTGTCGCCACATTATAGCCCTCTTTACATCGGTGTCAAGTGCTATGCGTAATCACAATCCTGTCGTGCAGGACAAAATCTGCATAGCCCACTAGGTTTGGCGGGCCAAGTATCGTGTTCGAGTGAGGCTTCAATGCGCTGGATACGGGACATAACCTCACCCCATATGACAGCAGAGTCCGACCGAACGTGCTGTTCGGTATCCATTGATAAGTCCTTTAGCCACACCAGCGAAGTCTTGATATGGTTAACATCGGGAAAGTGCTTGAACACTTGGGCTGCGAATAGGTGCATCTGAAACATATCTGGGCGTCGCTTCCCAGTTTTCCAGTCCATCACTACCGCATCCTGCCCACTTACAACCAGAACGTCGAGCTTAGAACGCAGCCATGCGTCCTCAGACCACCATCCTGTAGGTGTAAGGTTCTTGTTCAAGACAAGTTCTTTCTCAATGTAAACTTCTCCACGCCTACCGAGGTGCTCGACTGACCGACACAGCGGTTCATATCGCTCAACCTCTTGTGGTAAGTCCTCGCCTTTTAGACGGGCTTCCAGCATGGCGTGTATCCGTTCACCGTACCGAGAGGCTTCGCCACCTTCGTCGACGATGTCTTTCAATACCCGCTGTCTATAATACCGCAACGGGCAGTTTTCGTATAGCTTTATCGCCGAATATGAATGGCTCAGTGTGGTCATTTCTCAATGTCTCCGTAGTTGTAGGCAGCACCGCCCTCGCAGGCAACAGGCAAATCACTAGCCCATGCAGGTGGCTGTGCCATGACAGACAGTATCTCAGGGAGTGCCTGCTCAACCTCAGCTTCGGGCACAGTTAAAATAATTTCATCGTGTACTTGGAACGACACATGATACTTACGTCCCAGCTTAACCATCTGGTCTGTAATAACTATACGTGCTAGTGCCTGTATAAGATTCTCAACGGCCTTGCCGCCGTATATCCGTATCCATTTGTCACTGCCGACTTCCTCGCCACGCATATACTTCTGGTATTTGCGGTACTCTGTAAGGTACTCAAATCCGTTCTGTGTTTTGCGCAGTGCAGCATACTTAATACGCATCTTGTTCGGCAGCACTATGCCATCAGCGTCATAGCTAACTGCGGGGTGCAGCTCGCCGTTAATACCTGACAACATATCTGTCAGCATTTTCCCACACTTATTCCACAGCCCCACGATCTTGTGGTTCTTCTGTCTGTATAGCTGAACGATACGCTTAGCTTCTTCAATATCAATGATGATGCCGTTCTGTACGCGTAACATCTCCTTGAACTTGGCGGCTCCTGCGCCGTACCCCAATGAGAGTAGCGCTGTCTTGCCTACAAATCGTTCCACCTTATCAGCCTTGGTAATTGGTCTGCCGTAGATGTCAGAGGCAAACTCACAATACACATCACGCCCTTCACGGAAGGCTTGTACTAAATCAGTCTGTCCTGCAACCCACGCAACCATGCGAGCTTCGATCTGTGCCGAGTCAGCAGCTACCAGCTTGTATCCATCTGGTGAGCGTAGTGCTCTGCGGATTGTGTTATTGACACGGCTCGGTAGGTTCTGAAGATTAAGCCCATCACCCCCGCTAAATCTGCCTGTGTGTGCGCCGTAGTAATGCAGCATGATAGGCAGCGCACCGCGCTCTGCAACTTCTATCAGGTTCTTGGTGCGTGTTTCTTCCAGCGTACTCTTAACACCCAGTCTCGATTCGACCAGCGTACTGACAATAGGATTAGAATGTTCGAGCAGATCAGTGAACGCCTTGTCCGTCTTGGCAAACGCCCACGATTCTTTGCCTGTCTTGAGACTAATCTTTGTCGGTGGCTCTACACCTGCGCTACGCAGCAGCTTGGCAAACATCTCATTAGACATCAGCATTTTCTTAGCAGCGTCAGCACCACCCAGTCTGTCCAGTAGTGCCTGCTTCCTAGCCAATACGTTGTCGCGATGCTTCTCTAGTAGTGAAACATCCAGCATGATCTTAGGTTCGGTATACATACGAAGCGTCTGGTCAATCACCATCAGCTCAGAGACAGGGAAGCCTACCTTGAGTTTCTTAAATAACTTATAGGTTAGCTCGACATCGTTCGCACAGTAGTCCATGTACTGCGCAAGCTCTTGCGTTGTGAAGTCAGACTTGCGCTTGCCTAATGCTGCAATTACCTCAGTACCTTTAGCACCTAGCTTGTAGTGTTCGGCTAGTGCCATCAACGACACACCTGTGGTCGCCTTGTGTAGTGGTCGTGCCATACTCATTGTATCCAGCCACAGCTTAGGCTTGACTCCGTAGTGCCATGACAGGATCGCGCCATCGAACGCAGTGTTGTGACAGAGTATTGCCTTGTCGCTGTAGTCCAGCCCTGTGATAAACGCTTTCACTGAGCTGCCAGAATAAGTTACAGCAGGTTCATTGTTCACCTTGACTCCGACACCGATCACCTCGAAGCGCGGGTCACGTACATAGGCTTCTGTCGTCATCTTCGATAGGGAGTAGTCCCTATCGTAATAAGTTTCAAAGTCGATCGTTATAATATCCATCCATCACCAGCAGAAATAATCGTTGATATACATACCAAGCAGAAAGAATAAAGACACAGCGACACCAGCAGTTAGGGTCGCCACCCATGCGAAGAAAGCAATTTCGAGTTTTGTCATAGCGTTATCCCTTCTTCTTTTTCTGCGTTAAGGCAGACTTCCAAAAACAGCAGCCCGAACTCAACAACTGCTGTGCGCTTTTGTGTGTCCGTTTTTCCTAGCGGTTGCTTGTACGCTAGGATTGCTATGTCTCTGGAAAACTCAGACGTGTTTGGATGCTTCAGTAACTCAGTAATCGGTGTGTTCTGCTGACGTAACTCCATCGTAACTTCGGCCAGCTCAGCTACCATTCTGCATCGGTCGCTTGCCATTACGGGCGTAGACAGCAGCGCCGCCAGAATAAATGCGGTTAGTTTCATTCCGTTTCTCCTTTTGCTTTGGCGACCGCTCTCTTTGCTTCTATTACGGTTGCCATATCGTTGTATAATTTTGTTTCGTGCAACAAAATTTCTTCAAGTGCGTACAGCAAATCAGGCGCGGCGGCGATTAGGCGTGCGTTGGCTTCTTTGATAGAGGGTGTTTGGTACGGCCCGTCTTGAAAAATGATTTCTTCGCCTTTTGGCCCTTCGATTGTGTGATCTTCCCA
>Ga0209498_1001468_pt1 | contig 14445 bp, 3 predicted proteins | sample WalLakDeSediment_FD_184131 | JGI IMG/M metagenome (GOLD analysis project Ga0209498, IMG submission 184131) | Lake sediment microbial communities from Walker lake, Nevada to study Microbial Dark Matter (Phase II) - Walker Lake 11/02/13 Deep... | ecosystem: Environmental > Aquatic > Freshwater >... | reverse complement strand
ATCAGAAGAATTTAAAAATAAATTTTTGGGCTCATAGCTCAGTTGGTTAGAGCATCTGACTCATAATCAGAGGGTCGGTGGTTCAAGTCCATCTGGGCCCACGAAGAAACCCTTGAGGTATTTCGCTTTAAGGGTTTTTTATTTTAAATCAATCAATGATTGAATTGATTTTCTTCAATTCAATTAAGCTAGGTAATTCCAATAGGAAATTCTATATCTAATTTCATTTACCAATTAATTACCAAAGAGTAATGTTGAATTTTATTTTGTTTTTGAATTTACACTCTGTTGGCATTAGTACACTAACACCTAATTAGTGCAGAGATAACTCTGCTTTAAAATATTTCCCCAAATAAACTAATAGATAAATAAATCAAAAACTTATGAGAATGTATTGCCAGACAACTTGTAGATCATCCAGAAAAAGTGATAGATGCAGAAAACAATACTGAGGAAAATACAACGGAGCTTATCATTATATTGGATAAGACTGATATCGGAAAACATAATCGGTAAATAGGTGAGAACAATTAATGCAATGCGTGAGTTGCTAAGTACAATGAGAGGTAATCAGCATTTTAAAATTGTTTTGAAAATTCCTGAATCATCTGATAGATTGAAGATATAAAAAGTGGATAACTCATAGATATTTTTGATTTTACTTTTAACATTTTTTATACAATAATTTTATGAAAAGGATTAGTCTTTCGCCTCACGACGAGTAAAATATTCTCCTGCGAATACAAAAAAATTTTATAAGAACTTTTCATAAATCGGATTGATATAGTCTTATTTTTGTTTCTCAAAAGCTGAGCCACTTAAAAGACAAATTTGTCGCAGACTCATTCTGTTAATAAAAACAAAGACTTATAGAGATGTGTTTAAAGCTGAACCTTAATTGAAAAAAAGTATGGCACCTTTCATGACAACGGTGAAAAAAAAAGTCATAAAAAAATAATGTACATTTTTTTGACTCTTTAATTTTTTTTTATTAACCTTGCACCATCTTTTGAAGCGTTTCTCGGTTTCTGTTATCAAATTTTTATTGTGCTGTGCTCATAACGTAATAAACTATTTCTAAAAAAACTTTGTAGCTGTGAGGGATACTATTGCTGCTCAGGACTAAATTAATTTTATTGGCTTTAAAAAAGGGCCTTAAGCGTGTTCATCAATTCACAAAAAATTTTTTCTTCCCGGAGATATATTCGTATCTCAGTTTTATATCTATACCTAACTCACAACATAATTCAAACAAAAAATACGGAGGGCTTTATGGAGAATAATTTTCCGCTCATCTTTCCATTGTAATAGCTTTACAGGCGTGTGCTCGGGTTTTAACTGTAAAGCTTGTGACGTGTGTCTTATTTAATAAATTTTTTTTAATCTCATTTTGGAGGGATTATGTTCAAAAATATTTTCAGATTTATTTCTGTTGTCTTCCTCTTCGCTGTGTTTACAACTTCTGTGTTTGCTCAAACAACACTTATATCGCCAACTGGTGATGGTGGATTTGAGAACGGAAGTACTTTCGCAGCAAATGGATGGACGGATGCTAACTCTGCAAATAATCCTTGGGTAATTGGAACTGCTCTAGCGGGTTCGCCCTGGGTTGGAAATACTGCATATGTTAGTAATGACGGTGGAACTACAAACGCATATACCAACACTGCTGCAGCGCTTAACTTCTTTTATAGAGATGTTACAGTTCCAGCAGGTGAATCAAAAATCGTATTAACTTTTGATTGGATATGTAATGGCGAATCGACCTGGGATTTATGGCAGGTCTTTACTGCACCAACAACTGTAGTACCCGTCGGTTCAACTACCTATCCAGGTAGTGGAACTAATCTTGTTCCGACTGCTATCGCGGGCGCAACTTTTGTAGGCTATGGAAACTTGCAAACTACTGCTCAGACTATTACTCTTGCTCTTCCCAGCAGTTTAGCAGGTACGACTTTTAGGTTAATATTTGGGTGGAAGAACGATACTTTCGGAGGAATAGATCCACCTGCAGGGTTCGACAATATTTCTCTCGTCTCCAGTCTTCCTGTACCTTTAGTTGGCGGAAATACATATCCAATTAACGGAACAGAAAATCCACCAACTTCATTTGCAAGCATGACTTCAGCACTTGCATATATCAATACAGATGGAATTACAGGATCAGGGCAAGTGGTTTTCGAATTTAATACTGGATATGCTGGTGAAACCGGACCTGTTTCGATTGGAAATATACCCGGTGCAAGTTCATCATTAGGTGTTACTTTCAGACCTGCAACAGGTTATACAGCACTTACAGAAATTATAGGTGCTGCAACACCAAATCAGCATGCAATAAGTATCACCGGTAGTTATATTACTTTGGATGGTCGTGCAGGCGGTACAGGAACATCACGTGATTGGACTATCCGTACTACCGGAACAAACGGTCAAATGGCTGTTCGTTTAAACAACACAAGTAATTCTATGACCGGAATAGCTCTCCGTTATTTAATTATGGAAGGCGAAGCTGCTAATACTACAGGAGGAATCTTCCAGATTACCGGAGGTTCAGTTAATACAATTTCTGATGTTATTATTGAAGACAACCTTATACGCAGTAATCCTGGTGCCTCTACATTCCGTGGATTCGGAATGACATTAGCTATTGCCAACAATGTTGGTAATACCGGCATTATAGTTCGCAATAATGAAATTTCTCAATTTTATGCACATGGTATAAATCTAACTGGTGGATTTCCGGGTGCGATGATATATGATAATCATATTTACCACACTGCTCCGGTAACCCAGCCAACTACAACAAATTTCAGAGGTATTCATTTCTCAACCTCTTCAAGCCCGGGAACACAGATATTCAATAACTACATATATGATGTTCAACTAACGAACGGACCAACAACTCATATTTCAGGTATTGAAGTTCTCACGGGAAATACCAGCGGTGATCCGGTTAAAATTTATAACAATCGTATTATCTTAGGCCCGGGCATTACGGCTACATCTTTTGCTATTTATGGTATTCACCAGAATTCAACGACAACTACTCATTTAATTGATGTAGATTTCAACTCCGTGCTTATCGGGGGTACTGCAACTGCAGGAACTGCAAACTCTGCAGCTTTCAGAAAAGCAGGCAGTACTGTTATTAATGTAAGAAATAATATATTCTACAATGCCCGCTCAAATGCTGGCGGCAGCGGAACACATTGGGGAATAATGTCTAATAATTCAACCTTCGGTTCGATAAGCAATAACGATTATTTTGCTGATGGTACCGGCGGTATACTTGGAACTAATACAGGTACTACAGCAGGAAACCGTGCAACACTTGCTGAATGGCAAGCTGTTGTTCCAACAGATAACGGGAGTGTTTCTCAGAATCCAAATTATCTTGCTGGTCTTAAAATTGATGAAACTATTGCAACTCAGCTCGAATCAGGCGGAACACCAGTAGCAGGAATAACCACTGATTTTGAGGGTGATGTAAGAAATGCAACCACACCGGATATCGGTGCAGATGAATTTAACGGTATTCCATTAGACTTAACACCTCCATTAATTTCCTATACATTGATTGGTAATCAGAGTTATTTACTAACATCGGTTTCATTAACCGCAACCATAACCGATTTCAGTGGAGTTGCAACAGGTGTTAATTTACCAAGATTATATGTGAAGAAAATTAATGATGTCTCTTATGTATTTGACAATGCCCCGACAGTTGCTGGCGATGACTATACATTTACAGTTGCATACTCTGCAATCGGCGGTGTAGCAATTGGTGATACGATAGTATATTATGTTGCCGCACAGGATGTTCCTGGCAATGCAGCCACAAATCCGGCTGGCGGATCAGGTTCAAATCCTCCGGGAACAACACCTCCACCAGTACCAAATGGGTACATCATAGTCGATGTTCCTCTCAGTGGTACATATACAGTTGGTATCAGTTCATTTGAAATGTTAACTGGTAAAAAACTTACTTTCGAAACCAGAACAAGGACTGTAACGAGAGATATGAATGGCGTTGATGCTTATGAAGATTTCAATGCTAATGTAAATGACAAAGAAAATCCATCTACTCCGGATTACTCTCCGCGTTATGAAACAGTAACAGAAACTTACGTTGAGATAATGGAGAACGGAAAACCGTTTGATATGAATTTCTTTGCAGAAAACCCAAGATTAGCTGCATACCCAACAATTACTGCAGCAGTTAATGACCTTAAATTAAGAGGTGCATCAGGTCCGGTAACTTTCTTATTGGTAGATACTTTGTATGCTTCAGAAACTTACCCGATAGACCTGACAAACTTTGCCGGTGCAAGTGCATCAAACACTGTAACCATTAAACCGGCTACAGGTGTTAATGCAACAATTCCAGGACTTACTGGTCAAACCACTGCATCGATATGGTTGCGTTCTGGTAGTTACTATGTTATTGATGGTTCTAACACAGTTGGCGGAACCACAAAAAATCTGACCATTCAGTCTTTTGGTACTGCAATTCCAACAGTTCATTTCTACAGCAGTGGCGATAACAACGTAGTAAAGAACTGTATTATTAAAAGTGAAAACACCAGTACAGGTTCAGGTTCATTAATACTGGCTGCCGGAACCGGAAGCAGCAATAACCTTATTGAAAATAATTTATTCAGAACGATTGATGGCGCCGCCCGTTACGCAATTGGCGTATATTCATTTTCAACATTTACCGGCACCAATAATATGATTAGCAACAATGTGTTTGCTGATTTTAACAGCCGTGCTATTCAAATCCAGGGTGCACTTGGTGTTGATAATAATGATGCAATGTATAATACAATATATCAGATTAATCCATCCACTCTTACTTTTGTATATGGCATTTTCGTAGGAAGAGCACCAAATACCGATATAGAAGGAAACCTTATTTATAACCTTTCAAGCACGGGTGCAGCACCCACTATTGCCGGCTTCTACTATTCAGGAGCAAGCGGTGTTGATATGACCGTACGACTTGTAAACAATGCAATATCTGTTGGAGGATTAAATACAGCAGGAACTATCCGCGGTATAGATTATTGGGCATATGTAGCTAACTCGTTTGAAATGTATTACAACACAGTATATATAGCAGGAAGCGGAATAACCGGCGGAACAACGGGTGCGGTTAACAAACGTGATGCTGCAACTAACTGGGTAATGGTTGATAACGTTTTCTTAAATGAAAGATCAAACGGAACAGGAACAGGATTCCATTATGGTGCTCAATTCACTAATATAACAGCATCCACCTGGAATCTTAATTACAATGATTATTATGCAAACGGTGCTGGCGGATTGCTCGGCAGATGGGGAACTGCAGATGTAGACAGCTTATTAGAGTGGCAAAATGCTACCCTGCAAGATGCAAACTCATTGAATACTGATCCTCTATTGGTATCAGAATCTGATCTGCGTCCTTATGTAAATTCTCCAGTGATTGCAGCCGGAACACCAGTTGCCGGAATTACAACAGACATTCTTGGTGTAACAAGAAGTGCAACAGCTCCAACAATGGGTGCTTATGAACAAGGTGCACCATTACCAACTGTTCTTGATCCAACGGATGTTACTGCAACAGCTGTTAGTGATGAACAGATTAATGTTGCCTTCACACCAAATGCAAATACAAACAACGTAGTTATTGTTTATAATTTAACTGGTATCTTCACTGCGCCGGTAGGTGCGCCAGTCATTGGCGGCTCATTAGCTGGTGGAGAAGTATTGGATGTTACTATAACATCTCCATATTCACACATAGGATTAACTCAGGTAACTACTTATTATTATAGATTATTCTCATATGATGGTTCAGCTTATTCACCTGGTGTAACAGCGAATGCAACTACTCAGGCTACACCATTGAGTGTACCTTACAGTCAATCATTTGATGCTGCTACATTCCCGCCAAGCTGGTCACAGACTTTTGAAGGTGGTGTAACCAGTAACCGTTGGAATGTTAACGTGAGCTCAAACGCTGGTGGCTCACCAAATGAAATGAGAGCAATGTGGGCAAGCGGAACCGGTATATCAAGATTAATTGTTGGTCCTATTATAACTACAGGATTAACAAGTCTTAGTCTTGAGTTCAAGCACTTCTTTGATGATTTCGGTATAGGAATAACAGGTAAGATTCAATCAAGTTCAGATGCAACAACATGGAATGACGAGGCATTCTCATTTGCATCCGGAGGTGGTAATATAGGCCCCGAAACAGTAGAAATATCAATAGCAAACAACGTTGGTTCAGTAACCTACATAGCATGGGTGCTTGACGGAGATCATTTTCAGCTTGACTATTGGTATGTTGATGATGTTGCTGTAACAATACCGTTACCAAATGATGTTGGAACAGTTTCAATTGATATTGCATCATTAATTAATCCTGGTTCTATTTTACCTCAAGCAACAGTAAGGAACTATGGAACATTAACTCAATCGTTCCCGGTTCAGATGACAATTACCGGCGGTTATTCTTCCACAAAGAACGTAACAAGTCTTGCACCCGGTGCAACCGAACAAGTAACGTTCGATAGCTGGAATGCAGTTGCCGGTATTTACACAGTAGATGTATGCACACAATTAGGTGGTGATCAGAACACAGCAAATGACTGTCTCGATAAGATAGTTTCTGTTGCTGATACAAGCGGTCAGTGGACAAGTGGAAGTGTATATCCGACAACTACGTATTTAGGCAGCGGTGTTGGTCATAATGGCTTCCTATATAGTATTGGCGGTAATACAACTTCAGGGCTACTAACTGAGTGCTATAAATATGAAGTTGCAACTGATACCTGGACAGCGATTGCACCTTTACCCGCAGGTAGAAGAGTTCTTGCTTCTGCTGCAGTTGGTAATTTTGTATATGCTATTGGTGGTTCAGATGCTGCAAGTGTTTATCAGGCTACGTTATTTAAGTATGACATTGCTCTTAATACCTGGTCAACGGCTGCTTCGATACCAATCACGCATGGTTGGGGTAAAGCAGTAAGTTATGGAGATAGCTTAATATATCTTGCAGGTGGCTGGGATGGTACAAACTATCCATACATTTCGACGATATATGTGTATAATGTTAATACAAATACCTGGGCAACTGCTACATCAATGCCTAATGGCAGAATTGGTGGTGCATTCTCAAGAACAGGTAATAAACTTGTCTACGTTGGTGGTGCGGATTACACACTGGGTATAGTAGATGAAGTGATTGTCGGTACAATCGATCCGGTTAATCCACTATCAATTACCTGGACGACGATGATGAATCCTTATCCGGGAATAAACAGAGAATTATACTCTGAGTATGCAGGTAATCCTGACGCTCTTATAGCACCTTCTGAAGAAAGAAAATCTTATCTGCCAGAAGCAGCTAATTATCCTGCTGGTGCAATGTACAGATTTGACGCTGCACCCTGGGGTGATGATGGAATCATAGTTGCAACCGGTAGTCCGACTTCAGCCTGGGTACCAGCAAATCCAAATCCGTGTTACGTTTATTTACCGGAAACAGATAGCTGGATACCTCAGAAAAACGTTCCTATACCAGTTTTAGGAGCTTCTTTAGGTTCAGTAAGTAGCGGCACAACCTGGAAACTTGTTGTTGCTTCAGGTTACACAGGGTCGATCGCAACAACTGCAACTCAGGTATATACCTATGATTTTGGTGTAGCAGCTACCTTCCAGCTTTCAGTAAATATAGCAAACGGCTGGAATATGGTATCAATACCGGGCTTACATCCTGTTGATCAGAATGTAAATACCTGGTGGGCATTCAGAGATTTGGGTGCAAACGTATTCAGGTATGCTGGTGGATATCAGTCAGTAACAGATGCCGTACCTGGAATCGGCTACTGGATGAAACACGCTGGAGCCAGAACCTATAACACGGGTGATGAATGGCCAGCCGATGGAATAAATATCGTTCCTCACGATCCAATAGCAGGAGCCTCAGGATGGAATCTGTTTGGCGGATATGAATTGAGTGTGACAGCAGCAAACGTAACAACAAATCCTCCGGGATTGCAGACTGGACCGATCTTTGCATACTCAGGCGGCTACCAGGTAGCATCAACAATAGATCCGGGATATGGATACTGGATAAAGCTGACAGGTGCAGGACAGATAATCATACCAGAGACCATGGCAAAAGGTGAAGTTGTAGAATACTTCCCAGAAGATTGGGGAAGAATAATCCTTACAGATGCAGCGGGAATAAATTACACGTTGTATGCAGTAAAGGGAGAAGTCAATCTTGACAACTATGAACTACCACCGGCACCACCAACAGGAATGTTTGACATCAGATACACAAGTGGAAGGATAGCCGAAAATATCAACAGTTCGATAAAGGCTATAGAAATGACTGGAGTAACTTATCCATTAACAGTAAGAGTAGAGGGAATGGATATCAGGCTGATGGATGAAAGTGGAAAGATGATCAATGTAAACCTGAAGTCAGGTGAGGATGTAGTAATAAGTGATGCAACGATAGGTAAGCTGATGGTAAGCGGTGAAATGCTGCCAACAGTATATTCGTTAGAGCAGAACTATCCGAACCCATTCAACCCAAGCACAGTGATAGAGTTCTCATTGCCTGAAGATGTGGCAAATGTGAAGTTAACTATTTACAACGCATTGGGTGAGAAAGTAGCTGAGTTGGTTAACACATCATTGATGGCTGGCAGATACCAGTATCAATGGAATGCAAGCAATGTAGCTACAGGAATGTATATCTATGAATTAAGAACAGATAAGTTCGTCTCAGTTAAGAAGATGTTACTCTTGAAGTAAGTAGTTCAAAATTTGCAGCCCGTCCCGATCAACCGGGACGGGATTGCAATATTAAAAAAATTTGTAGGGCATATGAACTTTAATCCACATATTCTCAAATAAATAAAAAGGGTGCGTTATGCGTAAACTTCTTTCAATTTTCTCGCTCGCACTGCTGTATGTTTCAATTTCTTTTGGACAAGCAGCAGTGGATATCCCACTTATAGGGTCAGATGGGACAACTCCAATTTCTCTAGCAGTCGGATTGGATTTGACAGCAACTAACTGTATAGACCCAGCACTGGGCGAAAGTGATCTACCACCATTTCCGCCAGCAGGTGTATTCGATATCAGGTTTGATCTTGATCCATACGGATGTCCAACGTTATCAACATTAAAAGATTATCGGAATGCGCCTGCATTTCCTTTCACAGGAGATGTTCAGCATACATTGTGGTGGCAGGTAAGTGCAAGTGGCTTACCAATAGAACTTCAGTACAATTTACCAGTTGGTGCCTCAATGACAATTACAGACCAGATCGGTGGATCATTCCTGAATATTGGTCCATTTACCGGTTCAGGTACTGCAATAATTCCGGGCAGTTATACAGGAATATTTCCCAAAGCATTTTTAGTAATGGCTTATACGAATATCGGTGGCGCTGCAGAACCTATATTTTCTATTGCACCAGCAAGCTTAAGCTTTGGTAACGTGGAAGTTGGTTCAAGTTCTATATTACAGACAACTGTTACAAATACAGGAACTGCAGATCTGGTAATCTCAGATATAGTTTCTTTAGATGCACAGTTCACATTTGCACCCGCAGCTCCGATTACAATTCTTCCCGGTGCAAACCAGGTATTTGATGTAACCTTTGCACCAGCAGCAATTGGCTCGTATACTGCAGATTTAACATTTACACACAATGCAGCAGGCTCACCATTTGCTTATCAATTAACAGGCAACGGAACTGAGCCAGGGCTTGTAGATCTGGAAAATACATTTTCCGGAACAGATGGTACAACCACAATTCTGTTGGCTACAGGTTTAGATCCAACTGCTACAGATTGTATTGATCCGGCATTAGGTGAGAGTGATCTTCCGCCATTCCCGCCGGCAGGTGTATTCGATATCAGATTTGATCTTGATCCATACGGATGTCCAACATTATCAACATTAAAGGATTACCGGTTTGCTGCTGATCCGATTAATTTCAATGGAACGATAGAGCATACATTATGGTGGCAGGTAAGTGCATCTGGTTTACCAATTGAATTACAATACGATCTGCATCCAAATGCAACAATGACAATAAATGGTTTGGTTCCCGGCTTTGGGCTACCTATTGGTCCATTTACCGGTTCAGGTCTTGCAATAATTCCGGGTAGCTACACTGCAATCTTCGCAAGAGCAATTATGGTTATTGAGTATGCAACCGGTCCAATTATGGAACCAATATTCAACGTTGCACCAGCTTCATTGAATTTTGGTAACGTAAACCAGGGAACAACAAAGAACTTAAATGTAACAGTAAGCAACACAGGAAATGCTAATCTGGTTATCTCAAGTGCAGCAATTGCAGCACCAGAATACTCAGTTGCACCAACAAGTGCTACTATAGTACCAGGTGGAAACCAGGTATTTGCGGTTACATTCTCAGCACCAGCTACTGTTGGAACATACACAGGTACATTAGTATTCACAAACAACGCTGCTGGTTCACCACACAGTGTTCCATTGACAGGTAACTCAGTCGTACCTCCGCCTGTATTCGGTTTGGTATTTGAGCAGGATACCGTGCTGAGATTAGAAGAAGATTTCTATATGGATGTAATGCAGCTTGTAAACACATCAGCAAAGATCCAATCTTTGCAATTCAGGTTGTATACAAACCAGGCAATTGACGATAACACAATTCTTACATTCCAGTCAATACAGAAAGGTGCAGATGTAGCAGATGCAAGCTGGGTATTAGATTACAATGTATTCCGTGGTCCGATTACCGCAAACGGTGCATCACAAGATGTAATCTATGTACTTCTTTATAATCTGAATCAGAATAACGGGTTGGATGCGGGGAATTATTTAGATCTGTTACACGTAAGATACAGAGTTGCAGATCTGCCTGCACTACAGGATAGTGTAAAATCATCATTCCTGATTCAGAATGCAGAGGCAAGTACTTTCGAGGGATTCCCTGTAGACATCACACCATCTCGCGATGAATTGGTAGTATTGGCAAAGAACAGAGTATCCTCACTTGGAGATGTTAACGGTGATGGATGTATTGACATTCTCGACCTGATAATGGTAGTAGACCATATCGTAGGCAGAGACTCGTTAAGTGAAGCTGAATTTGCAAGAGCCGACATTGCACCTTGGGTACCGGGTAATGAACTGCCAGATCCGGATGGAGTCGTAAACGTGCAGGATCTTGCATTGATTCAGAACATTATCTTGACAGGATTCTTCCCGGATGGAACTCCGGTTGGACCTTGCAGCTATGCAATATTACCAAAGGTTCAAGGTGATGCAGATGCAATATTGAACGTATACATAACCAACGAAGGAATTTCAGTCTATCTTGATGCAAAGGTAGGAATACGAGGTGCACAGATGGAATTTGGAAATTTAGTGGATAATGTAGGTAATATGGTAATAAATACAGACCTTGGACAGGGATATTACCTGAAGGTAGAAGACATACTCAGAACATTAATGTATGACCGAATTGGTCAGAAATACATTCAGCCGGGTATACACTTTATGGCAGATATGCCTTTCATCATATCAAATTATGAAGATATAACACTGGACAGATTGATTCTTGTAGATATAAACGTACAGAGAGTAATGAAGATCCAGGTTAATATAATTCACCAGGCTCCGCCATTGCCACTGGATTATATACTGTTCCAGAACTATCCAAATCCGTTCAACCCAAGCACAACGGTTAAGTTCCAGGTTCCAAAAACCAGCGACGTAACAATCAAGATATATGATATGTTAGGTCAGGAGATAAGAACCTTATTCTCAGAACAGGTAATGAGAGGAAACTACACGGTAGAATGGGATGGATTGAATGAAGCAGGACAGCAAATGAGTTCAGGCACTTATGTTTACAGAATGATTGCCGGCGAATTTATGCAGTCCAAAAAGATGGTTTATGTGAAGTAAGATTTATTATTTATGATAGCCCCACTAAAAATAGTGGGGCTCAATTTTTAGTTTTAAGTATTTTTTTAGGAGGTTAAAACAAATAAAAGCAGTTATTTAGATTTATAATTAATTTTGCATTAAGTTTAAAGAGAAAAAAATAAATTTTTCAAATTGTTTCTTATTGTAAAGATCATTAGCAAATAATTATAACCCAATGGTTGATAAACATTTTTCTTAAATATTCAATTTGTCAAATATTTGGTTATAATGATTAAATAAAAGACAATAACTAATTAACAAAATATCATTCACTTTTTTAGAGGCATGTAATGCATAAATATTTTTCATTTTTCTTGTTCATATTATTTACTACACTTGCTTTCGGGCAAGCAACAGTAGATATACCGTTAACAGGTACAGATGGTACTATTACCATTCCGCTGGCGGTTGGGTTGGATCCAACAGCAACTAATGGGATAGACCCACAATTAGGCGAGAGTGATCTTCCACCTTTTCCACCTCTCGGTGCTTTTGAAATCAGATTTGATTTACAACCCTATACCAGTGAGCCATTATCTTCATATAAAGATTATAGATTTGCAGCTGCTTTTCCTTATTCAGGTCAGATAGAGCATCTGCTATGGTGGCAAACCAGCGCTACCGGAATACCCATTAATATAACTTATGATTTGCCCAACGGGGCAGCCATGACCTTGAAGGATCAGATTGGTGGAAGCTTTTTAAACCTTGGTCCATTTGTAGGTGCAGGTCTTGTTACTATTCCGGGTACTTACACAAATATTTTTGCAAAATGTTTGTTAATTATGGATTATGATGCTGTTCCTGTTGAGTTTACTTCATTCACAGGTTCTGTTGTAAAGGATGGAGTCCTTTTAAACTGGACAACAGCTACAGAATTGAACAACCAGGGTTTTGAAATTGAAAGATCTATTATAAATCAAGGTTGGGAAAAGATAGGTTATGTACCTGGATTTGGAACTACCACTGAACCAAAGGCGTATTCTTTCCTCGATGGTGATGTTACTACCGGAACATATAATTATCGTTTGAAACAGATTGATTTTGATGGAACGATAGCTTACTCTGACGAAATTGAAGTCGTTGTGGATTTAACACCAGATAATTTTGAATTGTCACAGAATTATCCGAATCCATTCAATCCGTCTACTACAATTCAATTTCAAGTACCAAAAGCAAGTGATGTTACTGTTACTGTTTTTGATATGCTTGGTCAGCAAGTTAAATCTTTGTTTGCCGGACAGGTTCAGGCTGGAAAATATACAATTGAATGGGATGGAACTAATAATGCAGGATCAAGAATGAGTTCAGGAAGCTATATTTATAGAATGACTGCTGGTGAATTTGTAGAAGCAAAAGAAATGATTCTTTTAAAATAATGTGATTTTAATTCTTTGCCCTGCGACTATTAAAGCAGGGCTCTTTTATTTTAAATTAAATAACGGTTGTTATTAAATACGAGCTGTTTTAGGATATATTTAATATCTTAAAATTTATAAAATCCGTTGACAGTCTTCTCCTCGACTTATACCATTAATATATAATGGATAATTTCCAAAAGGAATTAGACTTGGACTTAAAACTATTTGTGTAAGAATAATTATTGAAAGTCTTTACGTTATTTTACTTGTTATAATAATAGCAATCTATAGTAATGCAATGGGTGGATGGTTATTGAGTTAGTTACTGAAGTTACGCAAACCTCCATTTTCAGTCATTCCGGCTTGTCCCGGCTGGACAGAGTCCTGACGGACTTGCTTGCCTCGTCGAATCCGCCAAGGCGGAGAAGACGGGTCCGGAATCTGAAATAATGACATAATCGAAAGATTCTGGACTCCCCGCCAATTGGCGGGTTGCCAGAATGACATTATGCTTAACTTCAGTTAATTAAAAGTTTTCATGATTTTTAATTCCTAATGCTGTGCTAAACTTAAACTTAATATTATCAGGGGTATTATATTTCAGCGCCCTTCCCTGGGAACTGCTTACTGAAATCTACTCCTCAATCCGTTTAGGATATAATGACCACTCCGAAAAGTTAAAATTTACAGGTAAGAAATGAACAAAAATATTTACGTTCTTAAAATGAATGTCATTTTTTTATTATTATTTTTTTGTGTCTCTTCAGCCCAGACTGATGAGGATTTAAAAAACATCTGGTCCCGGGTTATTGTTGATCAGACACTTAAAAAGGAAATTGCACCAGATATTAACTGGGTGCCAGCAGAGCAAGTTAATATATTTTTTCCTTTAGCTGATGGGATTACTGTAGGTCCAAATTTCAGACCAAAACCCGGTTCCAATACAACCCAATCTGAAACAAGCGTTGATGTTCATCCATCAAATAATAACATAATTTTTTGTTCAGCCAATGCTACAAACTGGCCGGTAACTACTTTATATGGTACTGGTGTTTATTGGTCGTTGAATGGAGGTTCAAGTTGGACAGG
>Ga0209498_1001465_pt1 | contig 14459 bp, 14 predicted proteins | sample WalLakDeSediment_FD_184131 | JGI IMG/M metagenome (GOLD analysis project Ga0209498, IMG submission 184131) | Lake sediment microbial communities from Walker lake, Nevada to study Microbial Dark Matter (Phase II) - Walker Lake 11/02/13 Deep... | ecosystem: Environmental > Aquatic > Freshwater >... | reverse complement strand
ATAATTCATAACCCGGTGTGCAGAAGGTATTCTGTACGTCAATCGCGATTAAACATATTTTATATGTGTCCTTCGAGGCAGGAGTGATTGTGTGCTCGCGGGCGAACACGCGTGCATCTTTTGCCCGCTCCTCATAGGAAACTTTCCAAACGTTCCCGACCATCGAGGGATCATAGTGTCGCGGTAATGGAAGTTGTCTGATACTCATTGTGAATCCGACCTCCGATACTTATTCGAATATTCTCTCCGTAACAAATTAACATTATGCATTTTCAATGTCAAACGACAAAAATTTTGTAGTATGATTATAAAATATGTATATTTTATTTCGCGAAGACTAATTTCAGTTGTTCGGAATCACGCTTGCCGCATTCAGAATCGCCGGCGGGATCATTCTGTTCGGTATAGCAATGGGAATGATCCGCAAACAGGATGGTGACGATGCCGGGCAAAAGAAACCCGAGGGCGAGATAGCGGACGATATATCCGTCATTCCGCTCGCAATCCCGTTCATAAGCGGTCCCGGTTCGATTGCGACGGTCATGATACTGACAAGCGAAGCGCCCACTATATACCATACGGGACTCGTTTTTGTTGCAGTGCTCTTCACCACGGTGAGTTGTTATTATTCCATGATATATTCCAAAGTCATCGTGCGATATCTCGGGGATACCGGTAAACAGATCATTACAAAAGTATTCGGTCTGATTCTCGCGGTGATCTCGGTTCAATTTGTCATTAACGGCATAGCAAATGCCGTCGTCGATTTTGGGATAATCGACATCCCGGGAGTTGAACCGGGCGTCGGCTTTGAACCGGCCGACCAGTAGCAGGTTTATGTTACAAGATGAATATTTGACAATACCTGAATCATTTGATATATTTTCAAATTATTTATATATATATTTTTATATTTACTATCCATGCCCGACATAAATATTATTCGCATAAAGAATGCGGTTTTTTACGCATACCATGGGGCATATAAAGACGAGCAGAACTTAGGGGGTAAGTTCGAGGTAGACATCGATATGTATAGCGATTTTGCCGAAGCCGCACATAACGATAATCTGGAGAGAACCGTCGATTATGAAAAAGTGTATGCCGTTATAAAAGAGCTTGTCGAAGGGAAAAAATATTTTTTGATAGAAGCTCTCGGGTACAAAATAGCGGATGGTATACTTGATAATTTCGCTATGGTCGGTCGGGTGGATGTTCGTGTGCGCAAAAACAACCCACCCGTGCGGGGCGTCATAGATGCGGTCGAGGTTGAGGTGCGGCGTGATCGTCATTAGTCCTTCACAAAAACGGAAACATGTTGTATATATCGCTCTTGGATCTAATCTCGGCGATCGACAAATGTTTATCGCATACGCTATCAGGAGACTAAACCGTTTGGAGAAAACGCGATTCGGCGATGTGTCGGGATTATATGTTTCCGAACCTGTAGGCATTGCAGATCGGCTACCTTTCTTAAATATGGTGGTACAGATCAAAACAAAATTGGATGTTGTATCTTTGCTTGAGCATCTTCATTCTATTGAGACAGATGCCGGCCGTCCAAAAAAGCAGCGTAACAGGTCGCGTGTGCTGGATATGGATATTTTGTTCTTTGATGACGATATTATAGAAGAAAAAAACCTTATTATACCGCACCCGGAAATTCATAACAGGAAGTTCGTCCTGAAACCGCTGGCAGATATTGCCGGCGGGTATGTCCACCCGGTAAAAAAGAAAACCATTCGGGAACTACTGGATGCCTGCCGGGATAATCATTGGGTGTCCCGTGTCGGTGAACGGGTATCTATTCGAATTTAGTGAAATGAAGGAAAAACCATTGGCGAAAGATCAACAAAAAAGTACAGAGACCCCGCAGACGCAGCAATTCGGGGGAGATATACGGTATATAGCAATCGAAGGAGTGATTGGCGTCGGCAAAACAAGTCTTGCTTCGATGCTCGGTGAATATTTCAGTGCCCGCGTCGTGCTCGAACGGTTTGAGGAAAACCCCTTTCTTGAACGCTTCTATGAAGACCCCGAGCACTATGCTTTTCAAACGCAAATGTCTTTTTTGCTGAGCAGATACAAGCAACAGCAGGAACTTTTTCAGGCCGATCTCTTTCATAATATCCTGATTACAGATTATATTTTTGAAAAAGATAAAATCTTTGCCTACCTTAATTTACAGGATGATGAACTGAAACTATACGAAACGGTTGTCGGCGCGATCGAAAAAAATATACTGACACCCGATCTCATTATCTACTTACAATCCAGTACGGAGCGGCTAATGGAGAATATTAAAAAACGTGCCAGACCGTACGAGAAACACATTACTGCGGAGTATCTGAAGGATTTGAACGAAGCGTATAATTATTTTTTCTTCCGGTACCGTCAGGCACCGCTCCTGATAGTGAATGCGAGTGAGATCGATTTTGTCAACAGGGCAGAAGATTTCAATGAGCTTTTAACGGAAATTACCCGGCAAAACAGGTCGCCGGTCGAGTATTATAATCCGCTGAAAAAGAAGGGAACGCAAAAGGAGGACACGTAACATGCCGTTATTAAGGTACATTATCATTTTGGCACTGTTTTATGTGCTTTATCGTCTTATCAAAGCATCCCTGCTGGTGTTTTTCGGTAATTTTCAGGCACAGCAAAAGCAAAAATATAACGATCCGAATAACGTCAGCGGCGGAAAAAAAGCCAATCTTGACGATATAAAAGAAGCAAAATATGAGGAGATAAAGGACGATTCAAAAGGTCGAAATAACTGAAATGATGGTGAAATTCTCTCTTTACCCAAACCGATTGCCCCACTGCGCAGATATATGCGAAAAAATGTGACCTTGCTTTTCACTTCCAGTTTGTTTAATTTTTCACTTCAAAAACAATTTTACCGGTTAGACCCTTTTGCGGAAACGATACATCCCATATGACCAGGCAATTATTAAAAGAAGTCAGTAAATATAAAGTGCTCGAAACCCGGATATGCGATCTCGATCTGAGATTCTCCGGGCTTATTTTGAAGCAGATGAGGAAGGTGGCTTCCGAGTTGCGGAACAAAAATATTAAATTCCGTCCCGAGTACTACTACGGAACAGGATGGGGATGTGTGGACGGGAGCATATCGATCGAAATTCCGTTCTGGTTTGGAAATCAAACCCTGCGTGAAATTGAAGAGGAACTCAATTTTGGCGGCATTGAAAATGAAAGTGAAATATTAATGGCGCTCCGCCACGAGATCGGCCATGCAATATTGTATGCACACCGTATTTATCGCGACCTGGAATGGAGCCGTTTATTCGGCAATATGAAAAAAGTATACCGCGATTATTATGTGTATAATCCGTGGAGTAAACGCCACGTCAGGCATCTTCCCGATCACTATGCGCAAAAACACCCGGATGAAGATTGGGCGGAAACCTTTGCGGTGTGGCTGAAGCCGCGCTCCAACTGGAAAAATAAATATGCGAAAACGCCCGCAATCCGAAAATTGGAATATGTCGATGCTATTATGCGCAAAATCGGTAATCGGGAGCCGCAGGTTACGAAAACAGACCGTGATGAACCGATCGAAAAAGTACGTATGACCGTAGCGGAGTTCTACAAGCTTAATTTAACATCCCGTGTACATGATGACGATCTATACGGCTATGTCGGTGATATCAAAGCAATCTTTTCTTATAACGGGGGACGTGTAAATTCTTACCGCGATGCGTGGAAATTTGTCCATAAGTGTGCACCATTGATCGAGGAAAAAGTGTGCCGGTGGATCTATTATGCCGACAGGGATAAACTACGCAAACATCTTTCACAAATTGAAAGTGTTTGCAGAACATATAATTTAAAAATACGTCAGGGAGAAGAGGTTGAAAAAATATCGGAGCTGACAGTACTGCTGACATATAATATAGTGTATGATATCTATTCATAGTAATGAATTACCGCTCATCGGGTGGTTTACCGAAAATTATAATAATTGATTTCATAGAACAATAATAGAGAGAAACATGGGTAAAATATATATAGAAGATCTTAATACATACGTCGGTCAGGACGTAACCATTCACGGCTGGGTTTACAATAAACGTTCGAGCGGGAAAATAAAATTTATCGTCGTTCGCGATGGTACGGGTCTTTTACAATGTGTCATGGTGAAATCGGCATTGCCGGAGGATGTGTTCGAGCAATTCGGGAAACTTACTCAGGAAAGTTCACTCAAAGTGACCGGCACCGTGAAAAAAGAACCGCGCGCGCCGGGAGGGTTCGAGATGGAAGTAAAAGATGTGGAGATAATACATATCGCAGTCGATTATCCGATAACCCCGAAGGAACACGGCGTCGAATTTCTCATGGACCGGCGACATCTCTGGCTCCGGTCGACCCGCCAGCACGCGATAATGCGGGTCCGGCATCATATCATCAAGGCGATTCGGGAGTACTTCGATTCGAATGGTTTCGTGCTCATTGATTCCCCTATCCTGACGCCGAATGCCGTTGAAGGTACGACAACATTATTCGAAACGGAGTATTTCGATCTCGGGAAGGCCTTCCTCACTCAGAGCGGACAGCTTTACGGTGAAGCGGCAGCGATGGCTCACGGTAAAATTTATTGTTTCGGACCTACCTTCAGAGCAGAAAAGTCAAAAACCCGGCGTCATCTCACCGAATTCTGGATGGTCGAACCGGAAGTCGCATTTAACGATCTGGACGATAATATGGATCTTGCGGAAGATTTTCTTGAATACATCGTATCGTCCACATTGAAAAATAAATCCAAAGAGCTTGAAACTTTGGAGCGCAACACTACGTATCTTGAAAAAGTACAGAAACCGTTCCCCCGCATATCGTATGATGAAGCAGTCGATATTCTGAAAAAGAAGGGTATCGATTTTCAATGGGGCGGAGATCTCGGCGGTACCGATGAAACGGTTATTTCCGAGCAATTCGATAAACCGGTTATGGTACACCGTTACCCCGCGCAGATAAAAGCGTTCTATATGAAGAGGGATCCGCAAAATGATAAACTCGCTCTCGCACTCGATGTGCTGGCGCCCGAAGGATACGGAGAGATCATAGGCGGCAGTCAGCGCGAAGATGATTACGATACACTTGTCGAGCGTATCAAAGAACATAACTTGCCGATGGAACCGTTTGAGTGGTATCTTGACTTGCGCAGATACGGTAGTGTTCCCCACGCCGGATTCGGTCTTGGCATCGAACGTACGGTATCATGGATATGCGGACTCGATCACGTGCGCGAGACAGTACCGTTCGCGAGGATGATTTATAGAAATACGCCGTAGGGTGTGATTGCATGGATGCATGGATGCATGATTGCATGGTTGCATGGATGATTCGATGGGGTCCACTTGCGCGAGGGTTCGCGCGCAGAGAAGTGGGCTCCATCTTTAGCAGGATTGTGGTTTAGACAAGAGACCCCCCTGTAGTCCCCCCTTGGTAAGGGGGGACGGTCTTCGGGCAACGTAAAGTGTTAAATAGAACCTTGTAACACCGCTCGCCGAGCGGGTTTTGTTGCAGATTGCAAGATACGTGGGGATTATTTCAATCTTTAGTGAAACAGATGGATTGATGTCAATCATCCAATCACCCAAATATTCTATTAATCGGATCAACGGACAATAAACAATAGTCAATACTCAATACTCAATACTTAATAATCAATAATGATAGAAGTCAAAAACTTATACAAAACTTTCTCGACGATCAATGCGGTGAACGGTGTGTCGTTCAAAGTTGAACCCGGCAAGGTGTTCGGACTCCTCGGACCGAATGGTGCCGGTAAGACAACGACAATCAGAATGATCCTGAATATCATCAAACCCGATACGGGGAAGATCTATTTCGACGGGAACCCTTTCAATATAATGATACAGAATAATGTCGGATATCTGCCGGAAGAGAGGGGGCTGTATCGGAAAAATAAGCTCATACATACCATTCTATACTTCGCGGGATTAAAAGGGATCTCATCACGCGAAGCCAGGAAAAGAGCACTCGTTTGGCTCGAGCGTTTTAATCTGACGGATTACACGAACAATAAAGTCGAAGAACTATCGAAAGGTAACCAGCAGAAAGTCCAGTTTATCGTTTCCGTTCTGCATGATCCGAAATACATAATTCTCGATGAACCCTTCAGCGGTCTCGATCCCGTAAACCAAATACTGCTTAAAGATATTATCGGTGAACTGAGGAAAGAAGGTAAAATTTTAATTTTTTCCACCCATCAAATGGAACAGGCGGAAAAGATGTGCGACGACGTATGCATTATCAATAGAGGGCGGGTTGTCTTATACGGTAAACTGAGCGAGGAGAAGAAGAAATTTGGTATCAATACAATATTAATAGAATATGAAGGGGACGGAACGATACTCGAACGGATGGGTGGCGTTAAACGATCTGCCGTATACAGTAATTATGCCGAGCTTGAGATAGACAGTGCCGTAAAACCGCGTGCAATAATACACGAAGCAAGCAAATATCTCGATATCAGGAAATTTGAGGTAATGGAACCGACCCTGAATGCGATCTTTCTGAATCTTGTGGGAGCGTCGGTTGAAGAGGTCGAAAGGAAAGACCGGGAAACACAAGCTCAGGGGGTGACGGCATGAATAAAACCTTTGTTGTTGCCAGGTGGGAATACCTGGAGAGAGTTAAAAGTAAGATGTTTATCGCCTCACTTTTTATTTTCCCCATCGTTATGGTTGCGTTTCTGGTTTTACCGACACTTCTCGCAACCCGCGCCGATGACACACAGAAAATAATTGGTCTGGTTGATCCGCAGGATATAATTACTCCGGTTCTTGTGCAAAGAATACAGGAACGGTTTTCGCTCAAGGATGACCGCCCTATGTATATTATCAGGAAAATCGAAGAACCGACGGCAGATACCGAAACGTTACGTATGATCGCTAACTCGCTTGTCTTTGCCGAAGACATAGAAGGATATATCTATATTCCGCCGGATATTTTTGAAACGAATCAACCTGAATATTATTCAACCAATGTCGGCAATACCCAGGATCAGGCACGCTTTACCTCTATTATACGGGATATCCTGACCGAATTCAGATTGGAAGAGCGGGGTGTCGATCCGAATATAGTCAATGAAGTAGTAAAACCGGTGAATTTGCGCACGGTACGCATTTCTCCCACCGGAGATGAACGTGAATCGGATTTTCTGACAATATTTTTAAGCACGTATATTTTTCTGATGGTCATGATGATGTTAATCGCCACGTCGGGGCAAATCCTCATAAGAAGCGTGGTAGAGGAAAAGACCAACCGTATCATCGAAGTGCTTGCGTCATCGTGTTCGCCCACCAATTTAATGGCGGGGAAAATTCTCGGGTTGAGCGCGCTCGGTTTAACACAAATCGGTTTATACGCACTCATGGGGCTGGCGGCTGTTTCCTATTTCGGTTTTGAAGGTATTTTGTTCGAGAACGTCTGGCTTCTCCTTCCGTATTTTATATTGGGTTATTTATTTTATGCTGCAATATTTGTCGTTATAGGTTCACCGCTGTCGTCGGAACAGGAAGCTCAACAGATCGCGGGTTGGGTTGTACTTATTTTATTGCTACCGATGATCTTTGCCGTTGTCGCGATTGAAAACCCGGGTATGCCGATTGTGCGGATATTGAGTTTTATTCCTTTTTTCACGCCGTCTTTTATGGCACTGCGTATTCCGATCGCGATGCCGTCGACGTTTGATATAGTTGCCACTATGGGTATTTTGATCCTATCGACTATAATAATGATGTGGATAGCGGGGAAGATATTTCGGGTCGCAATCCTTTCGTACGGGAAACGTCCTTCGTTCGGTGAAATATGGCAGTGGATTAAAGCCGGTTGATTTTTTCTTCCTGCCGGGGTTATTATATATTGGATTTATCGTTGCAAATGTGCTTCGGTTTCGCTATATTTAATGCAACTTTTTATTATTACCTTAAACCGCAGTATAATTGACTAATGACATTCGAAGAAGTTTTCTTTTATATCCTCGCTGCCGGAGCAATAGTATCTGCCTTACTGGTCATAACGAGAAGAAATCCGATCAATAGCGTCATTTATCTGGTATTAAACTTTTTCTTTCTTGCCGCACTGTATCTCACATTAAAAGCACAATTTATTGCCATCATACAGATCCTTGTGTATGCCGGGGCTATTATGGTTCTTTTCATGTTTGTGATCATGCTGTTAAATCTCGGAGATGAGAAGCAACTCAGAGATCGTGTGACCTGGAAACAGATAGTTGCTATCGGTCTATCTCTGGCATTTGTTATGCAGGTAATTTATATTGTCGGATTCGGTGAGACCGATGGTATGGATACAATCTCAGCGAGAGCTGTCGAGATCGGGACCGTTGAGTATATCGGCAAAGAATTATTCAGTCACTATGTATTGCCAATCGAAGCAATTTCAGTGCTGATTGTGTTAGCGGTCGTCGGTGCAATCGTTCTTGCAAAGCGCAAACTGGATTAAAATAATATGGTGCCCCTTAATTTATATCTTTCGCTCAGTGCAATGTTGTTCACTATCGGTGTCGTCGGTGTACTTACCCGCCGAAATGCGATCATCGTGTTTATGTCAATAGAATTGATGCTTAATTCCGTGAACCTTACGCTTGTTGCATTCTCTTCGTTCCTGGGGGACGCAACCGGACAAATGCTCGTCTTTTTCGTTATTACCATTGCCGCTGCGGAAGCCGCTATCGGCCTTGCGATTATTATCGCTTTGTTCCGTAACAAACAAACTGTTAATATCGACGAAATTAATCTATTAAAGTGGTAATTTAATATCGTTATGTACAATCTTATTGGACTAGTAGTTCTCCTGCCGCTTATCGGCGCAGCTGTCAACGGGTTGGTCGGCTGGAGAATTAAAAATGAAAAAGTAATCGGTATCGTCGGCAGCGCGACGGTAGGATTCTCTTTTGTTCTTTCCGTGCTGATTTTCATCGAGATGCTCGGCCGTGATGCGTTGAACAGGTTGGAAGTTGTCGATTATTTCCGATGGATCGGTGCCGGAGGGCTCGAAACGTCATTTGCCTATCAGGTCGATCAGCTTTCAATACTGATGACATTGGTCGTTACCGGTGTCGGGTTCCTCATCCACGTTTACTCGATCGGCTATATGCATGGCGATCCGGGTTTCTGGAGATATTTTTCATACCTCAATCTCTTCATTTTTGCGATGCTCAACCTGGTCCTTGCCGATAATTTTCTTCTGTTATTTCTCGGCTGGGAGGGAGTCGGTCTATGCTCATACCTTTTAATCGGTTTCTGGTATGAGAAAAAGTTTACCGGCGACGCGGCAAAGAAGGCATTCGTGGTCAACAGGATAGGTGACTTCGGATTTCTCATAGGGTTATTTTTAATATTTGTTACCTTTGGAACACTAAAGTTCGAGCCCCTATTTTTACAGGCATCGGTCATGAGCGTGGGTGAACCGGTTCTTTTCTTGATAACACTGATGTTGTTTGTCGGTGCTGTCGGGAAATCGGCGCAGATACCGTTGTTTGTCTGGCTTCCCGATGCGATGGCAGGTCCGACACCGGTCAGTGCACTCATTCATGCCGCGACGATGGTCACGGCGGGTGTGTATATGGTCGCACGCTCGGCAACCCTCTATGCACTTGCTCCTCTGACGCTTGAAATCGTAGCTGTTATCGGACTGCTTACCGCGGTCCTGGCGGCAACAATTGCGCTTACACAAAACGATATCAAGAAAATCCTGGCATATTCTACCGTCAGTCAGCTCGGTTTTATGTTCCTCGCACTTGGCGTCGGTGCATTCTGGGTCGGTATTTTCCACGTGTATACTCACGCATTCTTTAAAGCACTGCTCTTCCTCGGTTCGGGTGCCGTTATTCATGCAATGCATCACGAACAGGATATTCAGAAGATGGGCGGCTTACAGAAGTATATGCCGAAAACCTATATCACCTTTCTCATCGGTGCGATTGCTATCTCGGGTATTCCTCCGCTGGCGGGATTTTTCAGCAAGGATGAAATTCTTGCCTATGTCTGGCACGACGGTTCGGTCCTTCTCTGGGTCTTCGCTGCTATCACTGCCGGACTTACTGCATTTTATATGTTTCGTCTCGTCACCCTGACGTTCTGGGGGGATCCGCGTTTTAAGGAACACGGCGAGCACGCCAAACATCCGCACGAAGCGCCTGCAACGATGACCGTGCCGTTAATTATACTGGCTGTACTTTCTATCATTGGCGGCTGGGTCGGTATCCCGAAAGCCCTCGGCGGGGGGCTCGCAATCAAGCAGTTCCTTGCACCTGTATTCGAACGCGCCGATAGAATTATGGCTTTACCCGAACACGGCGTGCACGCAATAGATTATGTATTGATTTTACTCTCGGTAGCAATAGCGGCAGCCGGTATTTATGTGGCCCGCATGTGGTATCTTAAGAAACCCGAAATACCCGTGGGGCTCGCGAAAAAATACAGCGGGGTGTACAAAGTTCTCAGCAATAAATATTATGTAGATGAATTGTATGACGCTGCCATTGTTAATCCGACCGTGAAAGGATCGCGAAAACTGTTATGGCGCGGTGTCGATGTCGGTATTATAGACGGCATCGTGAACGGACTCGCGAAACTTGTAGAGATTGTCTCGAAATACGGACGACTTGTTCAGGTGGGAGTGGTGCAGGGATATGCCGTTGCATTTGTATTCGGTATCGTGTTTATAATTTTCTGGTTGCTATTCAGGTAATTTAATTCTCGATGATATGTTCGAAAATAATCTTTTAACATATATAATTTTTTCACCGCTTGTCGGCGCATTATTGCTGTTATTTATTGAAAGAAACAAACATAACGCGATCAGATGGGTGGCGCTGCTTACAAGCTTCGTGACATTTGTCCTTGCGGTTGTATTGTTTTTGCGGTTCGACGCCGGCGAAGCGGGATTTCAATTTCTTATCGAGACCGGATGGATCGAAGCGATAGATGTCGCATACAGGGTCGGCGTCGACGGTATCTCGCTCTTATTGGTTTTATTGACCGCATTCATTATGCCGATATCCATACTAGCCTCGTGGTCTTCTATAAGGCATCGCGTGAAAGAATATTTTGTTTTTCTTTTGCTGCTCGAGGTCGGTATGATCGGGGTCTTCCTCGCCCTCGATTTATTCCTGTTCTATATTTTCTGGGAAGCAATGCTGATTCCGATGTATTTTATCATCGGTGTGTGGGGCGGTAAAAACCGCATTTATGCCGCGGTAAAATTTTTCCTGTTTACGATGGTCGGCAGCTTACTGATGCTCGTTGCGATTATCTGGATCGGTGTCCACGCATCGAATACAGTCGGTAATTTCACGACGAACTTGCTTGTATTATACGAAATATCGCCGACGATCCCGCTCGCTTTACAATCATGGATGTTCCTCGCATTTGCGTTGAGTTTTTTGATAAAAGTGCCTTTATTCCCGCTTCACACCTGGCTTCCCGATGCACATGTTGAAGCGCCGACGGCAGGCAGTGTCATTCTTGCCGGCGTCTTATTGAAGATGGGTACGTATGGATTATTGCGGTTCTGCCTGCCGCTCTTTCCGGCGGCAACGTATGAATATATGTCGCTCATCTCCGTGCTTGCAGTTATCGGCATTATATACGGAGCACTCGTCGCGATGGTTCAAACCGACGTCAAGAAATTGATTGCGTACTCGTCGGTCAGCCACCTCGGTTTCATCGTGCTCGGTATCTTTGCTCTTACCGAGGAAGCAGTGCAGGGAAGTATTATTCATATGGTCAATCATGGTTTAAGCACCGGAGCACTCTTTCTCCTCGTCGGCATGATCTACGAGCGCCGTCATAGCCGGATGATCGTTGACTACGGCGGGGTGGCAAAAGTGATGCCGGTTTTTGCCGCATTTCTTCTGTTAATGTCCTTATCGTCGATCGGTTTACCAGGATTGAACGGATTTGTCGGTGAGTTTTTAATCCTGCTCGGTGCATTCCAGTCGCAAGCTCTGGATTCTTACTGGTATGCTATATTTGCCGCGACCGGCGTCATCCTCGCTGCCGTGTATATGCTCTGGATGTATCAGAGAGTAATGCTGGGTGAACTTGACAAACCCGAAAATCAAAAATTAACGGATATCGGCGGCAGGGAACTCGCGACGTTGATTCCTATAGCAATCTTCGTCGTCTGGATAGGTGTATACCCGTCGACATTTCTGGATAAAACGGAAGCATCGGGTAAGCAGCTGCTTGAACAGGTGGAACGGGGAAGAACGATGTACCGTGCAGCCGAAGAGGTGAAAGAGGAAGATAAGCTTGTAGAAAAAAGAGTTGATGAAATTTTGCATCAAATGAACTAGTGTAAAAAAATGTAACACATAAACATATTTGATTATTATCGTAAAAACAAATGGACTTCAATCCAACTGATCTGTTACATATTCTGCCGATTATTATCATCACGGTTACGGCGCTGGCAATTTTAATTTTAGAGATAACTATTAAACGGGCAGAACCGGTTGTGTTCGCATTTAGTCTGATAGGATTAATTGCCGCGGGAGTCTCTGCGGTCTATTTATATCCGCAGTCCGGAACCGCCTTTAACGAAATGGTGAGTATCGGCGGATTTGCAAGCTTCTTCCATGTTGCATTTATAGTCGTGACAATACTGACATTTCTCATTTCCCGCCAGTACATCGAACGAATGGGTATCTACCACAGTGAATACTATGCAATCATTCTGTTCTCGCTCGTGGGAATGATGCTCATTGCCTCGTCGCTCGATTTGCTCATGTTGTTTATCGGTATCGAGTTGATGTCCTTAAGTTTCTACATACTTGCGGGTTTTATGCGTACGCGGCTTACCTCAAACGAGTCTGCTCTCAAATATTTTTTACTGGGAGCATTTGCGACCGGATTCCTTGTCTATGGTATTGCTCTGGTATATGGTGCTTCCGGCACAACGAATCTTGCTTCCATCGCGGGACAAATAGATGAGTTGTTCGACAGTACACTGTTCTGGATCGGTGTTGCCATGCTGACCATGGGTTTCTCGTTTAAGATTGCATCCGTTCCGTTCCATATGTGGGCACCCGATGTGTACGAAGGTGCACCGACAACGGTTACCGCGTTTATGTCTACTGCAGGAAAGGCCGCTGCTTTCGCCGGTTTCCTGATCGTTGTTATGTTTTCCTTTGCCGGCGGGACTGAAAAATTGCAGGATCTCTTCGCGATACTCGCAGTTGCATCAATGGTCGTCGGAAATGTCATTGCGATATCGCAGCATAATCTGAAACGAATGCTCGCTTACTCGAGCATCGCGCATGCCGGATATATGCTCATCGGTTTTGCCGCCGCAAGCGAACTCGGTATGAGCGGCGTTATGTTCTATGTCGTGGCATACGGATTTATGAATATCGGTGCTTTCGGTGTCCTCTCGATGACGGAATACGGCGAGAATAAGAATCTGACATTCGATGAATACAAAGGTCTGGCGACACGGAAACCTTTCGTCGCGGCGTTGATGGCAATATTTATGTTTTCACTGTCGGGTATACCGCCATTTGCCGGATTCTTCGGCAAGTATTATATATTCCTGGCTGCTATCCAGGAAGGGTATACGTGGCTTGCTATCGTGGGTGTCCTTGCAAGTGTAATCGGAGTCTACTATTATATCCGTGTAATAATCTATATGTATTTCTATGACGGGGACGTTACCCTTGAAGCCGAGCCGTCATATATCGGTATGACTGCACTGGTTCTTGCGGCACTTGCCGTACTGCAGATGGGTATTTTCCCCTCAACTGTCTTACGATTAACGGTGGGATTGTTTTAAACTATGCAAAAAGTTGCTTCGGCAATGGAGATGCGGGGATGTGATGAAGAAGCGATCAGGGGTTATCAAATCCCCGGTATCGTGTTGATGGAGAATGCCGCACGGGGAACGGCGGAAGTCATGCGGGAACTCATTCCTGGTCTTTCCGATAAACATATACTCATCGTCTGCGGCAAAGGGAATAACGGCGGTGACGGATTCGCCCTTGCCCGGCACCTTCTTGAGCATGGTAGTGCGGTTACCGTCGCCTCTCTCTCTCCGGTCTCTCATATCAAAGGCGATGCCCGGATAAACGCCGATATCATTCAGAAAATGTCCCGGTCCGATTCCTCGGGCAGACTATCATATATCAAATCCATCACACGCGAACATCTTGATCAACTACCGCATGCCGGTGTTATTGTCGATGCACTACTCGGCACGGGCTTTAAAGGTAAACTCAGACCAAGAATTGCGTCCATCGTAGCATGGATGAATGAACAACGGGCGATCCGTGTTGCTCTCGATATTCCGTCCGGGATCGATGCAGACACAGGTAGAGCCGAGGGTATAACGGTGCAGGCGGATTACACGTGTACAATGGGACTGGTAAAAACCGGTTTGTTGTTCTCGAAGGG
>Ga0209498_1001464_pt1 | contig 14463 bp, 10 predicted proteins | sample WalLakDeSediment_FD_184131 | JGI IMG/M metagenome (GOLD analysis project Ga0209498, IMG submission 184131) | Lake sediment microbial communities from Walker lake, Nevada to study Microbial Dark Matter (Phase II) - Walker Lake 11/02/13 Deep... | ecosystem: Environmental > Aquatic > Freshwater >... | reverse complement strand
GACCGCGGACTTGAAGGCCGGCACCGACCCGCTGAAGCCGACCCGGGCGTACTGCCGGAGGCCGGCGAAGCTCGTGACGTCGCCGTCGTGGGACCCATGAAAGACCAGGTAGTTCACATCCTCCAGCGGCACCGGCCGACTGGACGGCTCGTACTGCCCGTCCACCGGCGCGATGGCCACCAGGGAGCGGATGGTGAAGCCGAAGTCGAAGGCCAGGGTGGCATCGTCCGGATAGAAGGCCAGCCGGTTGAACGCCGCGGCGTGCGCCACCGCCTCCCCTCCTCGGGAATGCCCCATGAGGGCGATCCGCTCCCAGTCCACCTTTTCGTGAAAGGGGTTGGCCTCGTCCGCATCAAAGTCCTCCCAGGCCTTGAGATGCTGAAGCAGCATCCACCCCCGGGCATCGTTCTCCCCCCGGATGCTCCCGTTCAGGAAGTTCATGTCCACCGAGACCAGGATGAACCCGCGGCTGGCCAGGAGCTCGCCCAGGTAGGCGTACCCCGGGTCGGAGAAGTCCCGCGGGTTGTGGTTGCCGTGGACGATGAGGACCAGGGGAAAGGGCCCCTCCCCCACCGGATACCAGACCCGGCCGTTGCGGGGAAAGGCGTCGGGACCGAATCCCCAGTAACGCTTCCGGGAGGCGGCCTCGCCGCCGAGGTTCACGAGCTTCGACGCATCCACCGACGAGGTGGTGAAGGCGGCACTGTCGGCGTACTCCGGGCGTCGTCGGTCCGTCCCGCTCCCGTAGGTCAGGTACCCCACCTCCCAGCTCCCCGGGGTGCTGGGCGAGGGGCCTTCCACCACCTGGCGGGCCAGGACGGTGGCATGGTCGCTCTCCACCAGGTGGAGCGAGGTTCCGCAGGCGGAGAGGAGGAGGGCCAGGGCCGAGGCGGCGACCGGGATGATCCCTCGACGTGATGGGGTCAGCATGCCGTGGACTCGGGTGCAGGGGAATCGGCGGGACCGGGCCGCGAACTCCACCGGCCCCGTCCCGTGGCAAGAGGGCATGGCGCCCTCGATCCGGCAAGGGCGCGGAGCCTTCGCCCAGCGGAGGGCTTCCGTCTTTCCACCGCCGGGACGATGCCGTACTCTGGTGTAGTGTCGCAGAAGTCCCGTTCAGCACCGAGCGTGTCGATGCGCCACTCCGGCAAGGCACACCGGCGAGGGCAGGCCGGAACGGGGAGGCCGGCGTCGGCGTGCCGGGGCCCGCCGGCCCTTCGCCGCCCACCCACGGCGCCGGGGTCACCATCGGGAGGTCGCCATGAAGACAGGGGTCGGGCCTTCGCGGTCAACCCGCGCCGGGGCCATGGTGGCGTTCATCTTCCTGGTGGGGGCCGGGATCTTCGCGATCCGGCTCGCGCTGGGGGGGGCGGACGTGACCCTGAGCGGGGGCATCCCCTTCCTCCCCCACGGAATGAACCAGGCGGTGGGGCGGGGGGTCATGGGGATCAGCGGCCTGGCCTGCCTCGCCCTCGCCATGCTCGCCTTCCGCGACGTGCGGGGCCCGCGCCCCTGAGCCCCGGGCGCCCCGGCCTTCTCCCTTGCCTCCCGCCTTCCCTCTCCCGAGGAGTCATCCCATGACCCAGCGCCTCCCCGTCTGTCGGGTTCCCCACCGGGCCACTGCCGCCGGCCTGCTCTCCCTGGCGTGGATCTGCGGGTGGGCCGCCGCCGCCACCGCCCAGGAGGCCGCTCCCTTCCCTCTGCACCCACCGGATGCCCAGATCCGGATGGCGGTCCAGTCCCTTCCGGCCGAGGAGCTCCGGGCGGGTGCCACGGTGCTCGGGTACCTGGAGGAGGGGGGACCACCGGTGGAGCTGCGGGCCGGAGAGGGGGACTTCGTCTGCCTCCTCTCGCCCCCCGGCGTCTGGGTCGTGGAGTCGGCCTGCTACCACGCATCCCTCGAGCCCTTCATGGCCCGGGGCCGGGAACTGGCCCGCGGGGGGATGGGGACGGCCGAGCGGGTCGCGCTCCGGAACCGGGAGGCGGACGAAGGTACTCTCCCCCTCCCCGAGGCGCCGGCCGCGCTGTACATCACCGTGGCCCCCGCCGAGGCGGTGGACCCGGCCACGGGCGAATTCTCCGATGCCTTCCAGCGGGCCGTGATCTACGTCCCGTATGCCACGGGCGGAAGCACGGGCCTCTCGGAACGGGCCGTCCAGGGTGCCCCCTGGCTCATGGACGCGGGGACCCCCCGGGCCCACATCATGTTCACGCCCACGATGGCACTCCCCGAGGCCCTTCAGCGAGCCATGCAGCGGGGTCGGTGATCCGGGGCCGCGCCTGGCCGCACCTGCCGGCTCAGCGCCGCTCGAACCTCGGCATCCGGACGTCCCGGACGGCCCGAGCCGGCCGGCGCTGGACCGCAGGGCGCTGAGCCGAACTGAAGCCGGCCATGAACCCGGCCCGGAAGGCGGGCGTGGTCTGGAATCGCATGGCTGCACCCTCGAAGCGGGCCGGCGTGCGCGTCGGGGCACGGACCCCGGGTGCGCGCATCCGGCGCTCCCCCCTCGGGGCCATCCCCCTTGGGGCCATCCGGGCCACCTCGGCTCGATCACCTCGAAGCTCTGCCCGGACTTCCGCCTGAAGCCGGCGCATCTGGTCCACGGTAAGGGTGGCGTTCAGCAGTTCCCGTGCGGACCGGTGCTCCTCCTGGAGGAGGCGCATGGCGTCCCGAAGCTCCGGATCAGGGGTGAGGGAATCCTGCCGGCGTTCTCCGCGGGGCTCCGCCCTCATGGCCTCCCTGCGGGCATCCCGCTGGGCCTCTTGCCGGGCCTCTTGCCGGGCCTCTTGCCGGGCCTCTTGCCGGGCCTCCATGCCGGTCCGCCAGGCTTCGACACGGATGCGAGCCTCTGCGGTTCTGGCCTCGGCGTCGGCATGAAAGCGGTCCAGCGCGGCCAGCTGATCGGCCGAAAGGCCGAGCTCGTCACGGTGTTCGAGGGCCTGGGCCACCGGGTGCGCCAGAGTCGTGGGCCCCCGCTGCCCTACGCGCTGGGCGTCGGCGGAAAGGGGGAAGAGAACGGGAAAGGCCGCGAGGAGCAGAACGCTTCGCGGAATCAGGGAAAGGGCGTTCATGGATGCCTCCGAGAGGGTGGGGCCGAGAAGGCCGGGCCAGGAGCGTTCAGCCCAGACGCGTTCAGCGAGGGGCCTTCCCGGGGTAGAGGCGCCGGGATCATCCGTCGTTAGCCGGGGCGAGGGGCTGGAGCACCGCCCCGGGCCCGGGAGCACGATCGGGCCCTGCTGGATGTGGTCGGGGATGCGGAGAGCTCACGGCCTGGCGTGGAGGAAGCCCGCGCCATGACGGGATTGCCCGGATGAGCCGCCGGTGAGTTCGCGGGCACCCGGTTGCGTTCCGGGGGTAAGGCCGTCATGCGCCTGCTCGGTTTCTATCCGCTTTTTCTGATGGTCCTCCCCCTGGCCGGTTCCGGGTACCCCGCACCCCTCGCCGCCGGGTGGGGAGCCGAGGTTCCGGCGTCGGCGTCAGGGCCGGTTCCGGAGCCGGTTCTGGAGTCGGCTCTGGAGCCGGCCCTGGAGTCGGCTCTTGAGGGTGCGCCTGGGCTGGGGGAGAGTGCGCCTGGGCTGGGGGAGGGTGCGCCTGGGCTGGGGGAGAGTGCGCCTGGGCTGGGGGAGGAATCCGGGCAGGGGCAACTCGCCCTGGAGGACGACCCCCTGGCCCAGGCCATCTGGTCCGCGGCCGCCCTGCACCGGGTCCTGGCGGAGCGCGACTACCCGGCCATTCTCTCGCTGGCGCTGGCGAATCGGTCGCAGGCGGAGGCGCCGGGCCGCCTCGACGCCCTTCTCGGCGTCCTGGCGGCAGCTCCCATGGACCGCCTGGATCGCTGCCGGGGGCTGGCGGACCCCGTGGAGGGGACGCTCTGTTCCCTCGAGACGCTTGTTCCCCTGCTCCCGCCCCGCGAGGGGCGCGGACTCGCCGACGAGGGCGCCCGCCTCCTCGCCCTCTACCTGCGGCCGGGCGAGCCGATGGCACCCGGGATCGCGGGGCTTCCTGCCCTGGGTGCCGCCGGGGGTGAGGGACGGCGGCTGGGCCCGCTCCAGGACTTTGCCCAGGGGGTGCTGGAGGAATCCCTCCGCCTGCACCTGGCGGGGAGCCGGGCGGAGAGCGGGGCCGGGACACTGCTTCCTGACGGAACGCCCGTGCAGGGGACCCCCGACGGCGTGGTTCCCTCCACCCCGGCCGCTCTCCTCGCCTCGACGCTGGCGACCCTGGTGGGCTTCTCGCCGGACGCGGGCACGGCCGTCATCCTCGGCGAGGTGCCGGAACTGCGCGCCCTCCTCCGGGCCCACCCCGGAATCGCGTCGCTCGAAGCTTCGGCGGGAGATGCCCTCCAGGCCACGTTCCTGAACGGAGAGGCCGTTCTTCGGGACTACCAGAGCTTCCTCACCTCCGTCACCGGATCGGCCCGGGGACTCCTGGACCACAGGTTCACCCGCCTTCTGGCGGAAGGGGGGGGAGAAGGCGCGGCCTCGGCCGCGGTGGACTGGGCCACGCAGCGCTCCTTCGTGTACCTGGCCTCCCGCACGGCGTCCCTGGCCGGGATCGAAGCCGGGGTCACGGAGCGGATTCGCGCCCTGGGGAATGCCGCCACCGACCTCCGGCAGGAAGGCATGGCCTTCCGGTCCAACCTCTCGGAGCTGGGGCAGCAGGTGGCCATGGCGGCCCTGGGGGGGAATGTCTTCACCCTGGCCTCCGGCGTGGCCGCCTTCTTCCAGCTCACCCCGGGAGCGCTGGGCCCGGGTGCGGCGGGAGAGATCCGGGCCATCCGCGGGCTGGTGGAGGATCTCCAGGGCGAGATGGTGGAGGGGTTCGCGGGAGTGGAGCTCCAGCTGAACCAGGTCATGGGGGAGCTGGACCGGGGGTTCGGGCGGATGGAGTCGCTGGTGGCCTCGAATCAGCGAGAAGTCCGGGAGGAGCTGAGGTCCCTGGGTGAGGAACTCGCGGCCATGGGGAGCCGGGTGGACCGCCTGGATGCGAATGTCGTCGCCTACCTCCAGGCCGGCTTCGACCGCGACTACGCCCGCACCCTGATCCGCTGCCTGGAGCACCGGGAACGCCATCTCCCACCCTTTGACCAGATGGACTTCGGGCTCTTCAGCGAGTGTCTCACCGATTTCCGCGCCCGCGGGGCCCGGGATGCCCGGGACGCCCTCCTCACCGATCGGACCACCCCTGTCGATGACCAGTCGCTGGGCGATGCCCTGGCCGACCCCTCGCCAGAGAACCTGGCCCGCCGGCTCCCCCTCCTGGCGCGGGTGGCCGAGCAGCGCTTCGGCTACACGGGGATGCGGGGAGGTCGGGGCGGCGCCAACCCGGTGGAGTGGGCGGTGGCGGCTCAGGCCTACCTGGCCATGCTGCGGGACTGGCCGGAGCTGGCTTCCGGGATCACGACGGGGGACCTGGAAACCCTCCTGGCCACGGGTGTCGAGACCCTGGAGATCCTCGAAGCCATCACCGTGGACCCCGCATCCGGGCTCCCCGGGGGCATCCTGGTCCGAGTCCTGGCGGACTACGAAGCCGGGGTGGCCGACCTGACCGAAGAAGGCGAGCTCCTGGCTCGCCGGTACCAGCAGGCCCAGCTCCGTCGTGTGGATCCCACCTCGCTCCTGAACCGCATGACTCCGGAAGCGGTGGGGCATCCGACGCTCCCGGCTCCGCGGCGGGTGGCCGGGAACATCCCCCAGGAGGTTCGCACGGCGGCGGTCCTGGCGCTGGAGGAGCCCGTCCTGGTCTACCGAACCCTTCGCACCGACAGCATCTCCACCGAGAACGTTCGGCGGCGCGGGCTCTTCTTCCGCAAGCGCCACGACCAGCTCACCCACACGCGGATCCGCATGGAGGTGGAACTGCGCCTCGACGGAGGAGAGGTGGTGGCCGGGTACCACACCGAGGGCCCCATGGTGCTCCGCCGCGTGGAGGAGATGGCGGGAGACCCGGGCAGCGACCGGGTCCGATCCACCGATGTCCGGATCGCGGATTCGGAACTCCATTTCCTGGAGGTGCTCCTTCCGGAGCTGGCCGACGACGTGTCGGCCTGGTTCCTGACGCCGCCGCGCCCGGCCCCCCTGGTCCGGCTGGAATCGGAGATCGAGGCCGAGCTGCGACGCCACGAATCCACCTCCCTCAACCGCATCTTCGGATCGGTCTGCCGGGCGGGGGCTCCAGAGGCCATGCTGGATGCCGAGGACCGGAGATCGGCGGACCGGATCCGGGCCACGCTGGACCGCCTGGGCCTGGCCCGCCTCCTCCTCGGGTCCTACGTGCGACTCACCTTCCCCGACGGGAGCGAGGACGGACGGAAGCTCGAGGAACGCATCCACGGGCAAAGCGGTCTGCTGGACCTGGATGCCCTCTGCCGGGTGGTGGACGCCGGAGACAGTCCCCTGCGCGTGGTCTGGCTCGAGGAGGAGCCCCGCACCCGGGCCGCCCTCCTGGGCGACGCCCTCGAGAGCGCCCTGCACGGCCCGGGCGAGGTGTCCCGGGGCGTGCCGAGCCCGTCCCCGAGCCTGCCTCCGGGCGTACCCCCGGGCATGGATGCGGACCGGACCCCGAGGCTGGAGGCGCTTTTCCCGGACCCGCCGAACCAGGGCTTCGAGCCTCGACCGACCCCCATCCTCGACTCTACCCTTCAGCAGATCCGAGCCGCCATTCGCCTCCAGCGGCTGAGGGTCGATGTGGCACGGATGGACGCGAGTCCGGAGTGACGTGAGCCGCCTTCCCCGGTCCGGAGGCGAACCTTCCGGGCCGAGCGGCCTATCAGGAGAGACGCCGGGACGTCTCCGTCCGGGCGCCCCGCCCCCCGCCCCTCCCCGGTTCGACCGGGTCATGCTTCCAGGCATGGCCTTCAGGCCGGCACCTCAAGCCTCGACACCGGAGTGAACCCCCATGGCCAGTTCGAACAGGAACCTGGTATCCATCGTCGCCATCATCGCCATCGTGATCCTGGTGGGCCTCGCCATCTACTTCGTGCGGGAGGAGTCAAACTCCGGACTCCAGATCGAGATCGGGAGCCTCCTCGACGCCCCCGCCTGGGTCGCCCAGGGCTGAGCCTGCCCCCTTCGAGGATTCAGCCCTTTCCTTCGGGGCCGCATCTGCGATCTTCAGCGCCATGAACGATCTGCGCCCCACCATCGTGCGGCTCCTGTCGAACCTCGGGAGCGCCCGGGAGATCCAGCTCTACCTCGAGCGCTTCAGCCGGGTGGGCGCGGTTCGCTTCGCGGTGGTGAAGGTGGGCGGCGCCGTCCTTCGCGACGAGCTCGGCGCGCTGGTCTCTTCTCTGGCCTTCCTCCAGCAGGTCGGCCTCACCCCCATCGTGGTCCACGGGGCCGGGCCGCAGCTCGACGAGGAGCTGGCGGCAGCCGGGATCGAGAAGCGGGTGGTGGACGGTCTCCGCTACACCTCCCCCCAGGGGCTCGCCACGGTTCGACGCGTCCTCCAGCTCCAGAACCTCCGGCTGGTGGAAGCGTTGCAGGCGGAAGGGGTCCGGGCCACCTCCATCCCCACCGGAGTCTTCGAGTGCGACCTCCTGGGCCGGCGCAAGTACGGCTTCGTGGGAAAGGTGAAGCGGGTCCACACCTCCGGGATGAAGGCCGCCATCGATGTGGGATCGATCCCCGTCATCGCATCCCTGGGCGAGACCACCTCGGGGCAGATCGTCAATGTGAACGCCGACTGGGCCGCCAACGAGCTGGTCAAGCGGATCGAGCCGTACAAGATCATCTTCCTCACCGGCACCGGGGGGCTCCTGGATGCGGAGGGGAGGATCATCGACTCCATCAGCCTCGTGACCGACTACCAGCGGCTCATGAACCAGCCCTGGCTCCACTCCGGGATGCGGGTGAAGATGGAGCAGATCCATGACCTCCTCATGGCGCTCCCCCCGGCCACCTCGCTCTCCATCACCTCGCCCGACGAGATGGCCAAGGAGCTCTTCACCCACCGGGGGTCCGGGACGCTGGTTCGCCGCGGCGAGCGGATCCATCGGCGGGCCTCCTGGAAGCTGGTGGACCGGGAGCGGTTTGGCGCCCTGGTCAACTCGAGCTTCGGGCGCCCGCTGGTGGACGACTACTTCGAGCGCACCCGTCCGTACCGGGTCTACCTGAGCGAGCACTACCGGGCCGCCATCGTCCTCACGCGGGAAAATGGTCTGGTGTACATGGACAAGTTTGCCGTTTCGGAGGAGGCCAAGGGCGAGGGGCTGGGCCGCGCCATCTGGGAAGTGATGCGGGCGGAGACCCCCCAGCTCTTCTGGCGCTCCCGGCGCGGGAACGCGGTGAACGAGTTCTACTTTGCCCACGCCGACGGGGCCGTGAAGGACGGCCCCTGGACCACCTTCTGGTACGGGATGCCCGGGTGGAAGGCCGTGGCCGCCGGCGCCGCTCACACCGCCATCCGCCCCACCACGCTGGGCGACATCCCGGCCTGATCCTTGCGTCACTGGGCAGCGGGGACCGTCCTTCCGCTGCGTTCCCCTGTGCTCCCCTGTGCTCCACGAATTTGCCAGAAAGCGGATCCGTCCTCTCGGGTGAGGCGGGCCCGGTCGCCGATCGTCGACACGCACGGCCCGCACGCCCCCTCTTCATCGATGGGAGTCGTCGTGGAAGCCACCGTGCCGAACGAGGGCCAGGATGCCACCGTCTGGGCCGTCCTCGTCTCCGATGATCTGAACGTCCGAAATCGCCTCCAGGAGATCCTGGGCCACGCCGCCAGCCCGTTGCAGCTGGCGCTGGCCGTCGACAGCCCCTTTGCGGGGATCGGCGACGCCGAGATCCAGGGGATCCGCCGCGCCGCCCCGGGCCTGGTCATTGTCGACCTGGCCCCCGACCCGGTGGGCGGCGTCCTCTTCGTTCAGCAGCTGCGGGACAGGACCGGGCTGAACGTCGTGGTTTCGGTGGGCCCCGGCATTGCCCGGGACCTCCTGCTGGGGGCCATGCAGTCCGGCGTGCTGGGCGTGCTCACGACGCCCCTCGAAACGGACGCGGTGCTGGACACCCTGCAGAAGGCGCTGGCCCGGGCCGACGAGCCCAGGGCGCGCCCGCGCGAGGAGGGGGAAGCCCTGGTGCTCGCGCTGCTGGGGGCCAAGGGCGGGGTCGGGACCACCACCCTGGCCACCAACCTGGCCGTGGAGATCCGCCGAATCACCGGAGGCCGGACCCTCCTCATGGATCTGGATCTCCAGCAGGGGGAGATGGGCATCCTCCTGAACATGGAACCCCGGTTCAGCCTTCTCGACCTCCTCCGCAACTACGAGGATGCGGTGGCCGAGATGCTGGCCTCCACCATCGAGCACCACGAGCCCTCGGGAATCGACCTCCTCTCTGCTCCGCTGAACGCCTCGGCCTTCCAGTCCGAGGAAGTGGAGCGGGTGGATGCCGACCTCCTCCGGACGGTCCTGGCCTTCCTGCGGAAGCACTACGACTACATCGTGATGGACCAGCCCCGGAGCTTCTCGCCGGAGCTGAAACCGGTGCTCGAAGAGGTGGACGAGAAGTTCCTCATCATCACCCCCGATCTCCAGGCCCTCCGGAACCTGGCCCGGACCCTCCCCCGGGACGGCAAGGGTCTTCACATCCCCGGGCCCGTGCCCACGCGGCTGTTGGTCAATCGGTATCCCCCGAACCACTTCATCTCCCTGCGCCAGATCCGGGAGACCGTGGGGCTCGACGTGTACCACGTGCTGGCCGCCGACTTCGCCAGCCTGTCGCGCGCGGTCCAGGCAGGGACCCCGGCCGTGCTGGACGACCGATCCGCGTACGCCCGGGACGTGCGGAAGCTGGCGGCCCGCATCATCGGTGCCGACGAACCGAGCCTCGTGGGCGTGGGAGGACGGGGATTCCTGGAGGGGATCCTGGACGCGGTCCGGAAACCACGGTAGGGTGAAGGGGGCATTCCGTTCTCCGCCCCCCTCCCTTCGTCAAGGACCTGTGCCATGAGCCTGCTCCTCTCCTGGGTCGTCCTCTCGCTTGCAGTGTGGATCACCGCCGTGGCCCTTCCCGGATTCCACGTGAAGAGCTTCGGGAGCGCCTTCCTGGTCTCGGCCATTTTCGGGATTCTGAACGCCCTCATCGGATGGCTCTTCTTCGTGATCATCGGGATTGCCACGCTGGGGATCGGCTTCCTGCTGGCCTTCCTGACCCGGTGGATCGTGAACGCCCTCCTCCTGAAGATCACGGGTGCGCTCACGGATCGGCTCACCATCGACAGCTTCGGCTGGGCCCTCGGGGGCGCGCTCATGATCTCCCTGCTGGGGACCGCGGGCGAAGTCCTGATCCGGGGAGTCTTCTGACCCATGGGCCTCTTCTCGATGGGCCCCCTTGCGTTCGTTCCCTCGATCCTTCCCGCTTCGGCCCTGGGCCTCCTGGCCGTGGCGGTCCCCCTGTTCATGGCGCCCGCGACCTCCCCGCCCCCTGCGGCTTCCGCTTCCTCCTCGCCCGGTGACGCCGGGCTGCACGTGGTCTCCGGACCGGCGACGGGGCCCGAGACCGGACCGGTCACGGGGCCCGAGACCGGACCAGCGACCGGGCCCGAGACCGGACCGGCGACCGGGCCCGAGACCGGACCGGCGACCGGGCCCGAGACCGGACCGGCGACCGCAGCCCGGGAAGGCGACGGCTTCCGCATCCTCCTCTCCGTCGACATGGAAGGGGTGGCAGGGGCGGTGACCCCCGAGCAGCTGGGTCCCGGGGGCTTCGAGTACGCCCGCTTCCGCGAGTTCGTCACGGCCGAGACACTGGCGGCCATCGAGGGCGCCCGAGCCGCCGGGGCCACGAGCTTCGTGGTGGCTGATTCCCACGGAAACGGCCAGAACCTCCTCATCGAGCGCTTTCCCGACGACGTGGAGATCATTCGTGCCTGGCCCCGGCCCCTGGGGATGATGCAGGGGATCGACGAGAGCATCGACGCCGTCTTCTTCATCGGCTACCACGCCGCCGCCACGAACGAGGCCGGCGTCCGCGCCCACACCTTTTCCAGCGCCAACTACGCGGCCGTGGTCCTGAACGGCCAGCCCGTCTCCGAGGGGGCGTTCAACGCCGCCGTGGCCGGCCACTTCGGCGTGCCGGTGGCCCTGGTGACGGGCGACGACGTGACGATCGCAGAGATGGAGGCGCTCCTGGGCGCCGTGGAAGGGGTCGTGGTAAAGGAGGCCCTGGGCTTCCACTCGGCCCGCACCCTGACCCCGGGAGCGGCGCAGGCCCGGATCCGGGAGGGCGCCCGACGGGCGGTGGAACGCCTCGCAGCGGGCGAGTTCGAGCCTCACGTTCTTGGGGAACCCCCGGTCCTGGAGCTCACCTTCAAGAACTACCGCCCCGCCGAGGTGCTCTCCTACCTGGCCACCGTGGAGCGGGCCGGCGCCCGGACCATCCGTTTTGCCGCCGGCGACATGGTGGAGATGGCCATGTTCCTGCAGGTGGTGGGCAACTTCGAGGCCGGTCTTTCGCCCTGAGCGAGCCGGGTCCGTACAGGGCGGGGCCGTCCTCGCGAGGCCGTCCGCATGAGGCGGGTCCGCGTGAGGCGGGTCCGTCCGAGGTGGTCCGTCCGAGGCCGTCCGCGCGAGGTGGCCAGCCCGAGGCATCAGCGCGAAGTCGCGCCGGAGCCGTCCAGTCCCAGATCCTCCAGCAGCACGCGGGCTGACAGTTCTCCCGAAACGAGGCTCGGGGGCATGCCCGGGCCGGGCACGGTGAGCTGCCCCGCGAAGTAGAGCCCTCCCACCCGGCTGGACCGGAGGCGGGGCTTGAGGGGGCCGGTCTGTCGAAGGGTGTTGGCCATCCCGTAGGCGTTGCCCTTGAAGGCGTCGTAGTCGGCCTCGAAGTCACGCATCGCGTAACTCCGCTTCACCACCAGGTGCTCCCGGAGGGGCCGGCCCACGTGGGCCTCGAGGCGGGTCATCACCCCCTGGAAGATCTCCTCCCTGGCCGCGTCCGAGTCTTCGAGTCCCGGTGCCAGGGGCACCAGCAGGAAGACGTTGGATGCGCCTTCGGGCGCCACCGACGGATCGGTGACCGAGGGGGCACAGGCGTAGAAGAGGGGTGCGCGGGGCCAGGCTGGACGATCGTAGACCGCCGCCATGTGGGCGTCCAGGTCCTGGTCGAAGAACAGGGTGTGATGCGGCAGGTCGCCCAGGCCCCCCTGGATGCCCAGGTAGTACAGCAGGCTGGAGGGGCTCATGGTGCGCCCTTCCCAGTACCGCTCCGAGTACTGCCGGTGTTCGGGAGCCAGGAGCGCCTGCTCCACGTGGTGGTAGTCGGCGGAGGCCAGGACGGCGTCAGCGCGCAGCACGGGGCCCGGCTCGCCCCCGCCCGGCTCGCCCCCGCCTGGCTCGCCCCCGTCCAGCTCGCCCCCGCCCGCCGCGCCCGCCAGCTCCACCCCCACGGCCCGCCCCCCCTCCACCCGGATCCGCTCCACCCGGCTCCCGAACCGGAACTCCACCCCCTCGTTCTCGGCCACCTGGACCATGCCCTGGATAACCCGGTGCATCCCCCCCATGGGATACCAGGTCCCCAGCGCCATGTCGGCGTAGCCCATGAGGCTGTACATGGCCGAGGTTTTCCGGGCCGAGGCCCCGAGAAAGAGAACGGGCCACTCCACCAGGCGGGCCAGGCGCTCGTCCCGGAAGAAGCTCCGGGCGTAGTTGTGCATGGACCGCAGCATCCGCATCCGCACGAGCTCCGTCACGAGGCGGGGGTCCACGAACTCCCGAAAGGTGAGGCTCGGCCGGAACAGATAGTCGGAGAACGCGGCCTCGTAGATCGCGCCGGTCTCGGCGAGAAAGCGGTCCAGCGCCGCGCCGGCCCCGGGCTCCCGTGCCTCGAAGAAGTCACGGAGCGCCGGAATGCCGGCGGGGACATCCCAGCTGTCGGCGCCCGCGCCGGGGGCGCCTGACGCAGGAGCAGAGGCCGGGGCAGAGGCCGGGGGACAGGCGGGACTTCCCGTGGTGGACGGCATGGCCGCCGCTCCCGGCGCTGGCCAGACGATCCGGTAGCTGGGGTCCAGCCGGCGAAGGTCGTAGAGGTCGTCCACCTCGTGCCCGAAGGCGCGGAAGAACCGCTCGAACAGGTCGGGCATCCAGTACCAGCTGGGCCCCATGTCGAAGTGGAAGCCGGCCTCCGACCAGGTGCGGGCGCGCCCGCCGGCCTGCTCATGCCGTTCCACCACGGTGACCCGGGTGCCGCCCCGGGCCAGGTGGGCCGCGGCGGCGAGGCCCGAAAAGCCGGCCCCGATCACGATCACATGCTTCACGCCGCCGTTCTCTGGCCCAGCGCCTGAAGGATCTCGGCGGCCACCCGTTCGCCGGATTCGCATCCTCCCTCCATGAACCCCTGGGCATCCAGCGACGTATGCTCTCCGGCAAAGTGGAGGCGACCCACCGCCATTCCCTCGGCCCCGGCGAGCCCCGTCCACTGCCCGGGCCGGTAGCAGGAATAGCTCCCCCGGGTCCAGTCGTGGGTAGGCCAGTGGAACCGGACGGCGCGGGCAGGGTCGTGCGCGGCTGCAACCCCGGGAAAGACGCGCTCCAGCTCGGCCACCACGGCGCGGGCCCGCTCCTCGGCGCTCCCCTCTCCCAGCGCCATGCCGGCGGCACCCCCGGTGAAGTTGGTCAGAATGCCGGACTCCCCGGCCTGGGCGCGGCTCGTCTCCCACGTGACCTGGAAGGGAAGGTCCGTGATCACCGTCCCCGCAGCGCCGTGGCCACTCCGCCAGCTCCGCTCGTTGAAGCCCATCATGAGCTTGGCATTGGTGCCGTAGCCCAGTTCGGCAATGGCCCGACGCTTCACCTCCGGGAGGTCCAGCGCCAGCTCCACGTCGCGGAGGAGGGTAAAGGGGAGAGCCAGGACCAGGTGGTGGGCCCGAAGCGTCCGACTGCTCCCCCCGCTCCGGACCGAAATCTCGTAGCGCCCGTCGGAGCCCTGACGCACCGACTCCAGGCGAGCACCCCGCTCGATCACGGGCTCCAGGCGCTCCGCCAGGGTCAGGGGGATGCGATCGTTGCCTTCCTTCACGTGGAAGCGCACGTCGCCCTCCCCGTAGATGAGGAACGCGTCGGGATCGGTGTCCACGAGAGTGTGGAGGTTCAGTGCCGACTGCTCTCCGGCCTCCAGGCCGTACTCCGAGGTGAACCCCACGTCCAGGAGACGGCGGAACCAGTCCTCCATCTCCACCCCCTCGAGCCATTCCGCCAGCGAGACCCGGTCCAGCTCCTCGGCCCCGGCCGGCGCGTCCCAGGTGATCCAGGGCCACGCATCCGGGAGGGGGAGGGCCGCCAGTTCGGCCTCGATCCGGTTGGCCACCGGGGCCCAGGCCCGGATCAGGTCCTCCTCCTCGATGCGGCGTCCCCCGAAGTACCAGACCTCGGGCTCCATGGTCTCGAAGTCGTAAAGGTCGTCCAGCTCGATGCCCAGTTCGTCCGCCAACCCCCGAATGGCCAGGTGGTTCGTGTCGATGAGCTCGCCCCC
>Ga0209498_1001462_pt1 | contig 14472 bp, 11 predicted proteins | sample WalLakDeSediment_FD_184131 | JGI IMG/M metagenome (GOLD analysis project Ga0209498, IMG submission 184131) | Lake sediment microbial communities from Walker lake, Nevada to study Microbial Dark Matter (Phase II) - Walker Lake 11/02/13 Deep... | ecosystem: Environmental > Aquatic > Freshwater >... | reverse complement strand
ATTCTCTCGGAAGAAGACGAAGAGCAGGACGAACGCTTCCTCGAGAAGATTGAAGAGACAGTTAAATTTTGCAATGGTGTGCTCAAAAAAGATCCGAAGAATGTTGATGCACTTTTCTTTAAAGGAGGGGCAATTGGTTTCCGTGGAAGACTCAGAGTAATGCGCGAAAGCTGGTTCAAAGCTGCTGACGACGGCAGGGAAGCACTTCCTTTGGTTGAGCAGGCTCATAAACTTGATCCTGAAAATGTTGATGTGAAGCTCGGTTTCGGAATTTATAATTACCTCGCTGCTGTTGTTCCAGAAAAATATCCTATTGTAAAACCCGTAATGCTTTTCTTTCCATCAGGCGACAAGGAACTTGGACTAAAGCAGTTAAGAGAAGCTGCGAGTATTGGCAGGTATTCAGGTAATGAAGCAAAGTACATACTCGTCACTTTCTTTTACTATTTTGAGAATGATATGAACTCAGCCGAGCTTTATGCGCGGCAGCTTTATGATCTGTTTCCTGATAATCCTGTGTTTGAAAGATGGCGCGGCAGAATTGCTGTCCGCAAAGCAGAGTGGACGATTTCTGATTCTATCTTCAAAAGCGTTTTGAAAAAAGCTGATAAAAATTTTGAAGGATACAACACCCCGATGGTGAGAAGAGAAGCTAACTATTATATCGGACAGAATCTTAAAAACAACGGGGATATTGCTGGTGCTTTTTCTTACTATAAAAAATGTATTGATGATTCAAAGTTGATTGACCATAAGAAAGAATCAGGTTTCAGGATAAATGCAACTTTGTATTCAGGTAACATTATGGAAACCTGGGGAAAGTATGATGAGGCAAAGAAATACTACAATGCTGTGTTGAGAATGAGGGAGTTTAATAATTCGCACACGCTTGCAGAAACCTATCTTGCAAGGATTAAAGAATTGGAGAAGCAGGGAAGCAAGTAAATTTTATTAAGTTGATGTTATCGTACGCAATACCCACTGTATTAGAAATTTAAAACTCTTTCCGCTCAATCCTGCGTCCGGGCAGGATAATAGATTTACGCTGATTCAATTAGTTTTAAGAGCACCAGCGAGGACGCTGGTGAGAGCAACTGCGACATTAGATTATAATCAAGGTGGAATGGCGAGGTGATTGAAATACACTTCCCCCTTTTTTCCAGTTATCTTTCTATATTACAAATTTCTCTCTGCTCAATCCTGCGTCCACTCAGGATAATAGATTTATGCTGATTCAATTATTTTCAAGATCACCAGCGGGGACTTTGGAGTGATCATTGTGCTGGATGGATTAGACTTAAATTTCAGTGAAATAATTAAATTGCAGTAGCTAAGCCAATTCTGTGCATTGCACCAATTGTACCCATCGAGGAATACCCGTAGTTAAATAAATATTCTGAAATTTTAACACCCAGCCCACCGTTAAACCCGGCAATTCCTGAAGAAGAACCAACTTTAAGATCCGAACGTGCTTCGTTGTCATAACCAAAACGGAGTGTGAATACTTCGCTTAAATAAAACTCTGCGCCGACAGTAAATCCTTTTAAGTGCTGATAAAGCTCATCCCGCTCTTTGTTTAACTGATGAAAATCGAGTGATAAACGGACTGGCAGGTTCTCAAGTCTTTTTGAAATACCAATGGTGATATCAAGCGGAAGGTCTTCTTTTGTATCAATGTAAGAGGAAAGCTGTGTGCCGAGGTTTAATACTGCGGCAGCAAGATTCAATTTCTGATTTGGAATTTCGTAATTGATTCCAAAATCAAGTGCTATTGCGCTCGATGATTCATCTGCAATGGAAGAGTAAATCATTTTAGCATTTGCACCGTAATAAAAATTATCACTGAACTCATTTGTGTAACCTAGAATAAAAGCAAGCTCGCCTGCATTGAACTCTCCTGTTCTGTTTCCAAACTCATCTGCTTTATCGAAAGAGCCGTAGTTGATATATTTAATTGCAGTGCCGAATCTTCCAATGTTTTCAAATTCTGTTGAGTAAGCTAAGCTGAACAGGTTAATATCCATCAAGTGTTTAACAAAAGAAAATGAGACGGGATCTTTTTCAAGGAAGCTCATACCGGCGGGATTGTAGAAAAGTACATCAACATCATCATTGTTTGTAACGAAGCTTCCGCCGAGAGCAGCAGCACGTGCACTCATATCGACATTAAGAAAATCATAAGTCGTTTGACCGAATGCGGTTGATGTTGATAAAACAAAAACGATGAACAGAGATGAAAGTATGGTTCTCATTTAAACTCCTTGAAATTTGCTGCATCTATTTAAGGATTATAGTAAATAAAGGCAAGGGGAAGATGGTGGGATAATTTAGGATAGCGGATTGCAGATTTCGGCTTGCGGATTTCGGATTGTGGATTCAGGAGAACTGTGCAACGAGTAAATTGTTAGCCAAGCGTAAATCAGGTCTCCAGACCTGAGGTTTTGTGGTGCTGGAGTGGAATTTAATCGAGCACCACAATTATCGGCGGATGTAGCTGAAATAAATAAAACACTACAGATAAATCAAAGGGCTGTACAGAGGTAACCTGAACAAACTATCGAAACCAACTTCAATCTTAGTCATCCCAACTACCCTTGAAACGAAACTTTTATGCATATACATTTGTTCCCAAAATTAAAAGGAGATAAAAATTGAACGCAGTTAAAACAGTATTCTTAATGACTTTAATGATGGCTCTCTTCCTGTTAATTGGCTACCTTCTTGGCGGCAACACAGGAATGACAATAGCGCTTGTATTTTCATTAATAATGAATTTCGGCGCTTTCTGGTTTTCGGATAAAATCGTTCTGAAAATGTACAGAGCAAAGGAGGTTAACCGGGAAACTGCACCGAAGTTTTATGATATGGTCGAAAGATTGGCAAGACAAGCAAATCTGCCGATGCCAAAAGTTTATATAATAAACGATCCAACGCCAAATGCATTTGCAACAGGAAGAAGTCCGAAGAAAGCAGCAGTTGCAGCTACAACAGGAATTCTCCAGGGATTAAGCGATAGTGAAATGGCTGGAGTAATGGCTCACGAGCTTGCACACGTAAAGAACAGAGATACATTGATCAGCACAATAGCAGCAACTTTGGTTGGCTCAATATCTTACATAGCACATATGGCAGGCTGGGTTTTTATGTTTGGAAGAAATGATGACAGAGGTGGTGCCGGAATCGGAGGATTAGTTTTATTAATTCTTTCGCCAATACTTGCAATGCTTATTCAGATGGCAATCTCGCGTTCACGTGAATTTGCGGCTGATAAAAGCGGTGCAGAAATTTCAGGAAATCCGTTAGGTCTTGCTTCTGCTTTACAGAAAATTTCCCGGGGTAGTCAAATGAAACCCCTCAATCATTCTGACCCGGCAACTGCGCATATGTTTATAATTAATCCTCTTGCTGGTGGTGGTATTTCAAAACTCTTTTCTACTCATCCTCCAACAGAAGAAAGAATTAAAAGATTGCAAGCAATGGCTAGATAAAATCAAGATAAAGGATTAAAGTAAAAAAGATAAAAGCTTGTCCCGAACTTGTTTCGGGATCTAAAGTAAGAATTTGAAAGCTGTCAGATTCCGGACCCGTCTTCTCTACGTTACGACGAGGCAAGCAAGCCGGAATGACAGCTTTTTTTTGCGTTAACCTTCAAGGTTAGCGTACTTATTTTGCTGCGTAAACCTTGAAGGTTGCTGATGTGAGAACCTCTTGAAACTCTAACTCATTCTGCTGATATTAGCAGCGTAATGCTGATAAAATTTGTAATTAAATATTTAATCCCTTACAAAAAAATATTCTCCCTGCTTTTGATATTTTTTCTTTTAGCATCACCAGAAGTTAAAAGCCAGACAAAAACCAACCTTGATGTTTTCTTTTCACTGACTGATTCGCTCGTTGATCAGATAAATTCTGAAATCCCTATAAATGAAAAGAAAATACTTCTGACACTAAATCTTGGACAAAGCTATTCTCTCTTTTCAAACAGTATAAAAGAAAGATTCAAACAAAACGGAAAAGAAATTCTTGAACAACCGCCTGATGAGTTGAACCCGCCTCATATTGATATCGTAATGGAAGGTGCGGGAGTTGAATATGGCGAGATGTTTCGAGACGGATGGTTCGGAACTCACTACATTCAGCGTTACTCAACAATTTTTGGCAACTATCTTCAGACATTTTCTGAAACCGGTAAAAGAGATTTTGAAATTACTATGCTTGATACAGTTAAAGTTGAGGATTTGAAATTTCTAGAAAACGAATCGTTTCCATTCACAAAGGGAGGCATACCTTCGGAACCATTTCTTTCAGGATTTGCTGAACCTCTGATTGCAATAGGAGTAGCCGCAGCCGTTGTTGTGCTCTTCTTCACTGTTAGAAGCGAGTGATAGATTTTACCTTTGAAGCAACTCCAATTTTAGCTAATATTGCTCTGTAATTTTATGAAATTCAAGCATTTATGAGAAAAATATTTTTAGCATTCATAGTTGTTTTACCTGTTATCTGGGGTTGTGGCTCATCACGCGATTTTAGTGATCTTAATCCAGATGATAGATTACAATTCGCATTAAATTTATACAATGAGGAGGATTACGAGGATGCTGCAACCGAGTTCGAAGCTATTTTGCTTCAGTATCCCGGAAGCATTTATGTTGATGATGCGCAGTACTATCTTGGTATGTGCAGATTTCAGCGTGAAGAATATATTCTTGCAGCTTTTGAATTCAGCAAGTTGATAAGGAATATGCCTGCCAGTGAATTTGTTGCAGATGCTCAATTCATGCTTGCCGAGAGTTATTACCAGCTGTCACCAAATTTTACGCTGGATCAGAAGCACACAAAAAAATCAATTGAGGAATTTCAGGCTTTCATTGATTTCTTCCCATTGAACGAAAGAGTAGCAGAGGCAGAAAGAAAAATTTCTGAAATGAATGAAAAACTCGCACGTAAGGAATACACTATTGCTGTTATTTACGAAAAGATGGATTATTATACTGCTTCCCTGAAATACTATGACTCAGTTGTAGAAATTTATCATGACACTCAATTTGCACCGCAGGCATTGTATCGCAAAATCAAATTATTAATGAATAGAGAAAGAGAAGACGAAGCACTTAAGGAGATGAGAAAATTTACCAGTATGTATCCTCAGGATAATAATTTTAATGAGATCGAAAGCTTGAAGAATTCGCTTGAAGCAAAACTAAAAGGGGGATTTTCTTCTAACTGATGACTGCCCGGAAAGTAAGTGAATCACAAATAACAATGACCGAACTGGTATTTCCAAACCATACGAACCAGCTTGGAACCCTTTTTGGCGGACAACTGATGTACTGGATAGATATTTGTGCTTCTCTAAGCGCTGAAAAGCTTACAGGCAGAGTCTGTGTTACAGCTTCGGTAGATAAAATAGATTTTCATCACCCGGTCAAACTTGGAGATGCAGTTATTCTTCTATCCTCAGTTAACAGGGTGTTTAATACTTCACTGGAAGTTGGTGTTAAAGTTTTTGCACAATCCTTCAAAGAGGGCACAGAAAAGCATACAAATTCGGCATACCTTACCTTTGTGTCAGTTGATGCAGATGGTAAACCGGTTAAAGCCATTGAAGCTTTACCAGAAACAAATGAACAGAAAAGAAGATTTAATGAAGCACTTGTCAGGAGACAGAACAGGCTCAAAAACAGAGCCGTTGAAAAATAGTTTCATTTTATTTTTCTTTCTTTTTCCCTCACTTGCCTTTGCACAAATTCCTATAAATGGTTTTTGCTCACTCGAAAGTTATTCAATACCCAAAGGATACCAGGAAGTAATTTCTGCTGATTTAAACTCGAATGGGAATGAGGAATTGATTTTCTATTCAGCACATTTAAAGCGGATAGGAATATTTTCCGGCATCTCTGATGATTTGAGTGAGTTTAATGAGTTTGAGATTAATGCGGAAATCTCATTATTAAGACGGCTTAATGATAAAGAGAAAGGTAACAGTCTTTTTGCTGCAGTTGAACGTAAGCAAAGAAGAGTTTCGATAATTTACATTTCTGTTGATTCAATTGATACTAAAAAAACTCATATTGAATTTGACTCGTATCCCGAAAATATTTTTTCTGCTGATGTGAATCTCGACGGATTGGAAGAAATTTTGGTTTCCGGAAGCGGCTTCGATGGGTTATCAATTCTTTTCAGAGCAAATGGCAGTATCGGGGAAAGCAAAATAGTTTCAGGCACAAGTTTCAGTGAAGCAGTTTTTGCCGATCTGAATAACGATGGTTATCCCGATGTCCTGGCTTTCAACATTCTTGAAAATTCTCTCCAGTTCTTCATCAACAATACTAATGGTAAGTTCAGATACAGTCGTTCCATTCCTTATCCGGATAAAATCGATCTGCTTCATGCAATCGATTTGAATAGAGATGGTCTGCCGGATATTATTTATTCAATCGGAAACAATCTGGAAATTTTACCTGGTGATTTTCGCTCATCACACAAAGAGAAAAAGACTATTAAACTGAATGATAAGCCTATGTCGATAACTTTCGGGGACTTTAATAAAGACAGGCTTCCTGACATTTCTTACCTGATGACTGGTGGTTCTGTTCACGTACTGTTTGGAAAAAGTAATTCGGATTTTTACGAAAGCGTCTCTTATATGAAAGTTAATTCTCCTGCTGCTATTCATAAATTTAAAGCAGCAGGTAGTGACAATCTTATTTGCGTTAATGAATCTGATGAAATTGCTGTCATTAAATCTGTAGATAAAATAAATGGTAGTATGCGGCTTGTTCCGGCAATTCAGGCTAATGCAGTAAAGATGTTTAATTATGGAAATGATAATATACCTGATATAAGTTTTGTTGATGAATACGATAACTACTTAAAAATATTGTTGAATGATGAAGCAGGTATTCCTTCAGCTTTATATTACTTACCATTGGCTGAGAACCATAATGAATTTGTTATTGATGAATTCTTTCATTACATAAAAACATTTTACTGCTATGCTGAAGGCAGCCCGCTGTTTGAAGTTTTCAAGTACAACTTCAAAACAAATAAGGCTTCCAGGAAACAGTTATATGCACCGGGGGAAATTCTTGACCTTGTTATTCAGCGGGTTGATAGTTCATTGGTGAATATTTTTATTGTATATAATAAACAGTCCAGGCTGCATCTTGGTAAATTTGAAAACAGAAATGTAAGCATAACCTTTAAAGAATACCCAATGATCGACAGGAATGTAAGCCTTGCAAAGATTCTTATTAAGGATGAACCGGAAGTCTATTACTGGAAGACAGAAAGGGATACCTTTCACTTCATTTTAGCAGATATTGAACCAGGTCCAAATATTATTAAAGAATATTTTAGTATTCCTGAAAGTGATGGACTAAGAATAAACCTCTTCGCTGCGGACCAATATTATAGTGAGTATCCTTCAGTTGTAAGCCTCGTTCAAAATGAATCCGAAAATCGAATATTGACAATATCAGGGGACAGGTTTAGCAATACTTCAGATAATTTCAGGGCGAAGGCTGGAAATAACAGGCAATTCAGCAGAGGATTTTTCGGTGAGACTTCGATAAAGGGAATAATTAATTTCACAGTATTTACTGCAGATGATAATTATATTAACAAAATGATTTTCAAGGAAAAAGAAAAGAAATATTCATTAAGCAGGATGCTTGCTGCTGAGGACGTTTCTGACTATTTTTTCGCCAGACTTGATAAGAAAAATTATTATTTAATTTACTCAAATAAAGAAGGTTCACTATTCGTTACTCCAATAAAATAATAAAGTATTTTGTTTTGGGAATAATATTAGCTCTTATTATTTCCCCTCAAATTTTCTCTCAGGAACTAAATCAGTTCCAGCTTGATTCTCTTTATAACAGATTTATTCAGTTGAGAGCACCTGAATTGCTGCCTCAAACTGATCAACCAGCTGAAATTTCTTTGGGAGATAGAAAATGCGGTTTCTTAATTGTTAACGATATTAAAACTAATTTTGAATTCTTCTCTGCTGAACAGAAGAATTTATTAAAACCTCTTCTTGGAAGACCAAGCTTGCAAACCAGCATTGTTTCACCTTCCGGATTTTTCAGGATACATTATGATGCTAGTGGAAGCAATCGTCCATCTTACGTTTCCAATTGGACGGTTGAACAAAACATTGCCGAAGTTGCAAAGGCTCTGGATTCAACTTACAGATTTGAAGTTGACTATTTAGGTTTTCTTCCTCCTCCGCCAGACAATGGTTCCGGAGGTGATGACAAATATGATGTCTATATTGTAAATCAGGATGGTGGAGTGTATGGTTACACTGAATGGGAGAGTAAAGTCGGTTCTGTTAACTGGACTTCATTCATGGTAATTGACAATGATTATGTTGGGTATTACTCCACAGGTCTTAATGGAATGAGAGTTACAGTAGCTCATGAATTTCATCATGGTATTCAGTTGGGTAATTACTCAATTTTAAATGGAACTTCTCCTTTTAGAAATTCAGATAGATTTTTCTATGAACTCACTTCAACTTCAATGGAAGAATTCGTCTATGATGATGTGAATGATTATTACGCATATATGGATTCGTATTTCAGAAGAACTGATCTTGCATTTCCAAGGCAGAATGGATACAACCTTGCAATCTGGAATATCTTTCTGAAAGACAATTTTGGATTTGGACTCTTGAAGAGACAGTGGGAGTTGATTCCGAGTATAACAGCTATTCTTGCAATCAACCAAAGCCTGAATGAAGTAAGTACTAACTTCCCAAGAGAATTGAACAGATTTGGAATATGGACATTCTTCACCGGTTTCAGAAAAATTCCCGGTAAATATTTTGAAGAGGGAGGAAATTATCCATTGGTAACACCAACATTTACGATACAACATCCATCGCCTCCGCCTGAGATGAGGTCAGCGCCTACGGCAAATAATTTTGTGAAATATAATATTCCGGCAAAGAGCGATACTCTCGTAGCAATAGTGACAAATGCAGATGCGTTTTCTGCTAATGATAATCCTAATCAGCTATTTAATTTTCAGTACGTCCTTTATTCTGATCCCAATGCTGGGCAGAGAGAATTAACAGAGAATTACTCTTCAACTTTTTCACCTAGCAATCCGGGCTTCTGGTCTGTATCTGAAGTTCTGAATAATATTTTAATAAGAGAGGATAGTCTGCAATTACCTACAGCTGGTAGTATTGAATATGCATATCCTAATCCGTTCTACTATTCGAGAGGCTACCTTACAGGTTCATTGATGTTTTTCCCTTATGATGCTAATGTGGGTGAGACAGTTGATTTTAATGTTTACTCGGTTGGAATGCAGATTATGTATGAAAATCAAATGAACGTCCAGATTCTTCCTGGTGATCAACGAGGTGTGAGTTGGGATGGATTTGCCAGCAATGGCAGCAAACTCGCTTCCGGTGTTTACATTTATATTATTAAAAAGGGCGACAAAGTTGTAAAAGGAAAAGTAGCGATCTTCAATGAGTAGTTACTCAATCCAATCACAAAATCTTTCCAAACTCTTCGGAAGAAGATTAATCTTTAAGGATATAAATTTTAACTGGTCAGAAAAAGGAATCTTTGGTATCTCTGGTCCGAATGGTTCCGGCAAATCAACTCTCGTTAAAATTGTTGCAGGACTGATCGCTCCATCCTCGGGAAAAATTATTCATAAAAATTCCGCGGGAGAAATTATTCCTGAAAAGCTTCACAACCATATTGGGTTTGTTTCTCCTTATCTCGTTTTGTACGAAGAATTTTCTGCATTGGAGAATCTGAAAATATTTGCCCAAATACGTGGTGTTAATTTTAACGAAGAGAAAGTAAACTATTACTTAACACAATTCCTTCTTGAAAACAGAAAGAATGATCTTGTAAAAACATATTCATCCGGAATGAAGCAGAGATTAAAATTTATCTTTGCATTGATGCATTCGCCGGAAGTTTTAATTTTTGATGAACCAACCTCTAATCTTGATGAAGAAGGAAAAAAAGTTGTTTATAAAATTATTGAAGATGAGTCAAAGAATTCTATTGTTATTATAGCTTCCAATGAAGAGCGCGATCTGATTTTGTGTCAGGAAAAAATATTATTGGAAAATTTTAAAACAATGGAACGCAGATGACGCAGATTATTAAGATCAGCGCAGATCAGCTCAACCTGCCTGCCGGCAAGGCAGGTCAGTGTAATCTGCGTTCTATCAAAAATCGTAGGTGACACGACATTGAAACCTTTCGCACTATTTAAAAAAGATTATCATTCTGAACTAAGAACACGTTACGCAATTAACTCACTGGCGATGTTCATCATTGTTGCAATTAGCGTCATTCTTTTTTCTATCGGAAACGAAACAATAACCGAAAGTTTAACCGCTGGACTCTTCTGGGTAGTTATCTTTTTCACAGCTATGTCAGGACTTGCAAGAGCGTTCGTTTCCGAAGAAGAAAGAGGAACAACTCTAACCCTTCAACTAATCGCATCTCCTACAACTGTATTTTCTGGCAAGCTGTTTTTTAACCTGATTCTTGTTTTCTGTATGAACCTTGTAATTGCACTTCTTTACTCAGCCTTGTTCGAAAAATTTGTTGTGCAAAATTTTCCCCTCTTTTTATTGACGTTTATTTTGGGAAATATCGGACTTGCGGTTGCATCAACAATAATCGCTGCAATTATCGCAAAAGCAGGTGCAAAAGGAACACTTTATCCCGTCCTCTCCTTTCCGATTTTATTACCTTTGATTCTTACCTGTGTTCAATTAACTTTGTTCTCATTCGATGGTACAAGCTTTGAAGAAGCTCAGTTTGAACTGGCAATAGTTGTTGGTTACGACGTAATTATGATTACTGCATCTTATATGCTGTTCGATTTTATCTGGAAAGATTAGTCAATTTCAAAGGTTTTTTTCAATTAAAATTTTATGATCTGGAAAATCTTCTTATTCTTACTTTTAGCTTTTGTATCAATAGCAGGAATTGCATTTCCAATAGTTGAGAAACCAAGTGCCTGGTACGAATTTCCTTTCATTCCCGGATTAGAGGAAAATGCTAAAATTATTTTTTTCCACGTTCCCACTGCCTGGCTTACAGTAATCGCATTTCTGATGTCAACTATTTTCAGCTTTAGATATTTAAAAAACAAAAATCTTGATGATGATGCCAAAGCTTATTCTGCAGCACAGCTTGGAATGATTTTCTGCATACTTGCAACAGTAACCGGTGCAGTTTGGGCAAAGTTTGCGTGGGGGCAATTCTGGAGCTGGGATCCAAGACAAACAAGTATTTTTGCGTTACTATTAATTTATGGCGCACTCTTCGCTCTTCGTTCATCAATTGAATCAGAAGATAAACGTGCAACTCTTTCAGCAGTTTATTCATTGATAGCATTTGTAACGGTTCCGTTTTTTATTTTTATTATGCCGAGAATAATGAAAGGTCTGCATCCTGGTTCCGCCGATGACTCGAATGCAGGACCAATAATTGATTTTCAAATGAACTCAAATATGCAGCTGATATTTTTCCTTTCGCTTATTGGTTTTACCGTATTATATTTCTGGATGTGGCGAGTTGGTTACAGGTCAATAATCATAAAAGATAAACTGGAAAAACAGTTAATGATCCCGACGATGGGACAGGGAGGATAATTTTGAACGGTATTTACGATTTCCTGCATAATAATGCAATTTACATAGTGATGATAATTGTTCTTATCGTCTGGGTTGGAATATTCTTTTATATGTTCGCCCTCGATAAAAGATTAAAAAGTATTGAAAAAGAAATAAGCGGAGATAAAAAATGAAAAACAAATATGTATTCGGGGGAATTATTATTGCTGTCTTTCTTTTGCTGATGGGGTATCTGTTCACTCAGACTAATATCGAGTACATCGATGATTTTAACAAAGTTATGGCAAGTGAAAAGACTGTTAAAGCTACCGGAAGCTGGGTAAAGGAAAAAAGCTACCAGATAGATAAAGAAAATAAAACATTTTCTTTCGTTATGTCTGATGATAACGGCAGGCAGATGAAAGTAATTTACGAAGGTGCAATTCCAAACAATTTCGAAAGTGCTACAAGCGTTGTGGTTACAGGTAAATACGAAGACGGTTATTTCCACGCAAAAGACATCTTAACTAAATGTCCAAGTAAGTATGAAGAGCAAACTGCAAACTCTTCATTATAATTAGCATCTAAAATTTTACACTCAGCAATAAGTCTTTAAAAGATCTAATTTATTTAAGTTCGGAAGGGTAGCCATATACAATTGAAAAGAGACAATTTACTGGTTACAGTTTGTAAGGGGTTAAAACCCCTGCACTATTGATTTGATTTTAATGTCCCCCGACCTAAAGGTCGGGGCTAATAGCCACGCCCTTTAGGGCGTGGTTAGCGAGATAACAAAACTTTATGAGGGGTTTCAACCCCTTTTAATTTAAGTATGAATAAATTCGTAAGCTTAAACAATTACTATATATTAAGAATGAGGTATAAATGGTAGGAAGTATTGTACTCACACTTGCTCTTGCATTCAGCATTATTTCGATGATAATGTATTTTCTGAATTTCAGAGGGTACAAAAACACGATTGACTACGGAAGAATTGCATATCACGCTATGGCGGTGCTCGTTATAGTAGCATCAGTATATTTGTGGTATGCAATATTAACACATCAATATCAATTCAAATATATCTACAGCTACAGCAATAATGACTTAAGTAATCTTGGCGTGATTCATCTTGCATCTTCCTTTTGGGGAGGGCAGGAAGGAAGCTTTATGTTATGGCTTCTGCTAACAGCAATTGTTGGAATTATACTTCAATCATATACTTCAAAAAGAGGTGATCTTGAACCACGCGTGATGGCTGTATTCACACTTGCTACTTCATTTTTGCTTGTGATGGTTTCTCCCTGGTTCAAGAATCCATTTGAATTTATTTGGGCAACTCCGGTCTTTGTAAAAATTGAACACATAAATTCACAGTTCTTTAACCTGCCGTTCTTACAAAATTTCTTCTTCAGCGATCAGAGCACAAACCAGGGTTTCATCCAGGTAAATTCTGAGCTTGCAGGAATGCTGTCACAAGCTGGTGTCGCAATGAATGATTTTATAACTGACGGAAGAGGTTTAAATCCGCAGCTTCTTAATTTCTGGATGCAGATTCATCCGCCGATTTTATTTGTTGGTTTTGCAATGGCTACTGTTCCTTTTGCATTTGCAATTGCCGCAATGATGAAAAACGATTACAAAGATTGGGTTAGACAGGCTTTCCCCTGGATGCTCGCTGGAATGGGAGTGCTCGGTTTGGGAATTATGCTCGGCGGTTACTGGGCTTATGAAATGCTTGGATGGGGCGGTTACTGGGCATGGGATCCTGTAGAAAACTCAAGTTTAATTCCGTGGCTTGTTGGAGTTGCTGCTATTCATACGATGCTTGTGCAAAAGAAAAGCCAGGCACAGGGCGGCATCGGCAAGTACGCAAAAACCAATCTTATGCTCTCCATACTTACTTTCATCTTTGTTCTTTACAGCACCTTCTTAACAAGAAGCGGGGTGCTTGGAGATGCTTCTGTTCACTCGTTTGTTGACCCCGGAATGATTGTTTACCTGTTTCTTATTTTATTTATCGGAACGTTTACTTTGCTCGGTTTAGGAATGATAGCATTCCGATGGAAAACTCTGAATGAGAATATAAAAGATGAAGAAAGTATTCTGTCGAGGGAACTCGCTCTGTTTACTGCGATGATTGTTCTGATCGCATCCGCAACAATTATTCTTGTAGGAACGTCTTCGCCAATATTCGGAATGTCGGTGGATACAGTCTTCTACAATGAAATGCATCTGCCGCTTGCAATTATCATTATGTTCTTAAACGGTATAAGCCTGCTGATCAAGTGGCAGAAGTCGGATGCCAATGAGCTTATTAAAAAATCAACTTACGCTGCTGTTGGAGCTGTTCTATTTACAATACTGCTTGTTATTTTCGGAGGAGTTGATGATATATTGATAATAATTCTTTCGCTTACAACTGCTTTTTCTCTCTTCGTCAATCTTGACATAGCAGTAAAAATTGTTCGCGGTGATAAGAAAATGCTTGGTGCTTATGTTGCACATATTGGAATTGCTTTTTTTATTCTCGGAGTGATTGGCTCGGCAGTTTACAGCGAAGAAGTTAATGTTGATCTTGTAAAAGGTAAACCTGAAACTGCATTCGGATATGAAATGACTTTTACAGGAATTTATCCGATTGCAAATAATACAAAGTATGCATTTAATATCGATGTTAAAAAAGGAAACTCAGAATATCAAATTGCACCTGTTATGTACAGAAGCGATTTTAATAACAGCATAGTACGTGAGCCTGCTATTCTTACTCTTCTTACAAGAGATATTTATTTTGCTCCTCTAGGTTATGATGAGGGTGGACAAACTCAGAGTCAGCACTCACATAATCATATTTCACTTGA
>Ga0209498_1001461_pt1 | contig 14482 bp, 13 predicted proteins | sample WalLakDeSediment_FD_184131 | JGI IMG/M metagenome (GOLD analysis project Ga0209498, IMG submission 184131) | Lake sediment microbial communities from Walker lake, Nevada to study Microbial Dark Matter (Phase II) - Walker Lake 11/02/13 Deep... | ecosystem: Environmental > Aquatic > Freshwater >... | reverse complement strand
CGAGCCACATCAATGCCGAGGAGGAGACGCACCATTTCGGCCTGCGGTGCCTCGCCGCCCGGCGGCTCCTCGAGCGGGGCGTGCGGTTCGTGCAGGTCTGGAGCGGTAACGACAACGGCTACCCGCGGCGGAACTGGGACAGCCATGAAGACGTCGAGCGGGATCACGGCCCACTTGCCACCGGCATGGCCCGCGGGGCCGCGGCCCTGATCAAGGATCTCGACCAGCGCGGCCTCCTCGACGACACGCTCGTGCTCTGGACCACAGAATTCGGCCGGATGCCAAGCTCGCAGGGAGGCAAGGGCCGCGACCACAACCCGTTCGTGTTCACCAACTGGCTCTGCGGCGGCGGGATCAAGGGGGGCGTGACCTACGGCGAGAGCGACCAGTGGGGCTACAAGCCGCTCGACCGCGACCATCCCACAACGGTGCACGACGTGCACGCGACTGTGATGAAGCTCCTTGGCATTGACCACACAAAGCTCACCACACGCAACAACGGCATCGACCGCCGTCTCACCGACGTGCACGGCCACGTGATCAGTGGCATTCTCTCTTGAACATCGGGGCAGCCCCAAAAAACAGCCATGCGGGAAATCGCCCCGCTGTGGTGGCCGGCGCATGCAGCCGGCTGGAGCGGGCATGTACCCCGGCCGCAGCCAACTGACGGATAGACCGGTCAATGGCACTTCCCCAACGAGCTCCCGGTGTTGTTGGGTATTCTCAGGAAATGAGCCGACACCAAAAGCCCCCGGCGGAAGCCGGTGGGATGACGCGTGGCGATCAACGATGGCACGAGCGTAAAAGAACTGCGTCCCCTTTTCGCCGGTTCTTGGGTATCCTTAGCTGCATGGCTGTGTCTGTCCGGCAACTCGTGCGGCTGCTCGAGGATGATGGCTGGGTCGAGGTGCGTCAGCGGGGTAGTCACAGACAATTTCGACACCCGACGAAATCCGGCACGGTGACTGTTGCCGGCAAGGAGTCGGCAGATGTTCCGCCGGGCACTCTGAATAGCGTGCTGAAGCAGGCCGGACTAAAAAACCAGCGGCAGCAGAAAAAAGAGGGCGAGTCATGAAATATCTTGTGGTGATCGAAGAGGGAGAGAACGGCTTTGGTGCGTATGTTCCCGATCTTCCAGGCTGCATCGCCGCGGCCGCGTCACGCGAAGAGGTGGCCCGGCTGATTCACGAGGCTATTCAGTTTCATCTCGACGGCCTTGCCGAAGATGGCCTGCCAATTCCGCTCCCCCATTCGTCGTCCGAAGTGGTGGAAGTGGGAGCCCACTGACTGACGCAAAGTGGATGCGGGTCTTCTCGAACTTCGAGCAAATGCCCGCATGGTGACGGGCCGCGGCATCCCACTCGCTACCGCGAGGGTCTTGCGGGGTTCCAAAAGCCCCCGACGCAAGCCGGCGGGATGACGATGCCGGTGCTTCCGCGGCGGGGGCACGAGATCGGCCAGGCGGTCCAAAACCTTGAACGGCGTGAGCTCGACGACGCCATTGGCCCCGGCCGCGTGGCCTTTCGCGAGCGGCCCGGTCCGACCCGGCGTTCCAGGTTCGCCGGTTCTACGGCCTCACGTTTGGCTGTGAGCCGGACGCCGCCGAGCTTGCCGTCGCGGCGAAGAGTTCGATCGCCCCGCGGACCATGCCCACCGCGTGCACGCGGATCACATGCACCCCGGCCGCGGCTAACCGGCAGGCGATGCCAGCCGTGCCGGCGTCGCGATCGGCCTCCGTGGCCGGTCGCCCAAGCGCAGTCTCAAGCAGCGTGCCAATGAAGCCCTTCCGCGAGTGGCCCACCAGCAGCGGGCAGCCGAGATCGAGAAACCGGCTCGCGTGGGCCACGAGCTGGAGATTGTGGGCGTGGGTCTTGCCGAACCCGATGCCGGGGTCGAGACAGATCCGCTCGAGCGGGATGCCCGCGGCCACGACTGCGTCCCGGCGTTGGCGGAGGTAGTCGTGGATCTCGGAAACAACATCGGCATACCGCGGGTCGAGCTGCATGGTCTGCGGCGTGCCCCGCATGTGCATGACGCAGACGCCGGCAGCGGTCTCACGGGCGACGGCGAGCATGGCCGGGTCGCCCGCGAGACCGGTAACATCGTTGATGATCTCCGCCCCGAACTCGACCGCCCGCGCGGCCACGGCGGCCTTTGAAGTGTCGATCGAGACGGGCACACCGCTTTCGGCCGCCAGGTGGCGGACCACCTCGGCCACCCGGCGGAGTTCCTCGGCCGCTGCGACCGGCGCGGAAAATGGCCGCGTACTCTCGCCCCCCACGTCGAGCAGATCGGCTCCCTCCGCCACAAGCGCCAGCCCGTGGGCCACCGCAGCATCGACGTCCGAAAATCGACCCCCGTCGGAGAAGCTGTCGGGCGTCACATTGACGATCCCCATCACGAGCGGCCGCCGGAGCGGTCCGGCCGGATGCGGCAGCCCCAGCCGCCGCGTGCGGAGTTGCCAGTGGGTAAGGAGCGGGGGGGCGACCATACCGACTAGGGTACCGCACGGCCAGCCCCGGGCTCTCGCCTGCATACAAGACCCGGGCGCGAGCCCGGGGACCGCTGACCCATACAAGCCCCGGGCGCGAGCCCGGGGACTGCGGGTTGGTTGGGCCATCCCGCCTGCCATGCCACCGAGTTGATGCCACCCCCTCGAGTGGGTCGGCGTTGCCCGTGCCATCTCGCCGGACGTTCGCTACGGGCATCCTGCCCTGCGCTCACTCCGCGCAAGCTCGCTTCGGCATCCTGCCTCTCGCTCGCTTGCGAGGCCGGCTCGATGACACGGGCAACCCCTCCCCCTGACCCATACAAGCCCCGGGCGCGAGCCCGGGGACTGCGGGAATGAAGGCCACCCCGCCTGCCACTCCGCTCAGTCGAAGCAACCCCTTGCGTGGGTCGGGGTTGCCCGTGCCATCTCGCCGGACGTTCGCTACGGGCATCCTGCCCTGCGCTCACTCCACGCAAGCTCGCTTCGGCATCCTGCCTCTCGCTCGCTTGCGAGGCCGGCTCGATGACACGGGCAACCCCTCCCTTCCGCATACAAGCCCTGGGCGCGAGCCCGGGGACTGCGGGGTGGTTGGGCCATCCCGCCTGCCATGCCTGCCATGCCACCCCGGATCGACGACATCGCTTGAGCCTGGCTCTTGTCCGATTGGTGCGCCACGTCACAGTCCCCCAGCTCGCGCTGGGGGCTTCTATGCGGCACACGCCATGCCGAAGACAATTGCGATCCTCCCCCGGGCTCTCGCCCGCATACAAGCCCCGGGCGCGAGCCCGGGGACTGCTGACCCATACAAGCCCCGGGCGCGAGCCCGGGGACTGCGGGAACAAATGCCACCCCGCTCCCGACCCCCGTTGCCGTCAACGACGGCTCACCAGGGCTCTTCCATCAGGTCTACGATCTGCTTCGCCATCCGCAGGATCGACTCCTGCTGGGTGCTGGCCACCGACCGGCCAAACTCCGGCACGAGCGTTGCCGATTGGCCGACGTCCACGGTCGCGGCCGGCAGCGGCACGTCGCCCGACGCGATCACGGTGCCGCCGCGGTCAGCCCAGCTGACGAGCACCTGATAATTCATCTCCACCATCCGAGACTGGTCGGTAGGGCTCTCGACGAGAATTCGCTTCGTGTCAGCAACCAGCCGGCCGGTGAGCACGCTGTCGGCCCCTTCCGGGCTACCGACCACCTTGAAGGGCGTCCGCTTCTCAATCTCCTTGCAGACCGCCTCGGTGAGCCGCTCCCCGACGTCGATCGACGGGGTCGTGCGGTAGGAGTCAGACTGGAAAATCGGCACGTAGATCGTGCGGACGTTGGGCGCGTAGAGGGTGTTGTTGCCGAATCGGTAGCTGGCGCAGCCCGCCACCACCAGAGCCGCCACCGCGAGGCAGGCAACGCCGAGCCGGCGGCTGGCGAGGGTGGGGTTTGTCACGGGAGGCTCCTCACCAACGGGACCGTCAGAATCGCGGCGGCGTGTCGCCGGCGTCGGGCTCGCGGGCGATCGCGGTCTGCGTTTCGGCCTCCGCCATCGCGTCGAGTTCGGCCTCCTTGAGCGAGTCGGGGTTGAGGATCGCCGTCAGTGTCGGGAATGGATTGTCAGACACATCCTCGAGGCCGGCGATCGCCTGATACTTTTCCCGGGCGGCCAGGGCCAGCTGCGTGTCGCCATAGTCGCGGGCCACGAGCGCGTAATAGATCCGTGCCGAGGTGTAGTGACGCCCCTTGGCGTAGAACTCCGCTCGCCGCCAATGGCGGTCGGCGAGCTGGGCCGCGATCGCCCCGCGTGTCCGGTCCACCCGGTCCTCCTCCTCGCGGCTGAGCTGGTCGGGAAACTGCACGAGCACCTGGTCGGCAAGGATGCTCGCTTCGTCGAGCACGCCCCCTTCGTAGGCCGGCCCCTGGTAGGCCTGGAGCTTGGCCTGGAGGCCGAGGAGGTGGGCCTGGAGGAGGAAGTCGCTGTCGGGATATTCGCTCCGCAGGAGACCGTAGAAGTAGTCGGCGTCGAGCCACTGGCGGCGGAGGAAGTGGGTGTTGGCCTGGGCCATGATGCTGTCGTCGGCCAGCGGCCCGCGGGGATCATTGATCCGCACATGGTCGTAGGCCTTGAGGGCCCGGCCGCGGGTGTCGAACAGCGGCCGGCTGCGGTCGAAGAGGTTGGGCACGATCGTGGGGTAGCTGTGTTTGTCGTCGAGCGCGATCCAGTACTGGGCGATCACGAACTGCCGCTGGGCGATCCGGTCGAGATACTTCGTGTTGGCATATTTCTTGACGATCTCCTCGTACGTGTCTTCCGCCCGCGGGTATTGGTCGGTGAAGAATTGGCATTCACCCAGCTGCCAGAGGGCGTCTTCCTCGAGCACGGAATCGGGCCAGCGGTCGATGACCCGCTTGTACTTGGGTGTCGCGGCCGCGTAGTCACCTGCCTTGAAAAGGGTGTCGGCCTCGTCCATGGCGGCCCGGGCCACCTTTTCGTTGGGGCCCCGGCCCACCATCTTCTTCCACCGCCGCTTGATGGTATCCCCCTTGAAGTAGTCGAACCCGTAGTCGTTGTCGCGGTATTCCGACGAGATCACCTCCGAGGCGGCGTCTTCACCGAGCTGCTTTTCCAGGTCTGCCTCCGGCGGTTGCGACCAGGGCCAGGACGGGGCCTTGAGGCTCGCGCAGCCAGCCCCAACGAGACAGCAGGCGGCCAGGGCGGCCACAAGCGGCGCGGCGGCGAGTGAGGGGCGGGGCATTGGGAGGCGGGCTCCGGTAACGCTAGTTGGTGCGGCGGCGGGGGGCGGCACGAAGCCGGGCCGCCACGCGGGTGGGCCGGCCGAGCAGGTGGGCGAGGTAACTTGTGATCACGGCGCGGGCCTCCGTTGCTGCAGCCGGTGGCGGCTCGCCGCGGCCGCCGAGGGCTGCCAGGGCCGGGGCCGAGAGCGAGGCGACCGCCCGGCGTCCGCGGCGGCACTCCGGGCAGAGGGTTCCGCCTTCGAGCATCCCGAAGGCCGTGCGGCCAGACGAGGGCAGCGGCCCGCGGCACTCAACGCATAGGCTCGTCTCGGGCGCATGCCCCACGATCCGCAGGATCGCAAGTTCGGTGCTGAGCAGGATCCCGGCCAGCGAGCTCTCGTCGCCCCGCCAGTCGGAGAGTCGTCGCAGGGTCGCATGTGCCACATCGAAGAGTTCCGGTTGCGGGTCGGCGTCGGCCGTGAGGACATCGAGCAATTCGGCCACGTGCAGGCCGCCCAGCACCGCCGCGAGGCTCGTGCCAACACGAAACCGGCTCTCCAGGCTGGCCTCGGTAAGCAGGTCGAGCCCGCCTGACGATTTCCGGAGGACGAGTACCTGACTCATGGAAAGCAGGTCAAGGCCGCCGTCAAAACTGCTCTTCGGCCGCCACGCTCCCTTGGCCAGGGCCCGCAGCTTGCCGAACTCCCGGCAAAAGAGCGCGACCACGCTGCTCGTCTCACCAAAGGGGAACGTGCGGATGACCAGCGCGAGTGTCTTGTCAGCGGGCATGGCGGGAGGGGAATCGCGGTCGGCGGGGCGGGGCGGGCAGGCCGATGGCGGCCATCACGGCTCGCTCCTTCCTCCGCATCTTACGCCGCTCGCCTGGAGTGCCGTCGTCGAAGCCGGTGAGATGGAGGAGACCGTGAACCACGTAATACGCCAGTTCGTGCCGAGCCTGCCAGCCGAGTTCTCGCGCCACCTGCTTGGCCGTCTCGACGCTCACAACGATGTCGCCGGCAAGCGAAGCGGCCCCGTCTTCTGCCAGGTCGAACGTGAGCACGTCGGTCGGGCCTGGAATTCCCAGCCAGCGGTCGTGGAGGCGGGCGATCTGCCGGTTGTCGACGACCACGACCGTGATCGCTGCTGTGTCGTAGTCCAGTGCCGCGACCGCCTGGCGGGCGATCCGCCCGAGCCACGCGGCATCCACCCGCACGGCCTGCTGGCGGTTTACGACCTCGACAACAACCGACACGGCGGTTCCTCTCTCGAAACGGTGCAGTTTACAAAGGGATACCGTGCCGCAGGCTCGAGCTTGACCATGCCATCTCGCCAGACGCTTCCTGCGGGGCATGCTTCCAGTCTGCCGCCAGGCCGATTGACGCCGCCCGGCTTCCGCAGAGCTCAGGCTGTTCGCTGGTCGGGATACTTGACCCGGCCGTGGTAGACGGCCGTGAGGCTCTTGACGAGGCTCTTCTCCACGGTCTTGAGCTCCTCGAGCGTGAGGCCGCACTCGTCAAACTGGCCGTCGTTGAGCCGCTTCTGGGCCAGCTCGTGGACGAGACTCGCGATGCGGGCCGGCGTGGGCTCCGAAAGGGTGCGGCTGGCGCTCTCGGCGGCGTCGGCGAGCATCATCACCGCCGACTCACGGGTGCTCGGCTTGGGGCCCGGATAGCGGTAGGTCTGCTCGTCGGGGCCGCCGCCGTTGGGGTCGGACTGCGACCGCTCCGCCGCTCGCTTGTAGAAGTATTCCACCAGCGTGGTGCCATGATGCTCCGCGATCAGGTCGATGATCGGCTGGGGCAGGTTGTATTGCCGGGCGAGTTCCACGCCCTCCTTCACGTGGGCCATGATGATCAGCGTGCTCATCGCCGGCACGAGCGATTCGTGGCGGTTTTCCTGTCCCTGGTTTTCGATGAAGTATGAGGGTTTGAGCATCTTGCCGATGTCGTGGAAGTAGGCCCCCACGCGAACGAGCAGCCCCCGGGCCCCGATCGACTCGGCGGCCGCCTCGGAGAGGCTCGCCACATTGATCGAGTGGTTGTAGGTGCCGGGGGCGCGGCGGACGAGTTCCTGGAGCAGCGGGTGGGCCACATCCCCGACCTCGAGCAGGCTGAGGTCGGTCAGCACGCCGAACGACCGTTCGACAAAGGGCAGGAGGCCGGTCATCAGAAACCCCGCGAGGAGCGTCCAGGTGCCCGTGCGGGCCGCCTCGTAGACCATCTGGAGATCAAAGGGCCGCTCATGGAGCAGATTGGCCCCCACCTGGCTGAGCATCGCCACTGCACCGGCCCACAGGCCGACGTAGATGAGCTTGCTGCGGTTGCGGATCCGGCCCATCCAGAAGACCATCGCCGCAACGGCGGCGGCGAGGGTGATGTAGTCTGGCAGGCCCCGCCCCAGGCCGAGCACCACGACGAGGGCCACCTCGGAAGCCAGAAGCAGAGCGAGGTCTTCGTCGTAGGCGATCGCCATCGTCATTGCAAACAGCAAGAGCGGCACGACCTGCGCCTGCCAGGCGTCGGCGGCGGCGAGCATGCAGAGCACGATCGTCACCACCGAGAAGCCCAGAAGCGTGACGACATGGCCGAGATCTGCCAGCAGGTCGCGGTGGTTTAAATGGATATAGAAGGCAGAGAGAGTGAACAGCGCCGCAAACAGCCCGAGCATGGCGAGCAACCGCACGATCCGCTCGCGGGGATCCTGCTGGCGGAGAAATTCATCGTGTTCTCGGCGGAGGAGCACGAGCGACTCGGGCGTGATAGGCACGCTCGCCTCGGCCAGGAGGCCCCCGCGCTGATAGGAGACGAACTGTGCCGGCGTGCGGTCGCTGGCCTCCTGCTTGGCCCGGGCGGTGGCCTCCCGGTCGATCTCGAGGGTGCCGGAGAGCCGCGGCTCGATCCAGGCGACGATCCGGTCGAGGAAGGGCCCCTCTCCGAGTTCCTCGGTGAGCCGCGTCCGCAGGCGGGCCTTGGCCTCAACCAGGAGCGCCTGGGGCACCTGCACGCGGAGCGTCTCGGTCGGATTACCGATCGGATGGACATCGATCTCGTTCTGGCTGCCCTCGTCGAAGGTGTGCTGGATCTTTTCGAGCACCCCGGTGGACTCGAGATCCTGAAACGCAAGATCGACTCCCTTCTCGAAGAGCAGTAACTTCTCCTTGGTGTCGATCCGCCCGCGGAACCGTTGGAAGAGCTGCTCGGCAGCGGCGATTCGCTCGGCCAGATCGGGGGCTGGTGGCGGCGGCGGGGACCGCTTCTCCGCGGGCTTCTCGGCCAGGGGCTTGGCCGCCGCGGACGGTTTGCCTGCTCCGGACGGTTTGCCTGCTCCGGACGGTTTGCCCGCGGCGGACTCATCGAGATCGGGGGGCTCGGGAGCTACCGGGGCCGGCGTGGGCGGCGTGGGCGGCGGCACGTGCTCGAGCACCTCGGCCGCCTCGGGGGCCAGTTCGATCCAGGCCTCACGGGGCACGGCGGCGAGCGTCTCGGCGGCTGCGATCTCGGCCGCCCGGTTCTTGAGGCCGTCTCGCAACCGCACGATCGGGGCCTTGTCTTGGGCGTAGACCACGCGGACCTTCGCCGCCGCCCGCTCGCGGGCCAGCCTCGTCGCGTCGGGATCGGGCCGGTCGAAGGCCACCCGCGACACGGCACCATGGACAGGCACCGAGCCAACTCGGTAGCCGAAGGGCTCCGCCCAGCCTCGGAGCAGCACGACGAGCACGAGCGCCGCCGCCAGGCAGAGGCCCAATCGCACGAGCACTTCCGGCCGCGCAACCCGCTCCGCGAGCATCCCCCAGAATCCGTGGGGCAGGTTGAGCGAGCCAGGTCGGCGGCTGCGGCGGCGGGATGACGGGGAGCCGAGGGGCATGGTGTTACCGGTCGTAGGCCTCGACGATCCGCTGGACGAGCGGGTGACGCACGATGTCGGTCGCTCCCAGCCGCACCTGGCCGAAGCCGGCTATCCCCTCCAGCCGTGTCATCGCGTCGACCAGCCCGCTCACACGGTCTGGCGGCAGGTCGACCTGCGTCGTGTCACCGGAGATGACCATCTTCGATCCGATTCCCAGCCGCGTGAGAAACATCTTCATCTGCGAGACGGTGGTGTTCTGGGCCTCGTCGAGGATGATGAAGGCGTTGTTGAGCGTGCGTCCCCGCATGTAGGCGAGCGGGATCATCTCCACGATGTCCTGCTCGGTGAGCCGCTTGAGATGCTCGTAGTCCATCATCTCCCGCATCGCGTCCATCAGCGGCCGGAGATAAGGGTTGATCTTGGCCTGGAGGTCGCCTGGCAGGTACCCGAGGCTTTCACCCGCCTCGACGGCCGGCCGCACCAGCACGATCTTCCGCACCTGCTCGCTCCGCAGGGCCGACACCGCCAGGGCCACGGCCAGGAAGGTCTTGCCGCTGCCGGCAGGGCCTGCGCAGAGCACGATGTCGTGCTCGCGGATCGCCTGCACGTAGGTCGCCTGCCCGGCGGAGCGGGGCACAAACTGGCCGCCGGGCCGCTGCACCTCGATCGGCTCGTGCCGTGGAGCAGGTTCGTTGCCGGTGGCAATCGCCAGCAGGCGGGAAAGTTCGTCTGGCTCGACGCCCCCCTTGTCTCGCGCGAGCCGCTCGAGTTCCTCGAACACCTCGGTGGCTCGGGCGACAGCCTCGTCGTCTCCCTCGATATGGATCGCATCTCCGCGGGCCGACACGCCGACGCTGAGTGCCTCACGAATCCGACGGAGGTGACAGTCCCGGGGCCCGAAGATCGCTCCGAGCCGCTTTGTGTCAACAACCGCGATAGTGGAACGAGGCATCGAAGGCCGCAGCAGATTGGATCGGCCGGCGGTATCGGGGAACGGGATGGGAAACGCCGCGCTCTTACTATACCTCAGGGTCACGGGCAGGCCGTCAGCCGGCCCGGACAGGCTGGGTTTCGGCCTCACTTTCGCGGCTGCTACGCGGCCGGGCCCCCCAGCACCCACAGCACCCAGGCGACCGGGGCTGCGAGGAGGGTCGCATCGGCAAGGTCCAGGAAGCCACCGAGGGCGCCCAGCGAGCGGCCCGAGTCCTTGGCGGCGAGTTCCCGTTTGACGAGCGACTCCGAGAGGTCGCCAAGCATGCCGGCCATCCCGACCGCCAGGCCGTAGACGGGCCAGCCACCCCAGGGCTGCCATGCCGTTGCCCACCCCGAGGCCGCGAGGATTCCCCACGCGATCACAAGCGACGCGGCCAGCGACGCAGCCGCGCCCTCCCAAGTCTTGCCCGGGCTCAGGGCCGGCGCCATCCGGTGCTGACCCAGAAGCGACCCGATCACATAAGCGGCGATGTCGCCCCCCTTGACGACCGCGAGCATGCTCACGAGCGGCACGAGCCCGGCGGGGCCGGGGAGCTTCGACGCGAGCCGCAGATCGACCATGAAGGCCAGCGGCAGACCGACCGCGGCGGCCGTGGAGAAGCCCGCGGCCAGCCGCACCAGCGGGCCAGTGTCGCGGGCATAGGTCGCGATCTCGACGAGAAAAAACATCACGAGCACGGCCGCGACGGCAAGGGCCACCCAGCCCATCGACGCCACCGGATCGTTGCCCACCCCCGCGGCGAGAATCGGCACCAGCGGCAGGATCGCCGCAGCCGCTGGCACTGCGAGCGGCCGCATTCGCAGACCCCGGGCCGCGGCCATCCGCACTACCTCGGTAGCGCCTCCCCAGGCGATCACCACGGCCACCGGCGCGAGCCACCAGGCCGGCCGGGCGGCGAGCATGCCAGTGGCATCGGCCCAGCAGAGGGCCGCGAATCCGCCAGCAACCACGGCGGCGACCACGGCTCGCTTCAGAAACGAGCCCGGGTGGGGAAGCGGCGGATAGGTGGTGGCGGTCACGACTGGGCCAGCCCCCCGAATTTCCGGTCGCGGCCGGCGAACGCCTCGCACGCCGCATCGAGGTGCTCCTCGGCGAACTCAGGCCAGAGCACCGGCGTCACCCAGAATTCGGCGTAGCTGATCTGCCAGAGCAGGAAGTTGCTCAGCCGCATTTCCCCCGCGGTGCGGATGACGAGGTCGGGGTCGGGCATGCCGGCCGTGCCGAGCCGGGCGGCGAGGGCCGCCTCGTCGATCGTCTCGGGATCGAGCCGGCCGGCGGCCACCTCACGGGCCAGGTCTCGGGCCGCAGCTGCGATCTCGCCGCGGGAGCCGTAGTTGATTGCCAGGCAGAGCCGCATCCCGTCGTTGCCGGAGCAGAGTTCGACGGTGCGGTCGAGATTGCCGAGCGTCTCAGCCGGCAGGCCCGTGCGGCTGCCGATCACGGAGAGCCGCACCCGCTGCCGCATGAGCAGATCCCGCTCCTCGATCATGTAGTGGCTGAGCAGTTGCATGAGGAACGACAGCTCAGCGGCCGGCCGCCGCCAGTTTTCGCTCGACAGACAGTAGAGCGTGAGCTGCTGGATGCCGAGCTGAACGCAATGCTCGGTGATCCGGCGAACGCTCGTCACGCCCTGGCGATGCCCCTCGATCCGCGGCAGGCCCCGCTGCTGCGCCCAGCGGCCGTTGCCATCCATGATGATCGCGATGTGACGGGGCAGCGTCCCAGCGGCGGCCGCTGAAGCCGGATCGAGCTGGCCGCTCGCGACGCCCGTGGTCAGGCTCCCGCCGCGGGACTGGGCTGGGGTCGTTGCCATGATGGGGACCGCGGGGAGACGGAGGAGGAGTCGCAAAAAATCGTCTGCTCGCGGTCGGGTCCGACCGAAACGATCGACACCGGCCGGCTGAGCAGCTCACCGATCGCTGCCAGGTAACCGCGGGCCGCGGCGGGCAGGTCGGCATAGTGGCGGACGCCGGTGAGTTCCTCGCCCCAGCCGGGAAGCGTTTCGTAGACCGGCACCGCCCGTTCGAGGTCGCCGATCTGGCTGGGAAACTGCGTCACCCGCCGGCCGTCGATTTCATAGGCCGAGCAAATCTTGAGTTCGTCGAGTCCGCCGAGCACGTCGAGCAGCATCACGGCGAGTTCGTCGACGCCGGAGAGCCGCGTCGTATAGCGGGCTGCAACGGCGTCGAACCAACCGCAGCGGCGGGGCCGCTGGGTCACGGTGCCATACTCACGGCCCCGCTCGCGGAGGTGCCGCCCGACGGCGTTGTCCTGCTCGGTGGGTAGCGGTCCGCCTCCCACGCGAGTCGAGTAGGCCTTCAAGACGCCGATCACGCGGTCGATCCAGCGGCCGGGCACGCCGGAACCGCTGGCCACACCCAGCCCCGACGAGTTGCTGCTGGTCACAAAGGGAAAGGTGCCGTGGTCGATGTCGAGCAGCGCCCCTTGGGCACCTTCGAACAGCACCCGGCTGCCGGCCTCGATGGCGTCGAGGAGAAGGGCGGTGGTGTCGGCCACGAACGGCCGCAGGCGTTCGGCATACTCGGTGTACTGACGGTGGATCGCGGCGGGATCGAGCGGAGCGGACTCGTCATCGCCGGGCCGTTGCCACGACGCGAGCAGCCGGTTCTTGAAGCCGGTGACGTGCTCGATCCGCTCCCGCAGGCCGCCGCTGTAGAGGTCGCCGAGGCGGATCGCAAGAGCCCGACCTACCTTGTCGCGGTAGCAGGGGCCGATGCCGCGTCCGGTGGTGCCGATGGCGCCGCCGCCCGACAGGCTCGCGTCGAGGAGACGGTCTTCGGCCATGTGCCAGGGAAAGACAACATGAGCCCGGTCGCTCAGCCGCAGCTTGCCGGCCACCGTCACGCCCCGCGCCTCGAGGCCGTCGATTTCGCGGATCACGCTGGCCGGGTCGAGCACCACCCCGCCGGTGACCACGCACTGGACCCCATCGCGGAGGATGCCGCTGGGGATCAGGGAGAGCTTCCAGGTCTCGCCGCCGCTGACCACCGTATGGCCGGCATTGGCGCCGCCCTGGTAGCGAACGACCAGGTCGTGCTGCTCCGTAAGAATGTCGACGAGCTTGCCTTTGGCCTCGTCACCCCATTGCAGTCCGATGACACAGGTGCCGGGCACGGCTGAACAACCTCCTCGGAGTCCGGGGAAAACGCGGAGGCTTCTGGCGCACGACCTCCCCACAGAGTGTAAAACCGCGGGAAAACCGGTCAAGCATCGCCGCATGAAATCCCATCCAGGCACAGTCCTCCACGTGGCCGCCGCCGAAGCGGGCCTCACGATTACCGCTTTCCTCCGCAGCCGGCTGGCCGCGGCGAGCTGGTCGCACGTGCAGTCGCTCGTGCGATCGCGGCATGTGCTGGTCCACGGCAACATCTGCACCGACGCGGCCCGCCGGCTCAAGGATGGGGAGGTGGTGAAGATCCTCGAGGCGGCCGCTCCGAAGCCGCCGGGACCTCGGGACGTGCGAATCGTGCACCTTGATGACGACGTGGTCGTGGTTGACAAGCCCACCGGCCTGACGACGACGCGGCATCACGAGGAGCTGAGCTGGCCCGCCCGTCGGCGGCAGATCCAGCCGACGCTCGAGGAACTTGTGCCCGAGGCGATTCGTGAGCATCTGGCCCGCAGCGGGGCCGCCCGCCCACCACGGCGTGGTGCCGCGGCCTCTGCAGCCGCCGGCTCTACCCCGCCCCGCCGCCGCGTGCCGCCGGTGCGGGCGGTCCATCGCATTGATCGCGAGACGAGCGGGCTGGTTGTGTTTGCCCGCAACGTCCCCGCCAGCCGAATCATGGCCGAGCAGTTCCGGCTCCACACCACTCACCGCCGCTACCTCGCGATTGTGGTGGGACGGGTGGGGGCCGGCACGATGCGGTCGCATCTCATCCGTGACCGGGGCGACGGCCGGCGGGGCTCGGCGGAAGGCGACGACGGCAAGCTCGCAATAACCCACGTTATGCCCGTGGAGCATTTCGGCGACGCCTACACGCTCGTGGAATGCAGGCTCGAGACCGGCCGCACCCACCAGATCCGGATCCACATGTGCGAGAGTGGCCATTCGGTCTGCGGCGAGCGGGTGTATCTGCAAGCCCGGAGAAGCAACGCCTCGCAGTCCCGCCGGGGCGGCGCTGTGGACGAGTCGCGGGCCCTGCGGGTCATGCTCCACGCGGCCGAACTCGGCTTCGTGCACCCGGTGACAGGCGACCAGCTCACGTTCACGAGCCCGTTGCCCGCCGACATGCGGCGGGTGCTCGCGGAGCTGCGGAAGCGGTTTCCCTAACCAGGGGACTGTCCCCATGTGCTGCTGCATAAAAGCCCCGGGCGCGAGCCCGGGGACTGCGGCTCAAAACCCCACCCCGCCATCCACTCCGTTACCTGCCCGCAACCTGCTCTGCCTATGCCGCCCCAGACAG
>Ga0209498_1001460_pt1 | contig 14486 bp, 15 predicted proteins | sample WalLakDeSediment_FD_184131 | JGI IMG/M metagenome (GOLD analysis project Ga0209498, IMG submission 184131) | Lake sediment microbial communities from Walker lake, Nevada to study Microbial Dark Matter (Phase II) - Walker Lake 11/02/13 Deep... | ecosystem: Environmental > Aquatic > Freshwater >... | reverse complement strand
CGTACTGTAGAGGCTCCCCGGCGGCGCGGCGTTTCACAGCCTCGCGCAGCGTGGTGCGCTCGTCATCGGAGAGCGGGCGCTCGTGGAACGCGTAGACCTCGACCCGGGAGAGCCCGGTGGCCGCGGAGAGCAGCCACTCGGCGGATCTGCGGGGCGCTTCCACGTCCTCGCGCTCGAAGTACGCGACCGTCCAGTCGAGCGCGTCCTTGACCGTCCAGACGCGCTCTCCCATGCGTCAGACCACCGACGCCAGGCGCTCGGCCCGGTCGGCAGCAGCGAGCGCCTCGATCACCGGCCCGATCTCGCCCATCATGATGGCGGGCAGGTTGTGCACCGTGAGGCCGATGCGATGGTCGGTGAGCCTGTCCTGCGGGATGTTGTACGTGCGGATCTTCTCGGAGCGTCCGCCCGAGCCGATCTGGCTGCGCCGCTCCGCCCCGAGCTCTGCCTGCTGCCGCTCGAGCTCGATCTCGTAGAGGCGTGCGCGCAGCACGCGCATCGCGTTCTCCTTGTTCTGCAGCTGCGACTTCTGGTTCTGGGACTGCACGACCAGCCCGGTGGGCAGGTGAGTGATGCGTACCGCCGAATCGGTGGTGTTGACCGACTGACCGCCGGGTCCGCTCGAGCGGTAGACATCGATGCGCAGGTCGTTCTGGTTGATCTCGACCTCGACGTCCTCGACTTCGGGAAGCACGGCAACCGTGGCCGTCGAGGTGTGGATACGCCCTCCGGACTCGGTCGCCGGGACGCGCTGCACGCGGTGAACGCCCGACTCGAACTTGAGCTTCGAGTACACCGACGCACCCTTCACCATGAACGAGACCTCTTTGAAGCCGCCGACCTCGTTCTCCGACGCGTCGATCTCCTCGACCTTCCAGCGCTGGGACTCGGCGTAGCGGGTGTACATCCGGTAGAGGTCCGCGGCGAACAGGCCGGCCTCGTCACCTCCGGCGCCCGCCCGGATCTCGACGATGACGTTCTTGTCGTCGTTGGGGTCTGCCGGAACCATCATGACCTTGAGCTCGTCCTCGAGCGCGACCCTGCGCCCCTCGAGTTCGGCAAGCTCCTCGCGGGCCATCTCGCGCAGTTCGCCGTCGCTCTCGGCGCGCACGATCTCCTCGGCATCCGCGATGCCGTCCAGGACGCCGAAATAGGCGACGATCGCACTGGCGAGCGGCGTCTGGGACGCCTGAGCCTTGGCGAGCCGCGCGTAGGTCTTCTGGTCGGAGAGCACCGCAGGATCGCCGAGGCGATCCGTGAGCTCCCGGTAGGATTGAAGAATCGATTCGAGCTTGTCACGCATGGGGGGACCCGGTCCTTTGACTCATGAGTGTGGTCGTCTGAAAGGGTAGCACGACGCGATGCGCCCGCGGGGGTCAGCGGAGAGCCGACCAGCCCCGACCGAGGACGAGCCAGTAGGCGCGGCTCGCCAGTACGAGCGCGGTCGCGATGGCGACGTAGAGCACGCCAAGAACCGGACGCGGTGCAGCGGTGAGGCGAAGGGCATGCCCGCCGGCCATCATGATCACGACGACGACCCACGAGCGCACCGACAGGAAGCCGGCCACGGGGGCCCCGGGGCCCCGGTCGTGGATGCGGCGGGCAACCGCGAGCGCCACGCGGTCGAGCAGGAAGCGCGCCTTGAGCACTCCGAGCGCGACACCGGTGAGCGCGAGAGCAAGTGCCCACGGAGCGGGGACCAGCCACCCCGCACCGCGGACGCCGAGGATCACGGCGGCCACGATCCAGAGCCCTCCCGCGAGTATGAGCTGGACGCGTTCGCCGGCGGCGAGCGACGGTCGCACGTGCGCCACGGCCGGCGGTTCCGGCTGAAGCGCGGGCACCGCGACCGGTGCGGGAGCGGTCACGGCGGCGCGGGGTTCTGTCGTCTGTTCCATGGAGCGGTGCATAGCAAACCCCACGCCTAGGAGAGGATGACGGGTTCGACCTCGTCTGCGGAGCGCACCATCTCCGGTTCGCCCGAGCCACAGAAGACGTCCGGGTCTGGCACGTCCTCGCCATGGGCGATCGCATCCAGGCGCTCCTCGCATGCGATGACCCGCTTCATGGCGGTGACCGCGACCTCGACCATGTCGTCATCGGGCTCGCGCGTGGTCATGCGCTGAAGTTGAAGTCCAGGCCAGAGCACGACCTTCACGACGGGGTTGTCCGGCGCCTTGCCCGCCCATTTGATGACCTCGTACGCAAGCCCGGCTATAAGGGGCAGCAGCAGGATACGCAGCAGGATCGCGACGAGGAGCGTGACCCAGCTCGCATCCGTCCCCATCCAGCCGGTGATGACTCGCACCGGGACGAACGAGTAGACGAAGATGGCGATGACCATGACCATCAGCAGGAACGAGGTCCCGCAGCGCACATGCATCGTCTGGTAGCGCTGGATGACCTCGGCGTCGAGTGGCAGGCCACGCTCGTAGGCGTGGATCGTCTTGTGCTCGGCACCGTGGTAAGCGAACACCCGCTGGATGTCCTTCACGCGGCTGATCGCCCAGATATAGGCGAAGAACGCGCCGACGCGCAGGATACCGTCCACCACGTTCCAGGTGAAGGGGCGCTCGGTAGCCTGCCCCACCAAGAGGTTCGTGACGATAGCGGGCAGCACGATGAAGAGCACGACGGCGAGGCCTACCCCGAGGATCATGGAAAGAGCGATCTCCTTGCCGGAGAGTTGCTCCTCCTCGGTCTCGCCGGCGTACTCCGCCGACACCGCGAACGCCTTCATCGCAAGCACCATGCTCTCGTAGAGCCCTACGACACCACGGATGATCGGCTTGCCGAGCTTGGGGTGCCTGGAAACGGCGGTGCGCAGACCGTGGTCTTCGACATGGATGTCGCCGTCCGACTTGCGGATGGCGACCGCCCAGTTGTGCTTTCCACGCATCATGACGCCCTCGAGGACCGCCTGACCCCCTATGTGCGTGTGCTTGATCGGCATCAGCGTTCGTCCTTCCGTGTGAGAATCCGCGCCCATCCCCGCTTGACCTCAATGGGGACGGACGAGTACGTGGCCAACCATACGAGATAGACGGCGACCGCCGCGACTACGAGCCCGGCGTTGGGCTGGTTCGTCCAGTACGGGCTGCCCGGCAGCTTGAAGACGTCCATGATAGCAAGCCCGAGCCCCGCCATGGTCACCAGCGAGACGTTTGCGGCATTGTCGCGGCGCTCGAGGTAGAGCACGCTTCGCCGCTTCTGGCTCGCGCGCGACCAGGACGCGACCGACCACACCGCGGGCCGCAGCCCGACCAGCAGCAGCACGAAGAGCGGGCCGAACAGCGGCCACGACCACTCATCCGTGAGCAAGGCCGTGAAGACCGCGGCCGCCAGGACCGGTGTGGCCAGATGAGCGTTGACGATCGTCCGGTCGAACTCGTAGACATCCGCGGGCTCGTGGACCTCGGGCGCGGAGTGGTCACTCACGCCTGGGTGCCCGTTCGTACGGCTCGCCGCAGGTCATCTTCCCCTCGCGACACGGGCCGCGCCGGCACGAGGCGCCGGCATCCATGAAGATGTAGGGTGCGGTCGGCTCGGCGAGCGAGAGCATCTCGAGTGCGAGCCCGCGGATCTCCCACTGCGCACGCTTGCAGCACCTCAGTTCGAAGAAGTGAAGAAGCTCGCGCACGTTCATCGTGATGACGATCTTGGTCTCCATCGCGTTCGGCAGCAGGTAGCGGGCGTCCTCGGCGGGAACGCCGGAGTCCACGAGCTCGCGATAGGCTGCGAAGGCGGCGGCTGTGGCCGCATCGAAGCGGGCGGCCGCGACCGGATCGCTGGCGATGGCCGGCGGGATGATGAAGCTCGGCTCCTCCTCGTAGGCGACGTAGCGTTGGGACTGCTGGTTGTAGGAGGCGAGCCGGTGGCGCACGAGCTGATGTGTCATCGCGCGCGAAACGCCGTCGACCGCGAAGGTGTACGAGGCGTGCTCGAGTGCGGAGAAGTGGCCCGAGGTCATGATGGTGTGTAGCACCTTGTGCACGCTCTCGTCCGGCAGGTCCTCCATGAGCGCCGCAGCGCCCACGGGCGCGTAGCAGAGCCGTGCCGCGACAGCGACTGCGCGTTCCGGATCGGGAGTGTGATACAGCAGGCGAACGTCCACGCGGTGCCTCTCGGGATGCGGGGGCCCAACGGGCCCGATACGGCAAGGGAGGCGAGTCGCCTCGCCTCCCATTCTAGCAGTGCTGGTGCGGCAGAACGCCTACTCGGCGCTCTCCTCGGTTGGGGCCTCCTCGGCGGGGGCCTCCTCGGCGGGAGCCTCCTCGGCGGGAGCTTCATCGGCGGGAGCTTCATCGCCGACCGCGTCGGTGGCGCCCTCAACTGTGGCTACGGTCGTCTCGTGCTTCGCTGCCTTGGCGGCCTTCTCGGCGTCCTTGGCGGCACGGGCCTCACGGGCGACCAGAGCGGCCTCCTCGTGCGCCTGCTGGCGCGCAGCACGATCGGCGGCATCGCGCTCGATGACGTCCGTGGCGGATGCGCCGTACTTGTCGGCGAAACGCTGGACGCGACCGCCGGAGTCGACGAGCTTCTGGGTGCCGGTGTAGAACGGGTGGCACTTGGAGCAGAGCTCGACGTGGAGCTCGTCCTTGGTGGAGCGGGTCTTGAACGACTCGCCGCACGAACACGTCACCGTGCTCTCGACGTAGTCCGGGTGTATACCCTCACGCACGTGCATTCACCTCCGATAAACGGCCCTGGTTTCCGACCAGGGCCTGAGCACAAAGCCGAGCAAGTGTAGCATGGGTCCCTGTGAGCGGCAACGAGAATCTGGACGGCCTTACAGGTCCACCCCGTTGCCCTTCTCGGCGGCCTTCTTTGCCATCCTGTGCAGGAACTCCTGGTTCGTCGGCACCTGCCGCAACCCCTTGATGAGCATCTCGATGGCCCGCTCGGAGTTGTCGACGCCGTGCAGGATGCGCCGCAGCCCCCACACGAACGGGGCCTCCATCGGATCGATGAGCAGCTCCTCCTTGCGGGTGCCGCTCGTGACGACGTCGATAGCGGGGAAGACACGCCGGTCGGCAAGGCGCCGGTCGAGGCGGAGCTCCATGTTGCCGGTGCCCTTGAACTCCTCGAAGATCACCTCGTCCATCTTGGAGCCGGTCTCCACGAGCGCGGTCGCCATGATGGTGAGCGAGCCGCCGTGCTCGATGTTGCGGGCCGCACCGAAGAAGCGCTTGGGCGGGTAGAGCGCGGTCGAGTCCACACCACCGGATAGGATGCGCCCGCTGGCGGGGGTCGCCAGGTTGTACGCACGCGCAAGGCGGGTGATCGAGTCGAGCAGGATGACGACGTCGAAACCGCTTTCGACGAGGCGCTTTGCGCGCTCCATGACGAGCTCGGCCACCGCGATGTGGTTCTCGGCCGGCATGTCGAAGGTCGAGGAGACGACCTCGCCCTTGATCGAGCGCTCCATGTCGGTGACTTCCTCGGGTCGCTCGTCGACGAGCAGACACATGAGGTAGACGTCAGGGTCGTTAGCGGAGATCGAAGCCGCGATGTCCTTCAGGATGGTGGTCTTGCCGGCCTTGGGCGGCGAGACGATCAGTCCACGCTGCCCCTTACCGATCGGTGCCACCAGGTCGATGATGCGTGCCGTGAGCTCGTCCTTGCCGGTCTCGAGCCGGAAACGCTCGTCCGGATAGACGGGGGTGAGGTCACGGAACAGCTTGCGATGACGGGCCTGCTCCGGGGGTCCGCCGTTGACCGAGTCGACCCGCTGCAGGGCGGGGTACTTCTCGTTGTCCTTGGGCGGACGGACCTGACCGCGGATGAGATCGCCCCGGCGCAGGTCGCCACGGCGGATCTGGGACATAGAGCAGTAGACGTCCGCATCGCCCGGCAGGTAGCCGCTCGTGCGGATGAAGCCGTAGCCCTCGGGCAGCACGTCGAGGATGCCGCTGATCTCGACGAAGCCCTCGGCGCGGACCTTGGCTTCGAGGACGACGTCGATGAGCTCGTCCTTCTTCTTGAGCGCCTTGACGTCGAGCGAGAGCTCGGCAGCCATCTCCCTGAGCTCGGCAACCTTCTTCGCCTCGAGGTCCGCGCGGGTGATCGACGGTTGCGGCGGCTGCTGCTGCTGCGGAGCGCCGCCCCCGCGGCGTCCTCTCTTGCGGGGTCGTGCACTCATGAGTTCTTAACCTTCTCCCAGTCGGCGAGGAACGCGTCCAGGCCGCGATCCGTCAGCGGATGCTTGACGCACTGCTGCAGGATCTTGAACGGAACGGTCGCTATGTCCGCGCCGAGAAGCGCGGCGCCGACCACATGGCCGGGGTGGCGCACACTCGCAGCGATGACCTCGACGTCGTGGCCGAAGTCGTAGTTGTTGAGTGCGACGATGGTGTTGCCGAGGTGCTCGAGGCCGTCCTCGGAGATGTCATCGAAGCGACCGATGAACGGCGAGATGTACGTGGCACCGGCACGCGCTGCCAGCAGGGCCTGCGGAACGGTGAAGCAGAGTGTCATGTTCACCTTGATGCCGCGTTCGAAGAGCTCCCGCGTCGCGGCGAGACCCTCGGGCATCGTGGGGACCTTGACGACCACGTGCTCGTGGAGGGCCGCGAGCTCGACGCCCTCGGCCACGATCTCGTCGCGCTTGAGGCCCACGGTCTCGGCCGAGACCGGGCCGTCCACGATCTCGCAGATCCGCACGATGTGCGCGTGGAAATCGCTCAGCTTGCCGCCCTCACGCGCATAGAGCGAGGGGTTGGTCGTGACGCCGGCCAGCGCTCCCCAACTCGCTGCCTCTTCGATCTCGGCGATGTTCGCCGTGTCCAGAAAGAACTTCACAGTTCGCCTTCCTTCTTCTCGGTAGCGCCCGTCGGGGGCGCGCCTTCGCTCGCAAGGAGCACCTCGTTGACGACGTGCTCCAGTGTGTCTGCCACCGTGCGGTCGAGCTGGTGGCTGTAGATGATCCGAATGCCGTGTTCCTGCGCCTGCTCCTCGATGTAATGCCCGAGCATGCGGATGTTGTCGAAGTTCGTCCGGTAGCGCTCGAAGGGCCTCAGCCCGTCGGTCTGAACCTCGCGGATGTAAAAGTGGCTCCGGTGGGCATCCTCGTCCTCGACAGCGATGAGAATCTGCACCACCCGGGCATCGGGGAACTCGGATGCTCCGATGTAACCGGGGACAAGGTGCACGCCTTCGATGACGAGGCTCACGCCCTCTTTCATGCTCCGCTCGATGAGCGCCTTGATGCCCGAGGTGACGACCGCCGCCTGCTCCCGGAACCCGACGATGACCGGGTTGGCTCCATGGGGGACCGGGACTCGGAGGCTGCGCCACGCTTCGAACGCACTCGCATGCAGCGCGGGCATGAGTTCCTCGGTAAAGATACCACGCATGACCTCACGGATGGAATCCGTCGAAACGAAGCGCGTGATGCCGAGGCGGTGCGCGACCTCCGCGGCGATGGTCGACTTGCCCACTCCGGTAGTACCGCCGATGAGCACGATCACCGGAGTATCGATCTTGCTGAGCGCAGCGAGGTGCCGGTAGCGCTCCGCATAGCGCTCGCCCGCCATGCGCTCGAGGTGCGCGATAGCGAGTTCCTTCAGGCGATCCATACTGATCGAGAGCTCCTCGCGTTCGCGCAGGTCGTCCTGGATGGCCTGCGCCACCTCGTACGCCTTGCTCGGCGGCAGGCCCGTCGCGGTGAAGGATTGCGCGAGCAGGCCTTTCGAGAACGGGAGGCCGTGCCGCTTGTCCGAGAGCGTGATGACCCTGCCTGTCTGTGCCACGATCAGGCCCCCCTCTCCGAGCCACGCTCGAGCGCAAGGCGTGACACCTCCAGCAGGAGCCCGTCAAGATCGCCTCCGTCGACGGAGACCGGCACGTTGTCGCAGAGCACGGTCGCCACCCCCGCCTCTTCGCCGGCGGTCGCCACCACATCGATGGCGGCAGCCTTCAGCTCGGTGAGCAGCAGGTCGTACGCGCCCGAGCACGCCTCCATCTCACGGCGGAGGAGCGATCGGTTCGAGAGGTTGTGGCTCGAGCCGACCACAGTGCAGCCGAACTCGCTCTCGAGGTGTGCGCAGAGCTTCGGGAGTACGGCCTCGGGGGCTGTGGTCGCGAAGAACACCCGTGCACCCTCCACCGGCTCGATCGGCGCGGGCCTGAAGGTGGTCGCGACGACCGGGACTCCGGGCCGGATCTCGCGCACCGCCCGGGTGAGCGCCTCGATCTCCCCAGCGCTCGCGTTCGGCTCCTCGGCGGTCGCCAGCACGACCGCGTCGGATGCCCGCAGCCGGAACGGCCCGAAGTAGTCGCGCACGTAGGTAAGCCCCCGGCCCGCCCCGACGACAAGCACCGTCGCGTCGGCGTGCACTGGAGGGATCGCGGCTCCGGAGCCCTCGACCACGAGCAGCTCCTTGCCGAGCGAGTCGGCGAGCCGCGCGCCCTCGGGGACATTGCTGAAGTACGTCTCCCCCGCCATGCCGCCGCCACAACGCCGGCACCCGACGGTGGTGACCCGGCTCATGACCGCGTCCTCGTAGTTGTCCGAGGAGGCGTGCTTGCCCTGCTTCGCGAGCTCGAGCAGGTCGGGGGTGGTGAGCGCCACCTGATCGCCCCGGATGAGTTCGGGTTCCGCGGGACCCCCGCGCCCCATCGCCAGCACGACGATGTCGCGACCGCGCGCCTTGAGCAGCCGCGCCGCGTACGCTGAGATAGCGGTCTTGCCGACCCGCTTGCCGGTCCCGATCAGGCCGAGTGTGGGCGTGGCGGGCCGCACGAGCGGGGTGGGTGGAGAGAAGTGGAAGTCGGCGCCGCGGTACTCCACACCGTGCGAGAGCGCGACACCGGCGAGCTCGAAGCGCTCCGCCGAGGTGACAACCGGCTCGTCGGAGAGATCGACCACGAGGTCGGGCCCGAAGCGCTCGATCGCCATGGCGACCGCCTCGGGTGCCGTGGCGGCAGAGACGAGCGGAACGCCGTAGGTGTCGAGCCCGGCGTCGAGGTCGACCTTCTCGGTGCCGCCGAGGAACGCGGCGGCCACGATCTCGTGCTCCCCGGCGAGGCGCTCGAGAGCGAAGCGGACGACCGGCGGGTAGTGCTCCCCGTCGATGAGCGCTACGACCCGGCTCATACGGCGACCTCCCCGGGCTGGTCGGCGCGCCAGCGGCAGTACTTTTGGTGCACGTCGTGGAAGTCGGCAACGCACTCGGCGCCCGCGAAGGGCTCTTTGAGCAGCACGCGCACGCGCTGCCGGTCGTGCACCTCGATCACGTTGTAGCAGGGTCGCACGCGGCCGCGAAGGCGGTGTGAGCACGCCGTCCCGGCGTTCACGATCAGAACGTCCTCGAGACGCCACACGTTCGGTACGTGCTTGTGCCCGCAGAGCACCAGGTCCGTACCGCAGTTCGAGAGGACCCTCAGCAGGTCTCCCGCATCGTAGACGATGTTGCGCTCGCGGCCGGTGCCCGGAACCGGGACGAGGTGGTGGTGCATGCAGACCACCTTGAACTCGTCGGGCTCGCTAAAACGCTCCTCGATCCAACGGTAGCGTTCGCGGCCCACGCGCCCGCTGTCGAGGTCCGGCTCGGAGGAGTCCAGCCCCAGCAGGCGGATTCCCTCGGTCCTGAGCTCCCGGCTGCGCGCGCCGAAGAACTCGGTGAAGTGCTCGTCGCCGACGTTGCGAGCGTCGTGGTTCCCCATCATCACGAGCCGGTTGGGGCAGTCGATGCGATCGAGAAGCCGCTGCGCCTGCTTGAACTCCTGCCTAAACCCCATGTCGGTGAGGTCTCCGGTCACGACGACGACGTCGGGCCCGAGTTCGTTCAACTCGTCGACGACGCGGGTCGCCAGGCTCGGGATGTGGTAGCGCGAACCGCAGTGCAGATCGGAGATGTGGGCGATGACAAAGGGTGCACTCTCACTCACGGCAGCCTCCGGCTCCTAGTGCGGAAGGGTCTTGCGCATCGCGTCCGCGTCCGGCTCGAAACTGCCGAGACGCTCGAGACGGGCTCCGAACCCGATCAGGCTGCGGAGCAGCGCGCTGTAGTCCGACTCGGTGTAGGTGACGACGTAGGGCTCGCCCTCGATGCCACCCAGTTCGGCGGCCCGGTCGAGTGCGTCTTCGAAGGTGCCGAGCGAGTCCACGAGGCCCATCTCCTGTGCGACCATGCCCGGCCAGATCCAGCCGGTAGCCATCTTCTCGACCTCGTCTTCGGGCAGCGAACGGCCCTCGGCGACGATGCGGATGAACTCACGATACGCGATGTCGATGTACTCCTCGAAGAGTGCGGTCTCCGTTTCCGTAAGGCTCCGGTACGGGCTGCCCGCGTCTTTATACTCGCCCGCGGTGAGCACCTGGAACTCGATGCCGAGCGTGTCGAGCAACCCTTCGACGTTCGGGATCTGTGCGATGACACCGATGCTGCCGATCGACGAGGTGGGCGTCGCCACGATCTCATCGCACTGCGAGGCGACCATGTACGCACCCGAAGCACACACGTCACCGACGCTGACGACCATCGGCTTGCTCACGCGGGCCATTTCCATCGAGATCTCCTGAGAGGCGGCAACGGTCCCGCCCGGAGAGTCCACCCTGATGAGGATGGCCCTGACGGAGGGATCGGCCTCGGCCTGGTTCAGTTGGTCGACGAAGTACTCGGGAGTGATTATGCCGTTGTAGACGCTCCCGGTGCCGGCGATAACGCCGTCGAGGTAGATGAGGGCGACCGCGTCACCCTGTGCCCAGTCCGGCGTGTCGCTGCCGACGAACGCCCAGAACGCCACTGCGGAGCACGCGAAAGCGGAGAGCAGCAGGACGACCACGGCGATCGCGAACCACCGCCATCCGCTTCCGGATCGCGTGCGGTCCGGTGCGACGGGCGGGGCGGGCTGTCCGGGCAGGTCATGCGTGGGCTGAGCGCCCTGGTCTTCCATGGGGTCCTCCGCACAGGATGTGACTCGTCGCGGATGCGACGGCAGCGGGCGGTGCACTCTATATTCCCCGACCGGCGGCAATCCGGTCAACAGCCGCGCACGTCAGAGCAGCGTTGCGCCCGACCGCTCGATACCGAGTACGAGCGGTGCGCGCCGTCCCGGTAGCGCGGTGACCGCATCACGAGACGCCTCGGCCACAGCTGTGGCGCGGGCCAGCGCGCTCGCGTCATCGGCACCGCTCACGAGCCCGATGACGGTCGGGCCCGCACCGGAGAGCACCGCGCCGACGGCACCCGCCGCGACGAGTGCCGCTCGCACCTGCTCGAGATCACCCACGACGCTCGACCGGTACTGCTCGTGGATGCGGTCGGCGAGGCCGGCTGCGAGAGCGTCGTCATCGCCAAGCGCGATACCTGCCACGAGCAGGCCCGCGCGGCCGGCGTTGAAGGCGGCGTCGGCGTGAGGAACGTTCGCTGGCAGGAGCCCGCGGGAGGCTTTGGTCGCCAACGGCACGTCAGCGCCGACCACGACCGCAGCGAGCCCTCGGGCGGGTTCGATGCGCAGGCACTTGGGGGTCTCCTCGGCCCAGCAGACCGTGAACCCTCCGTGAAGCGCCGCGGCTGCGTTGTCCGGGTGGCCTTCGAGTTCGGAAGCAAGCTCGAGGAGCTTATCGGGGCCAAGGCCGGCACCGATGAGCGCATCGCCCAGGATAAGCCCGCCGACGACCGCAGCGGCCGAGGAGCCGAGGCCCGCTCCCGGCGGGATGCTGTTCTCGGAGCGGATACGCGCCGCCTGACCGGGACGGCCGGTCTCGGCGAACACCCGTGCCACGGCACGCGCGACCCGGTTGTGCGCTCCTCTCGAGAAGCGACCTGCGCCCTCGCCGACGACATCGACCGACCAGTCGTCGGCGAGCTCGCCCGTGAACCGGTTGTGCAGCGCGAGCGCAAGGCCGAAGGAGTCGAAGCCCGGGCCGAGGTTCGCGCTGGTAGCGGGTATCGAGACGGTCGCCGCCCGCCGCATCGGCCTACAGGTCCTCGACGCGCAGGACGGTATCGACCGACTCGACGATGTCGAGCTGCTCGATCTCGGCGAGCGCGGATCGCACGGACCGCTCCGTGGCGCGATGCGTCACGTAGACGATCTCGGCCGTGGGCTCGTCGGCGGATTTCTGGATGACGCTCGCGAGCGAGACACCGTGGGCCCCGAACACCGTTGCGACACGCCCGAACACGCCGGGCTCGTCGACCACGCGGAACCTCAGGTAGTACGGGGTCTCGAGGTCGCCGATGTCACGTATCGGGAGCTGCTCGTTGCAGGTGCATCCCACGAGTCCGAGACAGCCGCGCGAGATGTGACGAGCGACCTCGATCACGTCGCCGACCACGGCACTCGCCGCGGGAAGGGAGCCTGCGCCCTCACCGAAGAACATCGTCTCGCCCACCGCGTCGCCGACCACGTAGATGGCGTTGTAGACGCCGTTGACGCTCGCAAGCGGGTGAGTTGCGCGGATCATCGTCGGGTGAACCCTGATGTCGATGCCGGTCGACGTCCGCCGCGCGATGGCGAGCAGCTTCACCGCGTAGCCCATCTCGGCGGCGTAGGCGACGTCTGCCGCAGAGATCGACCGGATGCCCTCTGCCGGGACCTCGTTCGTGACCACGCGGGAGTTGAACGCGATCGACGCGAGGATGGCGATCTTCGCGGCCGCGTCGAGCCCGTCCACGTCGGCGGTCGGATCGGCCTCCGCGAAGCCTTTGGCCTGCGCTTCCGCGAGAGCCGTGTCGTAGTCCAGTCCGTCCTCGGTCATCCGGGTCAGCATGTAGTTGGTGGTGCCGTTGACGATGCCCATCACGCTCGTGACCTCGTTGGACACCAGACAGTGCTTGAGGGGGCTGATGATGGGGATGCCGCCGCCGACGCTCGCCTCGAAAGCGATGTCCACACCGTGTGCCGCAGCGGTGTCCATGACCTCCTGACCGTGAGCGGCCATGAGCGCCTTGTTCGCTGTGACGACGCTCTTCCCGGCCTTGAGGGCTGCGAGCACCACGTCACGCGCCACGCCGGTGCCGCCGATGAGCTCGATGACGACATCGAGGTCCGGCTCGTTCACGAGTTCGAACGCGTCGGTCGTGAACGAGCCTCCGGGCAGCCCGAGTTCGGTCGCTCGGGCGGGGTCGCGGTCGGCGAAGCGGACCAGCTTGATGTCGACCCCGGCGCGGCGGCGGAAGTCCTCGCCGTGGCGGGCGAAGATCTCGACAACCCCTGAGCCGACTGTGCCGAGGCCTACGAGGCCGACGTTCACGGTGCGCATAGCGTCCTCCGGTGCGGTTAGCGGGAGTGACCGGGATGTCCGGCGGTCAGTGCGTATTGTACCCGAGTCCGCAGCGGCACCTCGCCGCACGCGACGGTCAGACGACGGTCAGATGCTGTTCATGACCGTGTGGATACTCGATACCGAACAGACGTTCTGCCGAAGGAGGCTCGAGATGGATTACAGAAGGGTGATCGCCAGGGTCGGAGCGGCGGCACTGATCGTGCTGGGGGCCGCGCTTCCCGCCTACGCGTTCGCCGCCTACCGCATGGTGCCGACGACCTGCACGAGCGGTTGCGCGAAGCAGCAAACGACGTACTGGTGCGGGCCGGCGAGCACGCACTTCGTCCTGCACTCGCAAGGGCGGAGCGTCGCGCAGTCAACACTCGCCAAGGAGCTCGGCACGACAAGCGGCGGTACCGCGATCGAGAAGATCCCGGCGGTGCTGAACAAGTACAAGCGCGTCTACATCAAGTACGTGCACGTCCCCAGAACGTCCATCACCGGAATCGCTCTCGTGCGCAGCATCATCACGTATGCGGTCGATCGCAACTCGTGCGCCGTCCCCTGCGTCAACCCCTACCCCTACACGAACAGTGCCGGCTACTACTCGCCCGGTCTTCCAACGTACAGCGGCACGAGAGCGGCCGGGCACTACGTCGTGATACGCGGGTACGACATCTCCTCGACGCGCGACTACGTCTACTACTTCGACCCGCACTACAACTCGACTCACTACGGAACACGGCGGGCAACTGTGTCGGCCATGGCCCGCTCGATACTGGTGAAGAACTACGGCAGCCAGGGCGTCGTGTACTGATATGGCCGCGAATGGTGCAACACGCCGTCGTCGTGCGCTAGCTGTATGGGGTCCGCCCGCTCTCGGCATCCTCTGGGGCCATGCGTCCCTGGCCGGACTCGCATTGATCGAACCTCTGCTTGCGGTTCCCGGCGGCGGAGTCATCGACCGGTGGGTGCTCCCGGCCCTCGCCTGGACGCTGCTGCTTCCGCTGAGCCTGACCGGGGCGCTGGTGTTGGGGAGCGCTGAGCCGTTGAGCACGGTGTCACATTCGGGTCTGCCGGCTCACCTGCTGCCCGCACCCGCGCTCGTCGGCTTCGTGCTCGTCGCTGGTGCGACGCGCCTCCTGCACCGTTCGCCCCTCCGCAGAGTGGCGCAACTGGGCCTCGGCCTGGCCATCGTGGTTTCGGGCGTCTCCGCGGCTGTGGTCTGGGCCACCCTGTCGCAGGAGCGTGCCGGAGAGCGGCTCTTCCT
>Ga0209498_1001459_pt1 | contig 14489 bp, 6 predicted proteins | sample WalLakDeSediment_FD_184131 | JGI IMG/M metagenome (GOLD analysis project Ga0209498, IMG submission 184131) | Lake sediment microbial communities from Walker lake, Nevada to study Microbial Dark Matter (Phase II) - Walker Lake 11/02/13 Deep... | ecosystem: Environmental > Aquatic > Freshwater >... | reverse complement strand
TGGCAAGGGTGCAACCTTCACTATCGAGATACCCATCGTATCTGAAGAGCATCATGTTGCTGAGCAGCCTGACCTGGTCTACAACTAAAGGGGTGTAAGATGGAGAAATGCACAGGAACAATACTAGTAGTCGATGACGAAGAGTCCATCAGGGATATCCTTTGCCGCAAGTTGCAGTCACAGGGCTATGACTGCGTAGCCGCAGTCAACGGCAAAGATGCGCTCTGGAAGGCATTCATGCAAGATTTTGACTTGGTTTTTATGGATATCAAGATGCCAGGGATGTCGGGAATGGAGGTGCTGCCCAAGATGATCACCGACCACCCCGATACCTGTGTAATCATGGTTACAGCCGTGTCCGACATACAAACGGCCGTGGAAGCCATGAAGCGGGGAGCATATGACTACCTGCCCAAACCTTTCAACCTGGATGACCTCATAATGAGGACAGAAAGGGCTCTGGAAAGAAGGAGATTGGTACTGGAGAACAAGCAATATCAACTTCGACTGGAGCAGAGGGTTAAACAGCAAGCAGGACAGATACAGCAGTACCATAGCGAGGCCGCTGAGGCGCTCAGCCGAGAGCAAGCAGCTCTAGCGGAGATGGAGGTTACTCGCCAGCCGCTGAGAGAAGAGTCAAAAATAGGGGCAAGAGCCGACGTAGAGACATCGAGGCCTGCCAAAGGATTCGCCAAAAAGCTGTCTCAGCTATTGGGCAGCAAAACGCCCGGTTCCGCAGACGGCAGAAGTGATACTGCACACACACAAACAGACGCGACAAGCGAAGAGACTCGGGAGGCACTCCCCCAGGGACAAGTGAAAGAAGCATGAAGAGAAGCCACACATCAGGTGAATCCGTCCTCTATCCAAGAAAGTTGTCCAGTAGGGAAAGCCTGAAACGCAGAGTACGCTTGCCTGCGCAACAGCTATAGGCCATTTGGCCAAATTAATAGAATTTGCTTGCCCTATCTATTGACAAATGCATCAAGCGATGTTAGCATTTGCGTTTGTGGGATGGAACCTTCTCTTATTCCCAACTTGTCTCCAACATCACTAACTCTAGGGCTAACTATATCTACATCACTCTCTTGTTCTAATCTCCCTTGCTGAGAGGTATTAAACTATGACTATGTCAATGTCCCGATATCCGGGGGTGAGGAAGTCCTATGCCAGAATACCCCCCCTCCTAGAAACACCCAACCTCATCCAGATTCAGCAGGAGTCCTATCGCTGGGCCTGCGATCCGTCCCTCGGCGGAGGGCTCAGGGAGTTGTTCGACGAGGTCTCGCCAATTAAGGACTTCACCGGCAAACGTTACGAGCTCCATTTCACAAGCTACGGGTTCGGTAGCAGCGCTGAGGTGCCGGAGTTTGAGGACGAGAAATCCTTCTGGGAATACATGTGGGCTGCCGCCAAGTACTCGCAGCAGGAGTGTTATGAACGCGATGTTACCTACGCTATGCCGCTAAAGGTAAGGGTACAGTTGGTTATCAAGGAGACGGGGGAGATCAAAGAGCAAGATATATTCATGGGAGATTTCCCCCTGATGACTCCTAAGGGCACCTTTATCGTCAACGGGGCCGAGCGAGTTGTGGTTAGCCAGTTGGTTCGTTCCCCGGGAGTTTACTTTACCATCAATGAGGACCCGGCTACCGGACGGAGGCTGTGTTCCGCCAAACTAATACCTAACCGTGGCGCATGGCTAGAGTTCGAGACCAGTAGCCACGACCTGATCACGGTGAAGGTTGACCGAAAACGAAAGATCCCGGCTACCACCCTGATCCGTGCTATCAGCGACTCGGAGCACAGCTATGGCACCGACGAGGAAGTGATGGCCCTCTTCGCTGATGTGGACACTAACCCTGACCACAGCTATATCCAGACCACCATCGAACGCGAGCCGGCAGTTACGAGCGAGGATGAGGCATTAATCGATCTATACAAGCGCCTGAGACCCGGAGATCCCCCTACGCTCGACAATGCCCGCGCGCTGGTAAACGCCCTTTTCTTCAACCCCCGGCGCTACGATCTGGGCAAGGTGGGTCGCTATAAGCTCAGCAAGCGGCTTGGCCTCGAGCAAACACCCGCCCAAAGGGTTCTGGCTAAAGAGGACATCGTGGCGATTTTCCGCCAAATAGTAAGGCTCAATAACGGAGAGGATGGCCCCGATGATATCGACCACCTGGGCAACCGCCGGGTGCGGGCGGTGGGGGAACTGCTGCAGAATCAGATCCGCGTTGGGCTACTCCGCATGGAGCGAGTGGTAAAGGAGCGCATGAGTCTGCTGCCACCGGACACGGCGACCCCTAGCACCTTGGTTAACAGTCGCCCCGTGGTAGCTGCTATTAGAGAGTTCTTCGGAAGTTCCCAGCTCTCTCAATTCATGGACCAGACCAACCCGCTAGCGGAACTAACGCACAAGCGTCGACTTTCAGCATTAGGCCCCGGAGGGCTATCACGCGATCGGGCTGGTTTCGATGTGCGCGACGTCCACTTCTCCCATTATGGCAGGATATGTCCCATTGAAACCCCTGAGGGCCCAAACATTGGGCTCATCGGCTCCCTAGCCACCTATGCCAGAGTCAACGAATACGGCTTCATCGAGACTCCTTACCGCAGAGTAGTAAGGGACCTTGGCAACGATCTCCCTGATCTCCGAGGCAAAACGCTTGCCCAGGATGTAACTAACTCTAGGGGCGCCGTCGTGGCAGAAGCGGGGTCTGTGATTACCGCTGAGATAGTCAACAAACTCTCAAGACTCTCTAAACAACGAATCAAGATCAAGCCTTTAGTCTCCCAAGAGATCATTTACCTCTCTGCGGATGAGGAGGATAACTACGTTATTGCTCAGGCCAATACTCTCCTCGATAAAAACAACGAGTTCATTGAAGGCAGGGTCGAGGTAAGGTATGGCGAGAAGTTTCTGCTGGAGGCACCGGATAGGGTTGACTTCATGGACGTATCGCCGAGACAAATCGTCAGTGTAACCACCTCGCTGATACCGTTTCTGGAGCATGACGATGCGAACCGAGCCCTCATGGGGTCCAACATGCAACGCCAGGCAGTCCCCCTGATCCTTCCCCAGTCTCCACTGATCGCCACCGGCATGGAGAAAGAAGCGGCTCGTGACAGTGGCCAAGTGCTTTTCGCTGCCTACGACGGGGAGATAACATCGGTCTCGTCCAATGAGATTGTGGTCAGGTACGACAAGGAAAAGGAGCAGGTTTTCCCCTTAACCAAATTTGCCCGCTCAAATCAAGGAACCTGCATTAACCAAAGGCCAGTGGTGAACAAAGGGGATCGGGTCAAGCAGGGTCAGGTTCTGGCAGACGGCTCGTCCACGGAAGGAGGCGAGCTCGCTCTGGGGCAAAACGTCCTTTGTGCCTTCCTGAGCTGGGAAGGCTATAACTACGAGGATGCTATAGTCATCTCGGAGAACATAGTCAAAGAGGACAGGTTTACATCGGTTCACATCGACAAACACGAGATTGAGGCCAGGGATACCAAATTGGGCCCCGAGGAGATAACGAGGGACATACCTAACATAGGGGAGGAAAGCCTGCGTCATCTCGATGAATTTGGCATTATCCGAGTAGGCGCCGAAGTCGGGTCTGGCGATATCCTGGTAGGAAAGATCACCCCCAAAGGCGAAAGAGGGCTCACTGCTGAAGAGAAGCTCCTGCGGGCCATCTTCGGCGAAAAGGCTCGTGAGGTTAAGGATACCTCACTCAGAGTGCCGCACGGTGAATATGGGAAGGTGATCGATGTCAGCGTTCTCACACGTGATGACGACCACGACCTTCCCCCAGGGGTCAACCAGATGGTACGGGTGTTTGTCGCTCAAATGCGAAAGGTCTGCGAGGGGGACAAAATGGCTGGCCGTCACGGCAACAAAGGGGTGATTGCCCGAATTGTGCCGGCGGAGGATATGCCTTTCTTACCCGATGGGCGACCGGTTGATATTATGCTCAGCCCGCTGGGGGTCCCATCTCGAATGAATATCGGACAACTTCTGGAGACACATCTGGGCTGGGCAGCAAAAAGCCTCGGCTTCAAGGCAATATCCCCAGTCTTCGATGGCGCCGATGATTCCGACCTCGAAGATGCTCTGGCGAAAGCATGGATAGTGCGCAAGGCTGGAGCGATCGACTGGGGTCACAATGGTGAGAGTGCCGTCCACCTTGAGCAAGCCAAGTCCTGGCTCGCCGAGCGTGGCTACGATGCTGAAAAGGTATTTAGTGACGAGGTCACAGGCGAAGCAAGACAGGCCTGCCTCCGACTGTGGCTGGAGGAGGTGGGTGTAGACGCCTCTGCTCTGAGCGCCGAAGAGTTAGACAGGGCCGTAGAAAACATCAGTCACGAGAAAGGGCTGTCGCCCCCTACCTTTGGCAAGACATTGCTTTACGATGGACGCACTGGCGAACCCCTCGACCACCCAGTGACCGTGGGCTACATCTACGTGATGAAGCTAGTCCACTTAGTAGAGGATAAAGTCCACGCCCGCTCTACAGGTCCCTATTCATTGATAACACAGCAGCCACTGGGCGGCAAAGCCCAGTTCGGCGGCCAGCGTTTCGGTGAGATGGAGGTGTGGGCACTGGAAGCCTATGGCGCTGCCCACAACCTTCAGGAGATGCTCACTGTCAAATCCGATGATGTAGTGGGTAGAGTCAAAACCTACGAGTCCATAGTCAACGGCGAGGACATATTGGAAGCAGGGGTGCCAGAATCGTTCAAGGTGCTGGTCAAGGAGTTGCAAAGCCTCTGTTTGGCTACTGAGGTGCTCAATGAGGACGAGGAAAGGGTGACAAGCCTGATGGAAGCTGTAGCAGAAGCCCCGAGGCTGGGGATAAATCTGGCCGGATTTGAGGAGAGAGAGTAATGCTCGAAGTAAACGACTTTACTACCATTCGCATCTCATTAGCCTCACCAGAACAGATCAGGGGATGGTCCTATGGTGAGATTACCAAGCCTGAAACCCTCAACTATCGTACCCTAAAGCCGGAGAAGGACGGGCTCTTCTGCGAGAAAATCTTCGGCCCAACCAAAGATTTCGAGTGCTATTGCGGCAAGTACAAGAAAGTCCGCTACAAGGGTATCGTCTGCGATAAGTGCGGTGTCGAGGTGGCTCGCTCCAAGGTCAGGAGAGAGCGTATGGGCCACATCTCACTGGCATCTCCGGTCAGCCATATCTGGTTCGTAAAGGGTACGCCCAGCCGCATGGGGTTACTACTCGATATATCCCCCCGTAATCTGGAGCACGTGATCTACTTCGCCAAATTTATCATTACCCATGTCGATGAGGAGAAAAAGCAGCAGGCGGTAAGACAGTTCCGCGATGATGTCTCCCGAGAGATAGCGGAGTGGGAAAGGCTGCTGACCGAGAAGATCGAGGAGTTGAAGTCACAGGAGAATGCAGAGCAAGACAAGGAGAAAGTCTTGCAAGACATAAGCCATCTACAACAGCAGTTCGCGGACGGGAGAAGACAACTCGAGAACGAGCTCAAAACAAGGATCGGGGAGCTCGAGGACCTCGTGCCTCGAGGCCTGCTGAGCGCAGGCAACTATCGCGATCTAAAACAAAGATGGGAGAATGTCTTCAGCGCCGGTATGGGGGCGGAAGCCATGCTCGAAATCCTCGGCCAGCTCGATCTGGAGCAGATGCGCCAGGAGCTTTACCAAGAGGCTGCCTTGAGCTCAGGACAGCGACGCAAGAAGGCAATCAAAAGGCTAAGAGTTGTCGAGGGCTTCCGTAAAAGCGGGAACAAGCCGGAATGGATGATTCTTACCGTGCTCCCCGTTTTGCCCCCCGAGTTACGCCCCATGGTTCAGCTCGACGGCGGCAGGTTTGCTACCAGCGATCTGAACGACCTATACCGCAGAGTGATCAACCGCAATAACCGCCTGCGGCGGCTGCTGCAGATCGGTGCGCCGCAGATCATCATTCGCAACGAGAAACGAATGCTTCAGGAAGCAGTCGACTCCCTGATAGATAACGGGCGTCGGGGCAGGGCCGTGGTCACCGGAAATAACCATAAGCTGAAATCGCTTTCAGACATGCTGCGAGGCAAGCAGGGAAGGTTCAGGCAGAACCTCCTTGGCAAACGTGTGGACTACAGCGGGAGGTCGGTGATTATAGTCGGCCCTGAGTTGAAGCTCCACCAGTGCGGTCTGCCCAAGAGGATGGCCCTGGAGCTGTTCAAGCCCTTCATCATGCGGCGGTTGGTTGGCCGGGGGCTGGCCCTCAATATCAGAAGCGCCAAGCGGATCGTGGAGCGCGGCAAACCAGAGGTTTGGGATATCCTGGAGGAGGTAGTTAAGGATCGCCCCGTTTTACTCAATCGTGCGCCAACGCTACATAGATTGGGTATTCAGGCCTTCCAGCCAGTGCTCATCGACGGCAGCGCTATCCAAATCCACCCCCTGGTCTGTGTTGCCTTTAACGCTGACTTCGACGGCGACCAGATGGCGGTCCACGTGCCGCTATCGAGGGCTGCGATGGAAGAGGCAAATAAGGTAATGTTAAGTGTCTATAACATGATGCTGCCCAGTTCCGGTGAGCCTGTGGTGGCACCAACCCTGGACATTGTTCTGGGCTGCTACTACATGACCATGATAAGGGCCGGAATGAAGGGCGAGGGAATGGTCTTCAGCAACTTCGATGAGGCTAAGCTTGCCTATGAGCTGGATATCGTCGACCTCAGGGCCGAGATCGAGGCCAGAGAGCAAGTTAACGGGGCAAAGCGACTGAAGACCAGTGTTGGTCGTATCATTTTCAACGAGATTCTGCCCAAGGAACTCGGCTTTCGTAACCAGATCATGGATAAGAAGGCGTTGAAGGATATTGTTGCTGAATGCTATAGGCTCGTTGGTAACTGGGGCACCGCCACCATGGTGGACAACATCAAGCGGCTTGGTTTTCAATACGTCACCAAGTCAGGTATCACCATCGCTGTTAACGATATTGAGGTGCCCAAGGAAAAGGCGAGTATTATAGAGGGAGCGGAAGGAAAAATCGCCGACATCGAGAAGCAGTTCCAGCGAGGATTGATCACTGAAGATGAGCGCTACACTAGCGCGGTAAGGGTATGGACACAGGCAACTGATGATCTTCAGGCTGCGCTGGAACGGTCTATGGATAAGTACAGCCCGATATACCTGATGGCATCATCCGGAGCCAAGGGAAATATCTCCCAGATTAGGCAGATGGCTGGGATGAGAGGCTTGATGACCGATCCCTCAGGCAGAATCATCGACCTGCCCATCAAGGCCAGTTTCCGAGAGGGCCTCGCGGTACTGGAGTACTTCATCTCTACCCATGGTGCTCGCAAAGGTCTGGCTGACACAGCGCTGAGGACATCCGATAGCGGCTATCTCACCAGAAGGCTCATCGACGTGTCCCAGGAGGTGATTGTCAACGAGGAGGATTGCGGAACGCTATCAGGCATATGGCTCTCTGCGTCACCGGAGAAAATCATGTTGGCGTCCCTTACCGAGCGCATCGTGGGCCGCATCACTTCCAGCCCAATTGCCCACCCTGAAAGTGGCGAGATCATCGTAGACCGAAATGAGATGATTGACGAGGAGGATGGGGATGAGATCGCCAGGGCCGGGATCACCAGAGTTCAAGTCAGGTCTCCCCTCACTTGTCAGTCGCGTCGTGGCATCTGCCAGTTCTGCTACGGAAGAAGCCTCGCTGAGGGTAAGTTGGTGTCTACGGGGCAGGCAGTGGGGATTATCGCTGCCCAGAGTATAGGCGAGCCGGGAACCCAGCTTACCATGCGTACCTTCCACACAGGTGGCGTTGCCGGACTGGACATCACCAGCGGCCTGCCCCGCGTAGAGGAGCTCTTCGAGGCGAGAGCGCCCAAAGGCCAGGCGGTTATCTCGGAGATCGAGGGTGTAGTTGAGATAAGCCGAACCGAAGAGGGGCGTAAGGTCAAGGTTGTCAGTTCCGAGATCTACCGTGACGAGTACTCTATTCCCACGGGCTACGAGGTGCTGGTGGGAAAAGGTCAGCAGGTAGAAGCTGCAACTGTGCTGGCGCGGCCAAAAGCTGCAAAGGACGAAACGGCGACCAAGGTAACGCCTCCGCTTATTGCCCCGGTAGGAGGCAAGGTGGAGATTCGTGGTAAGAAACTATCGATACTGTACGAGGAAAGGGAAGAACGCGAATACATGGTATCCCCAATGACCCCAATTCTGGTGGAGAACGGTGCCAGGGTTGAGTCGGGGCAGCAACTCACAGACGGCCTGGTCCATCCTCAGGATACCCTTCGCATAATGGGCCGCGAAGCGGTGCAGCGATACCTGGTGGATGAAGTGCAGAAGGTCTACCGTGCTCAAGGCGTGAATATCAACGACAAGCACATCGAGATCATAGTTCGCCAGATGCTACGCAAGGTTAAGGTCGATTCCCCTGGAGACAGCGGCCTCCTGCCAGGAGAGCTGGTAGACAGCCTAGCGTACGAGGATATCAATGCCAAGGTGCTCGCTGAAGGCGGGGAGCCAGCGACAGCACAGCCCGTATTACTGGGAATCACGAGGGCGTCGCTGAGCACTGACAGCTTCTTGGCTAAGGCATCATTCCAAGAGACGACCAGAGTGCTCACCGAGGCTGCGCTCATGGGAAGTACCGATAGGCTAACAGGGCTGAAAGAGAACGTTATCATCGGCAAGCTCATCCCGGCCCGGAGCGAAGTTTCTAAGGCCGCCGATAGAAGAATGGCGTTGCCGCTGCTGAAAGGAGAATTGGAGGAGGCAGCGCAGGACGACCAGGAAACTGACCCGGAAGATAAGTTGGAGGATGTGGTACAGGATGTAGATGTAGTGCAGGGCGACCAGGAAACAGACGAGAGAGATGAGTCGGAAGCTACGTCAGAGGAAACCGGGGCGGTAGAAGAAGATGCGGGGTCGGTTGACTTAGATACCGATTCGAAATCGGATACTCCAATCTAGCGAGCATAGAGTCCAGTTTGATCAAGCCAATAAAGACCTGCCCGAGAAGTGGCTAAGGGGATTTGAGGGCCATGAACGCTGTTCGTGGCCCTTTATCACATAGCGCACAAACGAGGTCTTTGAACGAAGTCGCCCCTTTGACGCAGTAGCCAGGGCACTGTAAAATGTAGGGCGATATTTGGAATGCGAGGCAACCTCACTCATGACAGAGCAAGCACGAAGCGATATCCCCAGCAGCTACGACCCCAAGCAGGTTGAGGCAAAGTGGTACCAGTTCTGGCAGGAGCAAGGCTACTTTACTCCCGAGATCGATGCCGGAAGAATGCCGTTTGTCGTCATCATGCCCCCACCCAACGTCACCGGTGAGCTCCACCTGGGCACAGCATTCACCGCAGTCATCGAGGACACAATGGTACGCTGGCACCGCATGAAAGGCGAGCCTACACTATGGCTCCCGGGTAGTGACCATGCCGGAATCGCCGGGCAAAACGTGGTTGAGCAGCTCCTTGCTACAGAGGGGCTTTCACGCCACGACCTGGGTCGTGAGAGGTTTCTGGAGCGGATGTGGGAGTGGATGAATAAGTACCGAGGAATCATAGTTGAGCAGCACAAGAGACTAGGCGCCTCCTGTGATTTCACCCGCGAACGCTTCACCATGGACCCGGGGCCGAGCCTGGCAGTGCGCACTACTTTCTACAACCTACACGAAAAGGGCTGGATATATCGCGGGGAGCGCATCGTCAACTGGTGCCCCCGCTGCTCCACTGCCCTCTCCGACCTCGAGGTGGAGCATAAGGAAATATCGGGTCACCTCTACTATGTGAAGTATCCGTTGGAGCAAGATGAAAAGAGGTTTATCACGGTAGCCACCACACGTCCGGAGACTATCCTCGGCGATACCGCGATCGCGGTTAACCCCGATGATGAGCGCCACAAAAGCCTTGTGGATAAAAATGTCGTTCTTCCTGTGGGGCAGCCAAGAAGACCCATACCTATTATAGCCGATGACGCCGTCGATCCCTCCTTTGGGACCGGGGCGCTGAAGATCACCCCCTCCCACGACCCTGTGGACTTCGACGTTGCCCAGCGGCACGGCCTGCCTTCACGCATGACAATGGATTTACCAGAAGCTACCATGAACATAAATGCAGCTCCTTACCAGGGCTGCAAACCTTTGGAGTGCCGTAAAAGAGTGCTTGCCGATCTAGAAAAAGACGGTCTGCTGGTCAAAATCGAACCTTACATGCACTCTGTGGGACACTGCCAGCGCTGCCAGACAATGGTCGAACCCCTATCCTTGAAGCAGTGGTTTGTCAAGACAGCGCCACTGGCCAAACCAGCCATCGAGGCCGTTATCGAACGCCGTATTGAGATCATACCCGAACGCTTCACCAAGGTCTACCTCAACTGGATGGAGAACATACGCGACTGGTGCATCAGCCGCCAGCTGTGGTGGGGGCACAGGATCCCCGCCTGGTACTGCGGCCAATGCGATGGCGACGATATCTATATACTGCTTAGAGAAGAATTCACTATACAAAAAAACATTGCACATGCCATGTATCAATATGGGGTTCTCAGAGAATTAGACGCATCTCACGAAGAAATCGTGAACAATATAGACTTTGTCATAATCGACCTGTCAGCAAACCCCATAGTCTCCGTAGGTACTCCCGAACAATGCCCTCAGTGTGGCGGAAGTGATTTGCTCCAAGACCCCGACGTTCTCGATACCTGGTTCAGCTCCGCGCTCTGGCCACATTCCACCCTGGGCTGGCCTGAAGAGACCGAGGACCTTAAATACTTCTATCCGACCACGGTACTGGAAACCGGCTACGACATCCTCTTCTTCTGGGTGGCGAGGATGATCATGATGGGTTTGGAGAACACCGGCGACGTGCCTTTCCGTAGCGTCTACCTCCACGGGCTGATACGGGATGAAACGCGCGCGAAGATGAGTAAGTCCCGGGGTAATGTGATCGACCCCGTGCAATCGATAGAGCAGTACGGCACCGATGCCCTGCGTTTCGCGCTGTCTACAGGGACCTCACCGGGCAATGATATGCTGCTGGGTTCGAGCAAGCTTGAGGGCAGCCGCAATTTTACCAACAAGCTCTGGAATGCTGCCAGATTCGTCTTAAGCAACCTGGACAGCGTAGAGATTGAAACCTTGCACGGCAGCCTGCCCACAGAGGACCGATGGATTCTGAGCCGCTTGAATCGTCTCATAGCCGACGTGACCGAACTCCTCGAAGCATTTCAATTCGGCGAGGCGCTCCGCCGCATCTACGAATTCCTGTGGACAGAATACTGCGACTGGTATATTGAGATTGCGAAGATACGGCTTCGAAGTGGCGAAAAGGCCACGTCTCCATTGCCAGTTTTGGTCCACGTACTTGAGACTTCGCTTCGCCTCCTTCACCCGTTCATGCCCTTCATCACCGAGGAGATATGGCAAAGAATAAGAGGGCACCAGCCAGAAGGAAAGCCGGACTCGATCATGATAGCCCCTTACCCTACAGCCGACACCAGCACCTTCGATGCTGACGTGGAGCAGGAGATGGAGTCAGTGATCGAGGTCGTGCGCTCCATACGCAATGCCCGCGTGGAGAATAAGGTTGCCCCCGCCAAGTTTATTGAGGCTATTATCGCCGCCAGCGAGGCCAAGTCCACTCTTGAGTCACTTGCTCCCGCTATCACTGTCCTGGCAAGGGTACGTCCTCTGACCATCCTCGACAGCAAAGAAGGAAAAGGGATGAGACAGGATCAGGCAATAACACTGGTGCTGAAGGGAATCGAGGTGATCTTGCCTCTCGAGGGGATGATCGACTTCAATGCCGAGAAGAGCCGTTTGCTTAAGGAAATCGAGGCAAACCAGGCGGACATAGAGCGCATAGAACGGCTACTGGGGGATGGCGCCTTTCTCAACAAGGCCCCTGACTCAATCGTAGAGAAGGAACGCCAAAAGCTAAACGATCGCAGAGACAAACTGGGCAAGTTGGAGGAAAGGCTTGCCAGTATGGGATAGAAACCGCTGCTTGCATTTCTGGCGTTGATAGTATACTTTAATGTGGAGCATGGACCTCGTTACATGGTGTTTTCAAGTGGTGACCTGGGAAATCCGACGCCGTAGCCACAGCGGGGGCAGCTGACAGCAGCTTTCCCCTTGGAACACGGAAGTCAAAGAAAAGGTCTGGGCCGCAAACTGCATCAAGGACGGGGACTGCCTAATTAATCGGAAAGGAGGTCCAGCGATGGCGTTTGAGGACAAGACCTTGGTATGCCGAGACTGCGGAGCAGAATTCGTGTTCAGCGCTGGGGAACAAGAGTTCTACCAGTCGCGAGGCTTGGAGAATGAACCTAGCCGTTGTCCAGATTGCCGAGCATCTCGACGACAAGACCGCGGCGGCTCTTCCAGAGGGCCGCGGGAGAGGACAACCATAACCTGCGATTCGTGCGGGGCCGAGGCCAGCGTGCCTTTTCAACCGCGGAGTGGCCGCCCGGTTTACTGCGACGATTGCTTCGCTAAGATGCGAAACCAGAGCTAGCAGTACAAGATTAAACCAATAAACGAAACCTTGAAACGCTTTGCCCCAGCTTGGGGCAAAGCGTTTCGCCTTTGCATCAAATCGCTCTACTATGGTAGTTCCAACCACTCGTTTGACATCTGCCCCGCTGTATGATTAACTGAGACCAAACCCTCAAGGGCAAATACCTGCCAACGAACGACGAAAAATGGTGTGCCGGATGCCGCTCGTGGCGGGCTCTTTGGCTTTGTGCACAGCAGGCTCTAATACGGGTAGGTTGCCCGACATCGGGCAACCTGCACTGTAGAACGATAAACAGCCTTTCGACAGTCCCGTCCTGAGTTCATCGAAGGGCTCCCTTCGACAAGCTCCCTTCGATGAACTCAGGGCGAACGGAATAAACCTGTTTTCAAAGTAAGCTTGAGGTTTTACGATGAACATCGGCACTATGATAGTGAGGCTCCGCCTCCCTGAAAACCATTCCCTCAAGGGCAAAAGAAAGGTAGTGAAATCGATCACCTCACAGGTGAGTAATAGGTTCAACGTCTCCATCGCTGAGGTTGACGACCATGACTTATGGCAGGTGGCTACATTGGGAGTTAGCTGCGTCAGCAACGACGGCCGTCACGCAAATGAGATCCTGTCCCACGTGATGGACTTCATCGAGGCAAACAGGGGCGATGCCGAGATCTTAGACTACGAAATCGAGATCCTGCACGCCCTGTGAGAAGCCAAGGGAAGCGATGAACACCTCGGACTTTCTTCCCCACCTCAAGAACGTCCCCGCCTACAGGGATCAAATCGTTCACATCGAGCACATCCCACCTACAGAAGCAAGTTACGGCGAGTTAGACAAGCCTCTGCACCCCAAGCTTAAGGCTTCCCTCGAGTCAAACCGCCTGCTCCCGCTTTACAGCCACCAGGCTGCAGCTATTAACATTGTCCAGGCAGACAAGAACGTCGTTGTGGTCACCCCAACAGCCAGCGGCAAGACGCTTTGCTACAATATCCCCGTCCTCGACGCCATCTTAACTCATGGAGGCAGTCGTGCCCTCTACCTTTTCCCCACCAAGGCCCTGGCTCAGGATCAATTGCGAAGCTTGAGAGCATTGACCGCCCCGCAGCAGATGAAGCTAAACTACGCTACCTTCGATGGCGACACCCCCCAGTGGGAGCGCGCCGAGATAAAGAAATCGGCGGAGATCGTGCTCTCAAACCCGGATATGGTACACTTGGGCATCCTGCCCAACCACCGTTCGTGGAGGGAGCTGCTATCTCGACTGAGGTATGTCGTGATCGACGAGGCCCACATCTACCGGGGCGTCTTCGGCTCACATGTGGCCAATGTGCTCCGCCGCCTCAGGCGTCTCTGCGCTTACTATGGCGCGAGCCCACAGTTCATTTGTTGCTCCGCCACCATCGCCAACCCCAGGGAACACGTCGAGCGAATAACAGGTTTATCCTTCGAGGTCATCACCGGGGACGGGTCTCCTCACGGGGGCAAGGACTTCGTTTTCTGGAACCCCCCGCTCATCGACGAGGTGAAGTCTACCCGTCGCAGCGCCAACAGCGAAGCCACTCTCATACTGACTGAGCTTGTGCAACAAAGGATTCGCAGCCTCGCCTTCACCCGTAGCCGCCGCCTCACCGAGCTTATATACCTCTACGTGCGGGACCAGCTCAACCAGAAGGAACCGGGACTGGCGGAGATGGTCAAGCCCTACCGCGCCGGCTACCTGGCTGAGGACCGACGCCAGATCGAGCGCGAGTTGTTCGAGGGCGATTTGCTGGCCGCAGTGACCACCACGGCATTGGAACTGGGAGTGGATATCGGTGATCTGGACGCCACTGTGCTAACCGGCTACCCGGGTAGCATCGCCAGCACCTGGCAGCAGGCAGGAAGGAGTGGCAGAAGCAGGGAGCTTTCCCTGAGCTTTCTCATCGGCCTGGACAATCCCCTCGACCAGTATCTCATGCGCCATCCTGACTTCTTCTTCGGCAAGA
>Ga0209498_1001458_pt1 | contig 14491 bp, 12 predicted proteins | sample WalLakDeSediment_FD_184131 | JGI IMG/M metagenome (GOLD analysis project Ga0209498, IMG submission 184131) | Lake sediment microbial communities from Walker lake, Nevada to study Microbial Dark Matter (Phase II) - Walker Lake 11/02/13 Deep... | ecosystem: Environmental > Aquatic > Freshwater >... | reverse complement strand
CAGGCTTGAGGATGGGTTTGGCGCTCGTCAGCACCGTCGTCACGCCCGGTCCGTGCCCGGCCCACTTACAGTCGCTATGGATGACAACCCCTATCGTGGAAGCACCCTTCCTGTAGCATCTTCCAAACGCGTTGTCGTGATCCTCGATATGAACTATATCACCGAAGCACAGCTTATCGAGCCCGTGTTCCCGCAGAGCGTTCTCGTCGGCTGTCATTATGTCATAGTCGCCCGTGCCCATACTGGTTGAGCCCACGCCCGAACCCATCAGAAAGGAAGGAACGCTGGCCACGACGGGCACGTGCAGTTCGCCACCCTTCTCGCTGATGCCCATCTCACTCAGGAGGTTCGGGTCGAGGTTGTAGACGTGCACATCCGGATAGTCCAGCAGTCTTAGGCCCTGGCCGAAGGCCTTGATCAGGAACTTGTCATCGAGCGTAAGTTGTTCGAGGACACTCGGGCTGAAGTCGATAAGGACGTGCTCTGCTCCCCCGTGATGTCCGGTCACCACGCCTTTGGCACCCTTAGCGTCGCCTGTGACGACCCTCGCCACATTGCCCACGCAGGCGTAGAAGTTGTAGCCCCGATTTGTCGGCGAAGACCTATCTTTCTCGTCAAGAACGGTTGAGACACCAGGTTCAACATGGTCGACTTCCCAGCCAAAAGCTGGATCTCCCACACGTACGTTGTAGGTTATCCCCCCTGTCCCGGGTAGCATGAAAGGCTTGCCCTCGTGGGAAACCCCATGCCTCGCCTGATGGGTCGGGTTCACAATCGTCCCCTGCACCGAGATCATAGCCAGTTTGTCTTTGTTGGTTTTCATTGACATCACCTCGCCCGATATCTTAGCACAGTCTCAGTAGCTATGTGTATCTGCCGGACTCCGGCACACCGTACTGTTCTAGCCAGTCATGGTCAGATCACACCCCCCCATGCCCGCAGTGGCCAACTCACGGGCGGAAATAAATCCGATAAGCTGGCATAATTGCAGGCACCAAGCAGAGATGAAAGCCTTAATACAGCGTGTGTCGAGAGCCTCGGTAAGCGTGAACGGCGATACGGTGGGCAGTATCGGCCGGGGATTGGTGGTCCTCCTGGGCGTCGCGCAGGGCGATGCGAAGGAAGATGCGGATTACCTCGCACACAAGGTGGCCAACCAGCGAGTATTCGCCGACGATGTGAGCCATTTCGCTCTGTCAGCGCTGGAAGTTAGCGCAGACATCATGGTGGTAAGCCAGTTCACCCTTCTGGCTGATACCCGTAAGGGCAGGCGACCGAGCTTCACCGAGGCGGCTCCGCCCGACCTGGCCGAGGAACTGTACGAGTTCTTCGTGGAGCGGGTTCGGCAGACCGGGCTTAAGGTGGCGACCGGGCGTTTCCAGGAGCACATGCTGGTGGAGATACACAACGATGGGCCGGTCACCATAATGCTGGAGAGCAAGACGAGCAAGCGGCCGGGCTAGTATCCTCTCAGGGTGTTTTCACCAACCCCTGGCGCCGCTCGCCCTGCAGCACCTGAAGTCAGACCTAGTCACAGACTATCCAGATGACTGCGAGCATCCGTCTCGATGATGCGGTAGACCTCCTGTAAGGGGAGGTTACGCTCCATGGCAATACGGCGGCACTCTTCATACTCCGGGTGGATACTGAGAACACTGTCCATGAAGCGCTTGATCTTAACCCGCGTCTGTCCCAGGGTGGATTCGAATTCGACCACCTCACGGCCGGCAATATGCCTGTGAACGGGGCTCAACCTGATGCCCAGCGTTGACGTCTCCCGCATGATGGCCTGAGTCAGATCCACCTCGGCGTGCTTAGGGGCAAGAACACTGAGCATCACTGCGGGACGGCTCTTCTTCATCTGTATGGGAGTGAACCAGACGTCGGCAGCCTGCATCGCGAAGAGCTTCTCCATGAGGTACCCGCAGATCTCCGGGCTCATGTCATCAATGTTGGTCTCTAGCAGAATCAAGGAATCGCTGCCGTCAACTTCCCTGTCTTCCCCCAGCCATATGCGCATGACGTTGGGCCAGTTTTCGAACTCCCTGCTTCCCGCACCGTAGCCCACCCCGGTCAAAGTCATGGCAGGCCTGGTGAAGCTGGCCAGCGTGGTGACGATCGCCGCTCCCGTAGGGGTTACGAGTTCAGCCTCAGGCTGAGGACGTCCCGCGTACTCCAGGACCGGTGCACTAGACATGGCAACAAGCCGCAACGTAGCTGGGGCCGGCACAGGGAGGATCCCATGCGCCGTAGACACTGTGCCGCTCCCCAGGGGCAGAGGCGACGAGTAGAAACGCTCTATCTTGAGGGCATCCAATCCCAGCGCTACTCCCACAATATCCATGATGGAGTCCACGGCGCCAACTTCATGGAATCCGACCTCTTCCAGGGGAACTCCGTGAACACTGGCCTCGGCCTCGCCCAGACGTCGGAAGATGGCGAGTGCCATATCCTTCACCTGCGGCGCGAGCCCGCTGGTTGTGATGAGCATGACTATGTCCTTGAGCGAGCGTGAGGGGTGGACCTCGGTCTCATCGGTGGCCACATCAAACTTGGTAGCCACAATAGCTGACCGTCGCACCTTCTCCGCCGAAAGCCTGTAGCCCGACAGGCCCAGGCTGCTCAATCCCTTCTCCAGCAGGTCCAGAGACAGTCCAGCATCGATCAGGGCACCCAAAACCATATCGCCGCTGCAGCCCGAGAAGCAGTCGAAGTAAGCCACCCTCGCCATGCTAACCTCCCTCCCTGGCTACTCTGGCAAGTCCTTCATTGAGACTGCCGCTTCTGAAGCCGCCCAGATCCAGCGTGACATACGTGTAGCCCAACGCTCTTATCCGCTCCACCAGATCTCTGCGCACCCGGCTGTCCAGCAGCAGTGACATGCCGCCTCCATCCACTTCAATACGGGCTACGCTGTCATGGTGACGCAGGCGGCACTCCCGTATTCCCAGGCCTCGCAAGTACGACTCCCCGGCATCTATCCTCCTGAGCACATCAACCGTGACAGGAGTGCCGTAGGGTATGCGCGACGCCAGACAGGGAGACGGTGGCCTGTCCCAGGTCGGCAGCCCCATCGTCCGGGACAGAGTCCGGACTTCGTCCTTGGTCAGTTCCACTTCCAGCAGAGGGCTGCGGATGTCCAACTCTGCCAGGGCCCTTCTGCCGGGACGGTAGTCCTCGAGATCATCATAGTTGGAGCCATCGGCGATCCACTCCAGATCCTCGGCGGCGGCAATCTCCCGTAGCTGCTGAAAGAGACCGCGCTTGCAGTAGTAGCAACGATCAGGCGGATTGGCCACAAAGCACGAGTCCTTCATCTCCTGGCTGTCAACCGTGATGAACCGAAGGCCGAGCCGCCCCGCCAGTGCCTCCGCCGCCTCGCACTCGTTAGACGCACAAACCGATGACTGCGCGAACACAGCCAGTGCACGCCCTCCCAGCACCTCGCTGGCAACGAAGGCCAGGAAGGTGCTATCCACACCACCCGAATAAGCAACGAGCACAGACCCCATCTGCGTGAGGTTCTCCTTGAGGCGTTTCAGCTTGTCTTCAGCCTTCACTTGCGGACTCGCTCGTGACCGTTAATCAGTCCGGCCATGTAGCCTGCGCCGAACCCGTTATCGATGTTGACCACAGCCACGCCAGGAGCACAGCTGTTAAGCATGGTCAGAAGCGGCGCGAGTCCGCCGAAACTGGCCCCGTAGCCAATGCTGGTGGGCACCGCGACTATCGGTACGGAGACAAGCCCGCCGACCACACTGGGCAGGGCCCCTTCCATGCCCGCCACCACAACCATCACGCGTGCCTTGCGCAACAGGGGCAGCTTGTCCAGAAGACGATGAATCCCCGCTACCCCCACATCATAGACCCTGTCTACCTTGTTCCCCATCAGTTCGGCAGTCACCGCAGCCTCTTCCGCCACCGGAATATCGGCGGTGCCGCCGGTAACCACAGCAATGCCCGGACGGAGGGTTCTGCTCCCTCTGTCAAGAACAATGGTGCATGATAACTGGTTGTAGGCTACATCGGGAATCTTCGCCTGCACCGCGACAAAGACCTCCTCGCCGACCCGGGTTATCAACAGGCGGTCCGAACGTTCCACAAGCTTCTCAGCAATGGCCACCACCTGCTCCACGGTCTTGCCCTGCCCGAAGATAACCTCGGGAAAGCCCAGACGCAGGCCACGATGGTGGTCCGGCTTGGCGCAGGTCAACTCCTCATAGGGCAGGATACTCAACTCCTCGCTGGCCTGACGGGGCGATATGTCACCCGCCTTGACACGCTCGAGGATGTTGAGCAGCCAGTCGCTGGTAGCTGGCGTGGAAGCTGGTCGCGAGCGTTTTGATGAGCCTGGCGGCATGGACTTGTCCTGTGCTGTCAATACGAGAGTGCCACCTATCTTACTTCATTGATGCCCTTCAGGCAAACCAGGGGCAGTGATACTCTCGATCACTGTGGGTCAATCTCAAGGCTGATGTCCAGCGCCCTGGGCGAGTGAGTCAGGGCGCCGATGGAGATACGATCGACGCCGGTCTCAGCTACAGTGCGAACAGCGTCCAGAGTGATCCCGCCCGAGGCTTCGACCAGGGCACGGCCCGCAATCACCTGCACAGCCTGACGCATGTCGTCGAGCCCCATATTATCAAGCATGATTATGTCCGCCCCGGCCTGGACTGCTTCCAGGGCGGCTGACACGGTTCCGACTTCCACTTCCACAGTAAGCTCGGCCGGGGCGTTCCGTCTCGCCATGGCTATGGTCTCTTCGATGCCCAAACCCTGTGCGCTGAGCACCGCCAGATGATTGTCCTTGATGAGTATGCCATCCGCCAGATGCATACGGTGGTTCATGCCGCCGCCTGCCTTCACAGCATACTTCTCCAGCGACCTCAGGCCCGGAGTGGTCTTTCGAGTATCCATGATGCGCACAGGCAACCCCTCGACCCTCATCACATACCGATTGGTCTCGGAGGCGATACCGCTGATTCGCTGCAGGAAGTTCAGGGCCACCCTCTCTGCCTTGAGGATGCTGCCAATGCTGCCTGTCACCCTGGCTATCTTGCTGCCGGGCTCGACTCTGGCCCCGTCTTCGAGCAGAAGCTCCACGTCCAACTTGGGATCAACCCGCCGGAATACCTGCATTGCCACTTCCATGCCCGCCACGACTCCTTCCTGTTTGGCTGTTATCAGGCCGGTGCCCTGCCGAGAGCCGTTTATCAAAGCCTCGGTCGTAACGTCGCCCTGGCCCAGATCTTCTGCCAGGGCGCGGTCGATGATCTCTCGTACCTGCAGTTCAGTCGGCGGCATCTTTCCTGAACACATTGTGCCTCTCCCATTCGGACGAAGCCTGTGGAAAGTCCGTGCGGAAGTGGGCGCCACGGCTCTCCTTACGCAGCAAGGCAGCCTCGGTCACGAGCCTGCCGCATAGTACCAGATTGTTGAGCTCATAGGAAAGGCGATCGCTGGGCTCGGGCAAGGTCTTCTGCCAGGTAGCCAGAATCCGGGCCGCCTCCTCCAACCCCTCACCGCAACGCACAATCCCGACCTTGTCCCACATCAAGGACTGCAGACCGAGCAGATTAAGTGCGGGAGCGGAGCCTAACGGCTCACGCTCCGGAAGCGAGTGGACGCAATCACTGGCTCGTGGCTGTCCTCTGTCAGGCGAGACCGTCATCTCGGTTCTCTGCACCACCCTCTTGCCGAACACAATAGACTCAAGCAGTGAGTTGGAGGCCAGTCTGTTGGCTCCATGCACCTCGGCACAGGCGGTCTCACCGGCGGCGAACAGCCCGGTGATATTGGTCTCGCCCCAGCTATTTACCCTAACCCCGCCCATCAGATAATGGGCGGCCGGAGCCACGGGAATAGGCCCCCTGGTGATATCCACACCGTGATCCAGACAGAAACGATATATGTGGGGGAAACGGGTGGTAACCAGCCTGGGAGACAGATGCGTAACATCCAGAAAGACCCTATCGCTGCCGGTCTTCTTCATCTCATAGACAATGCTGCGCGCGACAACATCTCTCGTCGCCAGTTCGGCCTCAGCAGCATAGTCGGCCATGAAGCGACGACCCTCCGCATTTCGCAGTACACCACCCTCACCCCTGACTGCCTCGGAGATGAGGAAGGGAGCCACTCCTGGCAGGCGAAGAACTGTGGGATGAAACTGGAAGAACTCGACATCCGTTATCTCGGCACCGGCCTCAAAAGCCAGTGCTATTCCATCCCCCGTGACAACGTCCGAGTTAGTCGTGTATCTAAACAACTTCCCCACACCACCGGTGGCCAGGATCAGAAACCGGCAGCTATACTCCTCCACAGACCCGGTGTGCCCGTCCAGCGCCCTGACGCCGGTCACCCTGCCATCCTGCACCAGGATTTCGCTGGCCAGGCAGTGTTCCAGCACCCTGATGGATGTGGAACGCACCTGGCGACTCAAGGCCAGTTCGATGTGTTCACCGGTGGCGTCTCCGCCAGCATGCATAATGCGCGGGACTGAGTGGGCTGCCTCCCTGGTCAAAGTAATCTCGCCATCCAGAGTATCAAAGGGCACTCCGAATCTGATAAGGTCCGCAATACAATCGGCGGCCTCGTTGGTCAGGATGCGCACCGCCTCCGCATCACATAGTCCGGCCCCTGCGGCCACCGTATCCTTGAAGTGCAGATCAGGCGAATCGTCCCTGCCCATAGCCACAGCGATGCCGCCCTGGGCATACCTGGTGTTGCAGTCATCTATGCTCCCCTTGGTCAGGACCAGAACGCTGCCGCTTTTCACGGCCAGCAACGCAATGTACAGCCCGGCAATGCCACTGCCGACCACAATATAATCGCAGGAATTGGTTTTCATACCTGGCCTATACGCGCTGGCTGATCGCTCACCTTCGCTCTCATCTCACTGCACCCGGGGGCCGGCGTCAATGTCGCTGGCTATCCCAGGCACCCTCTACACCTCTCTCGCGCAGCTTGTACCGCTGCAGCTTCTCCGTGCCCGGAGTTCGGGGGAGTTCATCAAGGAACTCGATGAACCTCGGAACCGCAAATCCAGGCAGCTGCTCATCGCAGTAGGCAAGCATATCCTGGGGTTCGAGTCGCTCGCCCTCCTTCAGGACGATGCACGCCTTCACGTCCTCATCCATCTGAGAGGGGACTCCACAGATCGCAGCATCGCTAACCTTAGGATGAGCTCTCAGTACCTCCTCCGTATGAACGATGGGAACGAATTCGCCTTTCCTCCGTATGCTCTCCGACCTTCTTTCAGTGAAGACAAGATGGCCCTGCTTCATGTATCCGAAGTCCCCGGTATGAAACCAGAGGTTGTCAAAGGCCTCGATCGTTTTATCCTCCTGCTTATAGTATCCCTTGAAGATGATATCCGGGCTCTCAGGCCTCACAACTATCTCACCAACCTCGCCCTCCGGCAGCTCCCGGTCACCGTCATCGAAGATCTTCACCCGGAAATCATCGCCCGGGGCACCGCAGATATCCTCACCAACGCCCTGTTCAAACATCCTTATGCAGGGAAAACCCACCTCGGTCATCCCGAATGTGTTATAGCACCTCTCCACCCTGAACCTCTCCCTGAACTTATCAACGCAACGAGGCAGAATGCCGTTGACCTTCTCCAACGGGTTATCTCCGTCATCGGGTCGCTCCGGCATGTTCAAGAGCATGTCATAGATCGCGAAATGGCCGGCAAACACAGTAAAGCCGGTCGCCCTGGCCTGGTCCCAGAAACTGCGTGAGCTGAATCTTCTGCCCAGAACAAAGCTGCCCTCAGATGCCAGGGCAGTCATGAAACCTGTCACCCTCACGACGTGGTAAAGGGGCAGCGGACAGAAGAACCGGTCATCCCGTGACGTCTGCATAGTCTTGGCCCACTTCTCGGCGTGATGAATATAGTAAGCGTGGGGCAGCATGGCAGCCTTGGGCAGGCCGGTGGTCCCACTCGTAAAGATGAAACTGGCGATATCTCTGCCTTGCATGTCGACTCTCGGGGGGGGCTCCGGGCTCGCCCTCTCAACCAGACTCAAAAAGGCGAGAGCCGTCTCGCCGGCCTCTCCCGAACGATCTCCTGGGTGGACGATCTTTCTTGCCACCGACCCGGCAGCATCGCGAACTTCCCCGTAGATCTCCTGGTCGATAACAATAGCGTCAAGACCACAGTGGTCTATGATATCGCGAAGCAGCTTGCCCTTGAACTGAGGGTTTATAGGCACATCTATGGCTCCCAGCTTCATTGCGCCCAGCCAGATGTACAGGTGCTCAGGAATATTGGGCAGCATAATGCCAACCCTATCCCCCTTGGCGATGCCGAGTCCGGCCAGGGCATTGGCCACCCTGTTCACATTTGCGTTGAACTCGCCGTACGTGTACTCCTTGCCCTCAAAGAGGAGGAAGGTCCGCCCCTGGTTCCTGCTGACCTTGTCCTCCATCCAGGTTCTCAGATCCATTGATAACCTCCTCATAAGTATGACTATCTCCGGAAAGGGTCACCGATAGGGCCGGTAGATCTTAGGCGGAACGTCAACGCATCGCCGCCTCTCGGCCACTGTCTCTGACAGACAGCCTTCCCGAACCCGATCATAAGTCGATGTTGCGAGTTTGTCAACAGATGTGTCTCGCCCGGCACTACGCTCGCTTGTCCAGATCGATGCGCAGCCACATACCCTCTTCATAGACCGCGGCCCGCTCAAACCCAAGGCTGAAGTACAGTTTCTGGGCCGCGAGGTTGAATCTGTTTACGCCGATCTCGATCTTCCTGGCTCCACTCCGTTTCAGAATCTCAAGGCCCTTGCTCAGCATGATCCTGCCGAAACCGCGGTTCTGATACTTCTTGTCCACCAGCACAATGTCAAGACAGTAGTCCGACTTCTTCTTGTCAATCAGCAGAACCAGCAGGCCGACCGCGCGCCGGCCTTCCATCAGAACATAGGATTTCCGCACTCTGGGCTTGGCCAGCGCGTAACACAACGAGGACTTGGCATCCAGTACGAAGGATTGCTGGGCGTCATTGACGGACAGGGCCATCGCATTCCAGGCGTTCTGCTGAGAGTACGGCCTGAGCGTTGTACACCTGGGGTATGTTGTCTCCTCCTCTATCGCTCTACGCATCTCCTTGCGGAAGTAGAGCCATTCATCTCCGATTCTCTTCATTGTCTGGAGTTCATTCGTCATATGGATATAGCCCATCTTACTATCCTGGTCGAAGTACAGGTTGAACTCATACCCGAGCGAGTTGCCCTCGCCACAGGCGATGCCGTTTGCGTCCTCGGCAACGAAACTCATGCCTTCAGCGTCATAGCTGAGGGCTCTGTCCCAGCCTCTTCGGGACATGAGTCTCCGGTTGACCAGGCCCCGCATCAGAGTCACCAGATCATCGATCGTCGTCTTGAATACGTGGTCCATCGGTTGAACAACAGGCAGCCGAACCAGGACGGTTTCCTTAATGCATCCGTAAGAGACAGTAGTGGCATCCGATCCAGCAACGGTCTGGTCCATGCCCAGCGGATTAAATATGTGCTTGAGTTGATAGTCGACCAGGCTCGACCCACTGACACGCTCGATGATCTCCTTCAAGAATACGGTATTGGAGGCGCTCCAATCATTGTTACGACTGCCGGGCTCGAACATAAGGGGGGCCTCACCAATGATCGAGAGCACCTCTGCCAGAGTGATCGGCGACTCGTACGCACAACGCTCGACTCGATATCGCTCGTCATCAGGAAGAGTCTGATGTTGCTGTGACTGAGACAGCTCAAGCATCCTGCCGCTGTAGAAGTAGTCTGGGATGCCGGTGCTGTTGCTGAGCAACTGCTTGATCGTGATTCTGGCAGCATGACGGTACTCTGGAACGTACCTATCCAGCGTATCCCGCAGTGAAACACGCTTCCTATCCACCATCTGCATCATACATAGACCCAGCAGCATCCGCGATCTCGCCGAAATGAGATAGGTGGAATCCTCTGATGTCCTCAGGTCCTTCTCGCGGTCGGCAAATCCGTATGTCCTCTTGTGCATAACTCTATCATCCGCGAGGACCACAACGCCGCCCGAAGTATCCCATCTTTCGGCGATCTCATCGATGCGTTGCGATAGTCTATCGAAATCTATGGTCTTCTCTCTCATCATTAGCCCTCACAGCGGGCAACCTTGCTGAACGGCATAGCTAATCGCACGCCGGGCAACAGGTCTCAACGCTTCCTCAGGCTGTTCCCTTTGCTCATAACTCGCCAACGAAGTCCCGACCCTCGAACCTCATTCGCTAGCCCGGACTCCTTGCCGGGGAGGAACTACCAGCCTGATGAAGAACCCCGACAGAATGCAGAACACGCCCAGATACAGGAATACGGGCAGGAAATCACCCGACGTCAGGTCCAGCACGTAACCGCCCAGCGCAGGACCCAGAAGCCCCGACAAAAACCCGAAGGCGGTGAAAACCAACCCGAATATCGCCCCGAAGTGCCTGAGTCCGTAGCAATCGGACACCAGCGGAGCAGATACGGCAAACAGCGTGCCGTAGGAGAAGCCGATGACGGCGGCCATCGCCGCAGCGGGACCAACCGCCTGGATGTGAGGGAGCACGAAATAGGCGCAGGCTGCCGCAAAGAAGGTGGCACTCAGGGTCAGGTGCCTGCCAACGTAATCGGACACAAGGCCGCTCACGAGACGGCTGAGACCGTTCGTCAGATTGAAGGCGGTCAGGATCAAGGCAGCAGACTCCATCGGAAAACCCCTGGCCAGGCCAAAGGCAACCGAGAGTGTCACCATGGCTATGCCCGCCGCACCCTGCAGCGCCCAGGTCAGCCAGAGAAACCAGAAGCTTCTCGTTCTCAAGCTCTCTCCTACGGTCAGAGACTTCCCCACTGCCACCACCTTTGCCAACCCACCCGATGCTGTCTCACTTCGCTGGGCCGTAGCGCCTGCACTGTCCGCCTTCATTCCGCTGCTTCCTGCCGCTTGCACGGGTGGTTCGGCAGCGTGACCCGTTCTCTCAGGCGTCTCCACGAACTGGGCCGCTATGATGCCCACGCCGATGATGAGCAGGCTGAGCAGCCTGTTCATGGGCTCGTAGCCCATCGTCTCAAGCAGCCTGGGGAACACCGGTGCCATAGCCGCACCGCCGATGCCAAAGAACAGATTGACAACTCCCGACGCAAGCCCCCTGCGCCGAACAAACCAGCGCTGGACGACGGTCAGCCCCGGCATGTAGATAAAGCAGGAACTGGCACCGGTCAGGAAGGCCCAGAGGTATATGAAGTAGATGCTTTGTGCATGTGAAGCGGCGAACAGCGCCAGTCCACAAACTACTGCGCTGATAGAGACCATCAACCTTGTGCCGATCTTCTCTTGCCACTTACCGACCACGAACATGAAGGTCCCCACGCCGGCAAGCATGAAGAACAGCACACTTCCAGTGGCCCCTTCGCCCACCCCGAACATGCTCCGCCATTCTGGAGCCATGATCCCGGGGTAGCCAAAGATCATCGCGCCAGGTAAGAATATGGCCACGCAGCTGCCCGCGACAGCGAGTACACCACGCCTCATGCGGGTCATCTAGGGTTGTCCACTCCTGTTAGCAACGCTGACGCGAGCACCCTGCTTCATCAAATCGTTGGCTTCACGCACTAGATGGTATACGACCGAACCACCATCACCATCGTCAAGGATCACGGCCGGATGCACTTCCCTCGGCCCCACAGGGAAGACGGCGAGCCGCCGTCTCAAGGACACTGGGATCTCAGAAGCCGCCGCATCAGAGACTTGAACAACACGGCCTCTGTCCGCCTGGCTGCTGCTGCCGTCCCAGGGCCGGAATCCAGGAGTCAGAATGCTCCCCGGTCACTCTCCTGGATATCTTGTTTTCCCAGTACGCTGGCTCTGGCAACCCTCATTGTTGCTCCAGACTCTATCTTCACCAGCGCAGTATCCTCGCCCAGGCTTTCGATCTCTCCGTAGATCCCGCCAGCTATGATCACCTTGTCTCCCACCCTCAGTTCCTTGGCCATTTCGTCGTGCTGCTGCTGTTGCTTCTGTCTGGGCCTGATCATCAAGAAATACATGACGGCGAAGATCGCCCCCAAGAAGATGATCATAGGCCATATCGACGTACCATTTTCCATGTGTCCTCCTTTTCTCGGTTACTGCCCTAGCTCGCCCACGAGTGCCCAGGGACTCGTTCTGCGGACCCGTACAGTCGCTAACTGACCCAGCCGGTCGCTCCCATCCTCAAAGAACACCAGCTTATTACCCCGTGTGCGGCCGAACCACTTGTCGCTCTTCCTGCCTTCCACCAGCACCTCCTCGTCCCTGTCATTGAACTGGGCATTGATCTCCCCGGCTATGCTAGCCTGAAGCTCCTCGACCTTATGGAGCCTTGCCTTCTTCACCTCAGACGGGACATCGTCGCGATACTCCCGCGACGCCACGGTGCCGGGACGTGGCGAGTAGGCTGCTACATGAACAACGTCAAACCTGATATCGTTGATCAGAGCCAGGCTGTGCTCGAACTGCTCCTCCCTCTCTCCGGGAAAGCCAACGATTATGTCAGTGCTCAGTGACAATTGAGAAATCCTCCCGCGAATGATGCCGACGAGTTCGCGGTAATGCTCCACGCTGTAACCTCGCCCCATGGCCTTCAGTAAGTCGTTGTCCCCGGCCTGAACAGGCAGTTCCAGATGCTCGCAGACCTTGTCCAGCGAAGCTACGGCATCTATCAGCTTCCGGCTTATGTCCTTGGGATGGTTGGTCAGAAAGCGAATCCTGACGATGCCGTCTATGCTGTTCAGTTCCTTGAGCAGGTCAGCAAGGTCGGGGCTCCCGGGCAAATCGTGTCCGTAGGAGTCCACGTTCTGGCCTAGCAGGGTTATCTCTCTAGTACCTTGCCCAGCCAGCCGGTCCACCTCACAGACTACATCCTCCACGGGGCGACTCACCTCCCTGCCCCGCCTGTAGGGGACGATGCAGTATGTACAGAAGTTGTCGCAGCCCTGGATTATGGGCACGAGGGCACAGGGCGAGGTCGATCTACTGATCCCATCCTCAGGCAAAACCCCCGGGTATCCCACGTTATGGCTGGATGTGTTCTGCCCGGCAGAAACACCCTGCATCCCACACCACGTGACCAGATCACGATATTGCCCCGGCTTGAACAGCAGGTCGACGTGAGGAAATCGACTCTTCAGTTCTTCATTGTCCGAGTTAACCAGACAGCCGGTAACGAGTACCCGGAGCCCTGAGTGTTTGTCCTTCAACCCTTTCAGCAGGCCCAGGGTGCCTGAGGCCTTGTCCTCGGCACTTTGCCTCACCACACACGTATTCAGAACCACCAGATCCGCATCGGACAAGGAACTCGCCTTCTGATAGCCGGCCGAGTCCAGGTAGCCGGCTATGCGCTGAGACTCTGCCTTGTTCATCTGGCAGCCGATCGTCCAAACAAAGTAGCGCAGCATAGTACTATTCTACCTTCACCGCTGATTGGCCGACGAGGTCGGTCAATGCCATGGAGTTATGGGCACGCAGTTTCTGAGAGCTCCGAGCATATCTAGCCGATGATTATACCATCCAGAGGTCGCTTTGGCACGTGATGCACGCCTTCGTCATCCCGCCAGTACTTGATATCGCCGCCGGGACCGACCGTCTCCACCACTACCCTCTCCCCCGGCTTTCCGAGTGCCAGCACCAGGAGTATCTCATATCTAGGCGCTATGTTCAGGGCTTTACGCAGCCCTTCCTTGTCTATGGACGCAATCATGCAGCCACCCAGTCCCTTCTCGATAGCCCCCAGCAGGATGCTCTGGGCAGCTATGCCGTGGTCGCAGTAAAACGAGCGGGTTATCTCTGTGTCCCCCAGGATGATCACATAGGCCGATGGCCTCTCGCCCTCGCAAGGACCGGCCCAGCCCGCAAGGTACCTGGCCCAGGCCAGATTCGCGAATATTAGCGAGTTCTTCTGAGTCTCGCCGGAAAGGATGTACTTCAGCGGCTGCATATTCCCCGCAGACGCCGACAGCCGGGCAAGATCCACAAGCTCCCTCAGGGTCTCCAGTGTTATGTCAACTTTCTCATCGAATCGTCGGTAACTCCTGTTCTTCAATACAAGATCTCGTATCATCTCCGATCCTCCTTGAATAGTCGTTGGTCAGCCAGGCGAATCCTAGCACAACTTGATACGCCCTTACGAGGACACCGACTGGCAAAGCCTGCCGATATGTATTATCATAGTACATATCGAACCATGAGACAGGCGATACGCTCTGTCTGTGGTTACTCTATGACATTGGGGCGGGTATGATACTATGGGTGATGGCATAGCGGTTCTGTTCTCCAGTTCCTGGGTCTGGTTGATATTCGTGATTATCGGCCTGGTGATGGTCCTTCTGGAGCTGGTCATCGGCGTCGAGACCACCGGCTTTGACCTCGTGTTCCTGGGGTCTGCGTTCGTGCTCGGCGGATTGGTGACCTGGCCCGCTCATTCCTGGGTCGTGACGATAGT
>Ga0209498_1001455_pt1 | contig 14511 bp, 8 predicted proteins | sample WalLakDeSediment_FD_184131 | JGI IMG/M metagenome (GOLD analysis project Ga0209498, IMG submission 184131) | Lake sediment microbial communities from Walker lake, Nevada to study Microbial Dark Matter (Phase II) - Walker Lake 11/02/13 Deep... | ecosystem: Environmental > Aquatic > Freshwater >... | reverse complement strand
TGCGCGCCGAAGGCGGACTGGATGCGCTCGTAGTACTCGGTATCGGCATTGAAGTCGACGCAATCCCAGTATCCGAGGGTCTCGAAGACGCTGCGCCGGAACATCAGCGAGGAGACGTTGCGGTGGATCCAGCCCTCTTCGATGCGCCAGCGGTGGAAGTGCAGGTTCGGGGTGCAGCGTACCCAGTGCGACAGCGTCGCGCGGATCGCGGGGTCATCCTGCAAGGCACTGGCTTGCCGTTCGAGCTTCTGCGGATGGGACCAGTCGTCGCTGTCGTGGGTGGTGATGAACGCGCCGGTTGCGGCCGCAAGCCCGGTGTTGCGTGCGGCGTAGGCCCCACGGTTCTCGGGGTGCCGAAGGAGTTGGATGGTGACGCCGGGCCGGGCCCGGTTTTGCTGCACGAAGTCTTCCAGCACCTGCTGGGTGGCGTCCGTGCTGGCATCGTTCACCACCAGGATCTCCAGCCGGGGCCAGGTCTGCTGGTACAGGGCGCGCAGGGTGGTCGTCACCGTCGCCGCCGCGTTGAACACCGGCACGATGACCGAGACCAGCGGCCGGCCGGCGTCGGCAGGGCCTGCGGTGAAGGTCGTTGCCGGCGCCAGGCGGTCCAACAACGCGGCCTGGGGCTCGCCGTTGAATGCGACCGGGGTCAGGCCTGCGTTGTCGAAGAGGCGCTGGATGGCTTCCAGCACTGCCTGCGGTGCGCCATGGGCGCCGGTCCTTGCAGGCACCGATTGCGCGCTTGCCAGGTTGGCCCGGGCCAGCAGGAGATCCGGGTGCTCGGGGTTTTGGGCAAGGAAGGTCTCGAGCAGTGATGCGGTCTCTGTGGCCTGCCCGCAGTGCAGAAGCGCCTCCAGTTGCAGCAGCTGCGGGCCGACTTGGGCCGGGCTCGCGACCCCGGAGGCGCGGAAGATCCGCATCACCTCGTTCACCCGATTCCAGTCGCCCTGCCAGGCGTGCCAGCGCCCCAGCGCCCAGGCGGCAAGGCTCTGTTCCCACGGCGAGGCATCGCCTTCCAGCAGAAGGGCGTCCAGGCGCGGCAGCATCATCGCCTCGGCGCCGCGCCACAGGTGATGCTCCCAGGCAATGGCCCGGTTGCGGCAGGGGAGACGGCCTTCGTGACAACCGTAACGGATAAAGTGGGTCGAGGCATCCATGCCGGCCGCGGCAACATCGGGATAGGTTTCGAGATACCATAGGGGATCGAACCAGGTCCCTACGGCCTCTGTCAGGGGCGGGGACTCGGATCCCGCATGCGGGGGGGGCGCGTGTGGAATTGCCGCAGCGGGCCGGAGCCAGCGCGGTAGCCAGGCCTGCGGCCAGCGGCGTTTGAAATGGAGGGATTTCAGGGGCAATGGATGAGGGGCCGCAGTGGCTCGTTGCGCAGGAAGGGTGCGAATCGTCCTGTGCAGCCTACTCCCCAAGCCGCTGGCATTTCCAGAAGGATCAAGGGAGGTTGATGGTGGATGTTCTCGTGGTGGCCCACTCAGCCCGTGCGGCACAGGCGGTGGCCCGTAGCGCCCCTGCCGGGCGCGCAATCCGATTTCCCGGTGCCCGGATGCGTTTTCGTTATGCCGGAGCCAGCTTCCTGAAGCGTTTCCACGCATGATTTCTGGGGCTCCACTTGGCGCCGGCCGTGGGGATCGCCACGGCAGGATCTCTTAGTCGTGCAGTATCAAAGCTTCCCCGGCACCTCGGGCGATTCGCATTCGGAAGACAAGCTCGCTGCACTGCGTCTGCCGGAACTGACAGGCCGGCGTTTTCTCGACGTGGGCTGCAATGAGGGTTTTTTCTGTGGCTTCGCCCGCTTCGATGGCGCGGCCGAAGTGGTGGGCATCGATCGCTCGGCTGGAGCCATCCAGCGCGCTCGCCTGCGTTTCCCGGAATGCGTATTTCTGCAGCAGTCGTGGGAGGATCTCCCGGACGGCACCTTCGACGTGATCCTGCTCGCCTCGGCCTTGCATTATGCGCAGGATCAGGAGGCCCTGATCCATCGGCTGATGGGCCGGCTGAATATGGGCGGGGTCCTGGTGCTGGAGGCGGGGATTGCCCCCGGGGGCGGCGACAAATGGGTGAAGGTCCAGCGCGGGATCGACGAACGCCTGTTCCCCACCCGCGGCAAGCTCGCCCGTGTGCTCGACCCGTATGCCTGGAAGATCATCGGCTACAGTGTGCAGCAGGTCGGCGACCCGGTGCAGCGTTACGTGGTGCATGTCTCGCCGTCCAAGCCCTTTGTCTACCTGCTGATGGCGCCGCCGGCTTCGGGCAAGTCCACGATCAGCCGCACCCTGTTTGCCAAGGCTGGCGTTCCGGTGGTGTCGGGGGACCGGGTCTTCGGCTTGATGAGCCGGGGCAAGGTGACGGCTCCGGAGGCGTTGCTGAAGGTGCTCGGTAGCCAGGTGAAGACCACCGGGTACGGCAAGGCGAGCCAGCGGGTCTTTGGCGCCGGACTGGCAGCGCAACTGGTCGATGTGTGGATCGCCGAGGGGGGCAGTGGCGACTTCGCGCTGGACTCCTATGTTCCAGAAGAGTATCAGCCGAAGGTGCTGGAACGGCTGAACGAGCGCGGTTATGTGCCGGTGATGCTGCATTGGGGCATGGAGCCGACGATGGCCCAGAGGCACCTAGCCCAGCACAAGGCGTGGAATTACATGCAGCAACTGCAGCGAGAAGGGCGCCGCCTGGACCATCTGCTAACGGTGCGCCGGGTCGTTTCCAAGGCGCTGACGGACCGCCTGCGCTGGCACCTGGATCACCCCAAGGACGGTGAGGTGGTGCTTGGCGAGGCGGAGGTACCGATCGCCGGTTGGGCGGTGTCGATGCAGGCCGATCATGCGATCGCCGCAATCTATGTGCGCTCGTCTTCGGGGCGGAAGACCTACTCGTTGCACAAGAAGCGCCTGGATGTGGTGCGGGCCTGTTTCGGCTCGCTCGAGCAGGCGCCGGCCCCACTGAAAGATGGAATCTGTGGGTTTGGCTTCAGGTTGCCTGCCCAAACCGTAAGCGGGGGCGTTGAACTGGGCGTGGTGCTGGATGGGGCGGATGTGCCGTTGGTGGAGCTCGGCCCGACGGTGAATGACGCACCTTCTCTGGTTGACCGGGTCGTCGATCGTGTACGGAGCCGGTTTGGTCGCCGCGACTGATCGCGCGACCGTGCGTCGACCAGACGTGGGCGCACAGCGGCCAAGCGAAGGCGTACCGTCCGGGTGGGCCCTGGCCACCGTAGGCCCGGTATCCCCGTGGCCGCATGAGCAATCCGCATGAAGAGGGATCTGCCTGAGACGCAGGGCGCTCATCCCGTCGAGATCCGGGCGACCCGCAACGTCACCTGGTGCGAAGAACGATCGCTTTGGCGTGTGGACGCGGTTCCGGCACGCTTGGAACTCCACTGTGCCCCGGCGTTGCGGGCGGCCGGATGGCTCGGCCTGCGCGCGCGGCTGTGGCGTCTGGGCGCCGATCTTTCGGCCGCGCTGATCGCGCAGACGGAACACGGCGAGTTGCGCATCGCCCTGCCGGTCACGCTGAGGGGGTCGTTGCGGGAGCTGGTGTTGTTGCCTGCCGGGGTCCAGCGGCTCGAGCTCGAGCCGATGCAATCGAAGGGGTACTTTCGCCTCGATGGTCTGCAACTGCACCGGCCCGGCGTGGTTCAGCGCTATTACACGATGTGGCGCCGGGTGCTGCCGCTTCCCGCCAAACTCGACCGCGCACAACGCACGCACCTGGGCCTGCGTTGGCATAGCGCCCTCACCGCACTACCGTACGCCTACGCGGTCGCGGGCCGCCTGCGCGGAGCCGCGCCCGGCCTCTCCTACCAGGGGTGGTTGGCCCGTTTCGACCAGCTCTCGCCGCAGGACACGCAGCGCCTGTTGCGGCAGGCCGAGGTGCTGGCGCGCACCGGGCCGCGCATCGGGGTGTTGCTCGATGTCTCCGAGGCCGATGGCGAGTCCGTGCGGGCGTCCCTGGAATCGCTGACGGCGCAGGCCTACCGGCACTTCGATGTGATCGTGAGCGCGGCCAGTGCCGAGACCCTGGCACTGGCCCGGGAGCGGCTGCCGGAGGCCCGGGCGTGGCTGCTCCAGCATCAGGTCGCCGACTATGTGAAGACGGCCTCGCAGCCCTGGTTCCTGACCCTGAAGGCGGGTTGCCGTGTGGCGCCGCACGCACTGCACTGGTTTGCTGCCGTCGTCACGCGCGGCAACGAAGCCGCATTGCTGTACAGCGACCACGATCATCTGGATGAACACGGGGAGCGCTGCGAGCCGCGATTCAAGCCCGACTGGTCTCTGGAACTCGCGCGTTCCTCCGGATACCCGGGGCAAACCCTGCTGGTACGTGCCGACCTGTTGGCGGAATTCCTGCAGGGTACCCGGGCCCTGGATAGCTTTGGGCTGCTGCTGTTCGTGTCCGCGCAGGCGCCACCCCAGGGGATCGTCCATGTGCCCGCGGTCCTCTGGCACTGGCCGCAGTCCCTGCCCGATGTCCGAACCTGCCCGATCACCCTGCAACGGCACCTGGCCGAACGGCAGGTCGAGGCCCGGGTCGAACCGGATCGTTTCGGTCACCTGCGCGTGCGCTATGCGCTGCCGGCCCGTCGGCCCCGGGTCAGTATCATCCTTCCGACCCGCGACCGGCTCGATCTGCTGCAGCCCTGTCTGGAGAGCGTGCTGGAGAAGACGACCTATCCCGAGTACGAGGTTCTGATCATCGATAATCAGAGCGCCGATGCGGCCACACTCGCCTATCTCGCCCAATGCGCCGACATCGCCGGCGTCCGCGTGTTGCGGTACGAGCAGCCCTTCAACTTCTCGGCGATCAATAACTTTGGCGTGGGCCAGGCCAGCAGCGAGCTGATTTGCCTGTTGAACAACGACACCGAGGTGATCTCGCCCGATTGGCTCGACGAGATGGTTGGGCGGATCATCCAGCCGAACGTGGGCGCGGTGGGGGCCAAGCTCTACTATGCCGACGGCCGGGTGCAGCATGCCGGGGATGCGGTGGGGCCGGGCGGTTGCGCCAACCATCTGCATGGCATGCTCTGGCGCGACGATCCCGGGTACATGGACCGCGCTGTCCTGGCGCAGGAGCTTTCGGCCGTGACGGCCGCATGCCTGCTGACCTGGCGCACATTGTTCGAAGCGCTGGGCGGTCTGGACGAGCAGAACCTTCCGGTGACCTTCAACGATGTGGACTACTGCCTGCGCCTGAACGAGGCCGGAAAGCGGGTGGTGTTCACGCCCTATGCGGAACTCTATCACTACGAATCCCTGTCGCGCGGCAGCGACGACACCCCGGAGCGAATCGAGCGGGCACTCCGCGAGGTGCGCTACATGCGCAAGCGCTGGAAAGCCGTAATGCGCAACGACCCCTTCTACAACCCCAACCTAAGCTATGCCCACCCGGATTTCTCCCTAAGCCACGCCCCCTCAGTAAAACGCCCGTGGTGACTCCTTGTAGGAGGCGAGCCCCCTCGCCGATCACCGCCGCCGGAGGCGAACCCGTCGGCCAGAGGGCTGGCCTCCTACAGCAGCCGCCAGCCCTTGTAGGAGGCGAGCCCCCTCGGCGACCGAGCGCCGCGGCAACCCGTCGGCCAGAGGGCTGGCCTCCTACAGCAGCCGCCAGCCGCCAACCCCCGGTGCCCCCCAACCCCGTTCCGAGCGTTCCATGACATTTCCCTTCAAGCTGTTGGTTGATTTCCTTGCCTTGTTCTCCGGGGCCAAATCTTTTGCTGGAAACTGGTTCATCGGTCATCCCGTATTGAACCGGTGGGGGTTGCACGTCTTTCGGGTGCGGGTTGCGGCAAACCTAGCCAGTTACCGGCGATTTTTCCTGAAACGGGGCCTGGATCCGGAACAGCAGGAACAGTACCGGAAGAATGGGTACACCCTGGATCGCGGCTTTCTGGCGGTTGAGGAGTTCGCGGAGCTGCGACGAGAGGTTCTCGAGAGTGAATGGTTCTTGCGCGAGATGCGGCAGGGAGGGACCGTGACGCGGCGCGTCTTTCTGGACCCGGTCGACCTCGAACGGGCGCATCCGAGGCTGGCGGCGTTTCTGCGCAACCCCGGCGTTCTGGCGCGCATCCGGTATGTCGCCGGGGTGGGTGGGGCACCCATATTCTCGATTCAGGCGGTGTTGAGCCAGGCCGATGCAGTCGATGACCCGCAAACGGTAGTGCACTCGGACACGTTCCATTCGAATGCCAAGGCCTGGTTCTTCCTGGAGGATGTCAGCGAGGAAGACGGCCCCTTGGCGTACGTGACCGGTTCTCATCGCGCCACGCAGAGACGCTTGGACTGGGAAAGGAAACAGAGTCTCCAGGCGAAAGATCATCCTGTGGTGTATCACGCCAGGGGATCGCTGCGGGCGGCCGAGGCGGATCTGCTCGAGATGGGTCTGGCGGCGCCCACGAAGATGGTCGTTCCCGAAAACACCCTGGTTGTCGCGGATACCTTCGGCTTTCATTGCCGGTCCAGGACACGACACGCGACCTGCCGGGTCGAGATCTATGCCGTGCTCCGCCGCAATCCCTTTCTGCTCTGGACCGGGTTGGATCTCATGTCGATTCCCTATGTGCGGCAGCGTCAGGGCCGCTTTGCCATCCGGGGATTGTCTTGGTTGAAGAAGTTCGGATGGGCCAAGATGCCCTGGGCCAGCGTCGGTCCGGGCCATATCAAGGATCCGGTGAACGAGGCCATCCGGCCGCAATAGCCCGAAAATGGCGCAAATGGGGACGGCGCAAATGGGGACGCAAATGGGGACAGATCTATTTGTTGCTGTAGGAGGCGAGCCCCCTCGGCGATCCAGCGCCGGGGCGACCCATCGGCCAGGGGGCTGGCCTCCTACAGCAGGTCCCTCCCTTGAAGCTTTCCTCGGCGGTTTTCTCGTAATGCTTCGAGTCCGGCGATGATCGCGGGTACCAGCGGTTGTTGAAGCTCCTGCATGCGCGAGGAAACCCAGGCGGAATGCAGCAGTCGCACCGTGACCGGCACGGTGGCCAGTCCCAGGACATGAGCAACGGCCATGCGATGCTGCCCGCCCGGCAACCGGTGCAGCGAACCCACTGCACTGACGGCGACGCCGATGTCACGCTCGTTCCAATCATTGAACCACTGCAGCCAGCCGGGCTTCCTTCGCGTGGCGGCGAGGGCGCCTTGATGGCTTGCATTGCGGCGCAGGGATCGCCTGCGTTGCAGTGAGTGCGCGCCGATGGATTCGAACAAATGGATAAATGCGGCGAAGTACGCATCGACCCGCTCGCGGGTGTCCAGCAGCCGGTAATTCCTCATCCGAGGCTGGCTACGCGCCACGGCTTCACAATAATCGGCATAGGTTCGGGTTTCACGAAAGCGCAGATCGGCGGCCTTGAGCTGAAGTGCTTCTTGATACACCTGATTGTGAAAGAGGGGGGACAACAGGGCAGACCAATCGCCGCCACCGAGGGCGAATCGGTTGATGTGCCAGACCGACCCGGTGGCGGGTTCGGGATCGGCGGTCGAAGAGATCCAGTCGGTCATGATCGACTCGAGGCGTTGGGGCGTAGTCTCGAGTTCCAGGGTGGGTCCGAAGTAGTGGACGAACCAGGGCGCAGGGACCGCGAAGTGGCCGCGTGCGGCATACCGCCATCCACGCTCCAGCACGGATGGAAAGGCACGGCCCATGAAGGGTGCGGTGATTGTCGCGGCTGCCATCGCCAGCTGATGCCGCCACCGCTGCCGGCGATCGCGTTCACTGGAACGCGCTGGCCTTAATGCATTCACATCGTTCATCGGTGGGATTTCAAGACCGCATTGGCGTGGTAGGGGGCGGATCCGCGGTCCAGATTTTCTGCCAGTTCGCGAACTCGGCGGGCCGTACCTGATAGCGCGCAAAATTCCCTTCATGCAGGCTGAGAAGCTCGGTCTCGGCGATTTCGCGGAACCGCTCGCGGTCAGAAGCCTCGATACGCGCGTGGGCCCATGAGGTGATGTGCGCGGCAGCAGCCTTCCGGTCCATTCCGGCGCGCATGATGTCTGCCACAACGGCGCGCAGGGCGGCACGGTGTTTGAGTCTGAACGGATCGGGTTCGCCGAGTGACTGCCGCACCGCAGCGTAGCGGGCGGCGGAACGCTCGTACGCCCAGATGAAAACGTCCTTGAGCAGTTGGATTTTGTTGAGTTCGTACACGCCTAAAATCGCGTTTCTGTAGGTGGCGCGGGGTACGTCGGTAAAAGACAGCGGCGACAGGTTGCCCCTGATGAACGGGATGTTGGCCGAAAGGCGCGAGACGCGCTTGTTCACGTCATCGAATGGCTGGAGATAAGGCAGCTGCACCATCACGAAGAATGCCTGTTCGAACGGGTCTTCGATGGCGGCGGCGGTTGCCAGTAGCTGGTCGAAACACTCCTCGATGAGCTGCGGCACTTCGAGCGGGTAGAAGGTGGATTTCTCGATGCCCACGGGAATGCCCCGCAGCCGGCCCGCTGCCGACTCGTCCGGCAGAAGGTTGTTCGCAAGAATCGCGTGGAGATTCAGGACCGTATAGCGGTTGAAGCCGATATCCTCCGCGGCGCTGACAAGAAATTCGATGGCGTCCCTGTGATTGAGGATCATCTGCGCCTCGAGCCGGTCGCGCCCTTCCGCCTCTTCGCCGAACTCGACCAGGCGCCTGGTGTCCAGCAGAGAATAGGTGTTGCCCTCCAGCCGGCTGGAATTCCAGGACAGATCGATCAGAAGCCGGTTCAGCACCTGTTTGGCGTAGGTTCCTGCCGGCAGCGCCTCGAAATTCCGTTTGCCCACTTCGGCAAGATGCGCGCGTTCGGAGGCCGCAAGATAGAAGTTCTCGTTCGGGTGGTAGGCATCCAGAAAGGCGCGGTTGAAGCCGACGAGCCGCCGGGTGGCAGCCGGTTGCCGCAGGTAGTCGCGGATTTTCGCGCCCGCCGCTGAAAGTGGCACGACCGCCTCGTCCTTGTCCTCGGCGGGGCCCGGGCCGGAAACAAGGCCGCTGCGCCCTTCGACGTGCGTCAGCCGATACTTCGCCCAGCGGCCCTCGCCCTCCCTGGCAAGCCGGCCCGTTTCTACAAGGTGTTTGAGCCGGTATTGCAGGGTGCGGAACGGAACCTCCTCTCCAATTCCGTCGGCGATGTCACGCGCAGTGGCGCCGTTGGGCCAATGGTCCACCGCTGCGATGATGGTTTCCAAATCCTGTTCGGGCATACGCCGAGGCATCAAACAGCACCTTTAGTTGCGGCTAGCGCTATACGCGCAACTAAAGCACATCTAGGCGCAACAATAAAGCGTAGGCGCAATTAAAAATCCTCCAACCGGCGACAGAGCTATTTGTTGTGTAGGAGGCGAGCCCCTCGGCGATCCAGCGCCGGCAAACCCATCGCCCAGGGGGCTGGCCTGCAAGGGACGGGTCTCCACATGAGCCTCCGTATGCATCATGATGTCGTGAAACCGCTGGGACCGGTGAAATGGGGACACGGTGAAATGGGGACAGATCTATTTCTTGCTCGCTGTGGGAGGCGAGCCTTTGCGGCGACGCGGGTGCCGGGGCAGGGCCGTCGCCCAGGGGGCTGGCCTCCTACAGGGTGGCAACACCAATTTCTGATAACGCGCGCGTGGTGAGCCGGGGGAGCAAGGCAGGCGCTGTGACTCTGCCCGACGACGGGGTACCTCCCGTGGGGCGGCCCAGCGCCGGGGCCACCCCGTCGCCCAGGGGGCTGGCCTCCTACACACCAGCCCCGGCCTTTGTAGGAGGCGAGCCCTCTCGGCGACCTTCCCTGTTCGGCGTGTGTTCCTGGACATTGAGCCGCGATCGCCACCTGGCCGGGCTGCTGAATGCGCAACTGCGCTTCGTCGCTCCCGGTCAGCGGCCGCGCGGGGTGTCCGCGCTGCTGGGCTGGGGCCGCAAGGGGCCGGCCCGGCGCGCGGGCGCGTTGGCGGCGCGGTATGGGCTGCCCCTGATCTCCGTCGAGGACGGCTTCCTGCGCTCTTGCGGACTTGGGGTGGCGGGTGTTCCGGCCCTGTCGGTGGTGGTGGACGGGGTCGGCGTGTATTTCGATGCCCGCGCGCCCTCCCGCATCGAACAGCTGCTGGAATCCGGCGACTATCCCGAGGCCTTGCTGCAGGAAGGTGCGCGGGCACTGGAGATGCTGCGCAGCGAGCGGCTGACCAAGTACAACGTGGGCCGCGCGGTGCCGCCGGGGCAGTTTCCGCCCGGTGTGCGGCGGGTGCTGGTGGTGGATCAGACCGCCGGCGATGCCTCGATCGCCGGGGGGCTTGCCGATGCCGGATCCTTCCTGCAGATGCTGGAGGCGGCGGTGGCGGAAAACCCGGACGCCGAGGTCTGGATCAAGACGCATCCGGATGTGCTCGCCGGCAAGCGGTCGAGCTGCTTGTCGCCGGCGCGTACGCGGGCCGATGTGCACTGGATCGTGGAGGACTGGCACCCCCATGCGCTGCTCGCGTGTTTCGATCACGTGTATGTGGTCACCTCGCAGATGGGCCTGGATGCCCTGATCGTCGGGCGCCCGGTGACCTGTTTCGGCGTGCCCTTCTACAGCGGCTGGGGACTGACCACGGACCGCGTCGCCTGCCCGCGCCGGACGGCCCGGCGCAGTCTGGTGGAATTGATCGCCGCGGCCTATCTGGTCTACCCGCGCTATGTCGATCCCGACAAGGGCGGGGTGGGGGATTTCTTTCAGGTGGCGGCGTTCATCGGCCGGCAGCAGCGGCTTCGGCAGCATTTTTCTCGGCGGGTGTTCTGCGTTGGGTTCGAGTTCTGGAAGCGGCGCTATGTACGGCCCTTCCTGGCCGGGGCGCAGGTGCGCTTTCTGCGCTCGGTGCAGGCACTGGAGCGCGAGCCGCTGGGAGCCGAGGATGTGGTGCTGTGCTGGAGCGTCCCCTCCGAGGCCCTGGCGAAGTGGGCGCGGGAGCGCCCCTGCCGCCTTTGGCATATGGAGGACGGCTTCTACCGGTCGGTGGGGCTGGGCTCGGATCTGATCCGGCCCCAGTCGCTGGTGATCGATGCGCAGGGGCTGTATTTCGATCCGCGCGGGCCGTCGGATCTGGAGCAGTTGCTGAACTCGGCGCATTTCGATCCGACTGAACTCGCACGGGCCCGGGCGGTGCGGGACCGGATCGTGGCGCAGGGCCTGACCAAGTACAATCTGGAGGCGTGCACAGCCCCGTCCTGGCCGCACCAGGGCCGGCAGGTGGTGCTGGTGCCGGGGCAGGTGGAGGACGATGCCTCGATCGTGCACGGCTGCAACTCGGTGCGCACCAACCGGGATTTGTTGGAGCAGGCCCGTAGTGCGTGCCCCGCGGCTTTCATTGTGTTCAAGCCGCACCCGGACGTGCTTTCGGGGAATCGTCGCGGGCAGGTGCCGACGGACGAGGCCTTGCGCTACGCCGACTGGATCGAGACCCAAGCCAGCGTGGTGTCCTGCATCGAGGCCGCGGATGCGGTGCACACCCTGACCTCGCTGGCCGGTTTCGAGGCCCTGCTGCGGGGGCGGGCCGTGGTGGTGCATGGACGGCCGTTCTACGCCGGCTGGGGCCTGACCGAGGACCGGCTGACCCTGCCGCGCCGCACCCGGCGCCTGAGTCTGGATGAACTGGTGGCCGGGGCGTTGCTGCGCTATCCGCTGTACTGGGATTGGGATCTGCAGGGCTTCACGACCTGCGAGGCGGTGTTGCGGCGCCTGGCCGCCGAGCGGGATGCCCTGGCGACGTCGGGGAAGTTGGAGCACCTGCGCTCCGGGTGGTTGCGGCGGCAATGGCGCAAGGTGCGGTCCCTGGTGTTGGGTCTGCAATCAGGGGCTTAGCTTAGGGTGGGGTGAACCCGCTGCGCCTGGTTCGCTACGGGTGCGGTACCTCCGCCCTCAATCCCGATGATCCCGAATGATCGCTGCAAACATATGCACGATCAACGCCGTCAACAGCGCCAAAATCGTAAACACCGTGATGTTGTACAGCCGGCGCGGCTCCATCGCGTACTGCGGTGCGGTGGGTTCCTGGAGTACCGAGACCTGCTTCAGGGTCCGAGCCGCCTCCACGCGCGTATTCTCCAACGCAGACAGGGCGGTGGAATACATCTCCCGGGCAAAGTCCATTTGCAGCAGCAGCGTCTCGTACTCGGCGGACAGGCGATTCAGCGCGTCCCCCGCCTGGCCGGCCATTCGCGCCTGTTCCAGTTCGATCTGTTCGCGCACGGCCTGGCTCTCGCTGCGCAGGCGGACCATCTCCGGGGCCGTGGGGCTTTGGGAATCGCGCAGGGCACGCTCGCGGGCACTGAGCTTCGCCAGTTCTGCCTGCAGCGAGGCCACCACCGCGCTGATGCTCTCCACCGTGCTGCTCGGGGAAATGAGGCCGTGTTGGTCCTGGAAGGTCAATAGCGCATCCCGGCCGTGCATCAGCCGCTGCTGCAACGCCTCCACCTGAACCTCGATGAAGCGGACCTGTTCCGCCGCCAGCCGCTGACCCATCGCATTCATGTGCGCCTCGCCGGCGCTCAGCAGCATGGCCACCATCGTCCGGGCCAGGTCCGGGTCGTAGGCGCTCGCCTTGATGCGCAGGATCTGCGCGTATTCATCCACATCCACGACCACGCGCTTCAGGTAGTAGCGGTGCAGCTGCTCCAGGGGTACATCCGCACGCCTCAGGCGCGCGAGGGCGTCGATTCGCGGATCCGCATAGTGATGGCGCAGATCCAGTGCCTGATCCAGTTTCTGCAGCATATCCACCGAGAGCAGATGATCCCGGAGCAACAGCATGTCGGCCATATTGCCGCCGCCCGACAGCAGTGAGGCGAAGCTGAAGGTGGGCGCGGCGATCTGCGGGCTTTGCAAGACCACGTTGGCCTGGGACACGTACCGATCCGTGGCCAGTACGGACCAATACACCGAGGCTCCCAGGATCGACAGCAGGGCGATCGGCCAATAAAAATGCTGGAACAAGAGTTTCTTCATCAGGCCTGTTTCCGCTCGAGGCTTTGGTGGTAGGCAGCGATCGCATCGTCGATCCGGTCGAACCAATGGGCGCGACCCCGCTCGAGCCAGATTCCCGCCTGGCACAGATCCTTCAGGATATCCTCCGTGTGCGAGACGATGATCAGGCTGGCCTGGCCCACCTTGTCCTTGAAGGCCTTCTTGGCCTTCTCCTTGAAGGCCTTGTCGCCGACGGCCGTGGCTTCGTCCGACAGATACACATCGAAATTGAACGCCAGGGACAGGCCGAAGCCCAGCCGGCTGCGCATGCCGCTGGAGTAGGTCTTCACCGGCTCATCGAAGGCCTTGCCGATCTCCGCGAAATCTTCGACGAAGGCGATGATCTTCTGGACGGAATGCTCGCTGCCGTGGACGCGGGCGACGAACTTCACGTTCTGGCGGCCGGTCATCGAGCCCTGAAAGCCGCCTCGGAGTCCGATCGGCCAGGACACCTGGCAGTCTCGGATGATTTCCCCCTTGTCGGCGTAGTCCATCCCGGCGATCAGGCGTAGCAGCGTGGATTTCCCCGCCCCGTTGCGGCCCAACAGCCCGACGCTCACGCCCTTGGGGATCTGCAGGTCGATGTCCTCCAGCACCCAGTTGCTGCCGTGGTGGTTGTGATAGCGCTTGTACACGTGGCGGATGTCGATCATTGGGAGACCTGATGATCACGCGAGCGCCGCGGATGGTCAGATGCGTATTGATTCAAGGGGTCCCGGCTGTAGGAGGCCAGCCCCTGGCCGATGGGTGTTCCGGCCCCGGATCGGCGAGGGGGCTCGCCTCCTACGGGGGCGGCCACTGTGGAGAGTGCGTTGTGCACGACAGGACCGGCTGCGGAGCTTTGTTGATAATCAGGTTGGCGGATGTCGATCATTGGGCCTTCAGCCGGTGGGCAAAGCGCAGGTGCAGGATCAGCCCGAGCGCGAGGCTCCCGATGATCCAGTACCCGAGGTAGCCGAAATCGACCCCGCTCAGCGATTTGTAATTGTGGAAGAAGGCCAGTCGCAGCGTTTCCAGACCGTGGACCAGGGGGTTGTACAGCAGGTACTGCTGGATGTGATGCGGAAAGGTCTGCAACGGAATGATGACGCCGGAAAGGATCAGCAGCGGCAGCATCGCCATCCGCACCACCATCCCGATCTCCTTGACCAGGCTCGCGGCCACCGAGACCACCAGGCCTGCCCCCATGCCCAGCAGCCACATCGCCAACCAGGCGTTCATCGCGCCTAGCGGGTTCGACGGCAGGATGTCGTGGCCCAGCAGGCTCGCGCCGAAAATGAGGATGACCAGCACCAGCGTCTTCAAAATCCCCTCGACCACATTGCGCACCAGCACCGGATCGACCGGAGCCACCTGGCGGTAGGCAAACAGGGCCTTGTTCGCCTCGATCGCCCCCATCGAGCGCAATACACCCTCCCGGAACAGGAAGAAGGCGGTCAGACCGACGATCAGCCAGGGTATCCACTCGGCGCCGACGATCAATCGAACCCGGCCCAGCATTTCGCGCACCGCCACCATCACGATCACGAAGGCCACGGGTTCGGCC
>Ga0209498_1001454_pt1 | contig 14515 bp, 9 predicted proteins | sample WalLakDeSediment_FD_184131 | JGI IMG/M metagenome (GOLD analysis project Ga0209498, IMG submission 184131) | Lake sediment microbial communities from Walker lake, Nevada to study Microbial Dark Matter (Phase II) - Walker Lake 11/02/13 Deep... | ecosystem: Environmental > Aquatic > Freshwater >... | reverse complement strand
ATGATCCCGGTAGGAGTGATCTCGCGGATCCCAGCGGTCACCAGCTCGACGTTCCCCCGAGTCAGCGCGGGGTAGTAGTCGTCGGACAGCAAGATCCGCTTGCAACCCATGGTAAATCGCGGCTGCAGGCGCTCGCGCAACCCAGGATCGCTAATCTGTGAGCGCAGGTACGCCTTCGCCAACCGCTCACCGGCAGCCATCACTTTAGGGTTGCGAAACGCAACCAACACCGATTCATGCCGAGCGTACAACGCAGCCCGCAGCAGCTTTTGCGCGAGCGGGAGCCGCTTGAACAAGCGCCGCTCGCGGGCACCAAAGGCCCGATCATTGCGAGGGATCACCCACGGCGGGGTCCGCTGAAACACGCTCAGCTTGGCGACCGTCCCCGCGATCTTGGGGACGATCTGAATCGCCGAGGCGCCGGTCCCAATGATCCCGACGCGCCGACCTTCGAGGGCGTGGGCGCTGTCCCAGCGGGCCGAGTGAAAGGCCGTGCCCGCGAAGCTCTCGGCGCCGGGGATGCTGGGCAACGCGGGCTCGTGGAGGCCGCCCATGCCGGCGATCAGGATGTCGGCGGTGAACGGGCCGCGCGTGGTCTCGATCAGCCAGCGGCGGGCGTCGGCGTCCCAGTGGGCCTGCTCGATCGCGTGGCCCAAGCGCAGGTGGGGGCGCACGCCGAAGTTGGTGGCGACGTCGCGCAGGTAGGCGAGGATCTCGGGCTGCGGCGAGTACATCCGGCTCCAGTCGGGGTTGGGCGCGAACGAGAAGCTGTACAGCGGCGACTCCACGTCGCAGGCGCAGCCGGGGTAGACGTTGTCGCGCCAGACCCCGCCGACCTCGTCGGCGGCCTCGAACACCAAGAAGTCGCGCTCGCCGGCGTCGAGCAGCTTGATCGCGGCGCCGATGCCCGAGAAGCCCGCGCCGACGATCGCGACGTGGAGGTGACGAGGACTGGGCTGGTTGTCGGTCTGCGTGGGCGCGGGCATCGGTCTGCGCGCGAATCATACCCACGTCGCCAGGCCGGGGGCGAGCGGTTATCATCGCGCCGTCCGTGTCGGTCTTTCGCACCATCGTCCACTCCTCGCGCGCGCTCGTCACCACCGCCAAGGACGCAGCCCGCTTCCGTGAGATTGCCCAGGTGTTCATCACCCACGGGTTCGGGTGGGTGGTGGCCCAGCTGCGGCTCCGGCGGGAGCTCGGCGTCGAGTATGCCAACGAGGAGCTCGGTCGCGCGGCGCTGTCGAGCCCCGACACGGGCAAACGCTTGGTCAAGGCCCTGACGATCCTCGGCCCGAGTTGGGTGAAGTTCGGGCAGATCCTCTCGACCCGGCCCGACACCTTGCCGGCGTCGATCATCGTCGAGCTCCAGTCCCTGCAAGACGACGTCGCGCCGGTCGCCTTCGAGGAGATCGACGGGCAGCTGCAGCGCAACCTCGGCAAGGACTGGCGCGATCACTTCTCGCGCTTCGAAGAGCAGCCGCTGGCCTCGGCGAGCATCGGCCAGGTCCACGAGGCGGCGCTCAATGACGGCTCGCGCGTGGTCCTCAAGATTCAACGGCCGGGGATCGGGCCGAAGATCAGCAGCGACGTCAACATCCTCCACGCGATCGCGGGCTACCTCGAGGAGGCCTTTGAAGAGGCCCACATCATGGACCTGCGCGGGATGGTCCGGGACTTCGCCAAGTCGCTCGCGCAGGAGCTCGACTATCGGGTCGAGGCCGGCAACATGGAGCGGTTCCGGCGGAATTTCGCGGCGAGCGAGGACATCAAGATCCCCGATGTCCACCGCGAGCTGAGCACCGACCAGGTCCTGACCATGGAGTTCGTCGAGGGCAAAAAGTTCGATCAGGTGATCGCCGAGGGCGCGCCGCCCGACGAGCTGGTCCGCTGCTACTTCAACGTCGCTTATAAGATGCTGTTCGTCGACGGCTTCTTCCACGGCGATCTGCACCCCGGCAACGTGCTGCTGACCAGCGACGGCCTGCTCGGGCTGCTCGACTGCGGGATGGTCGGTCGGCTCGCGCCGAGCCGCAAAGAAAAGGTCATCGACATCATCCACGCGGTGATCACCGAGGACCTCGAGCTGCTCGCCCGGACCTTCTATCAAATAGCGATCCCCCAGGGCCCGGTCAATTACCCGGCGTTCGAGGCCGACTGCATCGCGCTGGCCGAACAATATTTAGTTGGGGTCCCGCTCTCGCAGATCCAGATCGGTGAATTGTTCCAGCAGCTGGTCGTCGGCGCCGCCCGCCACGACGTCCGCATGCCGACCGACTTCACCATGATGTTCAAGGCGATCCTGACGACCGAGGGCCTGGCCAAGGCGATCGCCCCCGACGTCGATCCGATCGAGCTCGCGCGGCCGTTCATCACGCAAATGATGACCGAGCGCTACAGCCCAGACCGGCTCAAGACCCAGGCGATCCGCGACCTGGTCGCGTTCTCGGGCATGGCCCGCAGCATCCCCAATACCCTGCCGATGCTGCTCGACGACCTCAAGGCCGGCAAGATCCAATTTGGGGTCAACGCCGAGACCCTCGATCTTCAACACAAAGCCGCCGACCTCCGGACCGGACGCAGCATTCGCGCGGCCCTGTCGATCGCGTTCGTGCTGTGCGGGACGCTGGTCGTGGGCGTCGATGGCCTGGTCATCGCGTTCGCCGGGATCCCGTGGTTGAGCGTGGTGTTTTGGGGGCTCGCGCTGCTGCTCAACGCGACGGTCCTGCGCAACTCGAGGCTGCTGTCGGCCCAGGTCAAGTGAAGCTGAGCGCCGCCCGGAGCTGGTCGAGCCGGGCGCAGGCGCGCTCCCAGGCCCGGGCGTCGGTGAACACGTAGCGCTTGTTTTGGTGGACGATCGTATATTGATAGCCGGCGAACGCGGCGTAGAGCAGCTCAAAGCTGTTTTTGATGTGATCGTCGTGAATGTAAAAGCCGCTCGGCTGGTCGGGCGCAGCCACCAGATCGATGAGCCCGCGCTCGCGCATGGCTTGATTGACGACCCACGCGCCCTGCTCAAAGCCCTTGCTGGCGACGTCGGGGAGGTCTTGCCACAAAAAGTCGGGCGGCTGCGGGTGATCGCGGTCGGTCGCGGTCGAGCAATAGCGCTCGGGCTCACCGGCGGGCGAGCGCCGGACTAGGTAATCGAGCTCGGCCTCGCCGAACCGGGCGTCAAAATGCGCGCGCCAGCGCTCGACCCGGGCCTCGGCGTTGACGGCGAGCCGCTCGACCTCCATGGCCGTGACCACGCCGTTCCACACCGGCGCGTGCTGATCGGTGTCGGCGCAGATGTTTTGCCCGCGGTGGAGGGCGAGCTCGATGAGCGAGCGGAACATCGCTGGGTCGTCGCGCCGCATCTCGCGGGACACGGTCGCGGCGATCGGGGCTCGCAGCGGGATCACGAGGTCGCGGGCGCTGTCGTGGACCTCGCTAAATGACCCATCGTGCCGCTCCCACCGCCACAGCTGGGCGACCACGGCCGGCTGCGCGCGATCGAGGTATACGCGGTAGAGCTCGCGCGCGGGCAGATCGTGGATATGCGTGCCCAAGAAGGTGGTGCCGGTCGCCTCGGGGCGCAGGTCGAGCGCGAGCCGGTGGCTGCGATGAACGATCTGCCCGCCGGCGTTGAAGGTGCTGACCCGGGCCGCGACGCTCATGACCATGCCGGTCGCGTCAATGACATTATAATTGCCGTCGACGGTCGTCAGGTAGCGGGGGTTGGCGACGAAGTCGACGGCGTCGCGGTCGGCCAAGCAGATCGCAAACGCGGCCTCGAGGTCGAGGGTCCGGCCGGCGTGCTGGATTCGATTCACGCGAAAGTCCTGTTGCTGGCGGCTGAGCGGCCAGCGAAAGTGGCGATCACCGGTGGTGGTCTGGAATTGCAGGCGATCGGGGAGGCTGTTGTTGCGGGCCCCGCCGAACTGGCTGATCCCCCGGGTGATCAGGCCGCCGCCGTCGAGCCGGCTGTAGCGCGAGCCGAGCTCGGTCGCCGCGAACAGCAGCTCGGACAAGATGTCGGTTGATAGCTCGGTCACGACCCCGGTGTCCGAGCGATACTCGCGGATCGGCCGCTTCTCGAGCATGGTCACGCCGACGGCCTCGAGCACGGCCTGAATGTCGCAATAGCCGCCCCATTCAACCCATTCGATGGGCTCGGCCTCGACGTAGCCCTCGCCGCTCCAATCAAAGCGGACGGCCTCGCGCAAGCCGGGATCATTGGGGGCCCGCGCGAAGGTCAGGCGCGCGGCCGGGACCACGGTGATGCGCAGCTCGGCCGGGGCGACCTCGACCGGGCTGCCATCGGCGAGGGCGAAGCCGGCCTTGGTGCGCACGAGCCAAGCGCCCGCGTAGGGCCCGGCGCTGGCCGGATCGACCTGCACGATCTGGTGGCGGGGCTGCACGGTGTCGAGCGTGGCCGGATCCTCGGACACCCGCGCCCGGGTCAAGCTGTCGATCAGGTAGCCGCCGAGGGTCCGCTCGATGTCGGTCTCGGTGATCCCGTGATAGGCATATTTGTGGCGCATCAAGAAGTCGAGGTGGCGGGTCAGCTGCGCGCGCTGGCGATCGACCGCGCGCTGCTGCTCGGCCGGGAGCAAGGCAAAGGCGGGCGTGCCGGGCTCGGGTAAGCTCGCGCGCAGCTGCTCGAGCACGTGCACGAAGGGCTTGTCCTCGAGGTAGCTGTGGTACGTGCCAATGTCCTCATCATCAAATTGAACGGACCCGGCGAACGCGAGCTCGCCGAGCTCGGCGAGGGCGTAGCGGGCCGCGTCGCGCTCGGCCGCGGGCCACCGCCGGCGGCGGGTGATCGCGGCCCGAGCGAGCTCGAGGACCGCCGTGATCCGCCGGGTTCGCAAGGTGTTGAACCAATAATGCGGGCTCTTGGCCGGGGGCCGATCGAGCCCGGCGAGCAGCGCAGGGTCGTTGAGCGCGGCGATCAACCACCGGCGAAATTCACCGGCGTCGGCCCAGCGCTGGGCCACGGGCAGCTCGGGCGGCGCGGGATCGACGACCGCGGCGAAGGCCATGCGCATCCGCGGGTGCGGCCGCGGATCTTGGGGCGCACGCTCAAATAGGTGGAGCTCCGCGCGACCGTCGATGATCGGGCGATCGCGGATTTGCTTGAGCCGGACGGCGGCCTCGATGCCCTCGAGCGCGTCGTTGAAGGCCGACCATGCGGAATTGCGGCGCACCTGCATGCTTGAGTCTTAGTCCCGTGCAGCGGGCGGTCGCGGCTCCTAGCTACCAAGCGGTGATTGGCCGTGAGCCGCGAAGTCGGCGTGGGCGGGGGATCAGTGGCTTGGCGCGATTTTGCGCTCAAACCCGACATACTGGAGTGATCCTCGGGTTGGTGCGCTGGCGTGGCTTGCGGCGAGAACCAAACCAACGGAGCTTGCGACCCTCGGTTATAGTTGCGACCTAGCCATGACTCTCCCTCCCCTGCGCAGAGCTCGTGCATGTTGCACGGCTGCTGGGCTCGCGCTGATCGTGCTGACCGCCCGGGCGGCGGCGAGCCCCAGCGGACCGAGCAGCACGCCAGCGACCTGCACGATCAAGGTCGAAGAGCTACCGGCGGTCCTGCTCGCGAGCGGCGACTACGAGCTGCTCGTGACTGGCCAGGTCCAGCTCCAGCTGCCGAGCTCCGGTCAGGTCGAGATCACGATCACCCAACCAACGGTGGTCCGGCTCAGCGGCACGACCTACCACGGGTCCGTGACCGTCGAGCCGGCCGACTGCGGCGGCGAGCAGCCCCACGTGATCGTCGCGGCGCCCAAGCCCGCCAAGCTGGTGTTTCAGGCCGGCGCCGTGCCGCTCTCGCAGCTGGTCGTCAGCTGCCTCGCGGGCTGCCCCCACCAGCTCCGGCCCGCCGCGCACTTCCCCGAGCTGCCGTTCTCGCGCGACACGACCGAGGCGATCGTCGAGCTCGAGTTCAAGGCCCGGGGCCACCGGTCGAAGACCATGGAGTACAGGCTGACGCCCGGCGAGAACCTGATCCGGGTCAGCTTGCAAGCGATAGCTGGTTGAGCGATTTCGGGGTACCATCAGCGTGAACCGCGCTTCGCGCCCGGTCCCAGCCAAGCGAGTCCGCCGATGAAGCTCCAAGACCAAGCCCAAGAATTGTTCGCGCGCCTCCGCCAACGGATCACCGTGACCAGCGAGCCGACCCCGCTCGTGCGCGAGCCCGTGGTCCGGCGCATGGACTTCCCGTTCGCCGAGTCCGGGATCCCGCGCCACTGGCTGGGCGGCAGCATGGTCGGCACAGCGCTCGCCAACGGGCTCAACTTGGTGTTCCCCGACGGCGAGCGGTTCTTCGTCCGGAGCGTGCGGCACTACCTCGACGACATCGAGGATCCCGAGCTGCGCGACCGGATCAAGCGGTTCTTTGGGCAAGAGGGCCAGCACGCCCGGGAGCATGAGCGGCTGCTCGAGATCCTCCGCGAGCAAGGCTACGATCTCGACGCGTTCTTGCACCCCTACCGCCACCTCGCCTACGAGGTCTTGGCCCCGGCCCTGCCGGCCAAGCTCCGGCTGTCGATCACCGCGGCGCTCGAGCACTTCACGGCGAGCTTCGCCGTCCACGCCCTGAGCTCGGGGCTGCTCGAGCAAAACGCCCCGCCGGTCCTCGCCGAATTGCTGATGTGGCACGCGGCCGAGGAGATCGAGCACAAAGACGTCGCCTACGACGTGCTGCAGACCGTCGACGACTCCTACGCCCTGCGCGTGGCCGGGCTAATCGCGGCGGTCGTGGCCCTGTGGGGGTTTTGGGCCCACGCGACCGTGGTCTTGCTCCGGCAAGAGCCGGACTTTGACATTCGTCGAGTCGCGCGGGAGTGGCTGGCCCGCGGCGCCAACGGGCAGCGGCCCAGCAACGGGATGCCGGCGGCGTTCTTGCAATACCTCGCGCCGGACTTTCACCCCAACAAGGTCCCGAACGACGAGCTCGCGTTCGCGTACCTCGAGAAGATCGGCCGGCGCCATGCTTGAGGCCTGATCAGCCGATGACCGGGCACAGCTCTTCGGGGCCAATGCTGTTGTTGTCCTCGACGCACTCGTTGAACGCGCCGTTGCCTAGGCCGTCGTCGTCGACGGTCACGCTGACCTGAAACGGCGGCGTCGCGGCGGGCGGCGCGGTCAGCAAGACCTTGAGGCAGCCGCCAGCGGGGATCGGCTTGTCGGTCTCGACGACCCCGAGGGTGCCGAACCCATCGTCGCTAAAGTGCACGGCGACCCCCGGCCCGACGCCTAGGCACCCTTGGTTGCAGACCCGGACCGAGAACACGACCTCGGTCCCGCACACGCCGACGGTCTCGAGATCCTTGGCGACCAGATCCGGCGCGCAGTTTTGCACGGCGCCCTGGCTGTTGCGGCGATAGGAATTGTGCGGGTTATTGGCCGGGGTCGTCCAATTGGCCTCTTCGACGTAGGGGATCTGGCCCTTCGCGTTGACGTTGGTCACGTGATAGGTGTGCTGATTCCAGATCGGCAAGGTCGCGACCCAGTTATCGAGGCGATCTTGAAAGACCTCGACGCCGGCGTCGCCGGTGTTGCCCTGCGCGAAGTTGTTGTTGGTCGAGACCACGATCTCGGCCTTGAAGTCGCCGTCGACGTCGGCGATGACCGGGTACTCGACGCGGGTGCCCGACGAGGTGATGTCCTTGAACAGGATCTCGTCGTCGGTCATGTTCTGGTCGCAGCCTGGGCCTGGCGGGCTGAGCTCGCAGTCGGGCTCGACCCCCGGGTAGATGCGCAAGAACGCCTCGTCGGCGTAGATGACCTCGCTGCGGCCGTCGCCGTCAAAGTCGAAGACCGACGATCCGGTCCGGTTCGACGAGACGTCCTTGACCACGGCGTCCCACAGCTTGGTGATCGTGTTGACGCCGTCGAACTGCACGACGACGTAGCGCGAGCCCCCGGCCGTGCCGATGTCGGGGAAGCCGTCGCCGTCGAAGTCGGCGATGTTGGGCGGCCCGCCCAGGCCCCCGCCGGGGATCGCGAATTGGGCCAAGAGCACGCCGGTCGGGCCGTCGAGGATGTCGATCGAGCCGTTGCGCACGAGCACGACCTCGGGCACCCCATCGAGCTGAAAGTCCGCGATCCCGCAGTAGCCGTCGCCGCCGCTTTGCCACAACACGCTGCCGGCAAAGTCGACGCCGACGGTCCCGGTGAAGGTGTAGGCCGTGCCGCCGCCGATGATCTCGGGGCGCAAGTCGTTGTTGAGATCGGCGACGCACGAGAGCGTCGCGTAGCTGTTGTTGCTGCCGTAGCCGCCGCTGGCCGCGGCCCAGATCAAGCTGCCGTCGCTCGCGTAGAGCGCCCGACCAAAGGCGATCTCGGCGTCTCCTTGGAGGTCGAAGTTGGCCAGCGAGGGCGCGCCCGAGACTTGCCGCGCGGCCACGGGGCTGGCCGTCTTCCAGACCGGGTTACCGAGGTGATCGATCCGGTACAGCCGGCCGTCGCCGCCGACGTTGATGATCTCGAGGGTGCCGTCGTAGTCGATGTCACCGATCGCCGGGATCGCCGTGCCGTCGCTGCGCCACGCGGGGTCGCCCAGAGTCCAGACCGGCTCGCCGGTGTCGCCACGGACGGCCCGGAGGATCCCGTTGTTCTGCCAGGTCCCGGGCTCGAAGCTGTTGAAGATGACCTCGGGGATGCAGTCGCCGTCGAGGTCGGCGACCATCGGCGAGGCCATGACCTGGTGGAAGGCCGGCCAGTCGTCCGCTTGCGGCTCGTGGTGGGGCCAGGTCACCGCGCAGCTGCCCTGGTCGCAGATCTCGGCGGCCTGGCAGTCGCCGTCCTCGGTGCACGACCGCGGCTTGCGGACGCCCCAGCTCCAGCGCGGGACCGGCTCGAACACCCCGGCTTCGGGGGCGAAGGTGCACGACTCATCGGCGAGGTTGGGCACGCACAGGCCCAGATCGGAGTCGCAGATCTGGCCGGGGTTGCAGCTCGATTCGGTCTCGGTCGCGCAGCTCAGCTCGGTGCACGCATTGCCCGGGACCAGGCATTGACCGACGTAACAGATCTCGTTGCCGGCGCAGCACTCGCCCGGATCGCTGCCGCAAGCCACAGCCTCGCCGCAGTCGAGCTCGCAGGTGAGCGAGCTTTCGTCACAGACCTGGTCGTCGCCGCAGCAGCTGTCGCCGCAAGGGTTTGAGCAAGCGTCGCCGTCGCCATCGCCGGGGCCGTCGCCGTCGCCGTCGCCCGCGGTCCCGTCGCCCGCGGTCCCGTCGCCGTCGGTGGTCGGGATCCCGTCGTCGTCGGATCCAAAGGAGTCGTTGCCCTCAGCCCTGCCGTCGTCACCGCAAGCGAGAGGGAGAGCGCAGGCGCAAACGAGGAGCAGCGAAGAGCCGGTCAAACGCATGCGGCGTTTGTCCGGCGCTTCGCCCATTTGTGCAAGCGATCAATCGCAAGGCTTCGGATCGTCGATCGGCGACATACAGCTCGACCAACCGTCCGGCAGGCAGCTGTTCGGGAACAAGGCCATGGCGTCCCCGGGCCCGCAGGCCCAGGTCAGGACCTGCAGGCACAGCTGCGCGTCATCGCAGCCGAGGAACGCGGGCGGCTCGATGCACCCATCCGCTTGGACGATCATGGCGCCCTCGAGCACCATGCAGTCGTCATTGGCCCAGCAGGTGTCTTCGTTGAGGCCACTGCAGTCACCGGGCGGGGGCGGCAGGCAAGCTGCGTACTTGGTTTCGCACTCATCGAGCTCCTGCGACAAGCCAGCGCAATCGCTGCCTTGGCACTCGCAGCCACTCACGCCGACGCACGCCCCCCCGTCCCACGCCCAGCCAAAGAAGGCCTCGCAGAGCCCGACGCCGACGGCGTCGTTGGGCGCGCAAGGATCGTCGGTGACGCAGGCCGCGTAGTCGTCCAAGCACGCGCCCTCGCTCTCGTAGAGCGCGTCGCAGTCGCTGCCGTCACACAGGCAGGTGATCTGCTCGCAGCTCTCGCCGTTCCAGAACCACTCGTTGGGGTCCCAGCAATCCTCGGGACCCTGGGCCGCGTCCATGGCCTTGCAGGCGTCTGCGTCGCCGTCTCCGTCGCCGTCTCCGTCGCCGTCGCCGGGGCCGTCTCCGTCTCCGTCTCCGGGGCCGTCTCCGTCGCCGTCGCCGTCGCCGGGGCCGTCGCCGTCTCCGTCGCCGTCGCCGTCTCCGGGGCCGTCGCCGTCGCCGTCGCCGGTCTCGCCGACCTCGGCACCGCCGACGTCATCGACGACGATCAGGCAGCCCGTGAAAGCCAAGGGGGTGAGCAGCGAGAGAGTCGTCAGGGGGATTCGTAAACAATTGAGTAATTTCATGGGTTCAAGTCCAGGTGAAGCTCGTCCCCCTAATTGTCCAACGACTGCGCGACCCGGTCAACGCGCCTCAACCTTTTTGTCGAGCACGAACTCAGCGCGGGATGCCGCGGCTGCGCAGCAGCATCACCCGCAGCGCGCCGCCCCGGTCACCGACGCGCGCGCAGACCCGATACGGGGGGGTCAAGCGGACGCCGTCGTCGTCGACTTGCAGCTCGCCGTTGTAGCTCATGAGCCTGTTGACGACCTTGTCGTTGACGCTGAGGTCGACGCGGGCCTTGCCGAGGTAACACTGGTGCTTGGCGAAGCTGCTCAAGTTGCCGTGCGAGCGCTGGTAAGCGAGCTTGCGGTAGAGCTCGCCGCGGGCCTCGGCGAAGCCCTCCTTTTGCGCGACGAGCTGCTCGTCGACGGCCGCGATCACGAACCCGCCGGGGACGCTGAACACCTCGGGGATGATCGGCGCGTCGGGGCCGGCCTTCCACGCCGCGTTGACGAGCGCCGGGCTGACGCCGATGTTCGGCACCGCTTCGCCGTAGGCGAACAGCCCGGTCTCTTCGATCCGGGTGCCCGCGACCCTCGCTCCGGCCGGACCCCCGAGCGGGAGGTCTTCGATGTTCTGGGCCCCGGGCTTGCTCGCGAACAGCTCGTCGAGGTCGGCGCCGTCCTTGATCTGCAACAAGGCTTCATCGGCGGCGCGCTCGGCGAGCTCCTTGCCCCGAGCGAAGCGCATCGCGTCAGCGGCCAGCTCGCGCTTGGCGAGCTCCTCGGGCACATCGCCCTCGCGCCGGCCGGCGACCATGATCACGTAAAACGCGTCGGCGCCCTCGAGCACCTCGGAGACCTCGTCGTCGGCGAGGATCTGGGCGGCCGCGTCGATGACCGGGTCGAGCTCGCTGCCGGTCTCGGTGACGATCGTCCAGCCGAACCGACCGCCGGTCCGGGCCGTGTCGGCGTCGACCGAGACCTCGCGGGCGACGCTCGCAAACGGCTCGCCAGCCTCGACGACCCGGGCCCGAGCCGCAGCCGCTTCCGCGCGGGCCGCTTCGAGCTTGGCCTCGTGCTCGGCGACTAGCTCAGCGGCACCATCGCCGAGCCCCGCGGGCGGAGCGAGGGGCTTGGCGATCTCGATCAGGCGCAGGTCGACCTGCGGCGGGAGCTTGAGGAAGCGCGGCTGGTTGCGCTCCCAGCTCTCTTGCAAGACGGCCTCGTTGTCGTCCATCCACGCCTCGATCTCGGCGACGCTCGGATCGACGAGATCGGCGAAGTCCGAGGACGTGAACCGGACGTAGCGCAGCGACATCTGGTTGTTCTCCTTCTCGTAGGCCGCCCACAGCTCGGGCTCGGGGATCGTGACCGACGCGATGACCAGATCACGGACTTGCCGAGCGAGCAGCTCTTGCCGCTGGATCTCGAGGTAGCGGGCCTCGGACACCCCGGACTCCGCGAGGAAGCGCTTGAACTCCTCGTAGTCGAACTCGTCGGTCCCCGCCCAGCGAAACGGCAGGTCTTCATCGAGCAAGATCCGAAAGCCGTCCTTGGTCAAGAGCTCCGCGTCGAGCTTTTGCGTCATCAGGCCGAGCTGCTCGCCGACATGGGTGAGCACGAGCCGCTCGACCACCGCCTCGAGCAGCTCCTCGCGGACCCCGAGCGTCTGCCCCTCTTGCCCTTCGGGCAGCGCAAACAGCCGCGCCAGCGCCTGCCGCTGATAGACGTAGTCGTCGTTGCTGACGTTCTCGCCGTGGACTTTGACCAGCCCCGTCTCGCCAAAGGACAGCTGGTCCGAGGGCAGACCAAAGGTCAAGCCGAAGGCCAGGGCGAGGACGCCAAGGATCAACCAGACGGCAATGCTGCCGCCTTTACCGCGCTCGAGGCCGAACATGGACGCCGGGACCCTAGCAGGTCGTCCGCCCCCGGTCATCCGCCCGATCATCCGTGCCGGTCGCGGACCGCGCCAGGCCCCCAAACGAGTCCTTGCCGGGCGTAAGTTCGCCGTGTATTTCAGGACGGTTGCGAGCTTCGCTCCACACCCGCAGGCTGCGATCGGCGGTCGGCTCCCGCGATCGGGCCGGGACGGCCGCGTGTAGCTGCGCGTCCTCTTCATCGGTGCCGAGGTCCGTCTAAACCGCATGCTCTTCGACTGGGTATACGGCCTGTTCTCCAACGATATGGCCATCGACCTCGGGACGGCCACGACCCTGATCTACGTCAAGGGCAAGGGCATCGTCGCCCATGAGCCCAGCGTCGTGGCGGTCCAAAAGCAAGGGGGCGTGGTCAAGCGCGTGCTCGCGGTCGGCAAGGAGGCCAAGGAGATGCTCGGGCGCACGCCCGGCAACATCGTCGCGATCCGGCCCATGAAGGACGGCGTCATCGCCGACTTCGAGGTCACCGAGGCGATGATGCGCCACTTCATCAACCGCGCGCACAACCGCCAGACCCTGGTCAAGCCGCGGATCATCATCTGCGTGCCCTCGGGCATCACCGAGGTCGAGAAGCGCGCGGTCCGAGACTCGGCGCTCGCCGCTGGCGCCCGCGAGGTGTTCCTCATCGAAGAGCCGATGGCCGCGGCGATCGGCGCCGGCCTGCCGATCACCGAGCCCGGCGGCAACATGGTCGTCGACATCGGCGGCGGCACGGCCGAGGTCGCCGTGATCTCGCTCGCCGGCATCGTCGCGTGCAAGAGCGTCCGCGTCGGCGGCGACAAGATGGACGAGGCGATCGTCCAGCACATCAAGCGCAAGTACAACCTGCTGATCGGCGAGCGCACGGCCGAGCGAGTCAAGATCGAGATCGGCACGGCCGCGCCGACCGAGGTCGTGATGACCATGGAGGTCAAGGGCCGCGACCTCGTCGCCGGGATCCCCAAGACCGTGCTGATCGACTCCGACGAGATCCGTGAGGCGCTGAGCGAGCCGGTCTCGCAGATCGTCGACGCCGTGCGGATCGTGCTCGAGCGCGCCCCGCCCGAGCTGTGCGCCGACATCGTCGACAAGGGCATCGTCTTGACCGGCGGCGCCGCCCAGCTGCGCAACCTCGACGTGCTGCTCTCGGGCGAGACCGGGCTGCCGGTGTTCTTGTGCGACGAGCCCGAGTTCGCCGTGGTCCTCGGCTCCGGCGCCGCGCTCGACGAGATCGACATCCTCCGGGAAGTCGCGATCGACTAGGGGTCGAGCGAGCGTGGCTGTCTCGTTTAGGAACATACGCAGCGGGGCGGTCATCGTCTTGCTGCTCGGGATCCCGATCGTGCTGCTGCGCTCGACGGTTCAAGATCCCCACCACATGAACGCCTTCGATCGCGCCGTCCACCGGATCGGCGCGCCGCTCGAGGCTGGCGTGACCTACTCGGCCCGGTGGGTCGGCAGCTTCTTCGAGCGCTGGGTGTTTCAAGCCCGGATGCTCGAGGACAAGCAAGCCCTCGAGGAGCAGACCCGCGATCAAAAGCGCCAGCTCGTCGAGCTCGCCCAGCTCAAAGAAGAGAACCGGCAGCTGCGCCGGGCCCTGCAGATGCGCGATCAGGTCGTGGTCAAGATCTCCGTCGACCGCGGCGACAGCTACGTCCGCCCAGGCATGGCCGTGCTCGCGCCCGACGGCGTCGTCGGCCGCATCAACCGGACCAACGCCCAACACTCGGACGTCATGCTGATCACCGACCCCGAGAGCAAGATCGCCGTCGAGGTCGCGCGCACGCGCTGCCCGGGGATCCTCGAGGGCGCCGGCGAGGACATGTGCAAGGTCCGGATCATCTCGTGCGACGAGCCGGTGCTCGAGGGCGACGTGATCCAGACCTCGGGCGTCGACGACCTGTTTCCCAAGGGCCACCCGGTCGGGCGCGTCGCAACGGTCGAGCGCAAGGTCGACGCGCAGCTGGTCGACGTCGTGCCCTCGGTCCGCTTTGATCGATTGGATATGGTTTGGGTCGTGCTCGCGAACGCGCCGCAAGCCGATCCGCAAGCCGGCAAGCCCCGGGCGCGCGTGCCCTCGCGCGGGCTCGGGCCGCTGCGCTGAGGACCCCGCGTGGCCGAGGCCGATCCCCCAGCCGAGCAGGATCCCGCGCCCGAGCGTTGGTGGCTGTACCTGCTGCGCTCCGACGCGGGCCGGACCTACGTCGGGATCTCGGTCGACCTCGATCGGCGGATCGCCCAGCACAACGGCGCGCTCCCAGGCGGCGCCAAGTCGACCCGTGCGGGTCGGCCGTGGGTCCTGGTCAAGCGCTGGGGTCCCTACGGT
>Ga0209498_1001453_pt1 | contig 14523 bp, 12 predicted proteins | sample WalLakDeSediment_FD_184131 | JGI IMG/M metagenome (GOLD analysis project Ga0209498, IMG submission 184131) | Lake sediment microbial communities from Walker lake, Nevada to study Microbial Dark Matter (Phase II) - Walker Lake 11/02/13 Deep... | ecosystem: Environmental > Aquatic > Freshwater >... | reverse complement strand
CTCTCACAGGATGAATTGATCGGAATACTCTATGCCGCAAAAACAATAGAATATGGTTTTGATGAGGAAGATACGGCTCTCATATCGACATTTGCCGATAACGCTTCAATCGCGATTGAAAACTCGAGATTGATCGAACAATCCATAGAGCGGGAGAGGCTGCAGCAGGAACTCATGGTTGCGCAGAAAGTGCAAAAGAAGTTGTTAAGTCAGACTCTCCCGAAATTGGCTGGCTTTGAACTGGATGCATTTTCTTCTCCGGCATTTGAAGTCGGGGGAGATTATTACGATATTGCAACTCTCGATGAAAAACGGATTGGAATCGTTGTCGGTGATGTATCCGGCAAGGGGATTTCCGCAGCTTTCTATATGGCGGAACTTAAGGGAATCTTCCAGGCATTGAGTAAATCATGTACATCAACGACAGATTTTTTGATCAAGGCAAACAATGCACTATTCGGAAGTATTGAGAAAAGCGCTTTTATTTCATTAATTTATGCTATTCTCAATATTGAAAATGCATCGATGTGTCTATCGAGGGCGGGACATTGTCCTATGATACATTTTCAAAATGGAAAGGTGAATCTTCATAAACCAATCGGTATCGGACTGGGCTTGACGGGGGCATCGTTGTTTAATGAAGTTATCGAAGAGGAGTCGATATCTGTCGGCCCGGGTGATATTTGTGTATTTTATACCGATGGCGTGACGGAGGCCAGAAACCCGGAAGGAGAAGAATTCGGTACGGAGCGTCTGATCGGCATGATCGTAAACAATAGTCATCTCAATCCGCAAGATCTGAGAAAAGTGATATTGGATGAAATTACTTCATATACGGGTTTAGATTCATTTGACGATGATCTGACAATTCTTATCTTAAAGAGAAACATAGCTTGAATAGTTTCGTATATACATGTAAGGAGATTATGCAATGACTGATTTTGTAATAAAGGTCCGTAATGTTGAGCCGGTGCATGTGCTCGAATTAAAAGGGTATCTCGACGCACATACCGCTCCTAAACTTGAAGAGACATTTCAGGACCTCATTGACAAAGGAAATCACCAGATAGTGATAAATTGCTCAAATTTGACCTATATCAGTAGTGCCGGTTTGGGTGTTTTTATGGCTTTTGTCGAGGATCTCAGAGAAAAGCAGGGAGATATAAAGTTTTCGAATATGACTGATAAGGTATTCAACGTATTCGATCTGCTGGGTTTTCCTTTGTTGTATGAAATTTTTAAAGATGAAAAAGAAGCGGTCGAGAAATTCACGAATGCAAAAAGTAATTAATCATTTCTTAACCGTATAAGGATAGGTTTCAGGAGAACCATAGCCGTGAAACACAATTCGGAAAAAAAGAATTTGAAAGAATTGATTATTAAAAGTAAAACGTCTTATCTGACCAAAGTAAGGAACTTTATATCCGAGGAAGCGAAAAATTTTGGATTCAGCGATGATGAAGTCGGAAAAATCACCCTTGCCGTCGATGAAGCCTGCACGAACATTATCAAGCACGCGTACAAGTATTCCGGAGATAATACTATTTACTTAAAATTAAACGCCCGCAATAATACGTTTGAGATAATGATCGAAGATTATGGCATGCCCTTTGAACCGAAAGCAATCAAAATGCCTGACATGAGAGAGCATGTGAAAAGTTATAAGCGCGGAGGATTCGGTATGTACCTTATGAAGTCGCTTGTGGATAAGGTAGAATATAAAATTCAACCGGGTGTAAAGAACCGGGTTTTTCTAGTAAAATATTTACAACAGTAATCCTAACTGTCTGACACAGATATGTCTGTAACCAACCGTCCTACAACTTTATCATCACCGTTTGAATTACAACCGCTCGTTGAATTTACCCGTACCATTAACTCATCTTTCGATATAGATTTTATTCTGAACAATATCCTCTTTACCCTTATGGGGAAACTGCGCTTTACGCGGGGTGTGATATTTCTGCGCGAAGAAATTAATACCTTCCGTGTTGCGAAAGTGAAAGGAATGCATGAAATAAAAGAAAATGAAACAATGCAAATATCCCCGGAACCGATAGCCGAAATATCCGTTGACTCTCTCGATAAAGAAACATTTCCGTGGCTGACACAGTTACAACAAATGGGGATATCACATATTCAGGATTTAACCGTCCAGAATAAACTTATCGGGATTGTTTGCCTGGGTAAGCGAATAGGCGACAATACATTTACCGCATCGGAAGATATTTTTTTTCGTTCGTTAGTTAACATTTCAGCAACGGCAATACAAAAAACTGCAATTCTTGAAGAATTAAAAGAGGCAAACCGAAATCTCGATTACAAAATCCAGGAACTGAACACATTGTTCGAATTGAGTAAGGAGTTTAGTTCCGTTATTCGCCACGACCAGGTAATCAAAGTGCTCATTTTTTCACTGCTCGGTCATCTCGGTACCAACCGGTATCTCATTTGTGTGGATACTAACGGTCAGTGTGAAGTGATCGCATCCCGTCTACCCGTAAAAGAGGTCAAGCAGGAAGTTCTGCACGACCTTATGAAGTGCATTAAACCGGAAATCATAACCGAAACTACCGGTATGTTTCAACCCGACACGTTCCGATGCCTTCACGAATACGACATAAACCTCGTCGTCCCTATGGCCCGTCAGGGGATAACAAAAGGTGTTATGTTACTGGGAAGACGAATGACCGGTGTTCCGTATACGCAAAAAGACCTTGAATTTCTCTCGTCGCTTGGTAACCTTGCCATGACATCACTTGAGAATATTCAACTTTTTGAAGAGATGCTCGAGAAACAGCGGCTTGAAGAAGAATTAAAAATTGCTTATGAAATACAACAGGGATTGCTGCCGAAAACACTGCCGACAATTCCGGGATATCAAATTTCCGCCTGTACGATAGCATCAAAACAGGTGGGGGGCGATTATTTCGATATCGTTCAATTGGGCGAAAACCGGTATCTGATCGTGATTGCCGATGTTTCGGGAAAAGGTACACCGGCGGCTCTCCTTATGGCAAACCTCCAGGCCACTATTCGCGCTCTTGCTCCTCTTGATATCACCATTGCAGATGCGACTTCACGCGTTAATGATTTGATATACGATAATACATCGGCAGATAAATTTATTACCTTCTTCTGGGCTATTCTCGATGCGAAAGAAAACACGTTAAAGTATGTCAATGCCGGACATAATCCACCTTACTATATCAAGGCCGACGGATCGGTGCATCGACTCGAAAAAGGGGGAATCATTCTCGGTGTGCTTCGATCTGTGGCCAAATACGAACATGATGTTATTTCAATGAAATCGGGCGATTTATTTGTACTGTTCACGGATGGAATCAGTGAAGCAATGAACAGACAACTCGAGGAATACGGGGAAGAACGTCTCGAAGAATTGATACGGGGAAAAAACGCTGAACCGGCACAGGAAATACTTGATTCCATAGTCCATTCGGTTCAACAATATGCCGATCCCACCAATCAATCCGATGATATTACCGCACTTGTGCTGAAGGCAAAATAAAGCTCAATTTGACTAATCTACTTAAATTGGTTAATTTTACTAACTTAAAGTAAGTTGAAAGTTTTTTTGTATTAATTCGGGATGCATTTTAAATATGAAATATAATCCGGCAGAAATTGAAAAAAAATGGCAGGAAAGATGGGAAAAAGAAGGTACCTACCACATTGATGTTACAGATGCCGCAAATAAGTTATATTGTCTTGTTATGTTTATTTACCCGTCGGCATCAAAGCTGCATATCGGACATTGGTTTAATTATGGTCCGACAGATACATGGGCTCGCTTTAAGAAACTAACGGGTAAACGGGTTTTCCAGCCGATGGGATACGATGCATTCGGCCTGCCTGCCGAAAATGCTGCCGTTAAGACAGGTGTACATCCACACAAAAGTACACAGGAAAATATCGAGGATATACGCATTCAATTAAAAAGAATCGGGGCGATGTATGACTGGCGCTACGAGATTGATACGTCGGTTCCGGAATATTACACATGGACCCAATGGCTGTTTTTAACATTGTATAAAAACGGGAATGCATACCGGGCGAAAGCACCGGTCAATTGGTGTCCGAGTTGCCAGACCGTGCTTGCAAATGAACAGGTCATTGAGGGATTGTGTGAACGTTGTAGTTCACCGGTCAATAAGAAGGATCTGGTTCAGTGGTTCTTCAGGATAACCAACTATGCAGATGAACTTTTAGAGCATCTGGATAATCTGGACTGGCCCGAAAAAACCAAATTGATGCAGCGTAACTGGATTGGCAAAAGCACGGGCGCTGAAATACAATTTACTATTACCAATACCGGTGATGAATTAAAGGTATTCACCACCCGTCCCGACACACTTTTCGGCGTGACCTATATGGTTCTCGCCCCCGAACACCCGCTGGTGAGTAAAATAACGACACCTGAAAATAAAGAACATGTCGCACGATATATTGAGGAAGCCAGTAAAAAGACAGAAATTGATCGCCAGGCTATCGATCAGGAAAAAACCGGAGTCCCGACCGGTGCCTATGCCGTGAATCCGATCAATGATGAAAAAATACCCGTCTGGATTGCAGACTATGTGCTTTACAGCTATGGTACGGGTGCCGTGATGGCGGTTCCGGGACACGATGAGCGGGATTTCGAATTTGCAAAACAATTTGATTTGCCGATTCGCAATGTTATACTTGAACCGGGGAAAAATGAACATGAACCGCTTGAAAAAGCTTACATAGATGAAGGAACGATGATACATTCCGGTGCATACACGGGGATGGATTCGGAGACAGGTATCGAAAAAATATCGGATGAATTGGAGGAAAAAGGAATCGGTAAACGGAAAGTAAATTACCGGCTCCGTGATTGGCTCATATCCCGCCAGCGATACTGGGGAGCACCTATACCCATCATTCATTGTGATACCTGCGGAGAAGTGCCTGTCCCGGAAGATCAACTTCCGGTAGAGCTTCCGATCGATGTGGATTTTAAACCAACGGGAGAATCCCCGCTTGCACGAAGTGAAAGCTATATGAATGTTACCTGCCCGAAGTGCGGAAGCGAAGCAAAACGCGATCCGGATACAATGGACACGTTTGTCTGCTCATCATGGTATTATTTGCGTTTCCCCAGCGCCACAGTCGATACTGCACCATTTGACAAAGAGACTACAAATCAGTGGCTTCCTGTGGATAAATATGTCGGGGGTGCCGAACATGCGGTGATGCACTTGTTATATGCTCGTTTTATAACGAAAGCATTGCGCGATGCCGGTTATATCGGTTTTGATGAGCCGTTTTTGAGTTTAGTGCATCAGGGCACGATTACGAACCAGGGCGCCAAAATGTCGAAATCAAAAGGGAATGTCGTGAATCCCAATTCTTTTATCGATCGCTACGGTTCAGACGTTTTCCGGATGTATCTGATGTTTATGGGACCGTATGAAGAGGGGGGAGATTGGTCGGATGCCGGTATAGTGGGAATTGATCGATTTGTGCGGCGGGTTTATCATCTCATCATTGAGAATAAATCATATCTGGCCGGGAAGTTTAGAGATGATCGGATACTGTTCGATACCCTTGAATCAGATGCGCGTAATCTCTATCGTAAATGTCATCAAACTATTAAAAAACTTTCCGTTGATACAGAAAGATTTCAATTTAATACTGCTATCGCGGCATTGATGGAGCTGCTGAATGAAATCTCGCGTTACACCCAGAGTATGCACCAGCGGTCCAATATCGAGAAAACTGTCTTTGTGCATACGATTCGGAATTTCATAATAATGGTTGCACCATTTGCCCCGCATCTCGCCGAAGAGGTATGGGAGATATGTGGCCAAACCGGGAGTATTTTTACGTCAGCGACGTGGCCTCGATGTGACGACTCGGCATTAAACGTAGAAGAGGTAACCATTGTTGCGCAGGTCAATGGCAGGATAAGGGCGAAATTTGTTGTATCGACCGGAACAGATGAAAATGTTCTGAAAGAAATGACACTGTCAAATGAGAATATCAAGCGATATATCGATGGGAAACAAATTGTGAAAGCCATTATAGTAAAAGATAAGCTCGTTAATGTTGTGGTTCGGTGAGCATGAATATTTACCGCAGGATTTTTCGATACGTTAAACCGTACTGGAAACATCTTTTCGCATCGATCGTGTTTACGATCTTCTTCTCGGTTTTCAGCGGTTTATCGATTTATTTAACAATACCCTTACTCGAGACGTTGTTCGATCAGGATTATGCCGAAGGGGGTCCTCAGGCAATCGAGCAAACCGAACCGGGATCAGATGAGGATACGCCGGCGGTTGTCGGTCGCTTCCAACAGCTTCGTCAGACCCTTTCTCTCTGGTTTGCCGGTATTGTTTTTACAGGTGACCAGTTCGATGCACTCTTCCGCATTTGTGTAATTATCATCACGGTATTTTTTCTTAAAAACATAGCGGGTTTTTTACAATCCTATATGCTGGCCTTTGTCGAACAGGGGGTTGTGAAGGATTTGCGCGACGATATATTCCGTCATCTCCATAAACTCAGTTTATCCTATTTTTCCGGCAAGCGGACCGGAGATCTTATATCACGAATTACCAATGATGTCACCATTGTGCAGCACAGTATCGGCGCAAGTTTTCTGAATCTTGTCCGTGAACCGCTCCTCGTGCTTGTTTTTTTAATGATAGCTCTTATGATTTCCTGGCAACTTACGTTGATCTCGGTAGGAGTCATCCCGGTCACGATGCTCTTCATCAGGATGATCGGAAAACGTTTAAAGAGAGATACGGGTAAGTCGCAACAAAAAATGGCGGATATTACAAGCGTGTTGCAGGAAACGATCAGCGGGGTAAAGATCGTCAAGGCATTCGGGATGGAAAAGTTCGAGACCAACAAGTTTTCCGAGCAGACACGGCAATATTTCATGCGTATGTTAAAGATCGCGCGAATGCGTAATCTTGCACATCCTGTAACCGAATTCCTATCCGTTATTGCAGGTGTGGTAATCATCTATTATGGCGGAAGACAGGTGCTGGAATTGGGTACGTTACGTCCCGCAGAATTCATGGGATTCCTGTTTGCAATATTCCAGATGATGCCGCCAATGAAAAATCTTACCTCTGTGTTCAACAGACTGCAGGAATCTGCCGCGGCTGCTGCACGTGTCTTTGCGGTCATGGACACGGAACCGACAATAAAAAGTAAACCGGGAGCGGTCGTACTGGATGGTTTCTACAGGGACATTGAATTTAAAAATGTCACATTTTCATATCCCTCCAGCACTCCGGTGAACATTCCGGACAATGGGGAGGTGATATTGAAGGATATCTGTTTTACCGTTAAAAAAGGAGAGGTCATCGCAATGGTAGGGCCGAGCGGCAGCGGGAAGACAACATTGATAGACCTCATTCCGAGGTTTTATGATCCGGTTGACGGTTCGATCATGATCGATGGTCATGAGCTGAAGGATATTGAAGTAAAATCACTGCGTCGTCTGATCGGGATCGTCACGCAGGAAACCATTCTTTTTAATGATACTATCCGTAACAACATTGCATACGGACTGGATGATTGCAGGGATGATATTATTTTCGAGGCTGCAAAAGCTGCAAACGCAGATGTTTTTATTAAAACATTCCCCGACGGATACGAAACGATTATCGGTGATCGCGGGGTACGATTATCGGGCGGACAGCGGCAGCGCATATCCATTGCCCGTGCCCTTTTGAAAAATCCTCCGATTATGATACTCGACGAAGCGACAAGTGCACTCGATACGGAGTCCGAAATCCTTGTCCAGGAAGCCATAGACAAACTTATGCAGAACCGTACATCGTTCGTTATTGCACATCGTCTGTCAACGGTCAGGAATGCCGATATGATTCTCGTTATCGACCGCGGGAATATTATTCAGCGCGGAACGCACGCCGAATTAATCAAAAAATCACAGGGTTTATACCACAAATTATACGAAATGCAATTCCATATATAAACGAAGAGAGAGGCCTACTATGGATACCAATCGGAACATGGATCAGATGTTGTTTACCAATCTTGTTATTATGTTTCAAACTGCCGCAATGCAGCATATGGGAAAACTGAAAAACCCCCTCACGGATAAAATCGAACGGGATCTTGATCAGGCAAAGATATCGATCGATATCCTCGAAATGCTTCAGAGAAAAACCGAGGGGAAAAGGGATGAATATGAAAATAAATTGATGAAATCCGTTTTACAGGAATTGAAATTGAATTATGTCTACGAGAGAGATCGGAAAGATGAGGATCATACCGGTAAAACTACCGAAGAGGAGACCGGCGATACCGATGAGACATCTGACACAAGAAATGAAAAGAAAGAAGAATAATGAAATTCGGCATCGTTGGTAATGTCCAAAAAGAAAATTTTGCTTCGGCTATTTCGGGCCTCATGAAGAAAATAGATGCCGTTAAGGCGGAATATATCCTTGATAATGATATTATTGAAACCTTACAGGATTCAACCGAACTGATTTCAATTCGCAAAGATACAGTGCGGGAGCTGGATGCCGTTTTTAACGAATCTGATATAGTGATTGCGTTGGGTGGTGACGGAACGATACTCCGTTATGCCCGCTGGGCAGCGGTGTGGGATAAGCCGATTCTCGGCGTCAATCTCGGTAAGCTTGGTTTCCTTTCCGAGGTTTCTACAGACGAATTATCGGAATGCATCGACGAATTATTACGCGGTGATTATATTATCAGTAACCGCCTGACAATCGATTGTTCTGTAAATGGGAACGGCGAAGATGATACTTTTGGTATTAACGATGTTGTGATAGATCGTGGGGGAATGTTGCGGGTTATAGATGTTGAAACCTATGTCGACGAGGATTACCTGATAACTTTTAAAGGTGATGGACTTATCATTAGTACTCCGACCGGATCGACCGCGTATTCTTTATCATGCGGAGGTCCCATCGTTGCGCCCGACACGGATGTATTGATCATAACCCCGATCAGTCCGCATACCCTGAATGCACGGCCGGTAATTATTCCCGCGGATAAAGAGATCAGAGTGGTCATATCCTCTCCCGAACAGTTTGTGCAACTCTCGGTTGACGGGCAATTGCAAAGGAGATTATCCATACCCGTTGAAATGAAATTAAGAAGATCGGACAAAGAAGTTAAACTGATAAAGCGCAAGGTACGGAGTTATTATGATGTGCTTCGTTCCAAACTGATGTGGGGGAGAGATATCCGCGTAAATCCCGAACGAACACAATAGACTTAATTATTTTCAGCCCCTTCATTAATCCAGGTTCGGATACCCTGCTGTTGATTGCGATTTAACGGGGGTCTGTTCATCGGCATCTGAGGACCGAGTTGCTGACTGCTGATTCGGATATAGAGTAAACTGCTTTCAGGATTTCCCGGAAAGACAATATCGGGTCGCTGTGTAAGATTGTGATAACTGGTTAAACTTAAATTCCCCGCTTGCGTAGCATCATTATGGCAGCCGGAAAAGGCGCAGGTCTGATCAAAGAGTGGCTGTACGTGTTGACTATAACTTACATTGACATCCGGAAAAACAATATCCGCCGGTCTTACCGTATCATCGCACCCGAACGTAAAAAGAAATAAAACACACAGCCCGGATATCATCAATCCCCGCATAATGTTTGTACCTCCCGGATAATCATGTTTAAATATGAATGAAAAACGGCGCCGGTATTCTTACCTTGCGCCGTTGTCGGTACACAAATTTTTTGGTGCCCGATCATTGCACGCCGCGAAAATTGTGCACGTCCTATCGATTGAACGTTCTGTGGACTTTGTGGAGCCGAAGGGGATCGAACCCTCGACCTCGTGAATGCCATTCACGCGCTCTCCCAGCTGAGCTACGGCCCCGATAATGAACTCTGTGCTTAATACATCCCGGTATTTTGTACAAAGATTTTATTATTACAACACATTTGAGAGTATACCAAGATACGGTGATTATGACATAAAGTCAAATTGCCAAAATAAACCGAATTTTGTATTTTAATGCACCTCAGACCAATGATCATATATATAAAAAGATGTACACAAGAAAAAAAATTACATTCATTATTCGATTACTTGAAAAGGATTTCGGTGTACCGCTGCGTAACAGGGATGATTTTACCGTTAACCCGCTTGACATGCTTATAGCGACGCTTCTGAGCCAGAATACCAACGACATAAACAGTCACCGGGCCTGGAAAAGTCTGAAAGAGAAGTTCCCCGATTATAAGTCGTTATATAATGCCCGAACAACAAGTATAGAATCGGCAATCAGAACCGGTGGTATGGCAAGACAAAAAGCAGCGAGAATTAAAGAATTACTCCGTGCTGTGAAAAAACGATACGGGAAACTCAGCCTTGAAGATATACGACAGAAGTCAGATGAAGAAATTATGGAAGAATTGACCTCGCTCAACGGAATCGGTGTTAAAACCGCTTCCTGTGTGATTCTTTTTGGACTCGGTAGAAACAGTTTTCCCGTTGATACGCACGTACATCGTATTCTCAATAGACTGGGGATAGTACAAACAGGTAATCCTGAAAAAACATTTTATGCAATGCAGGAACTCGTGCCGCCGGATAAAATGTATTCATTCCACACAAATCTCATTCGTTTCGGCAGATCTATATGCAAAGCACAGCGACCCGAATGCTATCGGTGCCCGCTCAAAAAAAGATGTACATATGAAAATAAAATATTACAGAATACAGTATCGAAATTGGTAAACAGGGGTGGTCCGTTGAAGCGGGATTTTATGTTGCTGGACAATGTGTAACAGAAAAAAGCCCGTTGGTTATATCAGCAACGGGCTTGTATATTTTGACTGGTTTTTTAACTGCTTATGCTTTCCATAAATTCTTCCCACTCCATTGTTTGATAATGGTCATCGGCGATGTATGAGAGCACGTTTAAGAATCTGTCGGCAGGCATAAAGCCGGGTGTTAAGGTGATGGGTTCACCCGCCTGGTTTAAAAACACATGTGACGGGAAACCCTGTACACCAAAGGTCGATGCCAGCTCCTGCTGGGACATGTTACGTCCGTTATAGGTAACTTGTTTTTCCGATTCGGCATCGATTGTTACCGCAATAAAATTATTATTCAGATATTCCGCAACGGTATCGTTTGCGAATGTTTCGGTTTCCATCTTCTTGCACCATGAACACCAATCTGTATGGAAATAAATAAAGAGCTTTTTATCTTGTAGTTGAGCGGTTTGCGTGGCAGTATCAAATTCATTCCAGGCAATCTTACTCTCACCGTATGCTGTAGTTTCATCTGATTTCTTACTTCCACAGGAAATAAAAGCACCGCAAAGCACAAAAAGCACGGCTACTACGAATATTTTTTTTATCATATGAGGTCTCCATTTTTTGTTTGTTGTTATCGGTTAATGAAAATTAACACAGGAGATCGTGGTATTGTTCCCATGTGTGCTGATCCCTTTAAAGTTGTATCCCAACGCTGATAGTATGCCCTGTTCCGAGGTTATCCATGAAGGGGATATAAGCGTAATCAATTTCGAAAGTACCGTAATAAACACCGAATCCGAACGTTATACTGCGTGCCTGTATACCCGAGTGTAATCCTATCCGTGTATAAAGAGTTTCGGCATACCCGATTTCGCCGCCGAACATAAGGTGTATTTTATCGTCGCCGCTGTACTGTAGTCCGTCAACTGCCAGACGAATAAGTAAATCTTTTATCGAAAATGGTAACTCATACGATGAACCGATCCGGTAACTGAGCGGTAATCCGGTGGATTCATTGCGAAGTTGATTCATCGAGCCAATATTCAATACGGAGAGACCAAAGACTAAGCCGGGTGTTGTCGATAGATACTGGATACCGACATCAACACCATACCCCGTCGCTTCGTCGATAAAGATTTTTTCGTATAAAAGTTTTCCTGTAATGCCTGCCCGAAAAGATGAACTGATACTGTATGCAACAGTGAGTCCGGCACCGAAATTACGGGCAGTGAATGAAGATTCGGGTGGGCCGGGTCGTGTTCGCACTTCAATGTTGCTAATCGCAGCATTATAGATTGACAGACCGATCGATGTCCTTCCGACGGACAAGGCCCCGCTGCCATGTTGCAGTGTCATATCCTGAATCCATTGTGTATGCATAATCTGGATTCCCGAAAAAGCCATATCCGCGATTCCGGCCGGATTATAATGAACAATGGCGGGTTTATGGTACAGTCCGGCACCCGTTCCTCCCATTGCAGCATTGCGTGCATTCGTTTCAAGTTTCAGAAACGTTAATCCTGTTGCTGATAACAAAGGGTTTATTACTATCAAAAGAATAAAAATTGCCAAGAACTGTTTCATTAGAATTCTATCCCGACACTAAGTACATGGAAACTGGACGGAGCACGCGGCTCGAAGACAAGTGTATAATTAAACGACGGTAACCAATCCCGAACAGGATATCGTATTCCAATACCGAGTGAGGGTTTGTTCAGTACATCATCGAGTACATTATCGATACCGCCACGCAGTATTATTTGTTCGGTGACAAAGGCTTCAACGCCCGCACGCAGTATAAAGTCAAAGGCTTCGGAGTATTCACCGTGCAAGCTAAGAAGTAGTGTTTTATCTTTTGATAAATATGCTCCGCCAACATGGAACAAAATGGGGAAATTATCCTCCGTTGTTCTTCCCTGCTGTTCATATAACGTGGTGGAATTCCATTTATATTTACTGTTGATATCCCTTACGCCCGCTGCTAACGAAATGCTTTGGTCGAACAAGTAGACAACACCGAGATCGAGACCGATCGTTGTCGATGACATATCATCGTATAGGCTATAGTGTAAAAGTTTGATCGATAATCCTGCCGCGATGTGTTCGGTTATCTGCACACCGAAGGAAAATGAAAAAAGGTTTTCCGATACCGATAAATAACCGGTATGTAGGCCGTCCCGGTTACGGCCATCGATATTTGAAACACCGGCCCGAATGGCGGATATGGAAAAACCGGCTGCAGGCGGTATACGTGTAGTAAAATGGGCGAATTGTAATGAGCGATCGAGACTTAATAATCCCATGCTGGCTTCGAATGTCGGTATTTTTGTAAACGCTATGGTCGCAGGATTGTAATAGCTTCCCATAGATCCAAGGGTGATTGCATTACCGGCGTTTCCCATTGCCATGCCGCGGGCTCCGAAACCCATCCTGCTGAAAGAACCCGGCCAGGCACTTTTTGTGTTCGCAAGTGATTCTTTGGGGATGATCACCGAAAGAAACAGTATGAAACAGAAAAATGTAATGTTATTATATATAAGAGTTTTCATCGAAGCACCAGAATTTTTCCCCATCTCTCATTGTTATCGTTTATCAACACCCGATAGAAATATACGCCGTTCGGGACGATATTCCCGCCGTCATCTTCTCCGTCCCATATCTCATCGTGTTCGTAAAAACCCGACCTTGGAGCGTTTCTGATGAGTGTCCGAACCCGATTCATACCAAAATCGAATAATTCTATGGAGACGTCTGTATCCGAGCCATTTGTATCATAATGAATACGTGTAACTGTTATTGAAGGTGAAAATGGATTTGGATAGGCGTAGGTATCCCCGGTGCCGGCCACTTCGGAGAAAGTACGGAATATGCTCCATGTATAACCAAATTTGTCACTCATCGTATCTCTGGTTCGTGCAATTCCCTCGGGGGTACCAACCCATAGGTGGTTTGCGGAAACTGCAACGGAAAGAACTTCGCGTGTAACGAACCGTTGCCTCGAATCGTGATCAACAATCGATCCGGAGCCTTCCCAGGTTTTCCCTCCGTCGTCCGACCGCATAACTCCGTTTTCGGTCGCAACGTAAACAATAGAATCCCGAAACGCAAAATCAAATGCCTGGATGGAATGTAAAACATTTGTCCAGGATGCACCGTGATTATCGGTATAACTGACGCCATTCACCTCATCGCGATCCTCAGCCCGCCAATTTGTGGTCCAGATCCTTATAGTTCCGTCCGGTAATTCCTGGTCGGCAATTTTGATGACCCAGTTTCCCAGAATACCGTTTGTCTGGTTCTGAAAGTTGTATTTTCTCCAGGACAATCCTCCATCCAAAGATACGTTGATGCCGTTTGCGGTGCCTGCCCAGATGGTAGAATCACGGGCTACGTGCACGGCAAAAACTCTGTGATTTAGATGTCCCTCGGGTATAAGCTGTCCCGCTATTGGAGAAAGTGCAAATCTCAGATCCATATCTGGTGCAATGAAACCGAGATTATCGGGCGGTAGAATGACTTTTTTCCAGGTTTGTCCGAAGTCGTTTGATTTTCGCAAACCGCCCGCGAAACTTGCCGTCCACACCTCGTTAATCAAGGTCGACATACTATAGGTAATATTATTTACATCGGTTGTGATGCCGAGAGCAGGTATCCGGTTTTCCCCATATAATAAAGTATCGACCGAGAAATCATCTACCGGTTGTTCTACATACGACCAGGTGTTACCTCTGTC
>Ga0209498_1001452_pt1 | contig 14526 bp, 9 predicted proteins | sample WalLakDeSediment_FD_184131 | JGI IMG/M metagenome (GOLD analysis project Ga0209498, IMG submission 184131) | Lake sediment microbial communities from Walker lake, Nevada to study Microbial Dark Matter (Phase II) - Walker Lake 11/02/13 Deep... | ecosystem: Environmental > Aquatic > Freshwater >... | reverse complement strand
GGCACGAGCCGCCCTCGCCGCCCGCGAACAAGACGCGTACCTCGAATTTCACGAGGCCCTGATGGCGAGCAAGGGTTACACCAGCCCCGAGGGTATCGCGAATATCACACGAACCCTGCTGCTGGACCCGGATCAGTTGTTGCGGGACATGGAGGATCCGGCCATTGGGCGGATCATCGAAGAGAACCAAAAATTGGCGGACGAACTGGGTATCCGGGGAACCCCGGCCCTGGTGCTAGGCGACTTGCTGGTGCAAGGCGCGGTCCCGAGGGATCGTCTGGCGGAGCTGATCGCTCAGGTGCGCGGCCAGACTGGCCCGTGAGTTTTTCTGGAGCGACTGCTCGCCTCTCCTAGGCTTTGATGAGACGAGTGCTTCATCCGATGAAATGGCGCGGGTACCTCCCTGTACCCGCGCACCTCACTGCTTACCCGTCAGCCCGTTTCAGGCGCGGGCCGGAGCCGGCATGCCGCCGAGCGAACCCTTGACTTCCGTCTCGACTTCTTCGGTATTCCGATTCATCAACTGAACCGGACTCTGCGCGCCAAGCCTGCGTGCGCCGAGCTGCAGCGTCCACAGCAGCAGGCCAAGGAACATCAGCACCCAAAACACCGCGAACACCTTCTGCATCGCGATATCGTTCGGGAAGATCGCCTGCGCCCAGGTGTAGGTCTCGGTGATGATCAGCGTGTCGGCCGCGAACTTCACGTGGGCGTCGTAGAACAGCGAGAACGGGACATAGCCCACCGCGAAGCCAATGAAACCAATCAGCGCGTTGGTGTAGCCGAGCCCGAGCCGCATGTAGGAACGGATCTCGCAGCCGATCAGCAGCACCGCACCGGCGCCGAGCAGCAGCCCGCCGATCAGGCCGGACCAGTTCAGCATGTCGCGCGCCGGCGAGTTCTGGTACCCGAACTGGATGTCGAACAGCACCCAGGCGCCCAATGCGAAGCCACTGGTGATCAGCATCGCCGCGAGCACGCCGTGCAACGGCAGCAGGCCCTTCATCAGCGAACGTGTGACCACGGGCACCCCAAGCCGCTTGAAGCGGTTTTCGTTCCGGTTGATCATCGATCCGGCCTCGACGGCGACCAGGCTGCACTCGGTCCCGAAGCCGGTCTTACCCATCGCGAAACCGGCGACGACACCCGCCAGCAGACCCAGACCCATGAACACGATCCCGGCGTTCGGGATGCTGTTCGGGGCCTCGGGGCTGAAGAAGTAGTAGATCGACGGAATCAGGAACATGGCCAGGAAGATCAGACCCACCCAGCGCACCGGATCCCGCCCCGGACGGTAGTTCGGATCGTAGGTGATGCCGTCGGTCTCATCCTTGTTGCCGACCATGGACTTCACATAGGCCTTGGTTTCCTGATGCTTGAAGTACTTGGCCAGGCCCATCTTCGTCATCAGATAGAAGGCCAGCAGACCACCGATCGACATGGTGATCAGGATGATCGTCGACTTGATGCTCATCAGCGGCGTACCGCCGAGCAGGTGATGCAGCGTGCAGCCACCCGACAGGCGTGTGCCATAGCTAAAGATCACGCCACCAAAGAAGGACAGCAGCAGCAGACGGGGGCTGTAGCGCACCCAGTTGCGCGACTCCTTCTCCGCCATCGCGACCAGGAATCCCCCGAGCATCATGCCAAGGATCGGCCCCCAACTGTCGACGGTGGAGAAGGCTTCGCCGAAGATCCCGGCACCCTTCTCAACGTTGAACCAGAACACCTCCATGTTGTGGAACATGCGGCCCAGATACGTGGTGACGCCGATCGGCTGACTCACCAACTCCTTGCCCTGCCCGATGTGCTCGATGTACTTCGCGATCATGAAGATCAACTGCGCGATCCCGAAACCGACGCCGGCCCAGAAAAACGACCATTGACGGGTGAGCATCCTTTTCCAAAGCGGCACTGCAACCATGCCTTTCACGACTTATCTCCCGGTTGGGTGCCCCAACGAAGGCACCGTGACATCCGACCGGAAGTCCGCGAGGAACCGCTACAACCGGTCACCGGGTCTTATTTTACTATTTCGGCATATTCTAATGTTATCCATTTTTAGACGGGTTGAGGAAGGCGCATGACGATGGTCCGAGCGAAGAAGCGCGCAACACAGTGAGCGATACCCCTATGATTTGAAGACCATTTCTTGCCTAGTGCGCCGCGCCTGAAATGACGCAGGCCTGCGTTAGAGGGGTTCCGAGGAAACAAAACCGGTTACGAACCTTCCCTTTTTTTGGAATGCTCATGGCCTTTCGGCCCAAAAACGACGGAACAGGATGTCCATGAAACATTCTCGTCGGCAAATCAGCAAGATCGGGTTAGCCAAAAGGGCGTAGCCCTACGGGGCCTGAACCGGCCCGGCCGAGCGGTGCCGGCCACCGGCTAATCCACGTTGCCGGCTCGAAAGCGGCGATAGGTGGGAAACTCCTCGTAGGCCCGGGTCAGCACGTAATCCATGGTCGTGCTCAATCGGTGCAGTCCTACCACGGCCTCGATGCGAAGAATCTCCTGCCCCCGTTCGTCGAAGAAGAGGATCGACGGCGCCCAGTGGATCTCCAGGCTCTGACCCCATTCGCGGGCGGTCGTACGTTGCCCGTCCGGCGTCACCAGGGGTGTCTCGGCGTCCAGATCGAGCTGCACCGCGTCGAAGCGCTGGACGCGCTCGATCACGGCAGGATCGCTCAGTGGTTCGGAATGCAGTACGTCGCAGGCATGGCAGGAACGCCGCTCGAAAAAGACGACCAGCGGACGCTCTGCCGGAACCTGGCTGCGATCCAGCATATAAGGAGCTTTGGCGAAGAACTCCCGCTCGTTGATATCCTCCACCTCGAACTTCGGCGGAGGATCGGCGCGCTCCAGGTACTCCCGGAAGCTTCCCTCCCGGTCGTGGCGGTCGATCACATACTCCAGCGCCGCACGAAAGCGGTACGGAGGATAGTATCCCCGGATCCTGAAGATCTCGTTGCCGTCTGCGTCGATGAAGGTGAACCCGGGTGTGAAGTTCAGGCGGCGCTCGGCCGCGAACACACGCTCCGGCGTAAGCTCTCCTTCCAGCGTCGCAACTTCCCGGCTGCCCTCCACGTCGAGCGCGATCACGTCGAAGTGATCCGAGAGATATTGGCGGATGTCCGGCTCGGCAAGGTTTTCGTGAAGCATTCTCTCGCAGTAGGGGCAGTGCTCCAGACCAAAGTAGAGGGCGATCCCCATCTTGCCGCGCTCGACGGCCACTTCGAGATCCTCGCGCAGGTCGAGGAAGCTCAGGGTGAACCACTCGGGCACCACAAGGCCGATCTTCCGCGGCGTGTCGTCAATGCTTCGGAAGAACGGGTCCTCTTCAGCGATGGATCGACCCGGTGCGACGGCGAGCGCGATTCCCAACAGGACCAGCAGGACCCATGCAGAGGATGAAACCCGGTCGGTCGCGCGCATCCTTCAACCTCACTGGCGATCGTTGTCAACCAACGGCGCGCAAACCATGTCCCAGTTCGGCGCTAGGAATCCTGGAGTGAGCATAGATCAGCGTTGCCACTCCTGCCATGGTGCCCGCCCGACCCGCCGCGCCACGCCCGACCCGATCAAAGGTTTGATTGACCCAGGTCACGACGATCTCTGTCACCCGCTCATAGGCTGTACTCTTTGCGGTCGTTTACCCGCCCATCGGCATGCATTCATCGGGAGAAGTCCAGTGCCCCGCCGCCCCCTCCTGTCCTCGTTCTCCATATTGTTTCTCTTCGGACTCATGCTCCTTGCCGGAGGCGAGCAGGCGCAGGGAAGTGGCACCGAGGCGGAGAATGTCCGCATGTTCGTGTTCTGGGGCGAGGGATGCCCTCACTGCGACGAACAAAAACCCTTCCTGCGGGAACTCGAACAGCGCTATTCGGACCTTGAGATCCGCGAGTTCGAGGTCTTCCGGACCAACGCTCACCATCAGCTGTTCATTGCGCTGGCCCTTGCTCACGACATTGAACCGGGCTCCGTTCCGACGGTATTTGTCGGTGGCCGGGCCTACGTGGGTGACGGGCCACAGATCCGCCGTGAAATGGAACAGACGATCCGACAGGAGATCGCCACACTCCGTGGCACCGATAGGGCGATGGACCCCGCCCATGCAGGTCCCGAGGCGCGCGGCATCGCGGACCGGCGCAACGACAACGAGATCGACATTCCCCTGATCGGCACCATCGATCTCGGGGTGCAGCCGTTGGTAGTGACCACGCTCCTCATTGCCTTCATCGACGGCCTGAATCCCTGCTCACTGTGGGTACTCACCCTGCTGCTCGGGCTCGTGATCCACTCGGGCTCGCGGGGCCGGATCGCACTCGTCGGCATCACCTTCCTCGCCACGACGGCCCTGGTCTACGGCGCCTTCATCGCCGGCGTATTCAGCGTGCTTAGCTTCATCCTGTATCTCACCTGGGTGCAGTGGCTGGTTGCGGCCTTCGCACTTACGTTTGGCCTGGTCAACATCAAGGATTATTTCTGGTTCAAGACCGGGCCGTCTTTCACCATCGCCGACAGCCAGAAGCCGGGGATCTACCAGGGGATGCGCAAACTCCTCAACCCGCAACTCGCGGGCTTTGGGCTGTTCTTCGCGACCATCGTGATGGCCTCGGGAATCGCGCTGGTCGAGTTGCCCTGTACCGCCGGCTTCCCGGTGATCTGGAGCGGCATCGTTGCGGACCGCGGAGTCACGGGCACGACCTTCCTGATGCTCCTCGCCATCTACCTGCTGATCTACCTGCTGATCGAACTGGTGGTCTTCTTCGCGGCACTGATCACGCTGCGCATGGGCAAATTCCAGGAGAGCCACGGCCGTAACCTGAAGCTTGTTGGCGGCATGATCATGGTGGCCCTCGCGCTGGTGCTCGTGCTCGACCCCAACCTGATGAACGACGTCGGGGCCACCCTGATGCTCTTCATCGGAGCGATCGGGCTTGCGCTGTTGATCATGGGCGTGCACCAACGGGTCGCCGGCCGGACGCGGACCTGATCCCGCGAGAGCGTCTTGTGGGAGGCGAGCCCTTCGCCGGTCCGGCGAAAGGGAAGATTTCGACCGTTACGTACGTCTGTTTTAGGTGGTCTTTGGTTATGTCGGACCCAGGACACCAGCCCGGCCATTGCCACACCCCGCCGAGACAAACAACCGGCTTCGGCCGGCATCAACCATCGAAGGAGCCTTTTGATGCGATTCATTCGAACGAAACCCGTGTTGCGATCCGTGGTCCTTGCGGCAGCGCTTTTCCTGATCTCCGCCGCCGTCCACGCTGATCGCCCGGCGTTCCTGGTTGACTCCACCTGGCTGGAGGATCACATCGATGACCCGTCGCTGGTGCTGCTGGAGGTGCGCTATTACCCCAACCGCTACTTCAGCGTGGGTCACATTCCGGGGGCTCGGCAGGTCCAGCGCTTCTCGGATCTGGGCGACAATCTCGCGGTGCCGGTGATGCGCTATCCGACCATCGACGCCTTCCAGGACACGCTGCGCGGCTGGGGCGTGAATGACGACTCGCTGGTCGTGATCTACGACGACTCCCGAACCGCCCTCGCCTCGCGCATCTATTTCCTGCTCGACCTGTACGGCTTCGACATGGACCGCGTACGGATCATGGACGGCGGCACCGGAGAGTGGGAGGCCTTCAACGAACTGTCCACCGAGGGCCCCGAGGTGACTCCCGGCAACGTCACGCTGCAGCCGGCGCGCGAGGGCCTTGTGATCGAGTGGACCGACATCTACCGCGACGTCTACGCGCTGCGGGACGAGAACATCGTGCTGCTGGACGCCCGCCCCGAGGTTCAATACACCGGTGAGGTGATGAACGGGGCGGTTCGCGCCGGCCACATTCCGGGAGCGGTGAACGTCGAGGGCCTGCAGGGCACCGACGGACAGAAATGGCGTTCGCTCGATTTCCTGGCCGAGATGTACGCGGATATCCCTAAAGACAAGACCATCTATGCTTATTGCCACGACGGCTTCCGCAACACCATGGCCTACATTCAGTTAAAGGCCCTGGGTTATGAGGATGTGCGCCTCTACAACGGCGGCTGGGCGCACTGGGGCAACGAACTGTCCCTGCCCGTGGTGATGGGTTCCGAACCCTGGGACGCCGCACACGCTCTCTGAGCGCCTGGCGGACGGTGGCCTTCGGGCCTCCTCCGCCCTGCAAAACAGCGGCCCCATGGACCCGAACCCCCACACGGCAGAGACTCGAGAACCGACACCATGGCATGCGCTTGATGCCAGCGATGTGATTGCGCACTGGGAGTCCGATCGAGATGGGCTCAGTGATCGGGTAGCCGAACAACGCATCGAACAATACGGACTCAATCAGCTCCGACCGCCGCAGAAGGCCGGGGCCTTGATCCGCTTCCTCCGCCATTTCCATAACATCCTGATCTACATCCTCATCGTGGCCGCCCTGGGCACCGCGCTCCTCGGGCATTGGGTGGATACCGGGGTGATCCTCGCGGTGGTGTTGATCAACACCTTCATCGGCTTCGTTCAGGAAGGGAAGGCGGAAAAGGCCCTGGACGCCATCCGTCAGATGCTTTCCCCCCATGCAGTGGTCGTGCGGGAGGGTCACCGCCTTGAGGTGGAGGCGAAGTCCCTTGTGCCCGGCGACGTGGTATTCCTGCAGGCGGGCGACAAGGTACCCGCAGACCTGCGTCTACTGGACACGAAGAACCTTCGGGTGGATGAGGCGGTACTGACCGGGGAGTCCGTGCCTGCGGAAAAGGCGGTACAACCGGTCGCCGAGGATGCGTCCCTGGGCGACCGATTCTCCATGGCCTACTCCGGCACCCTGGTCACCTTCGGCCGCGGTCTGGGCATCGTCGTGGCGACGGGAGAACGCACCGAAGTGGGCCGCATCTCCAGCATGCTCGGTGAGGTACACAGTCTTCAGACGCCCCTGGTGCGCCAGGTCGAGGAGTTCGGCCGCTGGCTGGCCGGCGTAATCGTCGTGATCGCCGGGGCAACCTTCGCCTTCGGCTACTGGGTCCGCAGCTATCCGCTGAACGAGATGTTCCTGGCTTCGGTGAGCCTGGCGGTGTCCACCATTCCCGAGGGATTGCCAGCGATTCTGACCATCGCGCTGGCCATTGGGGTACAGAAGATGGCACGCCGCCACGCGATCATTCGCCGCCTCCCCGCGGTGGAGACGCTGGGTTCGGTATCCACCATCTGCTCCGACAAGACCGGCACCCTGACCCGCAACGAGATGACCGTCTCGACCCTGAAGACCCGCGAGCGGACTTTCGAGGTCGAGGGCGTGGGTTATGTGCCCCATGGGGGTTTCACGGTAAACGGCCGGGACTTCAATCCGGACGAGGACCCCGTACTGACACAGGCCCTGTACGTGGCGCTCCTGTGCAACGACGCCCAGGTGTTCGAGCGCGGGGGAGATTGGAGGATGGAGGGAGACCCCACGGAAGGGGCACTGATCGTGCTCGTGCGCAAGGCTGGCTACGATCCCGCCGCCGAACGAGCCCGCATGCCACGCCTCGATGTCATCCCGTTCGAGTCGGAACACAAGTACATGGCCACCCTGCACCGGGACCATCAGGGCGTCGGCGTGATCTACCTCAAGGGTGCGCCGGAGCGGGTCCTGGACCTGTGTGCACACCAGCAAACCGCCGCGGGCGCCGAACCCATGCAGCGCGATTGGTGGGAAGAAGTTCTGGACGAGGTGGCCCGGAAGGGCGAACGTCTGCTGGCCCTGGCAGCCCGGGATGCCAAGCCGCACCAGGTCGAGCTCAACTACGACCAGGTGGAGGCCGGTGGCTTCTCCCTGTTGGCCATCGTCGGCATCATCGATCCGCCGCGAGAGGAAGCCATCCGCGCCGTGGCGCAGTGCCACGAGGCAGGCATCCGGGTGAAGATGATCACGGGCGACCACCTGGCCACCGCCCGGGCGGTGGGCCAGCTGCTGGGCATCGGCAGCGAGGACTCCCGCACCGCGATCGCCGGCCACGAACTGAACGCCATGAGCCCCGAGGCGTTGCGCCGCACCGCCGCGGATACCGATATCTTTGCCCGCACCACCCCGGAACACAAACTGCGCCTGGTCGAGGCCCTGCAATACGGCGGCGCCATCGTGGCAATGACCGGCGACGGCGTCAACGACGCCCCGGCCCTCAAGCGCGCCGACGTCGGAGTCGCGATGGGCCGAAAAGGGACGGAGGCTGCCAAAGAGGCTTCGGAGATGGTGCTGGCGGACGACAACTTCGCCTCCATCGCCCATGCGGTCGAGGAAGGCCGCGCCGTCTATGACAATATCCGCAAGGCCATCCTGCACATGCTGCCCACCAATGCCGGGCAGTCGCTCACGATCATGATGGCCATCCTGATGGGCCTGGCGCTGCCACTCACGCCGGTGCAGGTGCTTTGGGTCAACATGGTCACCTCCGTGACCCTGGCCATGGCCCTGGCTTTCGAGTCCAGCGAGCCCGGGGTGATGCGACGACCGCCTCGCAATCCCAACGCGCCGCTGCTCTCGGGCTTTCTACTCTGGCGCATCCCCTTCGTTGCAGTGCTCCTCTGGCTGGGAACCTTCGGCCACTTCGTCTGGATGGAACAAGTGGTCGGCAGTTCGGACGACCTGGCTCGCACCGTGGCCATCAACACCCTGGTCGCCGGACAGGCCTTCTACCTGCTCAACCTGCGCTTGATCTACCAGCCAGTCCTGCGTGGCTGGGCCATCTTCCATTCCCGCGCCATTTGGATCGCCATTGGCATCCTGATCCTGCTGCAACTCGCCTTCACCTATGCACCCGTGATGAACGCCCTGTTCGGCACCACCCCCATCGGCGTGCAGGACTGGGGGCGCATCCTGCTGTTCGGGCTTGCGGTTTTCCTCATCGTGGAGTTGGAGAAGACGGTGGTCCGGCGCCTGCCCTGGGTGAATACGGCCTGACGGGCTTCCTGTCCTCCCCTTGACCCTCGCCGTGAGGCAAGCCGTCATCCGAGGGCTCCTGCCCCTGTGACCTTGACTGGTCTCGACATCTAACCGGGACGGCGCCGGTCATTCCCCGGGGTTCATCCCCAGGCGCTTCATGCGCTCCCAGAGGTTCTTGCGGCTGATGCCCAGCGCCTCGGCGGTGGCCGCGATTCGCCCCTCGTGCTCGGCCAGTGCGGCTTCGATGTGGTCTCGCTCACAGATCCGCAGGTAGTCGTAAAGATCGGCGCCCTTACGTTGCGGCAATTCTTGAGGCAGCGTCTCGCCACCGTCGTCGAACAGGGACTCGGACGCCAGGTAGTCACCGGCACTCATCACGCAGGCCCGGTCGATCGCGTTCCTGAGTTCCCGCACATTGCCGGGCCATCCGCCTGCCAGCAGCGCCCGCTCGCCCGGTGCGGTCAGCTTCTTCACCGGCTCGCCGCCCCGCGCACAGGCCTCGGTCAGGAAGCGCCCCGCGAGCCAGAGAATGTCCTCCCGGCGCTCACGGAGTGGTGGGATGCGCAGGTGAACCACGTGAATCCGGTAGAAAAGGTCCTCGCGAAAGCGCCCTTCGGTGACTTCGGCACGAAGATCCCGATGTGTGGCACAGATCAGACGGAAATCGACCGGAATGCTCCGGTTGCCTCCGACCCGAATCACCTCACGGGCCTCGAGCACGCGTAGCAGCTTGACCTGCATCAGCGAGGGCATGTCACCGACCTCGTCCAGGAACAGCGTACCGCCGTGTGCCTGTTCGAACACACCGGGCCTGGTGCGCAAGGCACCGGTGAAGGCGCCTTTCTCGTGCCCGAACAGTTCCGCCTCGAGCAGGGTCTCGGTCAGGCCTCCGCAGTTCACGGCCACGAACGGCCCGGCCGCATTGGCGCTGAGGGCGTGCAGCTCGCGGGCTACGACCTCCTTGCCAACACCGGATTCACCAGTGATCAAAATGGTCGTCCCCTGTTGCGCAAGGCGCGGCAGCAGGCCCGCGATATGACGCATCACCGGTGACACACCCAGCCGCTCGGTGTAGGCGGCAGGCACCGGGGTGTGCAGATACTGCCGCAGCCGGTCGACCAGCGAGTCGAGATCGAAGGGCTTGGTGACGTAATCGGCCGCACCCTGCTTCAGCAGCTCGACCGCACGGTCGACTGAACCGTAGCCGGTGATGAACAGCCACGGCGGCATGGCCACTCCGGCCGCGCGCAGGGATTCGAACAGCTCGTCGCCGCGTCCGTCGCGCAGCCGGATATCGCTGATGACGAGAGCGTAGTCCCGTTCCTTCAGCGCCGCTCGGGCGCTCTGAACGTCCTGGTACCAGTCGAACGCCATTCCCTCCAGCGCAAAGCGGTCCGAGAGGGACTCCCCCATGATCGGGTCGTCCTCGATGAGGCAGATGCTCGCATCCCTGCTCACAGGTTTTCCTCTGGCGACAAAGGCAGGTAGACATCGAAACGGGTCTCACCGTCGTCGCCGCTGGTCACCTCGATCCGTCCCTGGAGCTGGCTCACCAGTTGATAGGTGACCCAAAGCCCCAGCCCGCTGCCCTGACCGGACCCGCTGACGAAGGGTTCGAACAGGTGCTGCATCTGCTCCCGCACAATCGGCCGACCATGATTCGTCACGCCGATGTGGAGGAAGCGTCCAGACAGATGCACCGTGCAACGAACCGTGGAGCCCGCGTCGCCCGCCTGGATCGCGTTCAGTACGAGGTTCAGCAGGATCTGTCTCACCGGTGAGGACGGCAGGTCCAAGTCGCTGCGGATCTCACTGTGCCACTCCACCTGCACCGAGCGTTTCTGCGCGTCCGGGCTTACCAGGGTCTGCATGTCCTGCAAATCCTGCGGGCTCAAGGCGTGCTGGGTGACGCGCGCCTCGACCAGCAGCGCACCCACCGTGTCCCGGACCTGCTTCAGGCCACGGTCCAGCAGCGACAGCGTGCGCGCGGTCAGGGGATCCGCGTCCCCGTGTCTTCGGTGCGTACTGATTGCGTTCAGCATGCCCCCGAGCGGATTGTTGATTTCGTGCGCGATGCCGGCGGTGATCCGACCCACCGCCGCCAGCCGTTCGCTGGCCAGCATCCCCTGTTCCAGCGCCGCCTTGTCCCGCAGCTGCGAGAGCAGTTGCCGGAACGACTGCCCCAGCTGCCCGATCTCGTCCCTCGAGTCCGGCAGCGTGCAGGCATCCTCGGAGGGGAGCTGGTCGCCAATCTGATTCATGCAGCCCGACAGATGCACCAGTGGCTGCGCGACCCTGCGCCCCAGCCACCAGGTCAGCGGCAGCATCAGCACCAGAACCAGCCCGGTGGCGAACAGGGCCCGGGTCACGATGCTCTGGAATCGGGGGAGCACCAATGCGCGTGGATAGGCCATCGCGAGGCTGCCCAGTGCAACACCGTCGAAATGGATCGGGACGACGAACAGGAAGTATTCGGAATCCGCCGGGGTCAGTGCCTGGAACCCAGCCTCCAGAATCCCATCCATGTGTCCCGGCAGAGACGCGAACGGACCATCGACTTCCGCGAGAGCCATTCCGATCGGAAACCGTCGCGGCTCACTGGCCACATAGACACGCTGGTCGCTGTCCAGGACCAGGAGCGAGTCCGCGCCCAGGGGCCAGGGATCGACCGGATCGAAGGGGGCATGGAGCAGCGCGTAGACGCGCCAGAGATCGTCGTGGATCAACGGCTGCACCAGCGTCGTTGCCAACAGCTTGGCCGTGCTCTCCGCGCTGTTGAAGAGGTCCTGCCGGCTCTGCTGGTATTCGCGTACCAGGATGGCACTGGTCAGCAGCAGCGCCGTAACCAAAACCAGCGCAGAGGCCTGCAACGGGAGCTTGTAGCGAAGGCTGAGGTTGGGCAGGGTCGGGTCAAACACGTCGCAGTTCCTCCGCCATCAGCAGGATGTCGTCGTAGTCACTGCGCTCCCCCGGGGTAAATCCGGACAGACCCAGCTGCTCGAGCAAGTCCCGCCCCTCAGGATCCTCGTGCATGGTCAGGAACAGCTCGGATAACCTCTCGCGGCGCGCGGGCGGCAGCTGGATGCCCGTCACCAGTGGCGGAAAGCCGAAATACGGCGACCGCTCCACGATCCGGGTACGGCTCGTGATATCCGGACGCTGGCGGGCCAGCATGTCCCAGACATAGCCATCCACCGCCCCCGCCTCGGCCAGCCCGGCCGCAACGGCCTCGATCACGCGGCGGTGCGACCAAGTGAAAAAGGTTCTCCGGAAGAACTGCTCGGGTCGGAACTGCAGTACCGAGAGCACGTATTGGGGAAACAGGTACCCGGAATTGGACAGAGGGTCGGAGAACGCGAAGATGCGGCCCTCCAGGTCGGTCAGTGACCTTGAAGTAGCGTCCTCGTCCCAAACCAGGATGTAGCTTCGGTAGACCGGCCGACCCGCGTACAGCGGGATCGAGAGCAGACCCAGGCGATCGGCGTTCAGGACGTAGGGATAGCCACACAGCCAGGCCAGATCGAGGTGACCCCGCAGCAACAGGTCGGTGACTTCCTGATAGCTGGCACGCTGCACGAACTGGACGGGTGCGCCTAGCCTGCGTTCGAGGTACGCACGCCATCTCTTCAGGAACGTGATCTGGTCTTCGAGCAGGACCGGGGTAAGCCCGATCCGGTACGGCTCGGCCGACCGCGCCGCCGAGGAAGTGAAGAGTCCGGTGAGCAGGAGGCCCGAGGCCAGGAATTCCCGTCTTCTGATCATCTTTTCAGTCTAGTCGATACCCGGGGGACGGGTTGTCCTCCACGTTTGTCCGGCGTGGTAACCGGGGTTCCGGGAAACCCGTTACCACTCGGTAACCCCAAAATATGTGCAGCCATCTTCGCGTTACCGCCCGGTAACAGGCAGACGCCGAAATCCGCTGGCCAGGATTGATCAAGGCACCTCATCGCGGCCCTGAAAGCGGATCCGATCACCGCAACCTGTTGGCCTCTTCAACAGGCTCATCAATCACTTGCAATGCCTGTGCCTTCGCACGGGCTCGCGCAGCCGTGCCCATCAGCAAGACCCCGCCGGGTAAATGGCACAGAAGTTGCGATGTCTTTTCGTCAAGTTCGGGCGCCATGGGGAAGAGGCAACCATCGGTGCTGACACCGGAATTATCGGGACAACCGCGACAGAGATCACGCCAGACCGGCCAAGTGCTCATTGCACGCGTCATATCAGGAGGACCCGTGTCCGAAGGGACGAACGCATCAAAGGCTGCACCCGCCCTCCGCCATACGCGGCTCGCCGTGCATGCGCGCTTGCGGGTGGATGCGCGTTCCTGCCTCCCGCAACGCTTTGCGGGTCTGCAGTGCTCGGCCTGTGTCGACGCCTGCCCCGTCGGGATCCTTTCACTGCGCAACGACGGCTGGGAACTGCGCACGGGCTGCACCGGATGCGGACGATGCGCGGCGGCCTGCCCCACCTCTGCGCTGGTGATCGACGGATTCTCCATCGACCCGGCCATCCAGGGCCCGATCGCCGTGGACTGCCAGCGGGTCCCGGCGGCTGACTCCCCGCCCGGGGCGATCCGCATCCCCTGCCTCGGTGGTCTGAAGACCAGCCAGATGCTCAAGCTCGCCAACCACGGTGGAGCAGAGTTGCTGGATCGCGGCTGGTGTCGGGATTGTCCGTCCGGGGGCCCGGAACTGCCCTGGGGCGCCCGCCTCGCAGAGGCGAACATCCTACTCGAAGCGGTCGATACACCCCTGGAGCAACGCCTCGCAGCACGCCTTGAACCACTACCGGTGCGTCGTAGGCTTCCAGACTCCTCTGACCCCGCGAATCAGCAACCGGTCAGCCGCCGGGCCTTCTTCACGCAGATTGCTGGCCACACCGCGGATGCGCTCACGGGCTCCCCAGCAAAACAGGACGTCGATACTACTGACTCTCCGCGTCCGGACGGGCGCGAGCGCATACACCCCTCGGAGCGGGTCGCCACGCTGGCGGAACTCGCACGCATGTCCCGCCACACCGGCCATCCACTGCCTGCGCGGCTGTTCCCGTCGGTACGGATCGGTCCCAACTGCCAGAACCACGCGGTCTGTGCCCGGGCCTGTCCCACCGCGGCCCTGCACGTCGTTGCCTCGGGTGCCTACACGGGCGTGAGTTTCGATGCGTCCATCTGCATCGCCTGCGGCGAGTGCGCGCGTATCTGTCCGGAGCAGGCCGTGGAATTCAATGCAACTGGCAACGGCTCGATCCCGCGGGAGCCCCTGCAACTGACACGTCATCGCGAGGCGGTCTGCTTCGACTGCGGATTCCGATTCGCCGAATCCATCGGCGATGCGACCCGTTCCGAATCCGAACCCCCCGGATCCGAACCCCTGTGCCCGGGCTGCCGCAAGTCGCGGCAGCTCACACACTCGCTTTTTTCCGACCTGTTCCAGAACCACGCGGGACAGGATCACCACCCATGATGCTCAACCCCGTCTCTTCGCGAGGAGACCCATGCCTAGACCCGAACAAGAACAAATGCAACACGCCCAACCAAAGCTGAGGAGAGTGCGTTGATGAACATCTTCCAGAACCTGATGAACCGCCGGCGCTTTCTCAAGACCAGCGCCGTCGCGGGTGCCGCCGG
>Ga0209498_1001450_pt1 | contig 14530 bp, 11 predicted proteins | sample WalLakDeSediment_FD_184131 | JGI IMG/M metagenome (GOLD analysis project Ga0209498, IMG submission 184131) | Lake sediment microbial communities from Walker lake, Nevada to study Microbial Dark Matter (Phase II) - Walker Lake 11/02/13 Deep... | ecosystem: Environmental > Aquatic > Freshwater >... | reverse complement strand
TTCAGACAGGGCTTGCAGTTGGTCCTCGGTCTCAATATAGGGGAAACTGGCTTCCAGCTCCCGCTGCCAGGGCGTGTCGCTGTTGAATGCGTAACCTTCGGCCACCTGGCGCTGGGCATACAGCTCTAACAGCTCGCCGGCGATCTCCTGTACCGCTTCACGCACCTTTTGCTTGGTCGTGTTCCAGCTGCTGCCACCCAGGCGGGAGATGATGGGCACATGCCCATTCGCGCCAACGTAACGCATCAGACGGTCTGCATGATGGATCGGGACGTAAAGCTGGTCCTGCTCGGCGTAGTCAATACACAAGAATTCCTGTAATACGCCATCCTGGGTGCGCTGGACCAGGCCGGCAAATTTCCCAATGCCGTGGTCAACGTGCACCACCCAATCGCCGGGTTCCAGGTCGGCATAACTGGATTCGGGCGCTTCAGCCGTCGGTCGATAGCGCCGTCGGGGCTGCGGCCGTGACCAGCCAAAGATCTCACTGTCCGTCAGCAGGTGAAGCTGTCTCTCATCAGAGAAGTTCAGAATCCACCCACCCGCCAGGGTGCCTTCGATAAAGTGCTCCGCCAACTCGTCTTCCGCCAGGGCGCCATGATAAATCTGCCCCTCCGCCCACAGGTTGCGCAAGCGCGATGATTGGCGTGAAACGATCACCCAGGCACTGCCCTGGCTTTCCATCGACTTCAAATAGTCCATGAAATCCCGCAATTTGCCAGCAAAGCGGGGACCGGGTTCAAATTGAGAGGCCAGCTGCGGCACATCCGGCGCACCGGTATACCCCAGCTCGATCACCGGTCGTTTACCGATCCGGTCTTCAATTTCGGACCAGGTGAAAAACGGTACAGGAAATCCTGAGTCGATCTCCCCGGCCTTGACGGCGTCCTCCCGGCGGGAAAGGCTTTCCTCTTCGATATCCGTCACCGCGGCAATGATGAACTCCTGGCCGTCAATGGTAATCAACGCATCATCCGGTAAAAAATCTAGCAAGCTGCCGCCAAAGGGATGTGCCACGGGCAGCTGAAATTCCGTCAGGTCCTGGAGCGGCAACCCGGCTTTCTCTGCCGCAAGGGGCAAGATCTCACGTGCCGGGGTGATGATGAAGCTTTCCAATTTCTGCACCGTGCGCTGAGTCGCCGGGTCAAAGGCGCGCATCGTATCGATTTCATCGCCAAAAAACTCGATTCGTACCGGCATAAACTCCCCAGGCGCCCACACATCCAGGATGCCGCCGCGCCGCGAGAACTGGCCCGCTTCAACCACAATGTTGGCATAGGCATAACCGGTATCAACCCACGCCCGGGTCAATTCCTCCGGTGTGATCTGCTGACCGAGCCGCAGCGCCCGGGTGTGCTTTATGAAATCCCTTCGGGGCAGTGTGCGGGTCATGATCGCCCGCACCGGCGCTACGATCACCGGAGGCTGCTCAGGCTCAGACAATCCGGGCATCAACATGCGCGCCAGTAGGGTCAACACCTGTAAGCGGTCCCGGCGGGTGCCTAAACCCCAGCCAGATTTTTCATAGAACAAGGGGTTCGGCTCGGGGAAGTAATGCACACCCCGATCTCCCAGCCAGAATTGCAACTCCTCGAACAGCGCCAGAGCGCGGTCAGCGCGGTTGGAGACCAGCAAGATCGGCCTGCCCAGGTCCTGGTGCAGGCGCGCCACCAGGGGCAGACGGGCCGAGCGCGGCAAACCCAGCCCTGCCAACGGCTCCGAGGGATCTGGGCTGGCCTGCAAATCCGCCAACAAGTCGCGGTAGGCAGGTAGTTTACCTAAAACATCCAGTATATGCATCAATCCTCGCCTATCACACGCCCATTAAACGTATTCATGGTTGTTTCAATACCTTCCAGGATGAACATCCGGATGGCATCCACCGCCCTGCCCAACACCTCGGGTAGAATTTCCTCTTGTGGTGGGTCAAAATTGTGTAAAACGTAATCCGCCGGGTCCATGCGCCCTGGCGGTCGCCCAATGCCGACCCGCAGGCGCGGGAATGCATCAGTACCCAGCTGGGCTACGATCGACTCCATCCCACGCTGACCGGCGGTGCCGCCAAAGGGACGCAAGCGCAGGGTCCCAAAGGGTAAGTCCAGGTCATCATGGATGACCAGCAATTGTTCTTGGGGGATCTTGTAAAATCGCATCAGGGGCGCCACGGACCGCCCGGAATTGTTCATGAAGGTCTGCGGTTTGGCCAGGATCAGACGCTCCCCATCCAGGGCGCCTTTGCCCACCAGCGCGCGCAGCTCCACGCGTTGGATGGGGATCAGCAGGGCAGCCGCGATGGCATCCACGACCATAAAGCCGACATTATGCCGGTTATGACGGTAGTCCGGGCCAGGGTTTCCCAGGCCGGCGATTAAAAAGGGTGTGTTTTCGGTCATAATCACTTCTCGATCAAAATCTGTCAATGCTTTTTTCTAGTCATAATTTCAGGCCATTATTTCGGTCACTGAGACGCGCAAAAAAGCCAGCCCACACGATATTTGGGCATGCTTTACAACAAACTGACCTTTAAGTTTAGCACGAAAGATGGTTAGTTGTGAATAGTGAATAGGCGATTAGGTATTAGGTGATGAGGTATTAGGCGATTAGGTGAATGAGAAATTTTTATTTCACCCGTTGAGTTTCCTGGTTCTTTAAGCAAAGCAGATTGGGATAAGCTCTTTTCTACAATCTACCAACTACCGACTACCAGCTTTTAGCTTTGATCTTTCAGCTTTTAACTTTGAACGCTTTTCTACCGACTACCGACTACCAGCTTTTAGCTTCGAAGTCCCCGAAGCGCAGCGGAGTGGGATCACCTTTTAGCTTTTAGCTTTGCCTTTCAGCTTTCACCTTTCAGCAACCAGCCCAATCATTTCGTCGCGCCCAAGGTGAGTCCTTCAATGAAGTAACGCTGCAAGAACAAGAACACCAAAAGCGTAGGCAACGTCCCGAGTAATGCCCCAGCCACGATCACTGGCCAGTCGGTCACAAACTGCCCTTGAAGCGAAGCCAGCCCAGCCGTAATCGGTTTTAGCTTTTCACTACGTAACAGGATGATCGCCCATAAATAGTCATTGAAGATCCATGTAAATTCCAGCGTTGCTACCGCTGCGATAGCGGGTAAGGTAAGCGGGAGCATAATGCGCCACCAGATACGAAACTCAGAGCAACCGTCAATCCTGGCAGCTTCAAGGATTTCACCGGGCACGGTACGCATATAATTACGCAGCATGAATGAGCAAAATCCCAATTGAAAGGCTGTGTGGAAAAAGATCAACCCCCAATATGTATCATACAAACCCAAGAAATCGGTCAACTTAAACACGGGTAGCATCAGCACCTGGAAAGGTAACAACATTCCACCTACAAAGGTAAAGAATATCAAGCGGTTCCCGCGGAAGTTAAACCGTGCCAGGGCATAGGCACCCATTGATGAAAACAACATGGTGAGTAACAGTGATGGGATCGTGATTATAAAACTGTTAGGCAAGTAGCGACTCAACCCGCCGCGTTCCCAGGCCGTCTTGAAATTTCCAAGGGTAATTTCCTCCGGCCAGGAGATAAAACCTCTGTAAAGGATATCATTGAACGTCCGGATGGAAGTGACCAGTGAGGTCATGATTGGGACAAGCCAGATGAGCGTCGCCAACACCAGAACGATAAAGATCAACACCCGCCAAGGAGATTTGAAATATGCTTGTGCGTTTTTCATGATTAATACTCCAACTCGTCTTGCATCACTCGCCACAAGTAAATAAAGATGAATACCAGACTGATCAGAAAGAGGATCACAGCGATAGAAGCGGCATAACCCATACGGTAATTATTAAAAGCCTGGATGTACATATAGTTCGCCAACACCGATGATGAGTTGGCCGGACCGCCCCTGGTCATCACAGAGACCAGGTCAAATGCCCGTAGTGAGTCAATCACGCTGATCACCAAAACGATCACCGAAACCGGCATCAACAGTGGTAATAACACCTTTTGAAAAACCTGCCAGTCATTGGCACCATCAATTTTCGCCGCTTCAAGGAATTCAGGGTTAATGCTCTTTAATCCAGCCAGGTAAAGTACCATCACATAACCCACCTGGCGCCAGATCGCCACAATGATGATCGACCAAAGGGCTAAGGCGCGATCGCTCAACCAGCCAGGCCCTTTTTCCACAATTCCAAGCCCTACTAAAACATTGTTGATCAATCCACCCCGAGGGTGATACAGCCATCCCCAGATCAAGCCACTCACCACCATCGCCAGCACCATCGGCATATAGAAGCTCATTTTAAAGAACTTTTCACCAGGTACGGCTCGGTTCAATATCATTGCCAACGCCAAACCCAAAACCACGGGAACGGTCACAAATGAAGCTAACCATTTCATATTATTGGTCAGCGAGAGGAAGAATACCCTGTCAGTAAATAAACGTTCATAATTACGAAAACCAATGAATTGCGGTGAGGATAAACCATCCCAATTGGTCAGGCTGAGGTAAAAGGTATAGAACATCGGCCCAATCACCCACACCAAGTAGATAATGATTGGGATAGCTAAAAACAGGTAGGGTAAGAAATTTCTACGTAGACGAACCACGAGAGCACCTCCTTGATGGAGATTGGGATCCTGACTATTCTATCAGGATCCCAATTATTCAGAGATTATTCTGCGCCAAATACCTCCATACGGTAGGCATCTAATTCTGCTAACATCTCGGCCAAGCGAGCGGTATTGCCGGGATCATCCCAGAATTCCATAAATACATTCATCCCCATATCAGCCACTTCAGGCCTGGTATCACGATCATAGAATTGTGCCACATAGTCAGCACCATCAATCAGTGCCAGTCCCTTCTGTTGGGCTGCGTTGAACATACTGCGATCGACACCCGTATGAGTAGGCAAGCGACCCAGTTTCTCAGCGTTATAGGTTTGCACTTCCACAGAACCAAGATAAGCCAGGAAAGCCTTGGCAGCTTCTGGGTTCTGAGAATTGGCAGCGATGAAGTAACCATCCGTGGGTGCATCTTCACCAATTGGCACTGCGGGATCCATGATCGGGAAACGGAAGAAATCCAGATCATCAGTGACCTCAGGTGGCAGGCTGTCGCGTATGAAATCACCCATCAGATACATTCCAGCCTCACCGGTGATAAAGGGCTCCAAAGCTTCCGACCACGTGTAAGCGGCAGCATCTTCAATGAAGTAATCGTTTTCAAGCAAATCTCGCCAAGCGTCAAAGACCGCCAGCACACGCTCATCCTCATAGGACTCTTTACCAAGCATCAAATCGATGTGGAACTCAGGTCCATTAATCCGCATATTGAGGTAATCAAACCAGGCTCCCGTAGTCCAACGATACTTGGTGCCGATGGTGATCGGGATCTTTCCATTTTCTTTGAGAGTATCACAGACTTCGATAAACTCGTCCCAGGTGGTCGGCGGTTCAAGACCCAGCTCCTCAAAGACGGAAACCCGGTAATAAACTGCCCACCAGTACCAGGACGTTGGCAGGAAGTATTGATTGCCATCAACAGAACTCAGGGCTTTAAATCCAGTAGGATAGTCTTCAACCCACCCTTCACCTTCCCAGACATCACTGATATCCATGATCTGACCATTGTCGATGAAGAAACGAGCGCGCTCACCGGCAAACCAGGTCATCACATCGGGCGGTGCAGAAGCGGTCAAATAGGCGCGGATAGCCTGCTTGAAATCCTCATGGTTGATTGTGCTATGGATGACATCATATTGCGGATATTTATCCATGAACATTTGCACAATCTCTTCATCAGCTTCACGTGGTGCGGGATCACTGGCATAGGAGTTGTAGATCAGGATATCTTTATCCTTAAGGACTTCAACCTCACGTTCAACAATCACTTCAACGGTTTCACCCTCAACCTCGACGGTTTCGATCACCGTTTCCACTACAGTCTCGATAATCGTCTCTGGTTCACAAGCTGTAAGGATCAAAGACAGCAGCATCACAACAGCTAGGAATACAAATATTTTCTTTCTATACATGATATTCTCCTTTCTTGCACATATATTCAATAACATACATGATTAAATATGATTGTGACTTAGTTCAATAGGCTCCTCCTTTTTCCATTGTACGGTGCTGTTGATTTGCGAACAATCAGTTCTGGATTGATGGTGAGGCTTTGGGTGGGATGCGATGGGTCCTCGATGTTCTCAATCAACAATTGGGCTGCCTTGCTGCCGATTTTGATAATATCCTGCCGGATGGTCGTCAAAGGGGGAGCAAAATAGGATGCCAAAGGCAAATCATCCAGACCGATGACAGAGAGCTGTTCTGGGACAGAGATCCCAAGATCACGGGCTGCCTGCATGACGCCAATCGCCATCCGGTCATTTTGCGCAAAAACCGCGCTGGGGATCTTTCCTGTTGCAGCCATCGCCAAAAAAGCATCTCGCCCCGAAGTAGCAGACCAGTCGCCTTGAACAACTTGGCAGGCCGTACGGGTGATGCCAGTTTCTTCGAGTGCTTTTTCAAAACCCAGGCAGCGTTTTTGTGCGCAGTCTTCGATCATAGCACCGGTAACCATAGCGATGTCACGATGTCCTAAACTGATCAGGTGTTGGACAGCTAGATAGCCCGCCAACTCATCATTCAAAGTCACCGATGAAATCCCAGGTTCACGCGCGTGTGAACCGATAAAAACTAAGGGGAAATTATTAGGCAGGTAGGAATATCGTTCATCAACATAAGGGTTGATGACGAGTAAACCGCTCACACGGCGGCTTTCAATCAGCTCATTGAGCAGGTGTTGCAAAATGTCTGGCGTTGGTACAGAAGAAGAAATTAGGAAATAACCGTGTTTACGGGCTTCAACCTCAGCGCCTTCAACCAGGCTGGCAAAGGTAAAATCCGTTAGGTTGGGCGCGAGGCAAGCGAGCAAACAAGTTCTTCCCAATGCCATTGAACGTGCAATGGCGTTCGGTCGATAGTCTAGTTCTTCAATGGAAGCCTGCACTTTTTTACGAGTCTTGGCGGCAACATGCTTGCTGTTATTGATGACGCGCGATACAGTTTGGTGAGAGACACCTGCGTGCTTAGCAACATCTCTGATTGTCACACGTGTTTGAGACATACAACGCCCTTAATATGTTACCGGTAACAATATTCTATAAGAAATTCGGTCAGTTGTCAAGAGGAATTTATTAAGACACTTGAAAAACTAATTAATCAAATGAGAAAGAATCTGAATTTGTTTGACATACCCTCTTAATTCTAGACGCCAAGCTGGTGATTAACCTAACCTCCCCCACTTTTGGATGCTTCCGCGACAGGGGACCAACGAACACCCTGATTGCAAATTGACTGCAGTATGTAATTCCAATAACTTGAGTGTTATGTCATGCTTTGGTGTGAGCCAAAGCTAAAGGCACAGCTAACCCAAAGAATGAGACAAGCCCCAATCTATTCCAAACTATTCCGTCAGATAAACAACGCCATCAAAGCCACTGTTAATTAATTTTTATCAACTATTTTTTACTATTTGCTTAGCATATCTCAGCAATTACCATTCTCACACAAAAGCCAGGATAAAAAAGACCACGATCAACACCAGCAAGATCAATAAACCGGCAACCATCAAGTAAAAATTGCGCACAGTGCCTTTGTCAGTGGTATCCAACCTGGCGTTGATCAAATGGTGCTCCTGCGTGACATCACTCAGATTAGCGTTGGCCTGGTCAATTTTCTGGTATTCCCTGGTTAATGCCTCGGATTCTGGCCGGGCAGCTTCAACCAAGGGACCCAGGTTTTGAATGATCGGCGGCATTTTCTTCTGCAAATCCTCAATTTCAGCCTTCTTAGCAGCAAGGCTCTCCTCTAAATCAGCAATGCGATCCGCCAATGGGGTTAAGGCGTTTTGCTGATCCTGTTCCACCGTTGAAATCTGGGCACTCAAACGCTCAATTTGGTCTTCAAAAGGCTGCTGCTCGATTTCAAGCTTGCCGATGTCCCTTTCCAAATCCGCAATCTTTTCACGTGTGGCGTTGACAGAGGTCTCAAGCGTCTTAATCTTGCTGGCCAGTGCCTCTGCCTGGCTTTCTTTGTTCGGAGAGTCTGATGCCTCTATCTCAGCCAGCTTTTCCTGGTTTTCAGTAACCTCAGCCAGCAGTTTATTCTGCTCTTTGTTGATTTTTTCTACTTCTTTATTAAGTTTCGAGTGTTGCGAGCGGGATTTTTCTAATTTTTTCTCAACATCTTCCACCAGGGACTGCAAATCGCTAATTTGATTTGCATACTCGGAGGTGATCTTTGACCGTGAATCTTCAGCTTGTTTCAACGCCGTCTCAAGCTGTTGTGTTTCCTTCAACAAAGCTGTTTGCCGCGCATCTAAATCTTCTAACATCGTATACGGTTCAGCATAGGAAGGGTGCATGACTTTTGCGACCCAGGCCTTCTTCCCCAAATCTGAGATCAGGTTTTCTTTCCTGGCTTGGATATCGTCTTTTTGACCCTGTAATTTCCGTTCCTCGAGCTTCCACTTATTGGAATTGATACCTGCGGTGCTCAATTGGGTAAATTTGCCCGATTTAAACAACCAGCCCAAAACAACGCCAAAGACGATCAAAAAAGCGATGGCCAAGGCCAGCGGCAGCCACCAGAGGCCGTTTTCAGCTGCACCAGCTGTGCTGCATGCACTCAGAAACAAGCTGACCGGAACCGAGATCAACCCCACCCGGCCGATGATCTTAATAATCTTTGTTTTGTTAATGGACATGTGGATTCTCCTTTGACTCGTATCTTTTAAGTGGGTATTAATTTAGATGTACAACAATTCCCTCACACGCTGAGTAATTACGATTAATCAAACGAAACCCTGGCACATGAATGCAAAATATCAACCTGTTGTGTTGTATTAAAAAACCGCACCGATCCTCAAAAGACATTTAAAGGAATACTTGTGCGTTTCAGTTCATCAATTTCTTTCGGTTGAAAAGTGTATGCTTCACAATCAAAAAAAGGATATTAGGTTTGCTTAAGTATAACATAATTAATTTTCAAATCATGTCATCCACAGGGAAATTTTTTGTTTGAATAGGTTGAAATATGGCCAGTAAAGACAATTGAGAATATTTCAAAGGATCAGGATAAGTTTTTCGAGCCAAACACAATCTCCAATTGCCAAAACACGAGTTCATTCTTTACTTTTTATCCCACACGCGATACTAACAATTTCACCAATAATTCCCCCCAAGCTGCATTTATATCAATCCTTTTCCCCCGACTGTTCACCGTAACCAACAGATCTTTGGATGACTTCCTCGATCTCTTCCATACTGAGTTGCACCGGCGTCCCCACAGATTTTGTGATCAAGTACACCTTGGCCACATATTCAACCAGCTCAGCTGTATTGAACGCTTTCCTCAGGTTGGTACCCACAGTCACCAGGCCGTGATTGGCCATCAACACGGCATTGCTGCTCCCAATTGCCCGGCAGATGTTGTCTGCCAAGGCTTTCGTGCCAAAGGTCGCATAAGGCGCCAATGGGACCACGCTGCCAGCGCTGCCAATCAAATAATGCACAGCCGGGAGCTCCCACCTCAAGCAGGCTAAGGCGGTCGCATGTTCAGAGTGGGTATGGACCACCGCTTTGATATCCGGACGCTGTTTGATCAATGCCAGGTGGAAAGCCATTTCGGATGAGGGCTTGAGCTGCCCATCGACCCTGTTGCCATCCATATCCACGACCACCACATCTTCCGGGGTAAGCCCTTCATAAGCCACCCCTGATGGTGTGATGGCCAGCAAGGTCTTCCCAGGGTTCGACAGGCTGATATTTCCGCCCGTGCCCTTGACCAATCCGGATGTGATCAGCTTTTTGCTATAGTCAGCAACCGCTTGTCGTTCATTTAAAAGGAGCATCTATTCATCCTATTCTTGTTCATCACGATCAATTTGATCAGGTTTGATTATACAAGAAATCCTCCCTACCGGACCATTTTTAACCCACCCTGATGCCAACAATCAAGCTTACTTGAACTTCAAAGTGGGTTCTTTCTCACGCCGCCCGGAGGTATTGACAATGATCACCACCAAAACAGTAAGCGCACCCAATGCCAAAAACCCAATCACGACATACGGAAAGAACACCTCCCAGGGGATGAAAAAGCCTTCATAAGGTTCCAGCACGTAACTTGCCCGCAGGAAGGCTGTTGATCCGCCCTGTAAAACCTCATCCAAAGGAATCGACCAGGTGCTGACCCCCGCAGTCGGTTGGACGCCATTCGTGGAAACGATTTGAGGCGTCACCAACCTCACAACGTAAGTGGCTGATGAAAAATCCATCAAGTTGACGCCCGGGATGCTGAGGGTCGAATTGGCCACATCAATGCTTTGCGTGAAACGATAGCCTGTCTCCACTTCAATCAATTCGATCGATAGCGGGCCAATCCGGCGGGAATCACCAAAAACGGTTGTGAAATCCGTCACTGCCAGCTCAACCGAGTCCCAGCTAAGGCCGTCCGCTGTGTATTGATCAAAGATAATCGAAGTCACGTTTTCATCACGCGCCAATACCGCGAACAGGTTTTCCAGCTCAAACCCTTCAGGGACGCCCTCTTGGTAGGCCTCAAAATTCTCCGCTGTCATACCCAATGCAAAGCGCAGCGTACCCGATCCATCCTCGAATACGGTGATCTCCTCAACCACGGAAACACACCCGCTCAAGAGAACCAGACTAAGCAGGGTGAGGATAAAAACGTAAGCACGGGTCTTCTTCATCAACGGATCCTTGATCATCTAAGCCTCGCAAAAATTATATTGCATCTGGAGAATTAGGCAATGCTAACCTGACGCTGCCCGTTGTCTACACCTTTAACTTAAAATATGACCGTCCGCAAGCGATTTTCTTGATTTTTTTAACCTTTGTCGGCATAATTAAGCTGAGTGATAAGTTGCTTTAATAAATGGAATTATATTTTTTTAATCAGATCAGCTTGAAAGGAAAAACCTTGAATGGCCAAAAAACCCAACACACCCTACACCCCCACCAAACTTAATCGACGCAGCCCCGTCCCGTCCGACCTCGACATTGCGCAAGAGGCAGAGCTGAAGCCGATTTCCCAGGTAGCTGAAGAGTTAGGCCTCCTGCCTGACGAATACGATCCCTACGGCAAGCACATCGCTAAGGTCAACTTGTCGGTTTTGGAGCGCTTGGCGGATGTACCCGATGGTAAATACATCGACGTGACCGCCATCACACCCACGCCCCTGGGCGAGGGCAAGACGACCACCACCGTCGGTCTGAGCCAGGCGTTGGGCGCGCATCTCGGTAAACGGGTGATCACGGCTATCCGGCAGCCCAGCCAGGGCCCGACCTTTGGCATCAAAGGCGGTGCAGCAGGCGGTGGCTACAGCCAGGTGATCCCCATGGAAAATTTCAACCTGCACCTCACCGGTGACATCCATGCCATTACTGCCGCCAACAACCTGATTGCAGCCGCCGTTGAAACCCGCATGTACCACGAATCTTACCAAAAGGACAAAGCGCTGTTCAACAACCTGTTCCCCCCTGATGAAGACGGCAACCGGAAATTTGGGATCAGCATGCTGGGCAGGTTGAAGAACCTGGGCATTGACAAGGCTGAGCCCTGTGACATGACAAAAGAAGAACGAAAACGATTTGTGCGCTTGAATATTGACCGCGACACCCTCACCTGGCGGCGGGCGACCGACACCAATGACCGCATCCTGCGCCAAATCACCGTCGGACAGGGCAGCAAGGAAAAAGACTTCAACTTTCAGACCAACTTCTACATCACCGTTGCCAGCGAACTCATGGCCGTCCTGGCGCTAGCCACCAGTCTGGCAGATATGCGTGATCGTATCGGTCGCATCGTGCTGGCTCTGGATACAGACGGAAAACCGGTCACCGTTGAGGATGTCGGTGTGGCTGGTGCAGCCACTGTCCTGATGAAGGACGCCCTCATGCCCAACTTGATGCAGACGCTGGAAGGCACACCCGTATTTGTTCATGCTGGACCGTTTGCCAATATCGCCCACGGCAACAGCTCCGTGATCGCCGATATGATCGGCCTGAAACTGGCGGACTATGTCATCACCGAATCCGGCTTTGGCTCCGATATGGGCATGGAGAAATTCTTCGATATCAAGTGCCGCTATTCCGGCAATATCCCCGACGTGGTTGTGCTGGTCGCCACCATCCGAGCCCTCAAGATGCATGGTGGTGGTCCGAAAGTCGTGGCAGGTACGCCTCTGGCGCCAGAATATATCAAAGAGGACCTGGGCTTGCTGGAAAAAGGGTTAGAAAACCTGATGGCGCACATCGAAATTGCCACTCTCTACGGCGTGTCAGTGGTCGTGGCCATCAACCGTTTCCATACAGACACCGATGCTGAATTAGAACTCGTCAAACAGGCCTGCCTGGAGAGCGGGATGGTCGTGGACGCTGTAGTCACCAACCACTGGGAAGAAGGCGGCGCCGGCTCGATTGAGCTGGGTAAAGCTGTGATCAAAGCCGCAGAGCGAGAAAACGAGTTTAAGTTCCTCTATCCCCTCGATATGCCCATCAAAGAGAAGATCGAAACCATCGCTAAAAAGGTCTATGGTGCAGACGGCGTCGATTATTCGCCGGAAGCTGAAAAGCAAATCCAGGAATACACCCGCCTGGGATTCGATAGAGTCCCAATCTGCATGGCCAAAACCCACCTCAGCCTGAGCCATGACCCGGCACTCAAAGGACGACCAAGGGGTTACCGGATCCCCATTCGGTCTGTGAATGCTTCCATTGGCGCTGGATTTCTTTACCCGCTGCTGGGTAGCATGAGCACCATGCCCGGTCTGCCCACCCGACCGGCGTACTACGATATCGATATCGAGTTGGATACTGGCCGTATCCTTGGCCTTTCATAATTCAGTTAAATTACATCAATAATTCCCCGGTTGACTTTCACCGGGGAGTTATTATTCAGATTGTGATTGTAATTACTCAGTGTGTGAGGGTGCCCTTCAGCAGCAGGGCTGCCTGAGCAGTTGAAATTGATAATTGATTAATTCACATCGGGTTTGCAGCCCATCAAAAAAGCAAACAAGGTAAAATTAATCCTGGCAAGATCAAACAAGAACATTCATCACCCGGATGAGGTACCCGTATTCATCCGAGGCACATCCGCAGGCAGGACCTATGAGTGACCTTCTGTTGCACGAACAATATCTGGTAGACAAAGACGGCCGCCGGGTCAGCGTGGTTTTACCTATGCAAGCCTACCAGGCACTGCTGAAACGTTTGGAAGAATTGGAATCCTTTAAGTCCTCACGCGAAGAGATCAACATCGTCGATCAACTCCTTGCCGAAGCAAAACTTGAGCAACAAGAAGAGAGCTTGCCGACATTTCGCCGCCGGCAAGGTCCCGGCGGAATGATCGTCATCTAATTCCCAGGAGGAAAACATGCATACCAGGCGTTTTGGACGCACAAACCACATGAGTACTTTGGCGGTTTTTGGGGGCGTTGCCCTGGGACAGATAGATCAACCCACGGCAGACAAGGTGGTCCAGCAAGTCATCGATGCCGGTGTCAACCATATTGACATCGCGCCTTCATATGGTGAAGCTGAAAGCCGCTTGGGACCCTGGATGCGCGGCATCCGGGAGGACTTCTTCCTGGGCTGTAAAACCACGCAGCGTACAAAGCAGGGCGCCATCGACGAGTTCCACGCCTCCCTGGGACGCCTCCAGGTTGACGCATTTGACCTGTACCAGCTGCACGCTGTCACCACCATGGACGAGCTGGACCAGTGCATCCGGACTGGCGGCGCATTAGAAGGTGTGATCGAGATGCGCTCACAGGGCCTGACCCGCTTCATCGGTATCACTGGGCACGGCATGCAGACCCCGGCCATCTTCATGGAAGCCCTGCGGCGCTTCGACTTTGACACCGTCCTATTCCCGATCTACCCTGCCCTGATGGCGAATGCGGAATACCAGGCGGACGCCCTGGCGCTGCTCGATTTGTGTGAGGAAAAGGACGTTGGGGTGATGACGATCAAAGCCATCTGCAAGGGACCCTGGGGGGAGAAAGAAAAGCGCTTTCATACCTGGTATGTTCCCTTTGAAGACCAGGCGACGATCCAAAAAAACATTAATTTTTCCCTTTCGCATAAGCTGACCCATTACTGCACGGTGGGTGATTATCGCCTGGTGGGTAAAGTGCTAAACGCCTGCGAGAATTTTGAGCCGATGGATGCGGCTGAGCAGAAAGCATTGATTAAAGAACAATCCGATCTGGCGCTGATTTTTTAGTTCATTTCGTCAACGCCTCATCCCGCGTGTCGTACCTCCTCTGCACCTGGAGGTGTTCCGCTACGCTACATCTTTGGCTTCCCTTGGGGGAAGCTGTCAGCGCCAGCTGACTGATGAGGGATAAAGGCTTCCCTTGGGGGAAGCTGTCAGCGCCAGCTGACTGATGAGGGATAAAGGCTTCCCTTGGGAGAAGCTGTCAGCGCCAGCTGACTGATGAGGGACAAAGGTTTCTCCC
>Ga0209498_1001449_pt1 | contig 14538 bp, 12 predicted proteins | sample WalLakDeSediment_FD_184131 | JGI IMG/M metagenome (GOLD analysis project Ga0209498, IMG submission 184131) | Lake sediment microbial communities from Walker lake, Nevada to study Microbial Dark Matter (Phase II) - Walker Lake 11/02/13 Deep... | ecosystem: Environmental > Aquatic > Freshwater >... | reverse complement strand
CGTTTTCCGCAAGTCGTTCCGTCATTCATCGCGGTGTTGCTCCTGCTTTGGGGAGGGCTTCATTACTTTCGGCGTATGGAGCGCGTGTTCGCGGATATTCTTTGAACCGGAAAGGAATCGTCCGATTGGACAGGACAAGAGGATTGGATCAAGAGGATTTTTCGATCCGCGTGGAACATCTGGGAAAGGTCTACAGGATCGGGGATTCCAAAGGATATGGCGAATCTATTCGGGATAGTCTGTTGGCCTTGCCTGGCAGGGTGTGGCAGAGCGCCAAAGCGGTTCTGCGAGGAAAGACACCGGGAGCGGGCAGCGAGCTGTTCTGGGCGTTGAAGGATGTATCCTTCGAAGTGAAACCCGGGGAGCTTATTGGAATTCTGGGAAGAAATGGGGCGGGGAAGAGTACCCTGCTCAAGATCCTTTCCCGAATCACCGAACCCACGGAAGGCAGCGCTCGAATCAGGGGAAGGGTGGGAGCTCTTCTGGAGATTGCAACCGGGTTCGATCCTGAGCTCACCGGCAGGGAAAACATCTTTCTCAGCGGAGCGATTCTTGGAATGAAACGGGCTGAGATTCAGGCCAAGTTTCAAAAGATCGTGGCTTTCGCGGAATTGGAGAGATTCCTGAACACGCCGGTGAAGCGCTACTCCAGTGGCATGTACGTTCGGCTGGGTTTCGCGGTAGCCGCCCATCTGGAACCTGAAGTGCTTCTCGTGGATGAGGTCCTAGCCGTGGGGGATGCCACGTTCAAGGAGAAGTGTCTGGGCAAAATGGGGGAGGTGGGAAAGGGGGGAAGAACGGTTCTGTTTGTCAGCCACGATCTCCATGCTATTTCCACCATGACACAGAAGGCGTTGGTCCTGGATCGAGGGCGATTGGTCTATTTCGGTGATACTTCTTCGGCCTTGTCCGTATATCGAACACTGTGGGGGCAGGTGGGATTCGCCGAATTCATGGATGAAGCCAAGGAGAATGGAGTCAGGTGGGCTCGCGTGATTACCTCTGAAACCAACCAGATCCACCATTACGAGAAGCCGTTGGTTTTCGAGTTGGAGGTGGTATTTCGGGAAAAACCCAAGACGGGCGCCTTGTCCCTGCGAGTCATCGACGAACAGTTCCGTCCTGTGGTCTGTTTTTGTTTATGTGATTCCGAAACGCCATGGACCAGAGAGGGATCCATCGGACTGAAATGTATTCTTCCCGCGCCAAAGCTGTATATGGGAAGGTATACCATGTCGATCGAGTTGAACGACAGGGCTTCCTTGCAGGAGATCGAAAGACTGGATGGTCTTTGTCCTTTTGAAGTGGTCATGGATGGGATATCCCGTGAGGGTGGATGGGTCCCCGGGGCGTGCGTCTATCTCGAGGCAGCGAACTGGGAGGTTCTTTGAACATTTACCTTTGAATCCTTGGAGATTCACAACGCGTCCCCTATCCTGTGAGCCAGAATCATGTTGGTGGTTCCGGGTGTAGTCAGAGGAAGCCCTGCCGTGAGAACCACCAGATCCCCTTCTCGAACCAGTCCCGCGGCTATCGCGGCATCCTCCGCTCGGTGAATCATCTTGTCCGTGCCCTCTGTTGATTGGATCAAGAGGGGTGTGACGCCCCAATACAAGGGCATTCGCCGCAGGGTGATTTCCTGGGAGGTGATCCCGATCAGCGGCCTGAAAGGACGACGTTTGGCCACCATTCGGGCTGTATAGCCCGAATGGGTACAGCACAGAATCGCGGCAGCATGTGTCTCATCCGCGATGGTACGGCAACCGTGGCTGATGGCGCTTGGCAAGTCTTCCCCCGGCAACAGAGTGGAAGGGGATCTATCCTCCTTTTCTCGCAGCCGTTTCTCCGCCGCCCTGGCGATCCGGTCCATTACAGTGACCACCCGAGCCGGCGAATCTCCAACAGCGGTTTCGGCGGAAAGCATCAGAGCATCCGCTCCATCCAGGATGGCATTGGCCACATCCGTGGCTTCCGCGCGCGTGGGTCGGGGATTGTGGACCATGGATTCCAGCATTTGGGTCGCCACGATGACCGGTTTGCCTCTCTCGTTGGCTTCGCGAATGATTTCCTTCTGGGTGTCGGGCACGTCTTCAATGGGGATTTCCACGCCCAGATCCCCTCGAGCCACCATCACACCATCCGCTTCCTCCAGGATCTCGTCCAGGTTTTCCAGGGCTTCGCGTTTCTCGATCTTTGCGATCAGGGGTATGTCGGATCCCAACTTGTGGAGCATGCCTCTGGCGCGCTTCAGGTCCGCCGCATCCCGCACGAACGAGGCTGCGATCCAGTCCATTCCCAATTCCACGCCCTTTTGCAGATCCTGCAAATCCTTTTCCGTGATCGATTCCAGGGGCAGCGAAACGCCAGGAAGAGCGATTCCTCTCTTGGACTGAATCTCTCCCCCGGACAGAACCTCGCACAGAACAAGATCTCCATCTACCTTGTCTACCTTCAAGAGGATATCCCCGTCCGCGAGCAGGATCTCGTTCCCCGGCCCGACCAATTCAGGCAGTCCTTGAATTCCGACGGAAACACCTGTCTCGTCCCCTTCCCTCTGTCGTGGAGTCAAGATGAACTTCTGTCCCCTGTGAAGCATGACCGATCCCTTCACAAAGGCACCGATCCTGAGTTTGGGACCGCACAGATCCTGGAGCACGCTGACGACCTTGCCTTCTTCCTTGGAAAGGACTCGTATACGTTGTAGCACATGGGTGTGTTCCTGAATCGTGCCGTGCGAGAAATTGAGACGCGCGACGTCCATGCCCGCGCGGATCAGAGCTCGCAGAGAATCGTCGTCTTTCGATGTGGGTCCAATGGTGCAGATGATTTTGGTGCAGCGCATGACGTGGTCTCTCCTGGGGAATTCCGCCCATCCATATCGAACGAACCCTCGGTGGATTCGGCATTGTACGGTATCTTCAAGGGAGACTGTCAAGGTCCCTGACATCAGGGGGTAAATATTCAGTGAAAGCGATCCAGAGATAAACCGTCGTGGGAAGAGGAGACAGATTGGAATGCCGTGATACGCACCTTGGATTTCAAACCGTTCGAAAACAGCATCTCTGTCTCTTCTCCGCCAAGGGCTGCGTTTGGATCGCTTTCACTGAATATTTATTCAGGGAGGTGAAACGCATGCCGAGTAGGATGGATAAGAGGGGAACCTTCGTGCTATCATTCAAAAGATCTATCTCACCCGGAAGCTAGGTGGTATCGCGATCAGATCCATTATTGGTTATGCGCATCTCAAGAATCGCTTCGTTTTGTGTCTTGTTTTTCTTTGAAGGAACGATGCAGGCGGACATGGAGCCAGGAAACCTGCCCGTGCTTGCTGGCGAAGAGGATTATGTCAGGGTGGGGATGGAATGTAGTCCCATGATCCAGCGGATGTCCAGGCTGGTGGATCTGGCACAATCCCGAGTTTTGATGGCAGGCGGGGGTATGAAGCCACAGATAGATAGTACGACGGTGTATGGAGTGGGGGGGAGCGGCTTGTCCGTGGATGCCGGGGCGTTGGGCTATCATTCCGATCTGGATCTCGACGTAAAAGAGGAGACGGTGCGTACACAGCTTTCCTTGAAGCAGACCCTATCCAAAGACACGGAGGTGGGGGATCAGATTCGTTTGGCCGAGGTGGAGGTGCGTATTGCCGTGGCGGAATATGAACGTCAGCGGCAACAGCTCGCGTACCGTATCAAAGAGGCTTTCTATAATTGTTTGAAGGCCAAGGAATTCCAGAGAATCCAGGCGATCTCCGTGAGACTGGGAGAGGAAAACCTTGAGCGAACGCAGAAAAGGAGTCAACTGAACACGGCGACCCGCGTGGAGGTGCTGCAGGCGGAGGGTGAGCTTGCCATGCGAAGGGAGAGCTGGATTGCCAGCCAAAACGCTGTCAGACTGTCGGAAGACGTGATCAACAATCTCTTGGGACTTCCTGTTGGGATCCCTCACAATCCCAAGCCTGTTTCTCGACAGATGCCGAAGGTCATGGACGAAGAAGTCTGCATTCGGAAGGGACAGCGCAACCGGCCAGAGATCATGGCGGCTCGAGGGGCCATCGAGAGAAGCCTCATTCTTCGACGGGCGGCCAAGCGTAGATACCGGCCCATCCTCTTCCTGGTGGGGACCTATACCTGGGATGATCTGGATGTGCGGTCCACCATCACCACCTCCGGTCTCAGTCCAGGATATCTGATTCTAGATGTGACACCGGAGTTGTATGGACATGATACCTTCCGATTGCAGCACGAGCTGTCCGGAACATTGGTCAACACGGATCTGAGCGTGGACTACATTGAAAGGATGTTCCAAAGGGTTAACGCGCGCCTGTTCGATAACAGATTGACCTCCAGGGAAGCCCAGCCTTATTTCGATTGGAAGCAGGGGGACGAATGGCTTTTCGCCGCCGGGGTGCGATTTTCTCTATATGACGGTGGGATCAAACGTCAACAGGTGCATCAGACTTTTCTTGAAGAGGATCGAACCCAGAGGGATCTTGAGATCCTTATGGATACCATTGTTCTGGAGACCAAGAAGGCCTATTTTTCCTATCATCAGGCCTTGGAGAGGATGCGCGTTCTTTCCAACACAGTGGCTCAAGCCGAAGAGGTTCTTCGTTTTGTTCGCAAGAGAGGCGATCTTGGATTGGCTGCCAGCTACGAGGAATCAGAGGCGGAACTGGCGCTGAAAAACGCGTTGATGGCTCAGACCAACGCGTTGTACGACGCCTGGTTGGCCAAGGCGGATCTGGATCGGTCTATAGGTATGGTGTATTGAGCATGTCGTTGATCGAACTGGAAAGAATCGAGAAAATCTATGCGTTGGGATCCATTCGGGTTCCAGCTCTTTGCGGCATCTCCTTGGCTATCGAGGCTGGAGAATTCGTGTCCATCATGGGACCCTCGGGGTCAGGCAAGTCCACGTTGATGAATGTGATCGGTTGTCTGGATCTTCCCACATCAGGAAGGTACCATTTGTCCGGTGAGGATATGAGCGGACTCTCCGAGCCTAAACTGGCCAGGGTTCGGAACAAGCGGGTGGGATTTGTCTTCCAGTCGTTCAACCTCTTGCCGCGAATCAGCGCTCAAGTCAACGTGGAGCTTCCTCTCATTTATGCGGGAGTTTCTGCCAAGGATCGCCGAAAAAAGGCCAAGGAAATGTTGGAACGCATGAACATGGGGCACCGGTTGAATCATCGGCCCAACGCTTTGTCCGGGGGAGAGCGGCAGAGGGTGGCTATCGCTCGAGCGCTTGTGAACGAGCCTGATATGATCCTGGCGGACGAACCTACAGGTAATCTTGATAGCAGATCAGGTTCCGAAGTGATGAAAATTTTGAGTGAATTGAATCAAGAGGGACACACGGTGATCCTTGTGACCCACGAAGAAGATATCTCAGCCTATACGCGAAGAAAAATCAGGCTCAGGGACGGCATGATCGAGACGGAGGAGATATCGACCTAGCCACTCATAATATTCGGTGGTGGCGGTCCATCCTGATGGGTCAAGGCGTGCCAGATACCCAAAGCCATGGGCCGAATGAGTCCTCTTCGCCTTCGCCATCGTGGTCGCAGGGACCAGCTCAGGAATCGAGGGAGGGCTTCCTGAAAGAGAATGAGGGTGGTGCGCATCCATGTCGATCCTCGGTTGCCAAGATAGAGAAGACGATTCCTCCACATGAGATAGATGATATAGCCACGCTCTTCCTGGTTTTGAGGCAAGGTGTGATGCACAACACTGGCTTGGGGAACCGTCCAGACCTGAAAACCTGCTTCCAAGGCCCTGCGGCATAGATCTGTTTCCTCATAGTACATGAAGAAACGTCCGTCGAAGCCTCCTGTCTCGTACAACAAGGCCCGCGTGATCATAAGGGCGCACCCCGTGGCGGCAACACATTCGTAGGGTTGTGGAAGGTTGCGAGGGGGCGCCTGGTTCGATAGAAGATGCGTTGTTCGACCCCAGGGATCCACCTGAACCCCGGCGGAATAGATGCGCGGAGGAGAACCTGGATCATAGATCCAAGGACACAGGATTCCAGACAAGGGGCGTTTGACTGCGGCTTTCTCCAGCTCCACCAAACAGCCAGGGTGGAAGGTGACGTCGTCGTTCAGGCAGAATACCAGATCCGCTTTTTGTTCGAGAGCCCAAACCATGCCGCGGTTCATGCCTCCAGTAAAACCCTCGTTTCTTGGCATGCGAATCACGTGGGCCTCGGGATAAAGGCCCTGAACCTGTGCCGTGGGATCCTCCGTGGAAGCGTTGTCTACCACCACGACTTCGTGGTTTGGGTAATCTTGTTCCCGCAGGGAACGCAAGCATGCCAAAAGACGCTTCGGATGGTTATAGCTCAATACGACCGATACCATCTTCAAGGAGCCATTCACGTCGCGCGCCCTCTCGTGGCTGCCGTTTCATAGAGTTCCAATACGGACCGACCGGTTTGTTCCCAAGACAGGGTTCCCGCCTGAAGTTTGCCTCTGTGCGCCATGGCTTCTCTTAGACCTGAATCGAGTAGAACTCTTTCAAGTGCCTCGACGATATCCTTCGGCCGGGTTGGATTGACCCAAAGAGGGGCTTCGGCAAGAAGCTCTTTGTGAGAAGGAATCTCGGATGCGATGACCGGTATGCCATATCCCATCGCCTCCAGGGGAGGAAAACCAAAGCCTTCGTCAAAGGAGGGGAAGAGAAAGACTTCGGCTCCTTGGTACAAGCCCGCCATGTCCAGTTCATCAGGGCCTTCCACCACGTGGATCGTGTTCGGAAGGGACAACCAGGAACGGGCTTGGGAACGTCGGGGCGCCACGAAGACCAGGGGGTGATTCGCCCGAAGGTGGACAGGCAGGGCCAAATAGCCTTCGAGGACCCCCAAAGCATTCTTTCTTCGGTCCACTCCTGTAAGAGCGAGGACATAGCCGGCTGACAAAGAATGTCGAGACAAGAGGGCGTCTCGATCTCCTGGCGACAGAGGAAGGGGGGGGGATCCTGGACCTGAATGAATGGGCGTGAAACGGTCCGGCTGCATGCGAAAATAGCGGACAGCTCGATCCCTGACGTGCCCGGAAACCGTGATGATCCTTTGTGCCTGGCGGACGGCTCTAGCGCTGCATATCTTTCCGTAAGCGGTCATGGATCGCCTACGAATCCCCTCCAGGAAGGGACGGTTTCCCTCCCATGGATTGCCTTCCAGCTCGATCGTGTCATGCAACGTGAGCACGAAAGGACATGGAGCGCGGAGGCACCCCGTGTTGGTGGGAAAATGAAACAGGTCAATATGATCCCTCTTGGCTAGACGCCGCAAATCCCACTGTTCTCTCAGGATGAGACCAGGTCCAGAGATTCTGGGTTGCGCCAGGACCACCTGTGCCCTCTTTGGTACAGGGCCCAGTTTTTCGGATTGAATGGGCCTGTCCGTATAGAGAAAATAGTCGTTTTCCTTGTCCGCCTGGGCCAGTCCCGCCATGACGCCCTGAACATAGGTCTTGAATCCTCCGGTTTGAGGGTGCGATAGGAATCTTACATCCATGCCAATGCGCATAAGAACCGCCTTGCGTGGAAACAGCGAACACGATCTTCCCGAAATGAGGGTAGAAACGCGGATCATCATACCATAGATGTCTTCGTGCCCTTGTTCAGACTGCAGGGGACTGGTAGCGTATGGCTGGACGAACTTGAAGGGATGAAGGACGTGTTTCAAGGATCCTGTGTGGCTTTGGGCGGATTGTCTCTGTTCCTGTATGGGATGCATCTGGCGGGTCAAGGCTTGCAGGGAGTGAGCCGAATGGGGGCTTTTCTATCAGCCATGACCCGTGGGAGTTTTAGCGCCATCTCCTCAGGGGTGGGATTGGCCTTCGCGCTCCAGAGCAGCAGCGCGGCGACCGTGATTCTCGTCAGCTTGTCGGAAGCATCCGTGCTTCGTCTTTCGAGCGCTTTTCTATGCGCTTTGGGAGCCGGAATCGGTACGGCTCTGACCGTGGAATTGATCTCATTCGATCCTTCCAGCGCGGTGTATATCTTCACCGCGGCTGGTGTGGGACTGACTCTGATAGCAACCTCTCCCTTGTGGCGAGGGATGGGACGAGTGGTCCTGGGATTTAGTCTGCTCTTCCTGGGCATGAATCTCTTGAAGCAAGGGACCACCCTCTTATTGGGAAGGCCTGGCACGGAGGTGGGACTCGGATACGTGACGGACTCCGTGATTCTGAGTTTCCTGGCTTCTACTGGCGCGACCCTTGTTGTCCAGTCCAGCGCGGCCATCCTGGCCATCGCCATGGCGTTGGCCCATGGAGGCGGGATCGAAGCTGGGGCGGCTCTTGGCGTGATTCTCGGGACCAACTTGGGGACATGTATCACGGCATGGATTGCTAGTATTAGAGGAGGACGCAGAGGGAAGGCTGTTGCTCTTTGGCACATGGGATTCAAGTTGATAGGGGCGCTGGCCCTTTTGCCTCTGTGTCCCCATGTGGCCAGGATCCTGGCGCCCTGGAATATGGATGTCGTGACGCCAAGGTGGATCGCGCACGGCCACGCGATCTATAACGTGGGCCTTGTCCTTTTCTTTTTTCCCTGGTCGAAGCCCATGGCCGCCTTGGCCTGGCGCTGGGCAGTGAAGGATCCAAAGAAGAATCGATTCTCCGAGCTGCTTCTCCAGGCCGAGAGGACGGATCCAGGGCAGCTCTTTACGTGGCTGGAAACTCGACTTCTCCTTCATGCAGATGAGATCCCTAAGCTTCTGGTTCAGCTCGGAGATTGGATATGCTCTGAAGATCTGCAGATGGAACGAGAGATGCGAGCGAAGACCGGGAAATTGGAGCAAGAAATTGACGATATCATCCTTGCATTGCTTGGCAAAGAACGCGATCCAACCTTAAGCGAACCCAGGAAAGTGGCCTTGCTTCGCATGGCGTTCGCCTTGGGCAGTATGTTTCGGCAAATTCGGGAAGATTGTATCGGCTGCATATCCTCGATGAAGGAAGAGGGGGTGCAGTTCTCCGTTGAAGGAGAATCGGATGTACGTTTCTTTCTGGTGTCCTGCGCGGATTTTATGGACGGTGTGGTGAGACGAATGCAGGATCGTTCGGATCGGACGTCGTCCGTTTCCTCGGACACGCAACGAGAATCCTGGGATAATGCTTTGGAAACCTTGAGGAGAGAGGAGGGGATTCTGTTCCTCAAACACGTGAGTCGTCTAAAACACGGAATAAAGGAATCCCGAGGGTCCGGGATGAATCACACGGGTCTTATGGCCAAGGCGTTTTCTCTGTGTCGGGAGATGGCCGATGTTTCGCGTTGGCATCGAATGGAGGAATGAAAACGATGAGAATTATTGGAGGTTTTCTGGGAAGGTCTCCTTGGGGACCGTTATATGAACATATGGTCAAGGTCTCGGAATGTGCCGAGTTGCTGGAGAGACTGATACGCGATTTCTGCGCTGGGAGCAAAGCGGAGTTGGATGGTGTCGCGGAAGAGATCTTTGAGAGGGAAAGGGAAGCGGACAAGATCAAAAACAGAATTCGGGATCACTTGTCCAAGAGTTTCTTTTCGGCCATCGATCGTTCCGATGCTTTGATGGTGCTGAGGGAACAGGATCCCATTGCAGACGAGTGCGAGAACGTTGCGAGACTGCTGGTCTGCAGGAAAACCCAGGTGTCGGAATCCCTTGTGGAACCGGTCACGGGCCTGGCCTCGAAGGTCGCGGACACGGTGAGCCGTTCTAGGGAAGTACTGGCCAAGCTCAGGGAAGTAGCCGAGTCCGAGCCCTCGAAAGAGGACATTCAGTCCCTGGGTCGTTTGGCAGATGAGGTTCATGAATGCGAAAGATGGGTGGAAACGTATCTTTTGCGGTCCATGAAAGCCGTCTTTCTATGCGAGAGCGAGATGGATCCGCTCTCTGTTCTCGTTCTCGTTCAAATGTGTGAACGTATGGCGCAGGTGGCGCACCATGCTGAGAATTCCGTGGAAGCTTTGCAGCGGTTGGCCATGGGCAGGATCTAATACATGCGACTAATCCACAGCTCCACGCGTCTGTTTCTGCTCCACGCGTGTTCGTTGTACCCCGGCTCCGCCGGTCGCATCTCGCCAAAGCTGATGGGAACGAGTCTGGCAGGATCCACACCCAGGTAAACGAGATGTTTCTTGACTGCGCGAGCTCTCCTGTCACCAAGTCCGATGTTGTATTCTTCGGTGCCCCGTTCGTCGCAGTGGCCTTCCAGCCGAATCTGAAACTCCGGATTCCTTAAGATCCAATCCGCATTGTATTCTATGGCAGACAATTGATCGGGGCGAACCTCGAAACTATCGTAGTTGAAATAGATCACCTTCATGGTATTGATTCCCACTCCCGGGCCGATATCGCCCGGGCCTTGGGGAAGTGCTTCCCGCCAATCATCCGTTCCGTCCGACAGGCCCGCGGTGCTGAATTGCCCGTCCAAGGATGTTTGTGGAACTCGACCATCCTTCTGAAGTCCCGGGGACGCGATCTGAGGCGTGTCGAAATCCATGTCAGTGCTTACGGGCTTGGGTTTCCTGCATCCCGATGCGATGACGAGAATCAAAACCGGGACGAGGCATACGTGAATCCATGTCTTTCCCGTCATAGGTCGAACCTCCTGAGTATGGCCCATTCCCTAGAGGGACTGTAGCCTTTGTCTTGCCTTCATCGATGCCTGTTCATTTGGAAAACGCGAGATCAATTCTCTCCATATGCCGATGGCTTCATCCCTCCTGTTCAAGGTCAACAAAACATCTCCTAGCTTGTACATCGCGTCAGGAACCTTGTTGGCTTCCGGATACAGGGTAATCGTGTCCCTGAACGCCTTTTCCGCGGCTGAAAGACGATTCATTTGGATATAGCTCTCTCCGATCCAGAACAACGCATTGTCGGCCAGGTCCGATTCCGGGTGATACTCCACGACCCACTGGAAGCCCTCAATCGCAGCGGGGAAGTCGCCTTCCCTGAACTTGCCATAGGCTGCTCCGTAAAGGGAAACGGCATCTCCCTTGGGTGGCATGGCCGAGGGGGGTTGTGAGGATGGTCCCAATTCCCGAGCGGGTGGGGGACTGTCGAGGCCACTGTCAAACGCTGGCGGTTTTTCAGGTTCCGGTATCGGTGAAGGTAGATGGGAAGAGACTTCCTGTCTCACCGGTTCGGAGCGAGGCGGAGATGCGTGGGCAGAGGAAAAGGCCGGGGGTTGCGTCGGTGAAACTCGGGCCAAGATCTGCATCATGTCCGACAACTGTTGCTGGAGGATGTGAAGGCTTTCTTCTAGACTATCCATTCTGCCTCGCAAAATTGCCACGGTCGTGTTCATTTGTTGGACCGATTCCGCCTGTTGACGGGCGCTGTTGGACAGCGTCCCCATGGTCTCTTCCTGTAACGTGCGTATGGCTGTGGTGTCGGTCTTGATCTTGGCCACCTCACCTGGCAACAAGATATAGGGCGTACAGCCCATACTGGAGAAAAAGAGCCCCAACAGGCCTGTGCACTTCCATTTGGAGAAAATGCAATTCATGGTATCTCCCTCCGGACCCACGGTAGAAGAAAAGCCCCACATTCCTGAGGAATGTGGGGCTTGATATCATGCAACCAAAGGGTTTCCGTTCATTTCTGGCGGCTGATCCAAAGCTCAACACGTCTATTCTTGGCCCAGGCCTCCTCATTGCTTCCCTGGACGGCGGGATTCATTTTTCCATAACTGACTACAAACAGGCGACCAGGTTCCACGCCCAGATAAATCAGTTGCTTTTTGATGGAACGAGCGCGTCTATCTCCCAACCCTATGTTGTATTCCTCTGTGCCGCGCTCATCGCAATGTCCTTCAACCCTGATCTGATACTGCGGATTCTTCTTGAGCCATTCCGCGTTCCATTCCACGTTGGCCAGTTGATCGCCACGAATATCGGATTTATCGAAGTCAAAGTAGATGATACGAGTACTGTTCGCCGGATCACCAGGACGCATCCAGTCCCCGGCAGGCGGGGTCAACTCTTGTCCTGTGGTGTCCTCGGTAGCACTTGGTCCTGTAGTGACTTTGTCCGTGGTCGCAGTACCCGCATACGGATCGACAGGAGGTGTGTCCAGATCCGGTCCTTTCTTGCAGCTCTTACAGCCCATACCTGAGCTTAAGATGATCCATGGAGCCAATACAGCCAATACCCAGAGTCTTTTGGTCATAACGATCAACCTCCTTGTCTGTTCCTATTGAACACGGTTATGTTTAACGTTCAAATGTAGGATATGTTCCCGCACGTACGGGAATTTTATAAGGATACAAGAACTTTGTCCAACTTGTCAATGGACGACCCTGTCAATCGGGATTTATTTTGGCGCCAATCTGGGTCCCCAGGCCGGGGTGGTAATCTGCCCCTCAGGGCCTGGAATGGGCCTCACTTGTCCATTGGAGACGGTGGCCACGTAGAGCCGCCTTCTGCCCGCGGGATTGGACGTGAAAACGACATGGCGTCCATCAGGCGACCAGGATGGGTCCTCGCTGTTGCCTTGTCCCTGGGTCAAATAATGTATGTCATCCCCTGTGGGTCGAATCATGGCGATGTCGAACTTGTTGCGAAGAGAACAGAAAGCGATCCAGGCTCCACGGTCCTTGTCATCTATCACCGGACTCCAATCCGGGGAGCAATTGTACCTTCCTTTACCTACGGTGATGCAATGAACGTTGCCTCCGTCCTGATCCATGATGTAGAGCTGGGGACTGCCTCTCCTGTCCGAACAAAAACAGATTTGCTTTCCATCCGAAGACCAAGTGGGAGAAATATCCACCCCGGTGGCTTCGGTCAAGCGCTTGCGCGCACCGGATGCCAGATCTACCGTGTAAATGTCTGGATTGGCGTATATATTGAGCGTAATGGCGACCAGATCCATCCTTGGATGCCAAGCCGTGGCCACATTGAGGCTGCCTGATGTGGAGACAAACTTCAGCCCTGTACCGTCGGCATGAATCAAGAACAAGGCGGGATAATCTGCCTGGTGGTACGTGGTAAAAGCGAGCCTTTTTCCGTCCGGAGACCATGTTGGAGCGACCACAAGGCTTTTGTTTCTGGTGAGCTGTCGCACATTCGCGCCATCATAGTCCATGATGTAAAGCTCTCGATGTCCTGTTAGATTGGACACAAAGGCGATCTGGGACTCGGCGCATCCGTGACGTCCTGTGAGATAATACACGGCTTCATCGGCAAAACGGTGAATCATGTTTCGCTGAAGGGATGGCGGCCCGCTATATCTGCGTCCCACAATATCCTTTCCGCTTCGACAGTCATACAGAATCGCTTCGATGGACAGTCTCTCTTCTTGCAGGGTGAAGGTTCCCTTGATCAGGAAATCCGCCTGCAACCTGCGCCATTCGGCGAAGTCGATCTTTCCCCTTGACATGTCTCGTTGATCCGTATCCTGGATGAAAGCCCTGGTTTCCAGGGATTCCAATATGCCGGAGAAGTTGAGGTCATGGGACAGGATCTCTCGAAGGGAGATACATAGATCAGACAAGGCACCGTCCTTGGCTCTAAAGTCAGGAATGGCGACCTTGAGGGCTCCCATATGTCCATCCACGACAATGGTCTTGGGGCCTCCCCCTTCCCCATGAGCCCAAGACAATGAAAACATGATCGTCACAAGCAAAAGAAAACCAGATACACGCATCTTCACTCCTTGGCTCTGAAAACGCAGTCCAGTTCCAGTCTCGCATCCGGATAACCCTGTGGAAGTGGCGGAAGCCTCACGCTTCGAACAGCGTGCAAGCAGGACTGATCATAGACATCGATCCCTGAGGAACGAATCAAGGATATAGAATGTTCCGGGACGGAACCATTCCTCATGATTTGAAAGACCACCGTGGCTGAGATTCCTTCCGGAGCAACGACTTTCGGGGGACGCCATATCTCCCACAAGGCGTTTTTTACCAGGATCAAATAGTAGTCATAGGGAAAGGGCTTGCCCTTCACAGTGACGGGATGGGTTGTCTTGGGTGGTGGTTGAACCGTTTGAGTGGCCGCCGGTTTGGGTTGAACCGGGGGTTGATAGGGCCTTTCTGGCTCCACCTCGGGCAACGTGCGATGCGTCCTCCTTTCTGCCAATTCAGCCAGCTTCCTCGATCTTTCCTCTTCACTGCTGCTTTTCTTTGGCGGAGGACTTGGTTTGGGCTTGGGTTTGGTGGGTTCAGGCAAGGGTTCAGGTGCCTTTTTTGGGGGGGGCTTGAGCGCAGGAGGAGGAGGGACGGGGGCAGGTTGGGCGGGTTCAGGAGCGGGTGGCTCCAGCTCTACCCATTCTGCCATCAGCACTTGATTCTCATCCAGATATCGTTTGGGTCGATTCAGCAGAGGGACCACGACCAAGCCCAAAAAAAGCATTCCATGCAAAACGAGGGACGTGGAAAAGGCGTTACGGTACGGGACAAGAGCGGACGTCACGCCGTCCTTGATTCTCTCCATATCCGCTTCCATCGACTCAAGGCTCCTTCTTTGTGATCAGTCCTACTTTGGCGATTTTGGCCCTCTTGATGGCCGACATCACCTCCATGACTTTGCCATAGGTCAA
>Ga0209498_1001448_pt1 | contig 14540 bp, 10 predicted proteins | sample WalLakDeSediment_FD_184131 | JGI IMG/M metagenome (GOLD analysis project Ga0209498, IMG submission 184131) | Lake sediment microbial communities from Walker lake, Nevada to study Microbial Dark Matter (Phase II) - Walker Lake 11/02/13 Deep... | ecosystem: Environmental > Aquatic > Freshwater >... | reverse complement strand
AGATAAGAGTTCCGTAAGAGTGCTGGATAAAATTCAGGAAGAAAAAATTATCTCAAGAATTAAAACAGCCAAGAAAAAAGGAGATACACTTGGCGGTACATTTATAACGGTTGCTTCAGGTGTGCCTGCCGGATTGGGTTCATTTGTTCATTATGACACGAAATTAGATGCAGAAATTGCTCAGGCAATATTATCCGTAAATGCTGTTAAAGCTGTGGAAATTGGTTCCGGATTTGAAAGCGCTCATTTGTACGGATCTAATTCTCACGATGAAATTAAAAAAGCAGGTGAACAGCTTACCAGGAAAACAAACAGGGCAGGTGGAATTGAAGGCGGTATATCAACCGGGCTTCCGATCATTGTACGTGCAGCAATGAAACCAATTGCCACTCTTATGAGTCCTATTGAAAGCGTTGATTTAAAATCGTTGAAAAAAGTTGATGCAAGAAGAGAAAGAAGTGATTTTGTTGCAGTGCCTGCCTGTGCAGTTATTGCTGAATCAATGCTTGCATTTGCTATTGCGAAACATTTTGTTCTTAAATTCGGCGGCGACTCAATAGAAGAAATGAAAGACAACTATAAAAATTATACATCTAAAATTTTCAAAAGAATAAAAAACAATTTCAAGTGAAGATATGCTGAAAATTCAAAAATTTACTTTTAATCCTTTTGCAGAAAACTCCTATATACTTTGGGATGATGAAACCAAAGAATCCGCAATTTTCGATCCCGGCTGTTACGATGAAAGTGAAAAACAAGAAATTGATAATTTCGTTTCATCAAATAGCTTAAAACCTAAATATCTCATCAGTACACACTGTCATCTTGATCATATATTTGGAAGCTGCTATATCAAATCAAAATATAATGTTATTTATTACTCACCGGAAGAAGATTTACCGCTGCTTAAACAAGCATCACAGCAGGCATCAATGTTCGGGCTGGAAATTAAGGAAATCTGTATGCCTGATCATTTTATTAAAGAAGGACTTAAGTTAAAACTTGGTGATTCAGAAATTGAATTTCTTTTTACACCGGGTCATACGCCCGGCGGATATTGTGCTTATTCTAAGGCTGATAAGCTCTGTATCAGCGGTGACGTATTATTTGATGGAAGTATAGGAAGAACAGATCTGCCCGGCGGTCACTACGAACAACTGTTAAAATCAATTCGTGACAAACTTTTTATATTGCCCGATGATACAATTGTTTATCCGGGTCATGGTGAAGCAACTACAATCGGCAAAGAAAAAAAATCGAATCCGTTTTTTAACTAATACTAATTCGGGAATCAATATTTAATAAAAGTTTGAGGAAATGATGCAGGAAAAAATCAAAGAACTTCTTTCCAAAAAAGAACAGGCAAAAATCGGCGGTGGTGAAGAAAAAATTAAAACTCAGCACGATAAAGGAAAACTAACTGCCCGTGAAAGAATCGAATTGCTTGTTGATGAGGGCAGCTTTGATGAAGTTGATATATTCGTTAAACATCGCTCGAGTGATTTCGGATTAGATCAGCTATCATATCCGGGTGATGGTGTTGTTACCGGGTTTGCTAAAATTAATGGAAGACCAGTTGCATTGTATAGCCAGGATTTTACCGTTTTCGGCGGCTCACTTTCTGAAACTCACGCAGAAAAAATTGTTAAAGTTATGAAAATGGCTATGAAAGCCGGCATACCTGTGATTGGATTAAATGATTCCGGTGGTGCCCGAATTCAGGAAGGAGTAAACAGCTTAGGAGGATATGCAGATATTTTTTTACTAAACACTCTTGCTTCCGGAGTTGTGCCGCAAATATCAGTGGTGCTTGGTCCTTGTGCTGGCGGTGCAGTTTATTCACCTGCAATTACAGATTTTATTTTTATGGTTAAGAATACCAGCTATATGTTTGTAACCGGACCTAATGTAGTTAAAACTGTAACGCATGAAGATGTTAGCTTTGAGGAACTGGGCGGAGCTGAAACTCATGCATCAAAAAGCGGCGTTGCTCATTTTATATGTGATAATGAAATTCAAACCCTATTGTCCGTAAGAAAACTGCTTACCTATCTTCCATTAAATTTTATGGATAAACCGTTAATAAAAGATTTTGATATAAACTCATTAGTCAATGAACATAAGCTCGAGCAGATAATACCGGATACGCCCAACAAACCTTACGATATGAAGGAGATAATTGATTTACTTGTTGATGAAAAAGATTTTTTTGAAGTTCACGCAGAATATGCTGAAAATATTATTGTTGGTTTTGGAAGAATTGGAGGAATGTCTGTTGGTATAATTGCAAATCAACCTAATGTACTTGCTGGTGTGCTGGATATCAATGCATCTGTTAAAGGAGCCAGGTTTGTCCGTTTTTGTGATGCCTTCAATATACCATTACTTGTTCTTGTTGATGTACCGGGATTTTTACCAGGCACTGAACAGGAATGGAATGGAATAATTCGTCATGGAGCTAAATTATTATATGCATTTGCAGAAGCTACTGTTCCTAAAGTAACGGTAATTACAAGAAAAGCTTATGGCGGTGCATATGATGTAATGAACTCAAAACATATACGCGGCGACTTTAACTTTGCCTGGCCCTCAGCTGAAATAGCTGTAATGGGTCCAAAGGGTGCGGTAGAAATTATCTTCAAGAAGGAAATATCTACCTCAGAAAATCCTGAAGTTGAACTTGAAAATAAGCTGTCAGAATATATAGTTAAATTTGCTAACCCTTATATTGCTGCTGAGCGTGGTTTTTTAGATGATGTAATTTTACCCTCGGAGACTAAACGAAGGATTATACAGGCATTTGATTTGCTTAAAACTAAGGTGGATAAAAATCCGCGTAAAAAACATGGTAACATCCCTTTGTAAATACTAAGTCATTAAAAAATAAGGGATTATCCGGCACGGTTTAACTTTTTACTTGACTTGATTTTTTTATTAGTATATATTGCACCTTGAAAAATACACTTTGGAGAATAAATGAAAAAAGCCCTACAGATTCTTAGTGTTATTTCTTTATTAGCTTTACTAAATATTTCGTGTGGAGCCAATAAAGAAATAGTTAATAAAACCTCACAAGAAGACACATCATCCAAATATCCACGTTTCGGTATTGTTTCAGAAATGCTTGAACAGGCCCGTCAATTCTATGTTGAAGCTTTGGAAAAGCAGAACCTGAACAGCACCATTGAGGCAATTCAGAATTTTGAAGCTGCCCTGAGAACCGTAAATAATTTAAGTTATTACCCCGGGATAGAAAATAATGAAGCTTATAAAGAACTTGAAAGCGCCATAATTGAAGATTACAGGGGATTGGTAGATAATCTTACTGAATTACCTGATGGTGTATCATTTGCTGCCTATGAAGAATGGATGGCTCAGGCGGCTCCTGAAATAGATATTAATTTTGACGATACAAAAGAGGAATATACAAGAGTAATTATTCCTGCTGACATTCCGTTAGAATACAATAACCATGTTGAACAATGGGTTAATTATTTTACCGGTAGAGGACGCGGCGCTATGAATCGCTGGTTAACCCGTTCCGGTAAGTATTTCCCTATGATGTCTAAAATTTTTAAAGAGGAAGGTGTTCCCCAACAGCTTTTATATTTGAGTATGATAGAAAGCGGTTTAAACCCTACAGCTCGTTCCTGGGCATCAGCAGTTGGGTTATGGCAGTTTATAAAATCCACAGGACAGATGTATGGTTTACAAACAAGCTTTTACATTGATGAAAGAAGAGATCCTGTGAAATCTACAAGAGCGGCTGCCAGACATCTGCGCGATCTGCACAATTCGCTTGGCGATTGGTATCTTGCATTGGCAGCTTATAATTGCGGTGAAGGAAGAGTTAGAAGAGCCTTAAAACGCTCCAGTGGAAATGATTTCTGGTCAATTAGAAAACATTTACCTAAAGAAACCAGAAATTATGTACCAACATATATTGCTGTTAGTATTATTGCTCTTGAACCAGAAAAATATGGATTTACTGATTATACTCCCGAGAGGCCATATAATACTGAAGTATTCAATATCCCGGGTTCAATTGATCTTGTTTATTTATCAAGTGCCGTAGGAGTTGATTTACTTACTTTACAGGATATGAATCCTGAACTTACACAGCTATCAACGCCAGACAATTATCCTAACGGCTATCCGCTAAAAATTCCTAAGGGGTCATATAATTTACTTGCCTCAAATCTTGAAAATATTCCTGAGTCTGCAAAAAGAAATTATATTGTTCACAAAGTAAGAAAAGGTGAAACTATTACACGGGTTGCACAAAGATACGGCGTTTCAAAATACGATCTTGCCGATGCAAATAATATTTCAACCAATTCAAGATTATATGCAGGTGTGGAGTTAAGAATTCCTGTTTCGGGTAACCTTACCGAAAATAATATTGCTTTTAATCCTGATGTTCAAACTGCTCAGGAAAATACCGGATATGTTTCCCCTTATGCAAATCTTATTAAAGAAAATTCAAACACTGAATTACTTGCTCTAAATGTTGAGGAAGATCAGCTTGTTGAACCAGAAGAACAAACCCTTGTGGATAATGAAACTGCAAATGAAATGAGCATTGATGCTCTTGTACCCGCAGATTTAGTACCTGTTTATTATCACGTAAAAAGAAATGATAGTTTATTGGGTATTGCTGATATTTTCCATGCACGCGTTAGTGATATAAGAAATTGGAATGATATCCCTTACACCGCTACTATAAGAGTTGGACAGAAATTGACAATTTATGTGCGCGAAGATAGAAAAGATTTCTACGCAAGTCTTGATAACCAAACAGCACTTGAAAAAACAGTTGTACAAAACACAGTTAATAGAGGATCAAGCAGTCTAGTAAATCACCGGATCAGAAGAGGCGAAAATTTAGGGCTGATTGCTTCAAGATATGGAGTCTCTGTTCGTGAATTAAGAGAATGGAATAACATTGCAGGCAATAAAATTCTTGCCGGCACCAATTTAAGAGTTTATACAGATGGCGGACCAAAAACCACCAGCACAGAAATTGTTAATAATAACAATTCCAACTTATATCGTTATAAGATTAAAAGAGGCGACACGATTAGTGAAATAGCTGAAAGATTTGGTGTTTCGGTTGCTATGCTCAGAAAGTGGAACAATATTCCGAGTAATAATATTCAAGCAGGAAAAACCTTAAAGATTTATACAAGTACAAATACAAGCACTCTTGGTGATATTACTACCAAAACAACGGCCAATATTAATTATCACAAAGTAAAACCGGGTGAAACTATCAGCCAGATAGCTGAAACATATAAAGTTAAAATTGCTGATATAAAGTCCTGGAATAATTTATCAAGTGACAGAATACTTTCGGGCTCTACGCTCAAACTTTATTCAAATGCCGGTGTGCACGATTTACCTGAAACCAATGTTAAAACATCCTCAAACAAAAATACCGCTGCAAAGTTTCATACAGTACAAAAAGGAGAATCACTTTTCTCTATCTCAAAAAAATATAATATTCCTGTTGCAAAACTGAAACAGCTTAACGAAATGAGGGACAATAAAATTATCATCGGTCAGCGGTTAAGAGTGGGGTAAAGTTTTTTTTAATTACATATTGTCTAACCTAAAGCCGTTAGGGGTGTTATCCCGATTATTCGTGATATCTGAGATCATACCCTTTAACCTGATCTGGGTAATTCCAGCGTAGGAAAACGGGCTAAGAGAATAATTGATTTGCTTTTAGCCGTTCCCTGAACGGCTTTTTAATTTTAAAGGAGTAGCTATGAAAGCTTCAATTATTCTTTTTTTGTTTTTTGTTATTCCGATCCTTCCTCAGGAAATTTCCATTAAGGGAATTATTACTGATGCAGAATCAAAAAACCCCCTTAACAATGTAAATATTATCATTTCTGGTAAAAACATCGGAACTGTAAGTAATCCTTCGGGTAGTTTTAATTTATCCGGTGACTTTGCAACAACTGATACATTAATTATTAGTCATATCGGATATGCGAGCAAAATCGTTTCAATTAAAGAGCTAGAAAATTTTTCTGATCTTAAAATAAATCTCATACGAATAGCACTGCCTTCTCAAACCGTGCTTATTGAAGCTACAATTGGCAAATATGGTTCTACCCCAATTGCATTTAATCAGATAAAGAGAGAAGATATTCAAAGAGATTATGTTGTACAGGATATCCCGGAATATCTGAGCAGATTGCCCTCAACTACTTTTTATTCTGAAGGCGGGCATGGAATAGGTTATAACTATCTGTCAATAAGAGGGTTTGATCAGAGAAGAATTTCTGTTTCGATAAACGGTATTCCTCAAAACGACCCTGAAGATCATAATGTTTACTGGCTCGATTTTCCTGATCTTCTTGCCAGCACCGAAATGATTCAGGTTCAGCGTGGTGCTGGATCCGGAGTTACCGGTTATCCTGCAATCGGTGGTTCAATAAATATAATTACATCAACTTTTTCTGACAGACCAAAATATAATTTATCTGCTTCTTATGGAAGCTATCAGACACGAAAATATTCTGCAGCTTATTCTAGCGGATTGATCGATAATAAATATTCGATTTATGCCAAGCTCTCACAGATACTTAGTTCCGGATACAGAAATCAATCATGGGTAAGATTTAATGCTTACCATCTATCTGCTGTAAGATATGATGACTGGATAACATCTCAATTAAATTTTTACGGCGGACCAATTGAGGATGGTTTAGCTTATACAGGTGTAGCAAAATTTGCAGTTAAGGATAAGCAGTTAAGAAGGGAGAATTATTCTTATTGGGAATCTGATGAAACAGATTATACATTCGTTACACCAAGAAGACCCGAGGAAATTGAAAACTTCTCACAGCCGCATTACGAGCTTTTGAATGAAATAAAGATTTCTGATAAAATTAAATTCAATTCAGCGTTGTTTCTTGTATTAGGACAGGGCTTTTTTGATTATGACGGCTCCTGGGCTGATACAAGCTATCTTAGACTAACATCAGAATTTGGCTTTAATCCAGAAAAAAATCCGGGCAATGTACTTATACGTGCCAAAGTTGAGAACAAACAATATGGATGGATACCCCGTGTTAGTTTTAAGCATAAGAATGGAGAACTAATCGCCGGTGGTGAATTCCGTATTCATAGATCAAACCATTGGGGGGGGATAAACTATGGTGAAAGTCTTCCGGAAGGAATTTCAAAAAGCTTTTACTATTATTTTTATAACGGCGGTAAAGATATTATTAACTCCTACATACACGAAAACTATAGACTGAATGATAAAATAAACCTGCTTGGTGAAGTTCAGCTTGCATATCATAAATACAGCATTTCAAATGAGCGATATCTGAATAATAATTTTGAAATTGATGGCTTATATATTAATCCGAGATTTGGATTGAACTACAAGTTAAATGAGCAATTAAGTACTTTTCTTTCCTTCGCCAGAGTGACGCGCGAACCAAGATTAAAAAACTATTACGATGCAGCAGAATCAAGCGGAGGAGCTGTTCCTCAGTTTGAAGTAATTATTGATACATCGGGAAATCTTATCGGATATGATTATAATAAACCCCTCGTTAAACCTGAAACGATGAATGATATAGAATTAGGCGTTTCATTCAATACATCAAACTTGAAACTGAACCTGAACTTGTTCTATATGCTTTTTGACGATGAGATTGTAAGACGAGGTCAGGTTGATAGATTTGGCCAGCCGGTAACCGGTAATGTTGATAAAACAATTCATCGGGGCATTGAACTCTCAATAATTGCAAAGTTGATTAATGACTTCGAAGTGTTTGCTAATGCAACTTACAGTCAGAATATTATTGATAAGGGCTCAACTTTTGTTAGATACCGCGATCCGATCACAAATCAGAGAGTTGTAAGTGAAATTGATCTTAAAGGAAACCGCATCAGTGCATTTCCGGATTTGCTTGCCAATTTTGGATTATCATTTAATTATGACAATTTATTCTTGCGATTGTCCGGTAAATATATAGGTGAATTTTACTCAGATAATTTTGATAGTAAACTCAAAGTATATCTTATTGATCGTCCCGGTTTTGTTGATTATACAGACAATAAAAACGAAGCTTATTTTGTTATGGATTTCTTTGGCAGTTATGAATTCCCATTATTTAGTGGCAGGTCATTATCTAAAATATTTATTCAGGTAAATAATTTATTTGATAATCTGTACAGTGCTCATGCAATCGGTAAGGAATTTTTTCCGGCAGCAGAAAGAAATTTTATTGCCGGTATTCAGTTAGGACTATAATATTTATTTAGTTGTATTTAGTTCTTTTGTGGCTGCAACACTAAAACACAAAAATTTGATTAAGCAAAAGTATTATAATGAAGAAATGTATTATTCTCGCAAATGGTAAACCGCCGCGAAAGCAGATAATTGCTTATTTGCTAAGCAAAGGATACTCAACTTTAATTTGTGCTGATGGCGGGGCTAATCACGCACGTAAAATGAATTTAGTACCGGATTATATTATAGGCGACCTTGATTCAATATCGGCTAATACTCTTAAGTATTATGAAACAAAAAGTGATATAATAAAACTATCGCGTCAAAATGATACCGATGTTGAAAAGGCGATTAAACTTGCAATAAGCAAGCAGTTTGATGAAGCTGTTTTACTTGGAGTAACAGGGGACAGATTAGATCATACATTCTGCAATCTTGGTATTGTCATAAAATATTATGATAAAATCAGATGTATAATTATTGCTGAAAACTCCATGCTTATTCCCTTATCTAAAATGAATACAATTAAATCTATACCGGGCGAAACAATGTCCTTATATGGATTCAATAAGAAAACAAAAATAACAACTAAAGGCTTACGGTATCCATTAACCAGAACAGCACTTCCTTTCGGTGAAAGAGAGAGTACAAGCAATGTTTCAACTTCAACTGAAGTAAAAATTAATGTTGAGGGAGGAATAATATTTTTAATCAGAGATTTTAATTTTCTGAAAACAAATGATCTCTTTTAGCCCGATTGATATCATAGTTATTCTGCTGTTCTTTACCGTTCTGGTATCAGTAGGATTCTATTCATCAAGAAAGACAACATCAGCACCCGAAGATTATCTTTTATCCGGAAGAAATTTAGGTCTATTCCTTTTTGTTCTTACAACTGTATCTACCTGGTATGGTGGCATAATAGGAGTAGGGGAGTTTACTTATCGTTACGGGCTTCTGAGTTGGTTTACTCAAGGATTGCCCTATTATTTCTTTGCATTTCTGTTTGCAATTTTCTTTGCAAAAAAAATCAGGAATGCCTCTCTATTCACTATACCTGATAAAATTGAGATCGAGTATGGAAAAACTGCCGGTATTATTTCCTCAATCATTGTATTTATACTTGTTACTCCGGCACCATACTTATTAATGACTGCAAATTTATTAGTTCTAAGCTTTGATATTGATATAGTTCCTGCATTAATTATTTCGCTGTTTCTTTCTATATCATATCTTATAAAAGGCGGATTCAGATCTAATGTTTATGCAGATGCTTTTCAGTTCTTTGTAATGTTCGGGGGATTCATAATAATCTTTGTTGTCAGTCTGATAAATTACGGCGGATTAGAATTTATTGCCTCAAATGTTCCTGAAACACATCTGAATGTTACAGGAGGTGCATCACCGGGATTTGTTATGGTGTGGTTTTTAATTGCGATGTGGACGTTTGCAGACCCAGGATTTCACCAGCGCAGTTTCGCTGCTAAATCAGGATCAATTGCCGTTAAAGGAATTCTGATATCAATCGGATTCTGGTTATTGTTTGATTTTTTAACCACAGCAACAGGTTTATATGCAAAAGCCGTGCTCCCTGATCTCGATCAGCCCATTTGGGCGTTCCCTTTATTAGCAGAGAAAGTGCTTGCTCCGGGGTTAAAAGGAATTTTTTATGCTGCTCTTTTTGCAACAATTTTATCCACATTAAACAGCTTTTTCTTTTTAAGTGCTACAACTATCAGCAGGGATTTAGTATATAAAATAAAAAAAGATAAGAAAGATCTTAACTTAAAAAAATATACAGTCTTAGGTCTATTCATTTCCGGAATATTATCCTCTTTAATTGCTTACTTTATTCCCTCAGTAGTGGAAATCTGGTACACGATTGGTTCGCTTTTTATTCCCGGAATTATTATACCTGTGATAAGTGCTTATTACCCGGGAATTCAGGTATCAAAGAAAATTATTCTTTTGGAAATGATTATGGCTGTACTGGGGAGCACGCTTTGGTTCTTTTTACGATCTGAAATTGTTACAAACATTTATTTTGTAAATGAAATCGAACCGATGATTGTTGGATTAGTTCTGTCTATTATAATTCATACAATTGGATTAATCATTAAAAAGAAATGACTGTGAAATCAGATTGGCATTGTTTGCTGAAAAAAAACCCGGAACATAAACAGGTTTTGTCCCGGGATTTAATAGATAATTATTAGCTTTAAAATACCTTAAGGTAAAAATATTCCGCAGGCAATCACGGTTGTCCACAAACCGTTTTTATCGCCTTCAGCAGATTGAGTAACGTTAAATGAACGGACAATCTTGCCGGACATTTTATAAATGTTTTCCCGTTCGCTCCAATCCACATCCGGATTAAATTCTACGCCAAGAGTTGTTGCAAGCATGGTGGCAGCAAGGTCTTCGGCGTATTCACCACAATTTTTTTCAGTCTGACCATAAGGATGATGTTCAGAGAGATAACCGTAAGCATTGTTATCCGCCGGTAATGCAACTCCAATTGAGGCCGCTATTAATCTGTTCGGTTCATTTGTAGAATTTCTTGCCATAACACAATGCGTAATCTGACCGGGAGTAATATATTTCAATCCTTCTTCAACCGAAATTCTTCTGCAGCCTATTGGAAAAATGCTGCTGACTGAAACCAGGTTACATATCTCAATTTTAGCGCTTCTTAATGCCAGTTCGAACGAGCTGAGATATTCTTTATGTTTTCCTACACCTTTGGTGAAAAAGAGTTTGGTTGGTAAATACAAATGCGTTTCCTTTCTAAGTTAATTTAACAAATTTTCTTTTGCCCACTTTTAAAATCATTTCCTTTTTGATTTTTATAGTTTGCAACGGATCATTTATTTTTTCTCCGTCAATGGATACACCGCCTTGTGTAACTAATCTGCGTGCTTCTCCTTTTGACGGTGCGAAATTTACTAAAACTATTAATTCTAAAACATTTATTTCTTTGCTTTCTTCAATTTTAAATTCAGGAATTTCATCAGGAAGACCTTTGTTGATGAAAATCCTGTCAAATTCTTCCTCAGCAGTTTTTGCCGCTTCTTCACTGTGATACATCGTAACCAAAGTTTTTGCTAGTTCTCTTTTTAAATCTCTCGGATTTGTTTTTTCATCATTCATCAAATTCTGGATTTCAGCTAACTTTTCTTCTGATACATCTGTTGTCAGAACAAAGTAGGTGTAAATGAGATTATCAGGTATGGAAAGAGTTCTTCCAAATATCTGCTGCGGCGGATCTGAAATTCCGATATAATTATCTAATGACTTGCTCATCTTTTCAACACCATCGGTTCCAACAAGAAGCGGCATAGTGAGAATAACCTGTGGTTCAATTCCATATTCACGCTGAATATCTCTTCCAACGAGCAGATTAAATTTCTGATCTGTTCCGCCAAGTTCAACATCACTATTGATTGCCACTGAATCCATAGCTTGTGCAAGCGGATAAAGAAATTCGTGAACACTAATCGGTTCACCGGCTTTGAATCGTTTTGTAAAATCATCACGCTCGATCATTCTTGCAACGGTGTATTTTGAGGAAAGTTTTATCACATCCTCAAAATTCATTTTGCTCAACCAATCAGAGTTGTAAACAATCCTGGTTTTATCTTTATCCAGAATTTTAGATGCCTGCTGAAAATAACTCTCACCGTTTATTCTTGTCTGTTCAAGAGTTAGAGCGGGACGGGTAGAATTCCTTCCCGAAGGATCGCCAATCATTCCTGTAAAATCACCAATTATAAGTATTGCCTGATGACCAAGATTCTGAAACTGTGCTAATTTTTTTAATACAACGGAGTGTCCGATATGAAGATCAGGTCTGCTTGGATCACAGCCGAGTTTAATGTTAAGAGGTTTATTTTCTTTAATCGATCTTTCAATTTTTTTAACGAGTTCATCTTCAGGAATTATCTCAACAGCACCGCGTTTGATAATGTCCATTTGCTCGTTTAATGAAGCGAATAATGTTTTTGTCATCTCTTTTTATTCATTTCTTTTACCACATAGGCACATAGAACTATGTGAACTATGTTTCTATGTGGTTAATTGATTAATATTTAAATTTTCGTTCCTGATCACGCTGTAAATCTTTCTTAGCAATCGATTCACGTTTATCATAAACCTTCTTGCCTTTTGCAAGAGCAAGTTCAACTTTTACTTTGCCGTTTTTGAAATACAATCTGAGTGGAACTAATGTTAAACCTTTTTCCTTTGTTTTACCTATTAACTTTCTTATCTCACTTCTGTTAAGTAATAATTTACGATCGCGGGTCGGAATATGATTATTTATATTGCCCTGTGTGTACTCGCTTATGTGTGCGCTTATCAGCCAGACTTCATTATTCCTCACCGTTCCATAGCTGTCAACCAGATTTGCTTTTCCCTGGCGTAAAGCTTTTACCTCGGTACCAACAAGTGCAATGCCTGCTTCATAGGTTTGGATAATGGCATATTCATGCCGTGCTTTACGGTTTACCGCTATATTTTTTTCTTCGTCCTGTTTTAGCATTTTGTTCAAATTGGAAAACAAAAATTGTCTTAAATGTTATTAAATGCAAGGAAGAGGGAATCCTAAATAACCATTTTGTAGGAATTTGACCCGCCTGCCGGACGGGCAGGTTTATCAAAACCCATAATTATTTTTTGTAACAACATCATAAATGATGTTCCAACGATTGTTATATATTGCAGAAATATTTTTCCCCTGAATAGTATTTGGTTTTAATGAAAATTTTCTTTGTTTTTACACATGTAAAATTCTGAATTACAGGGATTAAAATGACTGCTGAGAAAATATCTAAAAAAACTTACTTACTCTTTCTCTTACTCTTACTCTTACTTTGCACAGCAGGCTGCAACACAACCGAACCGCCCGATTCTCCGGTACCGCCTGTACCAGAACTTAAACTTGAACTTGAAGACGTTTCCAGTACTGAAGCGTGGATAAATCTTACAACAAAAGATTTAACTTTGCCAGCAGAGCTAACTCTTAAACAATACAATCCAACCGGAGATTCAATTTCAAAAGTATTGTTACTCAATACTCAAGACACACTGCTTTACATTGATTCACTCCTTCCAAATCAAACATACAAATTCCATTCAGTCATTCAACCAATCAATCATTCCAGCAATGAAATTAGTGTAACCACAATGGACACCACCAGCCACAACTTCACATTCCAGACGTGGACGTTTGGTGGCACAGCGGGCAGCAGTGTTCTTTACGATGTAGCAATTTTAGATGAAAACAACATAATTGCCGTTGGCGAAATAATGGTAGCAGATAGCAGCCCAAACGGTTATACAACTTATAATGCTGTTCATTGGGATGGTAATCAGTGGGAGTTATTGAGAATTCCTTATAGAGACTTTGGCAACCATATAGTCTATGGTCCATTGCGAACAGTATTAGCTTTCAGCGCTACTGATATTTGGTTCTGCAGCTATGCGGATCTTGTTCATTTCGATGGAAGTAATTATTTATCAAAAGCATTTTTTATGACGGGTTCAAATTTCAATGGTCAAGTCTCAAAAATGTGGGGAACGGATAAAAATAATATTTACTGTGTAGGAAGGAGTGGATCAATCTACCACTACAACGGCATAAGCTGGAAGAAAATAGAAAGCGGGACGGATATAGATATAAACGATGTTTGGGGGATTATTGATCCAATCACTAACAGCAGAAAAGTATTTTGTGCAGTTTCGTTCGTTCTTCAATTAGGCGAACATAAAATATTAACATTAGATGAAAACAATAAGATTGACTCACTCCCCTGGAATACAGGCAGAAGAGTAGGGTCAGTTTGGACATCAGACGGGAAGAATATATATACAGGAGGAGGAGGAGTATTTCAGAATAAATCCGGTAGTTGGAAAGAAGAAACATCCATACCTCTATACTATACAAACCGCGTTAGAGGTAATGCACTTAATGATGTATTTGTCGGAGGAGACTTTGGGTTGTTAGCACATTTTAACGGAGTAGATTGGAAGGTGTATCAGGAGTTTCTCTTTTCTGCTTCATCTCTATCAATAACAGTAAATAAAGATATCATTGGGGCAGTCGGTCGGTTTGGAGAAAGTGCTTTAATAATTTTAGGTAAAAGAAATTAATGGATTAACTACACATAATTTTTAACCCAATATTTCTCTATCTTTACCGGAAAATTTTATAGCATTTAGAGATTTATGATTAAAAACTTTCGGATAATTCTTCTCGTATTTTTCTTCACATCAAATTTAC
>Ga0209498_1001446_pt1 | contig 14549 bp, 12 predicted proteins | sample WalLakDeSediment_FD_184131 | JGI IMG/M metagenome (GOLD analysis project Ga0209498, IMG submission 184131) | Lake sediment microbial communities from Walker lake, Nevada to study Microbial Dark Matter (Phase II) - Walker Lake 11/02/13 Deep... | ecosystem: Environmental > Aquatic > Freshwater >... | reverse complement strand
GCCGAGCAGATGCGTAAAGATTTAAAGAACCTGGGCGTGAGGTTTTACAAGAATCATAGGGTGTATCAGCGAGAGATATAGTCCATCAAAAGTCTTACCCATAAAAAAAGTGAATAGGCGAGATTTAGATCTCAGCCTATTTATTGTGTGTAAGAAATCAAACCAAAACAAAAACAGATCCAAAAAATCACTTGTCGCACTCGATGATGACAGGTGTTTTTTGAATTGTACATATTGACTATAAACTAATAAGGATATATACTATCAATAATGTCATATTATCAATCAAAGGAATTGTTATGAAAAGGCTAAAATCGGTTATATTACTGCTTATTGGGACAATGATCATGACAGCCTGTGCTGGTGGTTTGGGTAATGACACGGCAGAAGAAATGGGTGATGGTTTTGAGTTTTCAGAAGAAGAAGCTATCGATCTTGTGTCAGAGGAAGGTTTTGAGTTTTCTGATGATGAGGGATTACTTATCGAACTCGATGAAGAAGATGGTACTGAGGATGAGGGATTTGATTTTGATGATGATGAAGCCTTGGATTTGTCTGACCAACCGGATCAAATCTTACCACCTGCAGGAATTTCCAACTGGATGGTCAAGCATGCTGATGGCACTGCGGTTTGCCCAAGTATGACCATCCCAATCTGGGGGCGTGAACCTGAAACAGTTTCAATCACAGTGGGTGCTGAAGCTCAATCCTTAATCGTCGCCGGCATGGACGGTGGGCCTGAAATATTTTACCTCCTTGAACAGGCTGGACCTGGCGGATCGATCTATAACGGGTATTATCAACCCCCAGGTGCAAGCTCTGAAATTCATTATCAAATCCTCTTTACAACATTTACCGACCCAATGGTTGCGGATTTTTTGATGGGTTCAATAACATCTGAAGCAGAAGGATGTAAGATCTCACGCTTATTTGATGGAAACAGGATAGATTGAGCGTGTTTGAGACCAATAATTAATGGCTCTATCCAATATTAATGAAAAATCCCCTTCATATTTAAGTTCTTAGCCAATAAATTCGAGATTCATCAATTGACTAAAGAGTTTTGAGGTATGGTTCAGATTTGCATAAGACTCTTGCAAGCACCGTTTATTGCAGGTTCTATTAATCTGTTGATTATGGTAGACTCAGCGCATACCATATGTTATCAGGAAGGTTTAATGAAAAAATGGAAGAGAAAAAATCTGGGTTTAGTCTAGTCAGCATTTTACTGATTATCTTACTGATCACAATAATAGGATCAGCTATCTTTTTGGTCATCACCATCACGCGCACGATCGATTCGGCGTTATCACCGGTGCAAAGTGTCAACAAGATGCTGAGCACGCAGGTCTCGCAGTTATTAAATCCAACGCCAACGGTGATTCCAGATCCGATCACCATCATCCGGGAGGTGCAGTCGCTGGCGCGTTTGGAGACGATCCAGTATTCGGTTGAGAAAATCATCACTGCAGAGGTCAACCAGGGTGTGTTGGGGCCGTTATTTGGTGATCGGCTGCTGCTTGTAGCGCATGGGTTCGTGATCGCTGGCGTAGACCTGGCAGCTATTTCACCTGATGATCTTAGGTTAGCGGATGACATCCTGTATGTGACCTTGCCAGAGGCCGAGGTGTTTGTGGCGACCCTGAACAATGAAAGATCGTATGTTTATGACAGATCGACCGGGGTATTGCGAAAAAGTGATCAGGATTTAGAGACTGCTGCCAGGCGGGTAGCTGAACAGGAAATTCTCAAAGGAGCTATTGAAGATGGCATTCTGGAACAGGCACAAATGAACGCAGAAATATTCCTGGAGCGTTTATTCAACACATTGGGTTATATGCGTGTTGTATTTGAATAATTCGGTTTCTGTTCTTTTTGTTTAGATTGAGGATTTTTCTTACGTCAATATGAACCGCTTTGGATGAAGGAACATCATCCGATTTCTTGTTCCTCGTTCGAACCTTGTTCATATTCATTGAAGAAGGAGGCCATATACGCCTCTAATTCATCATTACCTTTTTGAAGGATTCGGGCGAAATGTTCACTGTTAAAGGGGAGTTCAAGTTCAGTGCGCATCAAGCTGATTAGCGGGACCAGCAGTTTGTTCAGCCCAGAGACTTCTGCCATTGAGGTCTGTACAAGATTTGCAACGGTGCGCATGAGTTGATTGCCGATGTCCTCCTCTTTCTCCTGTAAAACCGTTAGATCATTTTGGAGGGCATCGATTTCGGCTTGATACCTTTGTGAAAGATCATATTCTTGATTGATCTTGGTTTGTGTGAATTGCGTGGTCAGTTGGGTCAATTTCCCCTTTAATTTTTCTATCTCAGCTTCAATGGCCTGAGAATGGCGGAGAATTACGTCAAATTTATCGCGTTTTGCGCTCATGCGCAGGAAAGCACCATTCACCTCCAGTTGAAAGTTGGCCAGCGCTTCAATGGTTTCATTCTGGCCGACGATGGTCACTTTCCCGAGTTTTGAAGAGAGGCTGGAATAAGATTGCATCAACGCCTCTGGGGTTTCACTGAGCTCACTGAAACGGCTGATGGCTGTGATCCCGGCTGAAATGGCTTCCATTGCGTCCATGTAAACTTCCCTGCGCATGTTGAGATCGCGTTCTTTGTTTCTTAATGCAACTTCGTGTTCGTGTTGGATGCGCAACCGTTTGGTGTTGGAGATATTGGTCAGGGTAACACCGATAATGGTCAGTAGTGAACCGATCAGGACGCCGTAAAACGCTGGTGGGATGCTTTCAATTAGGGTAATGAGATTCATGGCTAATTATTCTTTGCTTCGTATAGATATTACATATTGACACAGTTGATGGCCACACTGTCGACTGATTTTTATCTTACCAGATAATTATCGAGAACCGAAAGATTGACATGTGTGTAGATTTGACTTGAGCACACTTCTTGAAATTTGGGGCGAAACTGAATGAACCTTATGTGTCATTCAATGAATGAACATACGGAAGATGCACCATATTCAATATGCCTGGTCATGAAGTTTCAAGACGAAATAACGTCTTCTTCAATTTAATGAAATCGAAAATCACCTAAAATGAATTAGGTTATGTGACTTAGCAAGGTAGAGTAGAAAAATTGGATTGCTTTATGCGAGTTATACCTCTTCTTCTATTTCTACTTCTTTTACTACTTCTTTTTCGCTTTCAAACCTACGCAAGCGCAGCCCCAGCAGGATAAGGAGCAGTCCGATGGCCGTGCCGGTCAGCTGTGCCCAATTGAGACCCGGGTACGAGCCGATCCCAATCAGGTCAGCTGTCAGCGAAACAAGCGCGACAACCACTCCGAGAATGATGGCAATTAAGCTGACGGTTTTCTTCGACATGATGTCCTCCTCCACTGATAGAAAATAAGACATAGATCAATTTAATGTGCTGAAATTTGACGGATGTCACCTATATTATAATCAATTTAGCAGAATTATTCGAATTCAATAGGCTGACATTTATTGTGGTTACCTGAAGTAAATCAGACTCATTTAGTGGATAGGGATTTTCAAAGAAATTTGACTATTAAAACCCATCTTTCATGGCTTGGCGACCTTACTCTGAAAAAAAACGTAACTACTCCGGGTGCGAGGGAATAGGGGGTGTGGTGTGGCGGCTTCGCCGCCACACCACACCCCCACCTTTCAGACGCAGGGCTGCTTGAGCAGTTGAAAAAAACATACTTGGGGTGGGTTACAGCTCTACAATCTTAAGTACCATGGTTGCATCTGGCAGACGATCAGCGCGTGCACGAATTATTACTTCTCCTGTTTGGTGATGCGCTTTGATGTAAACACCAGCAGCTCCGCCAACCAGTGTTAATGGATTCTCTCCAATTAAATCAGCCGGACCTTCCAATTCAAAATTGACAGCCGTGAAGGCATAGGGCAACCGATTTCCGTATTGATCTGTGACCCTACAGTTCAATCGTGTCATGTCACTGCCGTCCGCAATCAACAGTTCTGTGTCCGCCACCAGTTCAAGCCGGGTTGGCAGCTTGTTGCTGGCAACCCACTGTTCTTTGACCGGATTACCCTGGATGTAGCCCACCAGTTGAAGATCGTGAAATTCTGACTGACCCCAGGCAGTATAACGAAGGGCAATCGGTATGGTGAAGGGCGGGTGGTTGAGGTGTGGATAGTTTTCACGGTCAGGGTTGAACTTACCCAATGATTTATCGCCGATGATGACCTCAACTTGATCGCAGTTGCTGAACACGGTCAAAGGGTCATTCCCGCCGGCCGAACGATCGCCCATGGTCCAATGCGTTGCAGCCTGCAAGATGATTTGACGGGATGGATTCTGCTGGCTTAGGTATAAATAGGCTGCCCATTTCGGGTTGCGGAAAATATCCATTACCCCGTGATAACATATCCGGTCACCAGAGCCGAATTCTATGTGCGTGGCGTAATCAAAGGCACACCAACCGATAGCACCGGCAATTTTTGGATTTCCCATTTGTAGATCCTGGATTTTTGCATGCAACAAGGCATGCTCGATCAGCCGTTCTTCGTGATCAAAAATCTTTGTGGGGAACATATGCCCAGCAAACTCAGTGATCAGGTATGGTTGGTCTGTCGGCTCAAGGACGGTGTTTGAGAAATCGTTAAAGGTGTACACATCTTCCAGGAATGAACTACCCTGAAAGAAACGGACCCCTCCCGTTTGACGAGTCGGATCCAACAAGTGGGCTAAGGCATTTGTTTTTGTATAAAAAGTATCATCATCCAGGGATTCGTTAATTCTCACACCCCATAAAATGATCGAAGGGTGGTTTCTATCCCTTTTAATCATGGCTTCCAACTCATTCAGGCTGATGTTCTGCCAATCCCCATCCCCAATATGCTGCCAGCCCGGGAGCTCTTCGAAGACCAACAACCCGATTTCGTCACAACGATTCAGGAAATGTGGTGACTGGGGATAATGTGAGGTCCGCACGATGTTGCAGCCTAACTCGTGTTTGAGGATCTCTGCATCTCGGTATTGCAGACGTGTTGGCGCAGCCGCGCCAATATACGGATAGGTCTGATGCCGGTTGAGGCCAAACAGCTTGATCCTTTCGCCGTTAAGATAAAAACCACCATCTTGTTTGAACTCACAGGTGCGGAATCCAAATCGGGCTGAATCAGTATCGATTAATTTGCTATCTTTGAACAACGAAACCTCAACTGTATAAAGGTTTGGTTGCTCTGATGACCACAAACTGATTTCCGGCAGGGATGAGAATTTCACCCGCGGTGGGTGGTCATCGAGGTTTGTTTGAGTATAAGCAATGACATTCCCATCTTCATCTATCAAATTGGCCACCAAAGTGAGGTGGGTGTCAGTTTTACTCAGCGTAACATCACAAACAACCTCAGGATCGTCAAAGATATGTTGTGTTTGGATAAAAAGATCCTGCATGTGGGTCTGATGGACGGTTCGCAGGTAAACATCCCGGTAAATGCCGCCAAAAGTCAAGTAATCGACCCGGTGACCAAAGGGAGGGATGTCTTTTCTCTCCCTTGAATCAACGTTAACCGTCAGGAGATTTTCTCCTGGTTTTAATGCCGAGGTGATATCCACAGAGAAAGGCGTAAATCCACCTAAATGTTCATAGAGAAATTTTCCGTTCAAAAATACTTTGCTGGCTAACATCACGCCATCAAAATCCAGGAAAACCATTATTTCTGGATCATTATGGTTGTAATCGAACCGTTTACGGTAGGTCGAAATAAACTCATAAGCCAGATGATCTACATTATTATGGTGGAAGGTTTGGTTTGTGTGGGGGAGTGTGATTTTTAAGAATAGCTCATCCGGTGCATCCAGAGGCAATTCTTCCACAGCAAATAGCCAATCTTGGTTAAATAATGTTTTTCTTTTCATTAGGTTTAGATACCTCACACTAATTATCGATGGAACTGCAGGCTATCTAAAACAACCAATTCTTGGTTGTGGTCATGCAAAGCCCTGCTTACTAGCCTGCCCTCAGATGTAAATGTATCTTCGGTGGCGATAACTCCAATTTTACTGGATATATGTATAAAGTGATTGCACTTTTGTTTTGGTGACGTTGTCGGTGACCTGTGAAATCAGAACTGTGTTATTGATTGGGGTTTTTCACCCGAATTGCGTGTAAAATTAAAGATAACGAGGCATTCTTTAGATCAAACGAGGAGATTACTATGGGTTATGTGAAAGAAGTTGATTCCTATTTGCCCGCAGAGGACCGCTATCAATCAATGAAATTTCGTCGTTGCGGAAAGAGCGGTTTGAAGTTGCCACTTGTCTCTTTAGGATTATGGCATAACTTTGGCGGTGTTACACCTTTCGAAAATGGACGGCAGATGCTCAGAAGCGCATTTGACCTCGGAATTACCCATTTTGACCTGGCAAATAATTATGGCCCACCACCCGGTGTTGCTGAAGAAAATTTTGGGACAATTTTTGCACAAGATTTTCATTCCCTTCGTGATGAATTGGTCATATCTACAAAGGCTGGTTATGATATGTGGCCGGGGCCTTATGGGGAATGGGGGTCGAGGAAATACCTCGTGGCAAGTTTAGACCAGAGCTTGAAAAGGATGGGATTAGATTATGTGGATATTTTTTATTCCCACCGTTTTGATCCTGACACACCCCTGGAGGAGACCATGCAGGCTTTAGACCACGTCGTCCGGCAGGGCAAAGCGCTGTATGTAGGCATTTCCTCCTATGGACCGAAGAACACGCTGAAAGCCATCAAGATCTTATCCGAGCTGGGGACACCCTGCCTGATTCATCAGTCCTCCTATTCCATGTTAAACCGCTGGGTTGAAAATGGGCTGTTGGATGTGCTGGGGGAGTACGGGATTGGATTGATTGCTTTTTCTCCTTTAGCGCAGGGAATGCTGACCGACAAATATTTGCATGGCATTCCAGATGGGTCTCGTGCTCTTCAGGACAGCTCATTGGAAATGGAATTGCTGTCAGAAGAAAACCTAGCGAATATCCTTGCTTTAAATGAGATTGCGAAAGAACGCGGTCAAACGCTGGCTCAGATGGCCCTTGCCTGGGTGCTGCGGGATGAGCGGGTGGTCAGCGTTTTGATTGGTGCCAGCAGCCCTGAACAGGTCGAAGAAAATGTCAGATCACTTGACCATCTAGAATTTACACCTGAAGAATTGGCGCGTATTGATCAACACGCCAAAGAAGGAGGGATCAACCTCTGGGCTCAGTCCAGTGATCATGGTTAAGATGTTGTGTTGTTGATTTCGTGTAGATGAGACATGCTAGATCCGACAGATTTTACCGAACCAACTGGTTGAGGTCTACTGGCAGTTTTAGTCCAATTTTCCTGAGCGATCTACGCTATAAAATCATAAACGAGCGATCAATGATGTCTGTGAAATTGTTCGCTTTGTTATTCTGATAAGTTGCAAAGCAGAAATGTGAATAGACACTATTTTTACTGTTAAAAACTACTAATTCAGTTAGAATTGTTGTGCTGTTGAGCGTGGAAATTTTTCGTTTTGTGAACTTTTTCGATTTTTATTTTCGTTGAAATGGGAGGGTCCTTTGTTTCAAATTATTAATCGCATAGCCCCCATCATCATCTTATTGGGAATCGGGAAGCTTTTTCAGGTTAAGAAATTTATCAGTGCTGAGACGGTTGTTGAGTTAAAGAAACTGGTCGTCAATCTTGCCTTGCCTGCCGTGCTGTTCACCTCTTTCTTGTTTGTGGATCTGCAAACCGAGTATTTTCTGTTTGTGCCGATCATCCTGGTATATTGTGTCTTGCTGTATCTGTTGGGGTTAGGGTTGCACCGGCTTCTCAAAGTCAAAGGGGAATATTTCCCATTCTTAATTACGGGGTTTGAGTACGGTATGATGGGCGTCAGCCTGTTTGGCGCGGCTTATGGTTTGAGCCAGATTGGGAAAATCGCCATCATTGATTTAGGACAGGAAACCTTTATCTGGTTTATTTATGTCGCGCTGCTGATCAGAAAGCGAGATGGTGAAACAAGTGCTGGTAAATTATTAAAAATGTTTGCCACCTCGCCCGTGATCATTGCGATCCTGGCTGGCCTGGTGCTCAATATGGTTGGTTTGCCGCTTGTGATTGATCATTTACCGCTGGCTAATGGTTTATTGAACGCTGTGGAATTGGTTGGCAGCTTAACCGTGCCATTGATCCTGATCGTGGTGGGCTACGGCATCCAGATTGACATGAAGGAGTTCTTTTATTCTGCCCGAGTAATCTTGATCCGGTTATTGGTCAATATCCCTGCCGCGTTACTGCTCAACCATTATGTTGTGCGCGGATTGATGGGGTTGGATCTTGGTTTCCAGGCAGCCCTTTTTACACTACTCATTCTTCCGCCACCGTTTATTTTGACTCTATTTATGAAGCAAGATCTCAAAGAAGAACTTCACAGTGTCGATAATACGCTTACATTGCATACCTTGGTGACTATTGTGATATTTATCATTTATTATGCGCTGAATCCGGTGATATAGCTTACCAAGCCCATAAGGTTTGATCACTGGTCCATTTCATGGCGATAAGGCGGGTCAGCCCCGTCGCGAGTGCAGTTGATGGCGGCTGCCTTGGTGGCGAAGGATAAACATGCATGCAGATCTTCTTCGGGGAGGTTGGAAATTGCCCGGCGATCTGTTAAGTAACCGTTTTCGTATAGATATGTGAGTATTGCAGAGAAGAAGGTGTCTCCAGCGCCAACGGTGTCTTTGACCATGACCATTTGGGCGGGAACAGAGACGATTTTTCCATCCGGTAAGTAACCGATGGAACCTTTCATGCCCTGTGTCAGGATGACCAGGCTAACCCCGAGCTCGAACCATTGCGGTAGGTGTGCTTCAATTTCCTTTCCAGGGTACAGCTGATCCAAGTCGGCCTGGCTCAGTCGTAAGATGTCTACACAGGATAACCAGCTCTCGAAACGCCTGCGGTAAGCCTCCCAATCTTTGATCACAATCGGTCGGATGTTTGGATCGAGTGTGATCACCCGCCGGTGCTTATCGCGTTGCATCAGCGCTTCCAACGTGCTGGCACCGGGTTCGAGAACCAATGAAATTGAGCCAAAATGGAGCGCGTAGACCTCTTCAGGAAAACTTGGAGGAAGGTCATCAAATGTCATTTCCCGATCGACGGCGCCTTCTGCATAGAATGCATACTGCGGCTCTTGAGTGCCCTGATCATCGATGCTCACAAAGGCCAGGGTGGTTTGCCCATCGACTCGGGGACAATATCTCAGGTCAACAAGGTTGCTGGTGAGTTGTTTTTCAAGAATATCACCAAATAAATCTGTGGATAAACGTGAAAGAAATCCCACCGGTACACCCATGCGGCCTAGGCCGACAGCGATGTTAAGGATTGATCCACCGGGGCAGGGTTGGTAGGTCTGATTGTTTCCCGTAGGAATGAAGTCAATTAAGGCTTCTCCGCAGCATATGATCATGGAACCTCCTATTTTGATAATCAATGAAAATTATAACGGATGAAGAGATATTTTGAGAGGCTGCCCGTGGCGGACAGCCTCTCAGTTATTTATTTTACAAACTCAGAAACGCAGAACAGAATTACTCGTAGAGCAGTGCTGCGATATCTGGGTCGTCAATATTGGTGGCATCAAACCAGTGGAAGCCAGTGTCGATGAATTTGGGTAATGTTTCGCCACGAACAGCTTTGACCGCAGCTTCAACACACTTGTAGCCAATGCCGATCGGATCCTGGGTGATGGCACCAGCTTGCTGACCTGAGCGAATGGCGTCCAACTGCTGCTGACCGGAATCGTAACCGATCACCACGATGTCATCACGGCCTAATTCGGAAACAGCATTCAGCACACCAATGATGGAGCCTTCGTTGGCACCGAAGAATCCCTTCAGGTTGGGGTTCCCTTGGATGATGGCTTTGGCTAAGTCTGTCGATCGCAGGTGATCGCCGCCGCCATATTGGATATCAACGATAGTAACATCTGGATATTCAGATTCGATGCGATCTTTGAAACCGGCCACCCGGTCAATGCCTGTGCGGCTGGTGTTGTCATGGGCGATAACGGCAACTTCGCCAGAACCACCGATCAGTTCAACCATTTTGTCAGCTGCCAGTGCGGCAGCGGCGACATTGTCTGTCGCTGCGGTTGCCAGGGGGATATCGCTATCCACGCCGGAGTCGAAGCCAATGACCGGGATGCCTTTTGACTGGGCTTGCGCAAGCAAGGGGATGGCAGCTTGTGAGTCGACAGCCGCAAAACAAATCGCGGCAGGATCTTTGTCGATGGCAGCTTGGAGCATGTCCATTTGCTTGTCCACCATGGCTTCGGTCTCAGGGCCTTCAAAGGTGATTTCAACACCATAATCGACTGCAGCCCGTTCCGCGCCGGCTTTTACTGCCAGCCAGAATGCGTGTTGGAAGCCCTTTGAAATCACAGGGATATACAAGGTTTCCTCAGCTGCAGGTTCTTCAACAGCCGCAGGTTCTTCCGCAGCAGGTGCACAGGCGGCGAGTAAGGCTAAAATCATCAGCACACTCGCAATGATCAACAATTTTTTGGATTTCATTTCTTTTCTCCTTAAAACTCATAGTCAATTTGAAACAACATCGGGATACTTTGTTATACAATCTTCCTAATTGAACCACCTCCTTAGAAAATGATTGGAAACTGCTCAGGCAGTCCTACTGCTGAAGAGTGGGGGGATGTGGTGTGGCGGCGTCGCCGCCACACCACATCCCCCCTATCCCTTCGCATACTGAGTAGGTACAAAAATTGTTTTCTGCAAAGTAATTTACCAACCTCGGCTTGATTAATTGGCACTGGCCTTTTTACGGATTATATCTAAATATACTGCCGATAAGATGATCAACCCGGTGACAACAATTTGCCATTCTTGTGGGACAGAGAGAATCCGCAGGCCGTTAGTCAGCGTACTGATAATGAATGCTCCAATAATGGTACCCAGGATGTTACCCTCACCACCGCTTAACGAGACACCGCCGATCACTGCTGCTGCAATCGCGTCCAGCTCATAGCCCAAACCTAAGGCTGGCTGTGCTGAGTTTAAACGCGCAGCAATGATCACACCTGCGATGCCGACGAATAATCCACCTACCCCATAAATGGCGGTTTTCCATAAAACGATATTAAGACCCGATAGCCTGGCTGCTTCTTCATTGCTTCCAATGGCAAAAGCATAACGTCCAATGACTGTTTTTGAGAGGATAAGGCCTGCAAGCAGGGCTGAGCCAAACATGATCAATACACCATTAGGGATATCAAAGCCTGGGATAATTGCCCCTAAAACCGATCCCATGGCAATGCGGTTCCAGCCGGTCTCTAACGGAAAATAGATCGGAGAGAGATCGGTGATTACCAATGATAAGCCTCGGGCAACATTTAACATACCTAAAGTGGCAATAAATGGCGGAAGCTTCAACTTAGAAACCATCACGCCGTTGATCACACCCGCTAAAGTTCCAGTGAGAATGGCTGCCAGGACACCAACAACATTGGGCATGCCCAAGTTCCGGACGGTGACTGCGGCCATGACCGATGACAGGGTCATCACTGTTCCCACGGAAAGGTCAATCCCGCCGCTGATGATGATGAAGGTCACACCAATCGCCAGCAAGCCATTAACTGCCGTTGATACCAGGATACCGATGACATTACTGAAGGTAAAGAAGTATGGCGATGCGAAGGAAAAAACAACAAACAGGATAATTAATGCGCCAAATGCCATTAATCGTTGTACGGTATCTGCGCCGGTTTTTTTCTGCAGTATGCTTGTATTAGATTTCATAGGTGCCCTCATTAATTATCGTTGAGCTGATTTTATCGCGTTTCCACCATTGCGCATGGTTGCAAACTTCATGATATTTTCCTGGGTTGCTTCCGAATAATCCAAATTGCCAGTTATGCGGCCTTCACACATCACAATCACGCGATGGCTCATGCGTATGATTTCCGGTAATTCAGAGGAGATCATAATGATCGATTTTCCTTGTGAGGCAAGCTCATTCAGCAAAGTGTAAATTTCCTGTTTTGCGCCAACATCAATACCCCGTGTGGGCTCGTCAAAGATTAAGATATCTGCATCTTTTGCCAGCCATTTCCCGACGACCACCTTTTGTTGGTTGCCCCCAGAAAGGTTCTTGGCTTTTTGTTCCAGGCTGGGCGTGCGAATGGAAAGCCTTTCAACGATATCTTTAGAGATCATATACGCCTGTTTATCTTTAACCCAACCAATAACCGAGGAAAGCTTTTGATAAATGGGGAGAACGATATTGGTTTTGAGATCCAAACTCAGACACAAACCATAGCGTTTACGATCTTCTGAGAGATAGGCGATATCGTGGGCTACAGCGTCGCTGGGCAGCTTTATGTGAACAAGTTCGCCATTAATGTAAACTTCACCGGAATCGAAGGGGTCTGCACCGAAGATCGCGCGTGCAGTCTCCGTTCTGCCAGCGCCAATTAGCCCGGCGAAGCCCAGGATTTCACCCTTCATAAGTTGGAAACTAACATCTTTCAACTCATTGCCACGAGAAAGGTTTTTCACTTCCAATACGATTTCCTGGCTGCGTTCTTCCGGTATTTCGGGAGAGGATCCATAAATCACACGACCAACCATCATATTGATGATTTGATCTATGCTGGTTTCCTGAGTGTTTACCGTATCCACGTATAACCCATCACGCAACACCGTAATTCGGTCAGAAATTTCCTTAAGTTCCTCCATGCGGTGTGTGATGTAAATGATCCCGGTGCCTTCAGCCTTTAATTGGCGAATGATGCGAAACAACTCTGCCGTTTCAACATCCGTTAATGCGCCACTGGGCTCATCAAAGATCAACACATCTGCATTAAAGGAGAGCGCTTTGGCTATTTCAACCATTTGCTGCTTGGCAACTGTCATCTTCCCCACCTTCATCGTGGGATCTTGGTTGAGGTTCATCAGATCAAAGATTTCTTTGGTTTTCTTGTTTTGGGTGTTTTCATCCAGAAGTAACCTTTTGATGGGTTCACGCCCGATAAAAATGTTTTGGGCTGCGGTTAGGTGAGACATCAGGTTGAGTTCCTGGTGAACCATGCTGATACCCATGGTTTGGGCGGTGTGAGGGTTGGGAATGGTGACTTCTTCACCTTTGAAAATGATCGTGCCGCTGTCGACCGGGTAAATCCCTGCCAGGAGTTTCATCAACGTGGATTTACCCGCGCCATTTTCACCCACGAGGGCATGGACTTCACCACGCCTCAGGTTGAACTGGCAATCTTTGAGCGCTTGAACGCCAGGAAAACGCTTGTCAATTCCCTCCATCAAAACGAGCGCATCATTCATAAGATATCCTTTATTGCCTCAATATTCAATACGTGAGAGCCAGAGCGAAAAAGCTTAGCGTGTTTTATGATATCGATACCATACTATCATAATTGATTTTTCTTGTCAATGCAATCCGAGGATTAGTTCTATTTGACATTTAGGTATTGAAATACGCTGAACGCATTCATCTTTCTGCTCGACAATTTCCAGGAAATTATTTAATAATCTCATTCTCCTTACTATCAACATATTTTTTTCACTTATGGAATAAACACGAATTCTTTTCTTAGTAAGAAGTAACTGGTCACTAATCTGCTTATCGTTTCTAAAATGGCTGAGGATGAGATACCTTCGTTGCTATTGACACTTCATTTTAATCATGATAATATGGTATCGGTACCATAAATAAGCTAGAGAAAACGAGTCTTGACCTTATGCCAACCATTCATGATGTTGCCAAAAAGGCAGGTGTCGCACCCATCACGGTTTCCAGGGTGGTCAATAATTCTGGTTATGTCAGTGATCATGTGCGCACCAAGGTCAATGCTGTGATTGAGGAACTGGGTTATGTTCCGAATGTGATCGCACGCAGTTTGAAATCCAAACGTACCAATACAATCGCCCTGGTCATCACCGATATAACCAACCCATTTTTCAATATTCTTGCCCGGGGGGTTGAGGATGCAGCGTTTAAGGCCGGATTTAATGTGATCATTTGCAATACGGACGAATCACAAGAGCAAGAAGATAATTACATTCAACTTTTATTACAGAAACGGGTGGATGGGATCTTGCTTGTGCCAGCTGAAACCGACTCCCAATCGATTGAATTACTTCGTAAGCACAAAACCCCTGTTGTGATCATCGATCGCTATGTTGAAAATGGTGGCGTGGATGTCGTGCGGGGCGACTCGGAAAGTGGCGCATATCAACTCACAAAATTCCTGATCGATTTAGGTCATAAACGCATCACGCTTCTCAGCGGCCCGGATAAGGTGTCGACATCGATTGATCGCGTGCGCGGGTATACACAGGCGATGTCTGATCATCACCTAAACGAATTTGTCGATTACTTTTTTGGCAAATATTCTCAGGAAAGCGGTGCTCAACTAACCCGAGAGGTTTTTTCCCGCCAAGATAAACCCACTGCGATTTTTGGTGGAAATAACCTGGTGTCGATTGGGGCACTTTCAGCTTTGCGCCAGATGGGAATCAAAGTTCCAGACGATGT
>Ga0209498_1001445_pt1 | contig 14570 bp, 15 predicted proteins | sample WalLakDeSediment_FD_184131 | JGI IMG/M metagenome (GOLD analysis project Ga0209498, IMG submission 184131) | Lake sediment microbial communities from Walker lake, Nevada to study Microbial Dark Matter (Phase II) - Walker Lake 11/02/13 Deep... | ecosystem: Environmental > Aquatic > Freshwater >... | reverse complement strand
TGTTTTTGTTACTGTCGATGTGATTGTTGCGCTGTTATGTTTTGTAAGAATAACTCCATTAACCCCGCTGCATTCCGCTGAACGAAGTATTGCACCGACATTATGCGGATCTTGAATTTCATCGAGAATTAAAATTAAAGGAAGTGCCTCTCCCAAACCCCCGCCTTTGGCGAGGCTCGTCTCTGACGGCTCTCCAAAGGAGAGGGCTTTCTGAAGCCCCTTCCCTTCGGGAAGGGGTTGGGGATGGGCCGCTTTCAGAATTTTGTCAAGAGAAGAAAACCTAAAGTCTTGTTTGAGTGCGACAACACCCTGCGCATTTTGACTTGGTGTGTAAGTTTTGAATCTTTCGAGTGGAATCTGGTTGCATTTTATTCCGCGCTTTTTTGCAGCAACACGAATTGCATTAATGATGTTCCCCTGTTGACCGAAAAGGATGTAAACCTGTTCCACTTCTTCATTTGAGTTAAGTGCTTCAAGTACAGGTTTTCTTCCGATGATGATGTTCATTTTTTAAGTCAATAGAACGCAGATTACACTGATTAAGCAGATCTGCGCTGATCAGCCTAATCTGCGGTATCTGCGTTCTATAAGTTCTTAATCCTAGATTTTAATTCTTCAATTTTAGTCAATGGTATAGTTTCTTCGATGCCGGTCGACATATTCTTCAAATTCATTAATCCCTGTTTATACTCATCACCGCCAATAAACAAAACATACTTTGCGTTCAGCTTGTTTGCCTCTCTCATTTGAGCTTTAACACTTCTCTGCAGATAATCAAAATCAACTGAGAGATTTTCTTTACGCAATTTTCCGGCAAGTTCATTTACAACCGAATCCAACTCATTATCAATTCTGATCAGGTAAACATCAATCGCAGATTCGTGTAAGGTAAAACTCATTTCATTTTCACAAGCCAAAAGGATACGTTCAATACCTGCAGCAAAACCTGTAGCGGGAGTTGGCTTTCCTCCAAGCGTTTCGATAAGCAAATCGTATCTGCCACCGCCGCACAATGCTGTTTGTGCACCAACACTTCCGCTGTCAATTTCAAAAGTTAGTTTCGTGTAGTAGTCCAATCCTCTTACAAGCTTTGGTTCAATTTCGAAAGGAATATTTGATTTAGCAAGCTGATCTTTCACTACTTCAAAATCAGCTTTACTTTCTTCATCAAGATGATCAACCAGCTTTGGAGCATCTTTAATTATTTTCTGATCTGATTCTACTTTGCTGTCGAAGATACGAAGGATGTTTGTTTCAAATCTTCTTCTACTGTCTTCGGAAAGCGTATTCTTTTTATCTTCTAGAAAATTTTTCAGTAGCTTTTTATAATTTTCCCGAGTTTCAGGAGTGCCGAGAGAATTTATCTTTACTGTAAGATTTTTCAATCCAAGAGATTTAAGAATCTCATAGGACATCTGAATCATTTCAGCATCAAGCAGAGGAGATTTGCTTCCTATTGCCTCTGCACCAAACTGATGAAACTGCCTAAACCTTCCTGCCTGCGGTCGCTCCTGCCTGAACATCGGTGACAAATAAAACAATTTTACCAACGGCTGTTGCACACCGAGTGAATGCTCAATGTATGCGCGAACAACTGCAGCAGTCATTTCGGGTTTTAGTGTAAGGCTTGTATCACTTCTATCTTTAAAAGTGTACATCTCTTTACCGACGATATCAGTTTCCTCACCGATTCCTCTTGCGAATAATGCAGTCTCTTCAAAAATTGGAGTGCGGATTTCTTTGTAATTGTAATTACTGAATATTCTCTCAACATTTTTCTCGAGATATTTCCAGTGCGGAATATCTGAGGAGAGAATATCTTTTGTTCCGGTTATAGCTTTGATCATTTTAAAGTAGAAATGATTTTAAAGGATATATTTCAAACATCAGAATAACTTGCTTCCTCTTCCGTAAAAATTTTAAGAATAGATTCCTTACTATCTGCTTCAATTAATCTTTTCCTGAATTCTTCAATGTTCATCATACGAGAAATTCTGCTGAGAAGTTTTATGTGCTTTGCTATGAGAGTTTCCTTTCCAACAAGTAAAAACACAATATGAACCGGTTCGCCATCGAGAGAATCAAACTCGATAGGCTTTTCACTTTTTCCGAATGCAGCAACGATATCAGTAACAGAATTTGTTTTTCCGTGAGGGATAGCAAATCCTTTTCCTACTCCTGTCGACATTTTTTCTTCACGCTCAAATACACACTTCCTGATTTCTTCAATATCAATTACACGTTCATCACCCTCAAGTAAATCAATGAGTTTATTAATGATATCATTCTTGTTCTCACTACTGAATTCAGTCAGTATATTTTTTTCTTTGAGTAACTCGCAAACTTTCATTGTAAATATTAACTATAAAATATTATCGCGATGGTGAATTTAATCAGGTAATTTTCCTTTAGCAAAAATTTAAACTTCAGTTAAGCGGATGGTCCTGATGAAATTTTTTCAAACGCTTTTCGAGATCAGGAAACTGCTCGCGCTGCACGAGCGAAACGCAGGCACGTATGCCTTCAAGTCTATCGCTTCCTGTAATTGCAAGAGAGATTGCACTGATACCGTAATAAATCATTTCTTCAAGCAGCTTGTCTCCTGAAAAGTTGGGGTACGCAAATGTGAAGTAAAAGCCGTCAGCGATGGGATCATTTTCATCTTTATCATAAACAATATAAAAGCCGTTATCTGTAAAAAGCTTTTTCATGATCTTTGCTTTTTCACCATACTCTTTTACTATCTCAACAAAATTAAACTGATTATCGTTTGCTGCCTTCAGCATTGCGGCTACTGCGTATTGAGCTGAATGCGTCACACCTGCACTTAAAGCGTAAACAGTTCCGAATATCATTGCTCTTCCAAAAATATCTGCTGTGTAGAATCTTTTTAAGTCAGGACATTTTTTTTCATAGAGCTTATCGGACATAATCATCAATCCAATCCGCTGCCCTGCATAGCTGAATGCTTTTGAACTTGAAATAAAGAGTATATAATTATCAGTATATCTTGCAGCAGTTGCCTGGTAAGGTGGTTTACCCGGATGATAAAGATCTTTTCTGAAATCCATCGCTACGTAAGCAAGGTCTTCAAGAATTACTACGTTATATTTATCAGCAAGCTCAGCAATTATTTTCAATTCTTTTTCTGTGAAGCAGATCCAGGAAGGATTATTCGGATTGGAGTAAAGCATCGCAGCGATGTTACCTTTGGATAAGTATGATTCTATTTTTGGTTTGAGTTTATCGCCGCGGTAATCATAAACATCAAAAGTTTCCATCTTTTGTCCGAGAACTTTTATCTGCTGCTTATGAACAGGAAACCCGGGATCAAGAAAAAGAATTGTATCCTGCTCAGCGTACATTCTGCTAGTGGTAATGAATGCGGCAAAGCTTCCCTGCATCGAACCAACTGTTGGCAAGCAGCCTTCGGGATTTACATCAATATTCAAAAAAAGTTTTACAAAACGCGAAGCTTCATTTTTTAATTGCGGGATTCCCTGGATATCAGGATAAGTGTTAGCGATCCCCCTTTTCAACGCTTCAATTTCTGCCTGCACACCGATATCAGATGCGGGCAAACCTGGTATCCCCATTTCCATCCTGACAAATCGCTCACCTGTTTCTTTTTCTATTTCATCAATTAGCTTTTTTATCTCACGGATTGATGCAGTGCCGATGTTATCAATCCGGCTTTCTTTTATTTTTCTTGAAACAACTTCGTTATTGATTGGTGTGTCTTTCATCAGAACTCTCCGTTAAAATCAGGGGAAAATTACTGAACAAATTTAAGGATAATAATTTTCAGATATGCAAAAGAAAGGAGGCTCTTAGCTTGAAATATTTTTCCGATTAAACATTATGATGTTCGCAGTTAGAGCTTTGCGCAGATTTTTCAATCTGGATGGTTGAGTGCTCAATCCCAAAACGTGAATGAAGCTCACCGCAGATTTTTTTCAGGAAGTAATCATCTTTCGTTTCACCCGGTATTACAAGATGCGCAGTAAGTGCAGTTTCAGTTGTGCTCATCGCCCAGATATGTAAGTCGTGAACTTCAACAACCCCGTTAAGCCCCTTTAAATAATTTCCGACTTCCTTCAGATCAATACCATTCGGAACAGCATCCATAGAAAGATGAAATGAATCTCTTAATAATCCCCAGGTCCCGATTGTGATTACCAGAACTATTACAAGACTGATTGCAGGGTCAACCCAAAGCCATCCAGTCGTGTAAATGATAAATCCAGCAACAACAACACCGAGCGAAACTCCAGCGTCGGCAGCCATATGTAAAAATGCACCTTTGATGTTGAGGTCTTTTTTTCTTCCCTTCATAAAAAGAAATGCTGTAATCGAATTAATTATCACTCCAATTCCTGCAACTATCATCATCGTTAAACCCTGCACAGGCTCGGGAGAAATAAATTTTCTTATCGCTTCAATTGTAATAGCGCCAACAGCAATCATTAAAAGAATTGCATTAAAAAGAGCTGCAAGAATTGTTGATTTTCTGAATCCGTATGTTCGTTTTTCAGTGGTGGCTTTTTTAGCGAGATTAGCAGCACCCCACGCAAGAAGTAACCCAAGCACATCACTGAAGTTATGACCGGCATCCGCAAGTAATGCCATTGAATTAATCATCAAGCCATAAAACACTTCAACTACAATGTAAATAACATTTAGTGTAATCCCGATAATGAAAGCTCTATTGTAGTTCGTGTGATTGTGATTGTGTGTATGCACGATTGATAAAATGTTCTTCTTATTAAAAATTAGTTCTGCTAGTAAAAATAAAAAAAGGGATGCACAAAAATGCATCCCTTATTCAGAGTTAACTTCGCTTTATAAACTCTGAACCATCCTCATTCAGATTCTTCAGATACGTTTCAGGATCTTTCTCGAACTTCGATTCACATCCTGAACAGCAGAAGCCATAAACTTTGCCGTTGTATTCAAAAGTTGGTGAGTCTGAATCAACTTCACCGCCTTTTACCGGGCATACTTTATTAAATGCTACTGCCGAACTTTCACCAGTTAGTGAGCTTGTTTCCTTTCCTTTCATACTGCAGCATTTAGCTTCCTTCGTGCATTCCTGCTTTTCAGTTTTCTCAGTTTTGGGCTGTTCCTGTGCTAATGTAAATACAGCAAGAAAAGAAACAAGTGAAAATATTAATATGAGTTGCTTGAACATTGTGTTACTCCTTTTTTTGTTGATGAATGAATTAATTTGAATGATTATTTTCTTCCAATATACTTTGTTCCATCTTCGCTTAAATTTTTTGAATACTTATCAGGATTCTTCTCAAACTTAGCATCGCAGCCCGGGCAGCAGAATGCATAGAGCTTTCCGTTGTATTCAACTGTAGGTCCATCCGGATCAACTTTGTTTCCCATAACAGGACAGACCTTATTCCAGATATTTAGTTCTGTCGATTCGGCTGCTGCAGTTGAATCACTTGATTCAATTTCTACATTAGAAGAATCATTTTGTGCTCGCTCATTCATTTCATCCGGCTTTTCCTGAGCAATAATGAATGAACCAAAGATTATGAACATTGAGATTACAATTAATAATTGTTTTAACATTTTGTTACTCCTCTATTTAAATCAGAACTATTAATAAATTTATTTGCATTGAACTCACCTCGTCAGAGTCCGGTAGACTCTGACGGAGTCTAACGACCTAAATACCTCTCTTAAAAAGAGAGGGACTTTGTTAATTAAGTTTGTCCCCCCTTCTCTTCATAAGAGAAGGGGAAGGGGGATGAGTTCACATTTTATTTGCTAAAGAACACTTAGTCTAACACCAAGATAAAATTTCCTTCCGTCAATCGGACCCCAGACAAGTGATGCATCAAAATATTCACCGAATGGATCATCGGATGCAATAATTGGATTATCCTGTTTGAAGTCCAGAAGATTCTCTACACCAAAATACAAATCGATTATATCAATCCTTTTTGTAAGCTGTGCATTGATGTTCATAAATTCAGAGAACGTTTCTGATCTCTGATACTCAACCGGATTTTCTTCAGTTGAGGGAACTCTGCCATCACCATTTAATAAAAATGATGAATCAAAAAGCCAACCATAATCTGCACTTGCATAAGATAATGTCAGTAATGCTTTATACTTACTGACCAAAGGTTTAGTTAATAATTGATCACCATACTGTGTCTTTACATCAGAATATTTGAACGCAGCCATCATATCCAATCTTTCAAAAAGTTCATAAGCGATTTCAAGCTGGTAATTATTTGAGTAAGATTTTCCGTCCAGATCATAAAACCTGACTTCTCTTACATCACTATCTATGTCCACAACAGTCTGCTTTAAGAAATCGGTTCGATAGTAATCTGCAGTAACTCTTAAGTCACGATTGTTGACCGGGAAATATCTTGTCAGATTAAATCCGTAATTCCAGCCTTCCTCAAAAGTTGGATTATTAATTACTACAAACCTGCGGGAGCTTGCAAGGTAGTTCATATTTTCTGCTAAGAGATTAACTGAACGATAACCCTTGCCGCCTGAAATTCTCAAAGTTGTATTATCATCAATGCCGTATTTGATATGAAGTCTTGGTGTAAAAAAAGTTCCATACAAATTATGAAAGTCCACTCTCGCACCAGGAACAACAGCCAACTGCGGAATTGGGGAGTAATTATATTCGGCGAAAATTCCCGGACGTGATTCCTTCCTGAAATAATTCAGTCCATTAAATTTTTCCTGATATTGATCGAATACGTAACTACCACCAGTAGTTAACGAGTGAACTTCATCTTCTGTCTTTGCCTCAAAAATTAAATTCGCATAAAAAGATCTGAGCTTTGAATCATATTCACTTAACCCGAACAAGGAATTCTGATCCTGGTATTGTCCATTCAATATCAATCCCATACTTGTGTAAGGTTCATCGTTGAACACATAACCATTTTTTGCGTAGACTTCATAACGCTCAGTGTTAATATCTATATCGTAAAGATGGTCTGAATGGCTGCTGGTGTGTGATTCAGAAATTTGTCCGGCATTTCTTTTCTCATTTATAATTTGAACTCCAAACTGTGAATCATATCCTGTAAATGAATGGTAATTCCATCGATTCATAAAATTAAATTGTTTCACTTCCGGCTGGTCAGCAAAGAAGTCGTGATTATCGTCAAAAGTTTTTGTAACAAAATCAGTGTGGGCTAATAGCATAGTGGAAAGATTTTCTGATAATTGAACCGCTGCATTTGCATTTAAATCAGTTTTGTAATGCGAACTCTGAAATAAATTGAAATAATATCTTTCGATATCATCGGGCTTCTTATAATCAATATTTATCTGTCCGGTTATTGACTCGTAACCATTTACAACAGAACCAGCACCTTTTGATACACTTATTGCTGTCATCCACGGACCAGGAACGTAACCCAGACCGAAAGTATTTGTTACTCCCTTCAACGTCGGAACATTTTCAAACATAATGTTTGTATATATACCAGCGAGTCCGAGAAGTTGAATTTGTTTTGCACCGGTTACAGCATCCTGGAACTGAATATCAACGCTTGCATTGGTAGTAAAGCTTTCTGCTAAGTTGCAGCAGGCAGCTTTGAGAAGTTCCTTGCTTGTTATAACTTCAATTGGTCTCGCATCAAGCTGATCAATATATTTTGAAAGTGATGTCCCGGTAACAACAACTTCCTTCAACTCTCGATTGATTTCTAGATTAATTTCAATTCTATCTGTTTCTGCTGTAATAACTATCGCAACAGGCTGGTATCCTATGTAGCTGACAATTAATTTCAAGGAATCGCCGTCAACCCTTCTGATTTTAAATTTACCGTATTCGTCAGTTGTAGTTCCGACATTGGTATTAGCCCAATAGACATTTGTCCCTACAAGAGGTATTTCATTTTGATTTTCATCTTTCTCGTAAACTGTTCCTGTTAATGTTTGAGCTGTTCCTGTTTCAATTGCGAGTAAAATGAGAATCATACTTATTAATGATTTCATTTTTTTACCTTACTATTTATTAAAATATTTTAGACGCAGCTCACGTGCTGCACTAAAAAGTTCTTCATTGAATGAAGAAGACTAACAGAAAGGTAAGTCTAACTTTAACTGATGGATAGTATTTAAGAGTTGTTTGCCGAATTTCGGCGGGGGAAGATCGTAATTAGTTTGCTCTGAAAATTTATTTTCGCTTTGAGAATCTATTGAAGACAGATAAAGCGCTGAAATAACTGAGGTTATCGGAATTAGATTCGAAGTTATAGTCTGGAAGAAATTATCTTCAATCTTTTTATAATCGAATTCATCAATGCAGCAGGTTGAGTATTCTGATTTTATCCGAGTTTCAAAATCTGGTTCTTCTATAGAGCAACAGGAAAAAGTTTCTTCTTTTTCCTCAACACAATCACTGCACTCACTGAGGGACTTCTTTCCAATCATTTCACAGTAATGATAAAAGAAAGGCAGTCCAGTCGTCGAAACCAGGAAAGTAAAAGTCAGCGCCAATATGAAAAATCTTTTTAACTTCATCTATGGACAAACATAAAAAATTAGTTGTCAAGAGGCAAGGTTAATTTCAATAATAAAATTTTACTTTTTTGGCTTATATTCAAACAAAAATCCCTGACGCTCTCTTGCTTCTTCATCCCATTTAACTGTTGTCGTTTTTAAGAATTCCTCTTTATCCGCTTTCATTTTTTCTGGATTAAGCCCGATAAATTTCTGAGCCTTGTCCTTTGTTGAAATACATTTATATAAGTTCATCTAATTGTAATTCATTATCGTTGACTCTCCTCTTAAACTTATCGTAATGGAATTACCTCAAAATTCCGCAATAACAAGCTCCCACTTCCATTTATCAGCATCCCAGCACTTCCAGTTTCCGGCTCACGACCATGCCCGTGCACTATCATTTTATTGTTTATATAACCACGGAAATGAGTCTTATCGCTTATTGTTCGGATTTCAATCCATCCCTTATCAGAAAAAATTCCCTCTTCAAATATTCTTATTTGTCCTTTGCTTTTTCTTCCGAGCGCAATTTTACCATTCTGGATTCTCAGGAAATCATAATTATCGTTATTCAGATAATGATGAACTAATTTCAATTCGCCGTTAAAATCATTAAGGTTTACCGCGGTTTTCATTTCGATGCTTTTAATATCACTCTTTTGTATGAACATTACTTCGTCAGAAGGGTGAAACATTAAAGCATTATTACTCTCATCAAACATAGGACTTAATTCATCTATAGAATTTTTTACCCAATCAAATTTATTTCTCAATATTTCAATTGCAGCAGGTGATGCTATGAATGTCCAGGAACCATCAGGATTAATTATGAAAGATGTATCTGGGAGAGTTTCACTTGTTTGAACATCAGTATCCTCAACAAGTTCAGTCATAAGATTTCCAGTGCCTAAGCCATAACCAAAGACCAGCTTAGCTCCTTTATCACCGGTTTGATATAAGAAATAAATCCCGACAAAGCCAATCAAAACTAATGGTAAAACAATTAATCTTTTTGAACTAAAAATAAATACAGCAGCAAATCGAATAACAGTATAAACTATAAAAAACCAAAGAGTAATTTCTGCCCAATCTGCATGATCGGTAAGAGCAGGAATAACATGTGAGGGAATGTTAAGTCCGTCTTCTGCCGATCGCCCTGTTAAGAATGCAGCGATCAGAGTCATTGTTCCAAACAGGTAAAGAACAAGAGCAGGTTTTTCAAGCCAGCTTATTCCGGCTGTCTGTTTACTCTTTTTAATAATTAAACCAAGAGCATCAAACAATACAGCAACAATTAAAAGCACAAGTGGAAAGTGAATTATCATCGGATGTATGTTTGGTGCCCAGTCGGGAATTAATTGCATAGTTAACTCCTTATTTTAACTTTGATATATTTGATTAGTTTTGTAATATTATAATAGTATAAAACTAAATACCTTTAAAATGAAAGTATTAATTGACATAAGAGATAATAAAGCCGATTTTGTAATGGAATTGCTTAAGAATCTTCCTTTTGTAAAAGTAAAACCGGTCTCTCCACAAAAAGCGCAACTTATGGAAGAAATTAAAGAAGCTGTGGATAACCTTAATCTTGTAAAACAGGGAAAGCAAAAAGCCCGCCCTGCAAAAGAATTGGTGAATGAGTTATAGTATTTTTTCAATTTCTCCATTTGATAAACAGTTAAAAAGATTATCCGGAAAATTCCCTTCGCTTAAAGACGAATATATTCAGCTAATAAAAGATTTAGAAAACAATCCTGAAATGGGTAAATCTTTAGGTAATAATTGTTATAAGATCCGCCTAGCTATTGCTGCTAAAGGAAAAGGAAAATCAGGTGGTGCGCGAATAATAACTCATATTCATTATGAAGGCAATGCTGTATTTTTACTTTCCATCTATGATAAATCAGAACAAAAGGATATTACTGATAGAGAAATCAAATCCTTACTTTCCTTTATTAAATAACTTTACTAAAAAATATTTCAAAGAACTTAAAATAGTGGTTCTAAACCTTCAATGGTTACGGTTATCGTTGAGGGTACCGAAACTTTGAAGGTTACTCTTAGCAAATACCCCAACCCGAAGGTTTTCACTTCTTGAACTTAAACTTGCACTTATTAATGCTGATGCTCGATCGTCTGCGGTTTATCACTTACTTCTTTATAGCTATCTACCGAACTGATCTTCTTAGTTACTTCTCCGCAGGTTAACATCAAGTCACCAAAATATGGATTTAGTATTTTATCCGATTCACTTAACCAATATGCACCCTTATCATCAAATGCCATCGGGCAGAATTGAACATATACCATATCAATCGTTAATCCGAAAAGCTCTGCTGATTCGATAAGTGCATCAGATAAATTTTCAAAATATTTCCTTTGCTCTTCAATGTCTTTTGCTTTAGAGATTAGTTCAATTGATTTACTTAATTGTTTCTCCTGCTCCATCCAGACATTATGTGCATTATCATCCAACAATTTCATATCTACTGATTTCAGTGACTGCGAAACTTTTACGGAATTATTTTTTGTTGCAGTGAAATCACTTTTTACCAAAGCATTTTTTAGATCAAAATAACGTCTGGTTAAATCTGTTAATTGTGATTTGAATTTTTCAGAAACAGATATGCGTTTACTAACCGGACGGTTCATCATACTGTAATTACCGCTTAACTGAGCGGCAGCATCAATTGCAAATACACCATTGGTTACAATTTCTTCCCCTTCCTGCAAACCACTTTCAACAACATAAAAATCACCTGCACGAGGACCTAAATTTACTTCCCGCATTTCAAAAGAAGGAAATTCACTGCCAGGCACTTTTACATAAACAACGGATCGGGTGCCTGTCCACAAAACAGATGTTTTAGAAATCAATAATGATTTTCCTTTAATCCCGGTCTGAGCAGAAAATTTTGCTTTGATTTTTCCTTTAACAAACATTTCAGGTTTTAACTGCATGCCCGGATTATTTACTTCCATTCTAACCGATGCCGTCCGCGTCTGGGGATTTATAAGCGGATCAATGAAAGTAACAGTTGAAGTGAATTCTCTTCCCGGTAACGAAGTAACCGTGAAATCAACTTTGTCGCCGATTCTCACAACTGACAGGTCTTGCTCATAAGCATCGAGCATAACCCAGACAGAACTGAGATCAGCTATTTCAAAAAGTACACTTCCCCTATTAATATAATCTCCGGTTGAAATATTCCGATTCATTACAATTCCTGAGATCTGTGTATAGACATCAAATTCAGTCATTACTTCGCCGCTGGATTCTATCGCGTCGATCTGTTTTTCATTAATTTTCCAAAGACTTAGTTTTTCTCTTACAGCATTATAAAGTGATGGATTAATTTGTTTGTTCTTTGCCGCTTCTATTAATTCTTTTTGTGCAGTTACCAATTCGGGAGAATAAATGGTTACCATTTTCTCGCCTTTATTTACTGTCTGTCCGGTGAAATCAACAAACAGTTTTTCGATTCTGCCTGAATAATTTGCAGTGATTACAGCTAACTTCTTTTCGTTTGGTGCTATTTTTCCTGTGAGATAAATTTCATACTCCGGAGTTGTGTAACTTACTTTTGCAGTTTGTACGTTTGCGAGTGCTATTGCTTCAGCAGACATAGTATGAATGAACAAACTTTGTTCACCTTGATTGCTTTTACCTGCTAATTGGATCAAATCCATTCCGCATAATGGACATTTACCCGGCTCGTTCTGCCTGATCTGAGGATGCATAGAGCATGTCCAGATTGTTTCCTTTGTAACTTCTTCTTTATGCAGAAGTGTCTCGCTGTTGTTGCCACCGAACAGCAGCCAGCCAAAAAAGAGTCCGCCTGCCAACACAAGTGCAAATTGAAATATGCGATTTTTAAATATGTTTTTCATATTGTTCTCTTAATTATTCGAATAAAAACTACTTAATAACAGAATCGTTTATTACATTTAACACGACGAATAACAAATTCCAAACTACAAATAAGCACCAATCAACAAATTCAAAATTCAGCACAAATTTTATTTGGTTGAGAATTGAAACTTGATCATTGAATATTATTTGATTTTTGTTTTTAGAAATTTGCAATTTCATAACGTTATCTTCCCATCAGCCTTTCCAGCATTGCTGCAGATATGTTTTGATCGACAACGGCATCCAGACTTCTTAACCTGTAATCGAGTAATTGCTGCTGGATGCGTAATACTTCTTCAAAATCGCTTCCTGCAGTTGTGTATTGAACAAGCAGAATATCCAGCACTTGTTGAGCAAGTTTGGTTTGCTGTTGATATAATTCATTTCTTCTTTCTGCATCTCTAAAATCCTTAAGTGCTTCTTCATAGCTAACCATCAACTGATTACTTGTTTCTTCTTTTCTTAGCCCTGTTGACTGATGCAAAAGTTCAGCTTCTTTAATTGCTCCATCGTATTTACCTCTCCAGATTGGAAGGCTGACTGTTACCATCGGCATAATCATATTTTGTGCTTCCATCATATTACCTGGTCTTTGTTTGAATATTGAATATTGCAGACCGAGACCGATCATCGGAAATCCCATTTTCTTATTCATTTCACGCTGGGCAAGAAAAGCTTGTTCTTCTCTTTGCAGCATCAGAATCATCGGATTGTTTAATCGAATACTATCCGGCATCTCAGCAATTGATGCAGGAAGTGAAGTTGGAGGAACAGAATCAGGAATATTTACAAATTCATTTAATTGTCTGTTTAACAACTTATTAAACTGTGTTATCAATGGTATTTTAGAATCATTAAGCAGAGCTAATTTATTTTTCAGTTCATTCATTTCAATCTGAACACGAAGAACATCAACCATTCCACTTCCACCGCTCATTTGGTTCATACTACTCATATCCTGAGATCGAGTTGAAGAACCTGAACTTGTTTGTCCCTGCACATTCATCCCATTCATATCTGAAGTGCCGGATGATCCTGAAGTTCTATCCTGCTGCATTCTGCTTGTTTGAGAACCAGAAGTGCCACCAGTCTCTCCACTTCTTAGTCTGCTGATTGCAATCTCTTCAAGAGTTTTAAGTATGTCTATATTTTCTTCAGTGATAGAAATTTCTTTTTGAAGAAGATAAAGTGAATAGTATATCGCTTTCACTTCATAAAACAGCATTGATTTGGTTTCATTAAATTCTTCATACTTAGCTTTTGCCATTGCAGTGGCTTCATCTTCTGCAGCGCCAAGAGTACCAAACCAGGGAAACATCTGCATAATAGAAATATCGGCAACTTGAGTACCCATGAATCGTTCCATAGGTTCTATAAATATTCCGAATGAAAGCAGCGGGTCAGGTAAGGATCCAACTTGTGGCACTTTTTCCAATGATGCCTGATACGAAAAAAATTTCGATTTTAGTCCGGGATTGTTTTCGGCTGCAATCTTTAAATAATCATCTAATGTTTGAGCATTGGATGCAGCAGTTGTTAGGACTAAGATGTAAACAAAAGAATGGATGAATGTATGAATGATTGAATGAAGAGTTGAATTATAGCCATTCAACCATTCTCCCAAAGGAGTCCTTCGGACAATCATACAATCATTCAAAAATTGATTTCCAATTAGTTTATTTTTCTTTTTCATTGTTGACTCTTCTTAATTAAATATTCTTCTCTTGCTGAGTAAAGCACAGGAACTACAAACAATGTAATGAGTGCTATTGTCATTCCGCCGAAAGCGGGTATAGCCATTGGTATCATTATATCCGAACCTCTTCCGCTGGATGTTAATACCGGAAGTAAAGCCAGCAGAGTTGTTGCGGTTGTCATCAAACAGGGACGTACTCTTTTCATTCCTGCTTCCAAAACTGCTTTGCGAACCTCTTCAACATTTCCCGGTTTTTGTTTCTCAAAATTTTGTTTTAGATAAGTTGCAATCACTACTCCGTCATCGGTAGCAATTCCAAAGAGTGCTATGAATCCTACCCACACTGCAACGCTAAGATTAAACGTACGCATCTGGAATAGCTCACGCATATTAGTTCCGAGAATAGAAAAATCCATAAACCAGTTTTGTCCATACAGCCAAAGCATGACAAAG
>Ga0209498_1001444_pt1 | contig 14579 bp, 15 predicted proteins | sample WalLakDeSediment_FD_184131 | JGI IMG/M metagenome (GOLD analysis project Ga0209498, IMG submission 184131) | Lake sediment microbial communities from Walker lake, Nevada to study Microbial Dark Matter (Phase II) - Walker Lake 11/02/13 Deep... | ecosystem: Environmental > Aquatic > Freshwater >... | reverse complement strand
GAAGATTGATGAACTGACGTCGGAAAAAGAAAAAGAGATCATGGAATTCTGAACATTGGACAATGACCAATGACCAATGATAAATGATCTGGATCCTGCAAAACTTCCGAAGCATGTGGCCATTATCATGGACGGCAACGGTCGATGGGCCAAGAAGAAAGCTCTCAACCGAATCCGTGGCCATGAGGAGGGCGCTGAATCGGTCCGGGCCGTTGTGAGAGCCGGCCGCGAGATCGGCATTCGCTGGCTCACGCTTTATGCTTTCTCGGAAGAGAACTGGAAGAGACCGAAGTATGAAATTGAAGCGCTCATGAGGCTTCTCAAACGGTTTCTCGCCGCTGAACTCAGGGAAATGCTCGACAACGGCATCCGATTGCAGTGTATCGGCAGGATCGGCAAACTCCCCAAAGACTTGCAACAGGCTCTGAGAAATACGGCGGAGAAAACCGCGCATAACCAAGGCATGGTGCTCACCTTAGCCCTGAGTTACGGCGGCAGGCAGGAAATATCGGACGCCCTGGAAGGAATCGTCAAACAGATCGAGTCCGGTGCATTGAAATCGGGGGATGTTTCTGAGGAACTCATCGCTCAGCACCTTTACACGGCTCAAATGCCCGACCCGGACTTCCTGATCAGGACGAGCGGCGAATACCGGGTGAGCAATTTTCTCCTCTGGCAAATAGCCTACACTGAGATCTACACAACGCCCGTTCAGTGGCCCGACTTCAGAAAAGAAGAATTCGTGAAGGCCCTTCAGGAATATCAGAAGAGAGAGCGGAGATTCGGTGCTGTGGGCGAAGAATAAAATGACCTTATAGATTTCCGAGACGTTCAAGCATGCACCTTTACCGATGGTTGACCAGTATCGTCGCGGTTCCCCTCCTTGTGTACATCGTCGCCGCCGGTCCAAGAGGGTTGTTTTACACCTTGCTTTTTGCAGCCTCCCTGAAGGGCCTTTTCGAACTTCTTCGAATCATCGCACCGGGCCTGCCTTCTTCTCTTAAAATCATCAGCATCCTTGTCAATCTCTTTTTTTTCTATTGCCTTTGGCGAGGATTGTTTTATCAGGCCTTTGCACTTTTCTGTTTCTGGGTGATCGTTCCCCTGGCCTTTTGTCTGTTTTCTCCGCCGGCCCTCAGAAATCGGGCCGCAGAGGTTGTCGGCAGCTTGTCTGTGGTCTTTCTCTATGTTTGCCTCCCTTTCGGCCTGCTTCTGGTCATGGACCGGTACCCAAGGGGAAATCTCTGGATTTTATTTCTTCTCACGGTTATATTCATCAGTGATACGGGCGCTTTTTATTTCGGCCGTTTTTTCGGTAAACGCAAGCTTTACCCCTCCGTAAGCCCGAACAAGACGTGGGCGGGGGCCTTTGGGGGGCTTTTGGCCGGCGTCATCTCGGGTCTTCTTTTCTCCTATCTCTTCCGCCTGGGAGGATTCCCTTTGCAGGCCGGTCTCCTGGCAGGCGTGCTGTCGGTATGCGGGCAGGTCGGCGATCTGGTTGAATCGATGTTGAAGAGAAACGCCGGTGTCAAGGATTCGGGCCGCATTCTGCCGGGTCACGGGGGCCTGTTGGACAGGGTGGACGGGGTGCTCTTTGCCGTTCCTTTACTATACCTTTACCTCTCACGGTTCACGCCCTGACAAGCGCGATTCGGAGGACTAAAAAAATCCATGGGTCCGAACTTCTACGATAAAACGAGGGTTCTTGTGACCGGCGGGGCCGGTTTCCTCGGTTCCCACCTCTGCGAAAGGCTCCTGGCTGAAGGCGCCTATGTCCTGTGCCTGGACAATTATTTCACAGGCGCAAAGCGGAACATCTTCCAGCTCATGGAAAACAAGAACTTTGAAATGATCCGACACGACCTGGTCAATCCTATTTTTCTGGAGGTGGACCAGATCTACAACCTCGCCTGTCCCGCTTCTCCCGTGCATTATCAGTACAACCCGGTCAAGACAACCAAGACGTCGGTCATGGGCGCCATTCACATGCTGGGACTCGCCAAGCGAGTGAAAGCGAAAATCCTTCAGGCCTCGACGAGTGAAATCTATGGGGATCCGGAAGTTCACCCCCAGGATGAGACCTATTGGGGCCATGTGAATGCTATCGGGCCCAGGGCCTGCTATGATGAGGGAAAGCGGTGCGCGGAAACGCTCTTTTTTGATTACTACCGGCAGAACAAGGTGAACATTCGGGTCGTGAGAATTTTCAATACCTATGGTCCGCGAATGCATCCCAATGACGGGCGGGTGATCAGCAACTTTATCATGCAAGCCCTTAGAAACGAGCCTATCAGCATTTTCGGCGACGGCCGGCAGACCAGGTCTTTCTGTTATGTGGAGGACATGATCGACGGCCTGGTGAAAATGATGAACGGTCCGGATGATTTCGTAGGTCCGGTGAACCTGGGCAATCCCGGGGAATACAGCATGCTGGAACTGGCGGAGACCATCATCTCTCTGACCGGGTCTTTGTCGGGCCTTCAGTTTTCCCCTGCGCCGATGGACGACCCGAGGAGACGCCGGCCGGATATCGCCCTGGCCAAGGATAAACTGGGTTGGACGCCCGAGGTCGGCCTGAAAGAAGGGCTTGAAAGGACCATAGGCTATTTCAGGGAGCTTGTCTGCGAAAGATGAAGAAATTAACCATTCTGGGATCGACCGGCTCCATCGGGACCAATGCCCTCAAGGTGGTTGAAGCCCATCCGGAATCCTACCGCGTCGCCGGCCTGGCGGCAGGGAGCAATGTGGATCTCCTCGAAAGTCAGATTCACCGTTTTCGGCCCGGAGCGGTGGCCCTCCGGGATGGGGATCAGGCGGAAGCCCTGGAAAGGCGGCTTGGAAACTCCGGGAAAACGCGCGTTTATTACGGCGTGGAAGGCTTTATCCGGGTGGCTACCCTGGAGGAGACGGACACGGTGATTTCCGCCATGAGCGGATCGGCCGGTTTAAGGCCGACCTATGCGGCCATCCTGGCCGGAAAAGGGATTGCCCTGGCGAACAAGGAGACCATGGTCATGGCAGGCTCCCTGGTGATGGAGGAGGCCCGAAACAGGGGTGTCCCCATTATTCCTGTGGACAGCGAGCACAGTGCCATCCTGCAGTGCCTCCGGGGGCATCCCAGGGAGGACCTGAAACGGGTGATCCTGACGGCATCGGGGGGGCCTTTCCGGGATTTTCCACGTGAGAATCTGGAATCCGTGACGCCGGCGCAGGCGCTTATGCACCCCAACTGGAACATGGGACGGAAAATCACGATCGACTCCGCAACCCTTATGAACAAAGGCCTTGAGGTCATTGAGGCCCAATGGCTCTTTGATCTTTCCATGGATCAGATCAGCATCCTGATCCACCCTCAGAGCATTGTTCACTCTCTGGTCGAGTACAAGGACGGTTCCGTCATCGCCCAGTTGGGTATTCCGGATATGCTGACGTCCATATCCTACGCTCTCGCCTATCCCCGTCACCTAGAGACACCTCTTCCATCGCTGAAGCTCGACGAGGTGGGCCCCCTCACATTCATGTTGCCGGAGGGCAAGAAATTCAGGTGCCTGGAACTTGCTTTTGAAGCGGCGCAAATCGGCGGCAGCATGCCGGCCGTGCTCAACGCAGCCAATGAGGAGGCGGTTGATCTCTTTCTTGAGGAGCGCATTGCATTTCTGGAGATTCCCCTTCTGATTGAAAAAACCATGGAAGCCCATCGCCCTTTTCCCGTTGACAGGATTGAAAAGGTGTTGGAGGCGGATGCATGGGCGCGGCAGACAGCGCGGCAATATCGGCAAGAGAATAAGCGAGGCTTCTGATGCATTATTTCCTTTACTACGTCCTTCCTTTTATCGTTGTTCTGGGGATCCTCATCTTTTTCCACGAACTGGGTCACTTCCTCGTGGCCAAGTATTTCGGGGTCAAGGTGCTCAAGTTTTCCCTGGGCTTCGGCTACAAGGTGGTGGGAAGAAAGATCGGAGAGACGGAGTACGTTATATCCTCCATCCCCCTGGGAGGGTATGTGAAACTCCTCGGGGAAAACGACGATGAGGCAAGCGAGATTCCTCCATTCGAGGCGGCCAGGTCCTTTAACAACCAGCCTGTTCTCAAGAGAATGGCCATTGTGTTGGCCGGGCCTCTTTTCAACCTGTTTCTCGCCCTGTTCGTATACTGCGGCCTGTATGCCGTTTCCGGCATGGACATCATGATTGCGGAGGTCGGTCAGGTGAGGGAGGATTCTCCGGCTCAGCAGGCAGGCATGATGAAAGGGGATGTCATTGTCGCGGTTGATGGAAAAAGCATCGCAAGCTGGCCTGATATTAAGAAAAACATCCATGACTCGGCCGGGACGCCCTTGGTGATCACGGTGGACAGGGGGGGCAACCTGGTTCGCATGACCCTGGTGCCTGAGGAGGCGGTGGAGAAAAACATCTTCGGCGAGGAGGTGAAGTCGGCCCTGATCGGCATTGTGGCTTCGGGGAAGTTTGAAAAAGTGAGCCTGAGTGTCTTCGCCGCGGTACAGGAGGCTTTCCTGCAAACATGGTTGATCATCAAGCTGACCATCCTGACCATCGTCAAGCTTTTTCAGGGGGTCGTCTCCATCAAAGCGATCGGCGGTCCCATCATGATCGGCCAGTTGACCGGTCAGGTGGCCCAGGAAAGCGTGAGCTATCTTGTGCCGCTCCTTGCGGTCATCAGCATCAATCTGGGGATTCTCAATCTCCTTCCTGTGCCTATCCTTGACGGCGGTCTGATTCTTTTTCTCATGCTTGAACTGGTCCTGCGCAGGCCCGTCAGCCTGAAGAAGCGTGACGTCGCCCAGAAGATCGGTCTATTTCTTCTGGCGGCTCTTATTGTGGTGGTCACCATCAACGATCTGTCAAGGATTGAAGCGGTGGTGAAACTCTTTGAGAAGATCTTCGGGTAATGGAGCGGTTCATTCTTGCCATCAACACGGCGACGACGCCCTTCAGCACGGCGCTTGTGAGAGAGGACGGGGCGCTTATCGCCGAAACTCTTCTCACATCACCCTCCAGAGGATTCGGGCTTTTCATGCCCACGCTGCATCAAATGCTTTCCTCGGTGAAGGTGGACTTGAGGGATCTGAAAGCCCTGGCCGTGACCAGAGGACCGGGCAGTTTCACCGGTTTGCGGGTTGGGCTGGCCGCTGCAAAGGGCATCTGCATGGGTTTGGGGATTCCTGCTGTGGCCGTATCCAGCCTGGAAACCCTGGCAGGGCAATGCCCGGTCACTTCCCATCCCATTTGCGCCCTTATCGACTCGCGGCAGGGAGAGTTCTTCACAGCCTTTTTCCGGGCCTTGCCCGGCGGGGGCATGATGACGGTCCAAGAGGAAACCTGCCTGGACATCAAGGGGGTCGCAGGCATCATCGAGGAACAGACCTTTTTCGTCGGCAACGACTATCCCGGCCAGGGGGCTGTGCTCAGGGAGACGCTGGGCGAAAAGGCGCTTCTTGCCCCTGCGAGTCTCTGGAATCTCAGGGCGTCGGTTGTGGCCGTGCAGGGTCTCTATAGGGTGGAGCAGCACGGATTTGACGACCTCAGGAGCCTCGTGCCTTTCTATATCAGGCCCTCGGATATTCGCGCTCAAGAATACAGTAAGAAGTAAGAAGTAAGCAGCCGAAGGCCCTGAGCGAAGTCGAAGGGTAAGCAGCAAAACTCGTAACCGTTCACGGGTTCAAAGGTTCAGGGTTTCATTTCTGCCCCCCGGATTCGACGTTGGAGGCGGATTGTCTTATGACAACCCCGTTTTTTTGCGTTGCCCCATGAAAACCAGGGGTCCATGGGAACCTACTTTAGCGAAGACATCCTGCTTCGGCAGGTTTTGGGGTCGTCCATGCTGTCTTTGTCCCCAACCTTGAACGTTGAACCCGGAACCTGTGAACCCTTACCAAAGCTCAAACAATAAATAAGCAACAAGGGGGGGAGGATTTGACAAATAGATCCGAGAAAGATCATAATAGAATAAATCCAGAGCGATTGGAGGTTCTTTTAAGGGAGATTGATTGAGTGATGTTGTCACCTTCGGCCATCCACAAGCGAATTCACAACACCCTGCCGCTGGCCCGGGAAGGCTTTGTGTTTATTGCTGCAGGTGGTGTGCTCACCGGGGTTTCCCTTGGTCTATCTCTTTGGCCTTTGGGCGTGTTGTTTGGCCTCCTGACGCTTTTCACCGTCTATTTTTTTCGCGATCCCGCCCGTAATCCCAGGGTGGACGAAAGAAGCGTGCTCACGCCTGCGGACGGAAGAATCGTGGAAGTATCACCCGCGCAGTACCCTGCGGATCCCAAGGGGGAAAGGGCTTTCAAGGTGAGCGTTTTTATGTCCGTCCTTGACGTTCATGTGAACCGAATTCCGGCGGCAGGAAAGATATCGGAGGTGACCTATCACCCCGGAAAATTCCTGGTCGCCAGCCTGGACAAGGCTTCAGAGCAAAATGAGCGAAACGCCCTGACCCTGGAGACTCATGACGGCCGCAGGGTGGTGGTTGTTCAGGTGGCGGGAATGATTGCCCGGCGAATTGCCTGCTGGGTCAGACAGGGGGATGAAGTGCAGGCCGGGCAAAGGTTCGGTCTTATTCGTTTCGGGTCCAGGCTGGATGTTTATCTGCCGGCTGACAGCCGCATCACGGCGGCGCCAGGCCAGAGAGTCAGGGCAGGGGAAACCGTGATAGGGTATCTCCCGTGAAGAACAAAAAGAAAAGCAGAGACAAGCCGAGGCGGGGGATCTATATCCTGCCGAATCTTTTCACCTCGGCAAGCCTTTTCAGCGGTTTTTTTGCCATCGTGGCGTCCATCAATGGAAGATTCGAGGCCGCTGCAGTTGCCATCATTATCTCTGCGGTCCTAGACGGGCTGGACGGTCGAATTGCGCGACTCACGAACACGGCCACCCAATTTGGGGTTGAATACGATTCTCTTGCCGATGTCATTGCCTTTGGCGTGGCCCCCGGCATTCTCGCCTTTCAATGGGCCTTGAAGCCTTTCGGTCGATTGGGATGGCTCGCCGCCTTTATGTTCGTGATTTGCGGGGCACTTCGCCTTGCAAGGTTCAATGTGCAAAAGACCCATGAGGATGCGAGTTACTTCAAAGGCCTGCCGATCCCTGCTGCGGGAAGCTTCATCGCGGCCCTGATTCTTTTTGTCGAATCCTGGGAAGGCAGCATGCAGATACGATCGGCCCTGATCATTGCCATGATCTACACCCTGTCTTTTCTTATGGTGAGCAACCTTCACTATTATAGCTTCAAGAAATTCGACATACGCAGAAAAAAGCCGTTTAATGTGCTTCTGTCCATCATCTTGATCTCCCTGATCATCGCCTATAAGCCCGTGGTCATGCTCTTTCTCGGCCTCTTCGCTTATGTGGCCTCCGGCCCTGTCATCACATTCTACAGGCTTTTCCGGAGGATTCCTTTCAGGAAGGCAAAGAAGTCCGCGGCCGGAGAGGCGGAGGTCAGGGAGAAGACAACAGCTAAAGGCGCGGACATCTGAGAAGGGGAAAAGGCCGCTTTGCAGGAAAGCCCTCCCCGGCCGTGAAGAAAAAGACCCGGTCCGGGAATGAAGGGAGACGGAAGCTGAAGATTTTGCAATGAGAATCACAGGGGGGAGTGTTCGGGGCAGGCGGCTGGCGGCATTCAGAGGCCTGGACATCAGGCCGACATCCGATCTTGTCAGAGAAGCCATCTTTGATCTTCTCGGTTTGCCAAGCCTCTCCGGAGCCAGGGTCCTTGATCTTTTCGCAGGCACGGGCAGCCTGGGAATTGAGGCTTTAAGCCGCGGCGCCTCTCATGCGGTGTTTATCGATCATTCCCGGAAGGCGATCGAACTCATCAGGAAAAACCTCAAGCTCTGCGGGCTGGAAGACTCGGGCTTTGCCCTCAAAAAAGACCTGGCAGGAGGCCTGCCCAGAGGGCATCCCTTGCTTGCCGAGCCTTTTGACCTCGTCTTTCTGGACCCCCCTTACGGAAAAGGCCTGAACTTCACGCTCCTGGAGGAACTGCAACGGGAAGGCCTCCTGAGGCCGGCTTCGATGGTGGTCGCTCAGACCGAGAAGCGGCAGGATCCGCCCCGGGCCATGGGCAATCTCAAGACAGCCAAGGTGAGAACCTACGGAGCAACACGCATAACCCTTATGGAGAAAGAAGAGAACTCATGAAGGAGAAAGTGGTGATCTACCCCGGCACGTTTGATCCCATCACCAACGGCCACCTGAGCATCATCTCAAGGGCGCTCAAGGTCTTCGACAAACTGGTTATCGCGATCCTGAATAATCCCCAGAAAGTCCCGCTTTTTTCTCTCAAAGAGAGAATGGTCATGATCCGGGACGTGCTCAAGGGGCAATCAAGAGTGGAGGTGGACTCTTTTGACGGGCTCCTTGTGGATTACGTGATCAAGAAGAAAACCAACGTGGTGATCCGAGGGCTGCGAGCCCTATCCGACTTTGAATACGAGTTTCAAATGGCATTGATGAACCGGAAGCTGAACCGGGAAGTTCAATCCATCTTTCTCATGACCGACTACAAATGGTTTTATACCAGCTCCACCATCATCAAAGAGGCGGCCGGCCTCGGGGGGGATGTGAGCGGTTTGGTCCCTGCTGTTGTGTGCAAGAAACTCAAGGAAAAGTATGGGTATATGTAAGGACGGGGCACGGCGCCGTCTTCTTACATCCTCACCACAAAGGCATCGGGGAAGCCCATTTCAACGAGTCTTTTCTCAAGGGTCCCCGCTCCGTCAAGGGTTTCCGACTTTGAGACGCGGACCCTGTAGAAAACCCTGCCTGTTCCGTCCTGGTAGACCGCGATATCGACGAAGTCAAAGACCTCCCTGAATCGATCAGCCAGATTGAGTGCGTTGGTTCTGTTTTCGAAGGCGCCGATCTGGATGGTGAATTCGCCCTTTCGAAAATCCTGCCATTCCAGGACCGGGAGGTTCCGGCCATCGGAGTCCGGCCGGCTCACTTCCCTGGCAAGGGCCTCGACTTTCACGTCAACAACCCCGGGACCAATCATGTCCAGTTCTTTTGCAGCACCATAGGAAAGATCAATGACCCTTCCCCTCACAAACGGGCCCCGGTCGTTGACCGGGACGATAATCGACTTCCGATTGGAGAGATTGACCACCCTGACCAGGGTATCCAGGGGCAGGGTCTTGTGGGCTGCGCTCTTGTCGTACATGTTATAAACACGGCCGCTTGCGGTGGGTCGGCCGTGGAATTCCTCCCCGTACCATGAGGCTTTGCCGTATTCCACGAATCCCTCCGCATCAGGCAGGGGAAAATAGCGGATGCCGTTCACTTCGTAGGGTCTTGCTCCCGGCACCCATTTCTCCGGGAGGGCTCTGAGCGCGGAAGCGGGTTTCCCGGGGTAGGGGTCGGAGGCGCAGCCGCCGAGGAAGAAAAAAGCCAGCATGGAAAAGCAAAGGAGGCGTTTCACGGAAGTCGGCCCTCTTGCTCAAGGATTTTAAAGGCTTCTATGTTATCAGATTCTTTGGATTCTTCAAACTTATTCAATCGCCTTCAGGGGTATGTTGTTTTGTGCTTGACATGGTCGGGCGGTTTTTTTAAAGTGCGCAAAGTAACTATATTGTAACTATAATGTGATTACTTGAGGAGTGGATTATGAGACTTCAGGACAAAACCGCTTTGGTGACCGGAAGCAGCCGCGGGGTGGGAAAGGCCATTGCCGTTGCCTATGCCCGGGAAGGGGCCAAAATCATGGTGAACTACACGTCCAATGAAAAAGCGGCTCAGGAAGTGGTTCAAGAGATTCAGAAGCTGGGCGGACAAGCTCATGCTTTCAAGGCCGATGTGGCCAAAAAAGGGGACGCGGAAGCCATCGTCCAGGCTACGGTCGACGCGTTCGGCGGGATTGACATCCTGGTCAACAATGCCGGGTTTACCCGTCCGGCCATGATGCTCAAGATGACCGAAGAACAGTGGGACGCCGTGGTGGATATCCACCTGAAAGGCCCCTTTCTCTGCACTCAGGCAGCGGCCCAGCACATGACCAAAAAGGGGAGCGGCAAGATTATCAATGTCACCTCCGTCGCCGGCCTTGTCGGAACGGTGGGCCAGATCAATTACAGCGCGGCCAAGGGGGGAATCATCAGCATGACCAAGTCCATGGCCAGAGAACTTGCTCGATACAACATCTGCGCGAATGTGATCTCGCTGGGCATCGTGAGCACGGACATGACGGAGAAAATCACCACGGATGAGAAACTGAAGGAAATTTACATGAACAGGATTCTGCTCAAGCGCTTTGGTGAGCCCGAAGACATCTCTCCGGCCTTCGTGTTTCTCGCCTCGGACGAAAGCAACTACGTGACAGGCCAGCTTTTGTGCGTGGACGGCGGGTACGGTATGATTTAGAAGACGGAGTCATGGAGTCGTTGAGTTAGGGATTCATGGAAATGCACCAAAACGGGAGTGGTCGGGTTAGAGAGTGCCGGGAATAGGAAAACCGGAGTGATGGCGTGTTGGGTTGCTGAAGCGAGGGCAAAAGTGAAAATCCAGCACGCCCGCACTCCAAAAGACTAAAAGGAGGGTAATATGGCGACAATACCGGATAAGATTTGGACATGGCAAATGGTCCAGCCCACAACCTTGAACAAGGAAACCAAGGAAAGCACGCCGGGCAAGCTTGAGAAGAAACAGATCCCCGTGCCGGAACTCCAGCCCGGAGAGGTTCTGGTGGAGGTTGCAGGCTGCGGCGTCTGCCACACGGACCTCGGATACTTCTATGACGGCGTTCCCACGGTTTCAAAACCTCCCCTCACTTTGGGGCACGAGATATCCGGAACCGTGGTGGCCGGAGACCCGGCGTGGGTCGGGAAGGAAGTCATCATCCCCGCGGTCATGCCGTGCCGGAAATGCATTCTGTGCAAAACGGGCCGAGGCAACCGCTGCCTGGATCAAAAGATGCCGGGCAACAGCCTGGGGCTCTACGGCGGTTTTTCGAGCCATATCCCCGTGCCGAGCATTGATCTTTGCGAGGTCAAGAACAGAGGCGAGGTGCCCCTGTCCCATCTGGCCGTGGTGGCCGATGCCGCAACGACGCCCTATCAGGCGGCCAAAAGGGCCGACCTCCAGCCCGGCGACAACGTGGTCGTTGTGGGGATCACGGGAGGGGTCGGGCAATACATGGGGCAGATGGCCAAGGCGTTGGGCGCCGGCACCGTCATCGGCATCGCACGCCATGAGGAGAAACTGAAAAGAGCGCTCCAATTCGGGGCGGATTTTGTCATCAACTCTACCGGCAAGGATGCGGGTGCGGTTTCCAAGGAATTTCGTGGTCTTTGCAAGGAAAAGAAGCTTCCTGGCACAGGGTGGAAGATCTTTGAGGTCACGGGAGCAAAACCGGGACAGGAAATCGCGCTGAATCTGTTGAGCTTCACGGGAAAGCTGATCGTGGTCGGGTTCAGCATGGCCAGGACGGAATATGCCATCGGCCGGCTCATGGCCTTTGATGCGGAAATCATCGGCACTTGGGGTTGCCTGCCCGAGTACTACCCGATTGTGCTCGACATGGTGCTCAAGGGGAAAATCAACATGGATGCGTTTGTGGAAACCCGTCCCATGAGCTCTATCGCGGAGACCTTTGCCGAGGCGCACAAGACGCCTCCTATGAAGAGAATCGTCCTGACGCCGGACTTCTAGCATGAAAAAGGATGCGATGGAGTCCTTTTGCGGCAGATATATCACCTAAAGAAAAGGAGGAAAACAGTATGGCTTTAAAAGGTTTGGAATGGATGCCGAGAGAAGACGGAACCAAGGATCATGCGCTGCACACCGAGGGGCACTGGGGAACCGAGGCGCCCTGCACGGTCTACGAAAAGCGCCCTCTTTTGGACCCCAAAACAGGCAAGGCGGTGGATGATCTTTTTGTTTCCTGGATTCGTTTGGACAACCCCAGACAGTACAACTCCTACACCACGGAGATGGTGAAAGGGGTCATTGCCGGGTTTGAAAACGCCTCCCTGGACAGGAGCGTGGTGGCCGTGGTTTTCACGGGGACCGGCCCCTATGCCTTCTGCACCGGCGGCAACACCAAGGAGTACAGCGAATATTACAGCATGAGGCCGGATGAGTACGGCCAGTACATGGAGCTTTTCAACCACATGGTGGATTCCATTCTGGCCTGCAAGAAGCCGGTGATTTGCCGGGTGAACGGGATGCGGGTGGCCGGCGGCCAGGAGATCGGCATGGCTTGCGACCTGGCCCTATCCTCGGACCTGGCCATCTTCGGTCAGGCGGGACCGAAACACGGCTCGGCTCCGGTCGGGGGGGCTTCGGATTTTCTGCCCTGGTACCTGAGCGCCGAGGATGCCATGTGGAACTGCATCTCCTGCGAGATGTGGTCCGCCTACAAGATGAAGGCCAAAAACCTCATCAGCAAGGTGGTGCCTGTGCTGAAAGTGGACGGCAAGTGGATGCGCAACCCCACGATCATCACCGACCAGTACGTGGTGGACGGGGAGATCGTGTACGGCGAGTTCAAGAGCGGCGACGCTCTCAAGGAGGGTCGAGCGATCCTCAAAGAGCACCAGGAAAAGGCGGATTTCGAACTCCTGGACAAGGAAGTGGACAAGGTGATCTGGACCTTCGCGAATCTGTTCCCCGCGTGCCTGATAGAATCCATTGACAGCGTGCGCCAGAAGAAGAAATTTTTCTGGGATACCATGAAGAACGCCCACCGGCACTGGCTGGCCGCCAATATGGGCGGTGAAGCCTTCCTGGGATTCGGGGCCTTCAACACCAAGAAGATAACGGGCCAGGATACCATTGATTTCATCAAGTTCCGGCAGAACATTGCCAATTGCCGGACCTGGGATAATGAGATGTTTGCCGAGGTCCTGGGGAAACCCCAGAAGTAGTGATCCGGGATGCAACGCCATGGCAGGCCGGGCCGGAACAGCAGGCCCGCCTGCCATAGTCGTTTGGCTCTGAAATCCGACGAAGCCGGATTTCAGATATGGAAAGGAGGATCAAAAAAAGATGGCCTACCAGCACATTATCACCGAATTGAAAGACGGCCTTGGCACTATCACCCTGAACAGACCGCCGGTCAATGTTTTGAACATCGCCATGATGGAAGAGATGAACCAGGTGCTCGAGGAGTGGCAGGGCCAAAAGGACCTGAAGGTGGTGCTTTTCAATGCCAAGGGCAAGTGCTTCTCCGCCGGCGTAGACGTGGGAGAGCACATGGGAGACCTGGCGCCTAAAATGATCGGTGCTTTCCACCGGATCTTTCGCCTTCTGGACAAGATCGGAGCGGTGAGCGTGGCATCCGTTTACAGTTCATGCCTGGGAGGAGGTTGCGAAGTGGCTGTTTTCTGCGATCTGGTCATTTCAGGAGAGGGCGCTAAATTCGGCCAGCCTGAAATCCAGGTGGGCGTATTCCCTCCCATTGCCGCCCAGATTATGCCCCGCATCATGGGACGCAAGGCGGCTATGGACCTTATTTTGTCCGGCCGGATCATCCCGGCTGCAGAGGCCCTGCAGATGGGACTCGTCAACAAGGTGGTGAAGGACGAGACTCTGGAGGAAGAAACCCAGACCTTCATCAAACCTTTCCTCAAATTAAGCGCAGAGGTTTTGCGGCAGACGAAGAAAGCCGTCATGGCCGGGCTCCGAGACGATCTGGAACCCTCCCTCAAAGCGATTGAAGACATCTATCTCAACCAGCTCATGAAGACTCACGACGCCCGGGAGGGGCTCAAAGCGTTTCTGGAAAAAAGAAAGCCCGCCTGGAAAAACGAGTAAAGGCCGGGCCTTTCTTGCTTTTGGAGCAAGAGCCCGACCCTTCAAGGTCAAGACCCCAGTTTTTTCAACCTTGACAGATGAGCCCCATCTTATCTATACTATTGGCAAAAAGGGGGATCTCCCCTGGCTCATCGGACCGAGGGCATGGATTATAGCGGCCTATTAAACCATCTTCAAAACCTTGGAAAAGATCCTTCCCGCCTGATCTTTGAAGATGAGCTTACCGGCCTTTACAACCGCCGATTTCTTCACAACTACTTTCAGCAGAATATCCCATGGAATGCCCTTGAGGACAATCCCCTGTCCTTGCTCATGATGGACCTGGACCACTTCAAGGAGATCAACGATACCTACGGTCATGACATAGGCGACCAGGCCCTTATCTGGCTGGGCAACCTGCTCAGGGAGGTGGCGACGGATAAATACCTGCCCATCCGATATGCAGGCGATGAGTTCATGATTCTTATGCCCCTTTGCCGTAAAGCCAGGGCGCTCCAACTGGGAGAAAGGCTTCTCAGCCTGACCCGGGAAAAACCCATGCGCTTGCCCGGGAAGGAAAAGACGATTGCCCTCAAGCTGAGCATGGGGCTCGCCTCTGCGCCCGATGATGCTGAAAATGAAAAAAACCTGGTTCAAAAGGCGGATACGGCTCTGTATTTTGCCAAGAAGACCGGCCGGGATCGCATCGCCAGTGTGGGAGATATTGCCCCCCAGACCGTCTTTGTCAAAACAGCTCTTTACCAGCTCGGCAGGGCCGCCGTGGGAGGCCGGAAAGCCGCTCTAACGGCGGTGGTGGAGGCCCTCAAGCAA
>Ga0209498_1001441_pt1 | contig 14594 bp, 11 predicted proteins | sample WalLakDeSediment_FD_184131 | JGI IMG/M metagenome (GOLD analysis project Ga0209498, IMG submission 184131) | Lake sediment microbial communities from Walker lake, Nevada to study Microbial Dark Matter (Phase II) - Walker Lake 11/02/13 Deep... | ecosystem: Environmental > Aquatic > Freshwater >... | reverse complement strand
TCGATCTTAAATTATTTTTAAAAAATCTCACCCGGCAATCAGCATAAAATATTTCTCCTTTTTGATGGTGCAGGGTTTCCTTTCCAACCTCCACCCAGGCTTCTGTTTTCGGCCTTGCTTTCCTTAAGAAAGCATCTGAATATTCCTGATCGTAAAAAATTTTTGAAAATTTCTCAAGTGAATTTATTTTTTCTTCAATAAGATTTTTTAAATCCCGGTTTAATCTTAAGTTTTTAGTTTTAATGGTAATTTTCACCCCGTTAGAAATTTGTCCTTATATAAAATAAAATTAATTTCGGACAGCTTTAAATTTCTCTACTTTAACAATACCATAATAACAAATTCAGATAAAAAAACAACCCCGCCCTCTATGCTCGTTGAAATTAATTAATTTAATGTAAAGTTTATTTGGAAAACTTTTACAATAAAGTTATTCCACGGGCTTAGAGGGCGGGGGAAAAGAAGATTCTATTTCTTCTTTTTCTTTGCCTTTTTTTTTGCCATGAGATTGTAATTTTTAAAAAAGATTTGACAAATAGTCGACCACTATTTGTTTCTGTTAATTTATTTTCTCACTTCAAGCAAGTATGTCAAGTGTTAATAACTCAAAAATTAAAAGATGAAAATGAAAATGAAAAATTTTTTAATTTTTAAACCCCAGGTATTGTATTTCTTCTTTCAAAAGTACTTTAAATTTCTTTTTTACCGTTCTTTTAACAAAATTTATTAATTTAATAACATCTTTAGCTTCAGCATTTCCTGGGTTGACGATGAAATTGGAATGCTTTTCAGAAATTTGAGCCTGGCCGATTTTTTTTCCGCTCAAGCCGCATTTCAAAATTAACAAAGCTGCCGGAACCTTTCTTGTTTCTTTGAATTGCTCAAAGTCAGGAAACTCTTTTATTAATGTTTGAAAATTGAAAATTGAAAATTGAAAATTCTTAAATACACTGCCGGCTGAAGGCAGTTGCGGATGGCGCTGCTTCCTGTAATACAAATATTCTTTTATTCTCTTCAAATTGCTTTTTCCTTTCTTGATTTCGGCCGAAAGAATAATTAAGTTCTTTTTCCCTGCCCCGTAGGGTCGCGAAGCGTCTCCTTCGGGGTTTTTAAAAATACTCCGGCGATAACCAAATTGACAATCTCTGTTTTTAAAAATTTTGATCTTTCCGGTTCTGCTATCAAAAATCTCAACGCTCTTTACCTCATTCTCCATCGACTCTCCGAAGGCCCCGGCATTACCGTAAATTGCTCCGCCAATGGTACCAGGAATACCGGCTGCCCATTCCAAACCAAAATTAACCAGCTTGGCCAGCCTTGCTCCTGCGCCAATAATAATTTTGTTCTTTTCAATAACGAAAGAAGATAATTGAAAATTAATTACCACACCTTTATAACCCTTATCAGAAACCAATAAATTACTTCCTCCCCCCAAAATAAAAAACGGCAAGTTTTTTTCTTTTGCCAGATTAACAGCTCCTATTAAATCTTCTTTGGTTTTGGCTTCAAAAAAAAATTCAGCCGGACCGCCGATTCTAAAAGTCGTATAATTTTTCAGTAAAATATTCTTCTTGAACTTCACCCCGTTAGAAGTCGCTGTTATGGGATAAATAATCTGTTTCCAGCAGACTTTTATATTTAATTATACCCCCCGTTAATATTTATAAAAATTTTTATTAAAAAATTTTTTACCAAAGACTTCTAACGGGGTTTATCATTTCCGGAAGGGCCGGGAGAGTTAACTCCAATTCTAAGTCTTTAGTGAGTGCTTCCTCCCGACCCAATTTTATTATAACAGAAACTAAAAATAAAAAAACAGCAGACCTTGCTCGAGGAAGGCCCGCTGTCGACTTAGACGGAGTCGCGATTTCTCGCTCACTCACTAAGCACATATTAGCAAATTAGGGTATTTTTGTCAAGTAACGAGCTTCTATACATAGGCTATATTAATTATATGTAGAAGCGAAGTTCGAAAAGAGTGCGAAGCACTCTTTGAGTGGCTTAGTTTCCCGGAAGCAAAAGCTCCTCCCATTCAGGATCAACTTCAACCGCTTGCTGAATTTTCCTTTCAACCAATTCCTGGTCCTCCATTACTTTAGCTATTTGAATAACCACATAATGAGAGTGCAGGAGATTTGGTTCGAGTTCTAATGCTTTTTCAGCCAGAGAAAGAGCTTCTTCGGCCCTTCCCTGATAAAGACGGGTTTGAGCTAAAGTCCAGTATCCCTGCTGATTGGTCGGACTGGCTTCTATCGCTTTTTCCAGAACTCTTTCTGCCTCGTAAATTTTAGTTTCATCTATCAAAATCCCGTAACTATTGTAAAGCTGGCCCAGTTTTAATTGCGAACGCAGGTCCAGCGGTAATTCTTTTACGCTTTTTTCCAGTTCTTCGGTCACAAAATCAAGCTCTTCTTTAATGTTTTCAACCGGAACCATTCTTACTGCTTCGCTGTTGAGAAATTGAAGGGTCTGCTGGCCGAAAAACTCTCTTATTTGATATTTCCCCAAAGGAGAAGTACTTAAAGCTCTTTTATACAAATCCAAACGTTCTTCTGATCCGGCCGGCACTCTCAGGGCAGCAACGGTATAATTAGAGGTTCTTAAGGGCTGGATTACAAAATAAAAAGCGGAAAAAGCAAATAAAACTATAAAAATAGCAACAAACCAAAGGCTTGGAGAAATGAATTTTTGAGGAACCGGCTCTTTTTCGGCAGTTGTAAAGCAGGCGGCAAAAGCCAAAACCAAAAAGAACATCAGATAAGAAGAAACCATGTCAAAAACGGTCAGGTTTTGAATAAAATAAGCCAGCAAAGCAACACTAAAAATCCCAACCGTCCAGAATTTTATATTTTTTTTGAAATAATTTTTCCATAAAGCGTAAAAAGTCGAAAGGAAAACTCCAATATAAGCCAGCATTCCGAGAAGACCGGTAATAACCAGAGTGTCAAAAACTATATTATGAGCCCGATCAAACCATATTTCTCCGCCGCAAAGACGCAAAAACATGCAGGGATTAAAGTTCTTTATAAAAACAAAATCAAAATTCTCCGGACCCCAGCCTAAAATAGGCCTTTCCAGAAATCCCTCCCAGGATTTTTCCCAGACAACCAGCCTGGAATAAGTCGCCTTTTCAACAAACCAATTATGAATAACGTTATCCGGTTGAAAAAGATAAAAAGCAAGTACCAAAAAAGCGATCAAAACAGCGGTTAAACTGGCTTTACCCAATATATTTAAATAACGCTTTTGAACAGCAAAAGCCAAATAAAGCAAAAAGAGCAGGGCTAATCCGGCAATAACCGAAAGCGTGGCTGCCCTGGCATTAATAAAAAATAAGGCATAAAACATGACTAAAGGAGCTGCGGCAAAATAAACTTTCCAGCGGATGTCTTCTGAATTAAAAAACAGCCAAAGAGATAAAAAAACATTGAACAGCAGATAAGTTCCCAGAAAAGAAGTATTGCCAAGGGTTGCCCCTCCTTTCATGGCCGCTTCTGTTGAGAAAAAAGCAATAAAACTCAAAATTACTCCGACAAAAGTTGAAAGAGAGAAAATTTTAAACCAGTCGGACTTCTGAAAAACAGATGAAATGACCATAAAAAAGGCGAATAAATGAAACCACATCAAAAGGCCGGTCATTCTTTCCGGCTTTGACCAGAAACTGTTGGAAAAATTCTCGCCGAAAAGAGAACTTAAAGTCAGAACAACTAAAAGCAGAAGTAAAGCGATGAATATCGGATTTTTCCGCGGCCGGTATTGGGGGAAATAAAAAATCAAAAACAACCAGGTAAAAAAAATAACCTGGACAATGCCCATAAAATACAGGCTCTTTAAGCTGACAAAAGGAAAGAAAAAATTCCCGTTCATAATCAGGGGGGTAAATAAGGTAAAATAAGTTGCCCAGGTAATAACAAAAAGGCAGGCCCTTTCCAGATCTGTTTTTGGCCTGGGCCGCTCTTCTTTCCGATTGTTATTAAAATCCTGATCAGTCAACTTTTCTCTTTTTTCCCTAGATCTTTTTCCCATGATTGTAATTAGGTATAAACTCTTTTAAGGTTTTGATTATTGTTTCTTTGTTTCCATTATAAGCTGATTTTTCTAATTTTTTAATAGCTGAGTTTAATTTACTGCGATTGACCTGAGAAAGTTTTGCCGTAAAGATTTTTTTGTTCCGGGTGGCGTCCGTGCCTTCTTCGGCAGTCAGCAAATCCTCAAAAAGCTTTTCTCCCGGCCTGGCCTCTGTAAATACAATGGGAATGTCTTTGTCCGGCTCCAACCCGGAAAGGGAAATTAACCCTTTTGCCAAGTCCATTATCTTAATCGGGTCTCCCATGTCCAAAACAAAAACTTCTCCTCCCTGGCCCATGGCTCCGGCCTGAAGAACCAGCAAGCAGGACTCGGGAGCTGTCATAAAATATCTTTTCATTTCAGCATGAGTAATTTCAATCGCCTCTCTTTTTCTGATTTTCTCTTTAAAAAGAGGTATTACGCTTCCCCTGCTTCCCAAAACATTGCCAAACCTGACCGAGACAAACTTGGTTTTCCCTCCGTTTAAGGATTGGCAAATCATCTCGCCTGCTCTTTTTGTCGCTCCCATGACCGAGGTCGGATTAACCGCTTTATCTGTACTGATAAAAATAAAACTTTCTACTGCCTGTTTTAAAGCTGTTTCAGCTATTATTTTCGTGCCCAATATATTATTCTTTACCGCCTCATCAGGATGTTCTTCCATTAAAGGAACGTGCTTGTAGGCAGCGGCATGAAAAACTATTTCCGGCAGGGCCGATTTGAAAATTTGGCTTATTTTTTCTTTGTCCCTGACATCAGCCACCAGAGAAACTATTTCCGGGAATTTGTTCTTTAATTCGTTTTCTATATTAAAAATGCCGGTTTCATCCTGATCGAGTAAAAACAATCTGGCCGGCCGGAATTTAATTATCTGGCGGCAAAGCTCAGAGCCTATTGAGCCGGCTGCTCCGCTGACCAGAATTCTTTTGCCTTCAACAAAATTCTCAATCAATTTCGGCTCCAAAGCTACCGGATCCCTGCCCAATAAATCCTCCATTTGAATGTCTTTTAAATCACCCAGGCTTATCCTGCCGTCAATCAGTTCGTCTATCGGCGGAACTATTTTGATTTTTCGCAAGCCGGCGTTCCTGCCCTTTTCTACCGCTCCCCTGATTACCTGAGAACCGGCCGAAGCCAAAGCAACAATTAATCCTTCTAGGTTTTCTTTTTCCGCTATCTGGGGAATGTCGCTGATTTTTCCCAAAACCTTTACCCCGTGAATAATGTTTCCCTGCTTTGCCGGATTATCATCAACAAAACCGATTGGCAGATAAGCGCTGTTTCTTGAAGTCAGAATACTCCTTAAAATCTGTTCTCCGCCGTCACCCGCTCCGACAATCAAAGTTCTTTCTTTTTTGCCCGTTTTTTTTCCCGGAAATAATTCGAGATAAACTCTTTTGGCAAGGCGCAATCCGCCACATAAGAAGAAAATAAAAAAATAACTTATAAAAAGGGTTGAACGGGGAAAACCGGCAAAAATCGGCTGGCTCTGCAAAACAAAAAAGATTCCGGTCAATATTAAAAAACTCAAAACCACTCCCTTTATCAAAGAAGCCAGTTCTTCGGTACTGACATAAGCCCAGGTAAAATGGTAAAGCTTTAAAAAATAAAAAACCGGAATAGTAATCAACCAGGCCAAAAGTATTATCGCCGCAATATTCAGAGAATATTTTTCCGGAACCGCCCCCTCAAACCTGACGACAAAAGCCAGCCAGACCGAAAGAAGGATCAAAAAAGCATCAGCTGCCAAAAAGAACATTGCCCGGGTTTTGGCTGTTTTCTTAAAAAAACTTATCATTTTAAATTATTTATTGTTTTCTTTAAACCGACATCTAAGCTGTTTTTCGGCTGCCACTTCAAATCTTTCTTTATTTTATCAATTTTAAGAAAGCTTCTTTTTATTTCGGTCTTGCCGGCCGGCTTATAGCGCGGCTTAATTTGTTTTCCGAAAATTTTGCAGATTTTATAAAAAATATCGTTAATACCCGTTTCCGAGCCCGATCCAACATTGTAAATGCCGGCTTTCCCGGATTTCATCGCCAAAAGATTAGCTCTTATTACGTCATCAACATAAACATAATCCCTGGTTTGCTTTCCGCTTCTGTTGATAATTACCTCTTCGTCTTGGGAAATTTTCTTTATAAAATCAGCTATAAGGCCGCCCTGTCTTCCCGGCCTCTGGCCCGGCCCGTAAACATTGCTGTAACGAAGAATAACATAAGAAAGATTGAACAGTTTGTAATAAACCTGGAAAAGATTTTCAGCCGTTAACTTGGCTAATCCGTACAAAGACTCAGGTTTTGCCGGATAATCTTCCGGTGTCGGAATAACAACAGGATTGCCGTATACTGCCGCGCTGGAAGAAAAAATAATCTTTTTTACCCCGTATTTCTTTGCCGCCTCCAGAACGCTTAAAGTACCTAAAACATTGGTTTTTATGTTTTTAACGTTATAAACCGGCTTCTCAGTGTCGGATTTGGGCAGATAGGCGGCTAAATGATAAACAATTGCAGGATACTCTTTTTTGAAGATTTTATCAAGATTTCCCGAACAAACATCAGTTTTATAAAATTTTATCTTTCCGGAAAAATTTTCTTTTTGAAAAGAACCTTTACCCAAAACAATCACTTTATATCCCCTTTTAATCAGTTCCCGGCTGAGATGAGAACCGATAAAACCGGTTCCTCCGGTAATTAACACTGTTTTATTATTTAATTTATTCATACTATTTATTTTTATCTTTATACAATCCTTTTCCCAGAAAGATAATTCTCCACAAAGAAATTAAAAAAATTCTTAAGTCCAATAAAAGCGACCAATTATTAACATACCAAACGTCGTATTTTACCCTTTCTTGCCAGGAAAGCTGGTTGCCTCCGTGGATCTGGGCCCAGCCGGCCAAACCGGGTTTAACTAAAAACCTTTGCTTTTCAAATTCATCGTCTTTATTCACCTCAGAAACCATTGGCGGCCTAGGACCGACAAAACTCATTTGCCCTAAAAGAACATTGATCAGCTGGGGAATCTCATCAAAATGCCAGCGCCTTAGAAACCTGCCAAGACGGGTTATTCTCGGATTATCTTTATCAAGATCAAGTCCGAATTTTTCCGCTCCCTCAGCCATTGTCCGGAATTTTATAACAAAAAATAATCTGGCGTCTTTGCCCGGCCTTTTCTGAAGAAAAAAAATCGGTCCCTTAGAATCAATTTTAACTAATAAAGCAATAATAAAAAAAAGCGGGCTGAAAATAATTAAACCGACCAATGCGCCAAAAAAATCAATTATCCGTTTAATTGCTTTTGAGAGCTTTTTTCCCATTGGCTGTTTTAAAGATAATCAAACTTCTTTTTCTTTTCTATTTTCTTTATCAGCTCTTTGACTTTCTGGGAGCCGTCTTTATGGCAGACAAACACAATATCGTCTGTCACGGCAATTATCAAATCCTTTACCCCGGCGCTGGCTATCAGTTTTTCGTTGGTCCCGTAAACCAGGATGTTTTTTGAATCCAGGCCGATATAATTTCCCCTGATATAACTTTTATCCGGAGAAGACAGGCAGCTTTTCAAAACCGTCCAGCTGCCCACATCAGACCAGCCCATATCAGAAGGCAAAACCGCGTTCTTTCTGTAGTTCTCAACAATACTGTAATCAAAAGAAACCTCGTCCATTCCCGGATACTCTTTTTCCAGGATCTCTTTAAATTCTTTTTTGCCGAAAGCCTTTCTTATTTTCTGGTATCTGCGGTAATTGTCGGGCACGAATTCTTTTGCCAGCTTAACAATCAATTCCGGAATAAAAATAAAAATCCCGGCATTCCAGAGATAATCACCGGATTCCAGAAATTCCCTGGCTCTTTTCAGGTTGGGCTTTTCTTTAAAGAAAGAAACGTCAAAAACTTCAAAACCGTTTCTCTTTTGCAGCAGCTTTCCTTTTTTTATATAACCCAAACCTGTATCGGGAAAAACCGGCTTTTCTCCCAAGAGCAAAAGGTGTTCCGGATTTTTTCTGATAAATTTTTCTCCGTCCAGCAAAGCCTGCTGAAATTTTTCTTTGTCTTTTATCAGATGGTCCGAAGGTAAGACTACTGCCGGCTCTTTCAATTCTTTGGCTTTCAAGTAACAGAAAAATAATAAGAAAGCGGCTACTCTTTCCCTATGAGCCGGCTCTGAAATAATATTTTTTGGAGATAAATCAGGAATTTCTTTTTTAACCTCTTCAACATACTGCTTATTGGTTGCAACATAAATATCTTTTAAATTAGTAAAAGGTAAAACCCGGCCTACTGTTTCCTGAAGCATGGTTTTTTTCCCGAAAAGCTTTTGAAATTGTTTTGGTTTGTGTTCCCGGGAAAGAGGCCATAATCTGGTCCCCTTGCCCCCGGCTAAGATAAGTATTTTCACTCCGTTAGAAATTCGTCTTTCTGTGGCTAAATGCCAGCTTCAGACAAACTTCTGTTTTTTTTATTTCCTCGGCGCCCCACCCGATTAAACAGTATAGTTCTGCGCGGCGAATTTGTACTGTTCAATGAATATTTTTTTAAAAGGCGCAATTGAATTCAGTTCGTAAAAAACGAGGGTCGCTTCCTTATATTCTTTTTCATCAACGCTGCGGTAAGAAAGCGGAGCGCAATTTTCAGCCATAAGTAAGGCATCGGCCATAATTCTGCCCGCGCGCTTGTTTCCGTCTTCAAACGGCTGAATGTAGCTGATCCCAAGAAGCACGGCCGCCGCCTTGCTATAAGGAGTTTTAAGGCGGTTTATCGCTTCAACAAGCTTGTCAAACGCTTCTTTTATCTGGTAAACATTATCAAGCGGACGGTAGATAGAACCGGAGATGCCAACCGGGCTCTTTCTTAATCCCATTCCTACGCCCAAATCTTTTATCAGAAGCCTATGCACTTGTTCCAAATTTGCCCTTACAATGTTTTTAAAAATATCTCTATTTTCGTAAACAAATTGGAGGGCATCCTTGTGGTTTAATATCATCTGTGTTTCTTCTTTCGTCTTTCCTTTCGCCGCTTGATTTTCTAAAATAAGCTTTTCAGTATCAAGGAGCGTATAGGTGTTGCCCTCTATTTTTGAGGATTTCCAGGAAAGTTCTATGGTAAGGCGCTCGAGTTCCTTTTTCCTGATTGCCGGAGGCAGGTTCTTTGTTTTTTCTTTATATCGCAATGTAAAATTGTTAAGCTCTTCCAGTTCTTCTTTGGTAAAAATTTCTTTAGGAAAAAACGGAAAAAGCTCAAAATTATAACTTTTGAGCCCGTATCTCCTGTCCGGCTCAATGGAAATATATCCGGAAGCATCAACTTCGGAAAAAACCCTTCCAAGCACGCTAATTTTATACTTTGTAGCCCTTCCGGAACCAACAACATTCAAGAGGCCCTTTTGCGTCATCTCTGAAAGAGCTCTTTTTATCGTCACAAGAGCAATTTCTTTCTCCTTTTTCATTTCGCCGTGAACGTCCGAAGAACTCATAAATTCGTTTTTAAGCAATACGGCAATAATTTCTTGCTCTCTTTTGTCTAGTTTAATCATTTTTTATTATGTTTAAATAGAATTCGTATCATTTATATGGTTTAATCGTATCAAAATGAGACGATTATTACAAATTTTGCCTGAACATAGCTTCTTTCCGAAAAGCTTTTGAAATTGTTTTGGCTTGTGTTCCCGGGAAAGAGGCCACAATCTTGTCCCCTTGCCCCCAGCTAAAATTAAAACTTTCATATTATATATTATATGCTAATCGGATAATCCTTGCGAATTGCCTTGCTGATCTTCTTATAAACGCCGTTTCTGCAAAATAAATAACGATGTTTCTTGAAATAATAAAAAAGTCCTCCGATAAATCTTAAAGCTATCTTTTTATCACGATACGAAACTCTCTGGGTATGATGGAGGGCTTTAACAAAGGGATAATAAACCACCCTATAACCCGATAACCAGACTCTCAGGCAATAATCAACATCTTCTGGCGAATAAAAAATATTTTCGTCAAACAGGCCTACTTTTTCAAAAACCTCTTTTCTAACCAGCCAACAGGCCGAAATACAATAATCAGGATAAAAAATATCGGATTTCTCTCCGTAAAGCTCGTCTTTCTCTGCAAGTCTTTGGAAAAAAGCAAAACTGGATCCCAAAACCTTAAAAATCTTAGTTTTTAAGGTCGGGAATCTTTTGAAGGAAAACTGCAGCTGCCCGCTGTTATATAATAACTTGGGCGCAATAATTCCTGTCTTTAAATCTTCTTTAAGTGCTTTAAGTAATTCTTTAACCGTCTCTTTTTCAATTTCAACATCAGAATCTAAAATCAAAACATATTCTCCCCTTGCCCTCTTAATCCCCAGGTTTCTCGAATAAGTCGTTCCTCTGTTTTCCTTTAACTCGGTTAATTCAATAGACGAAAATCTTCCGCAAAGCTTCTTTACAATTTCAACCGTCTTATCTTGAGATCCGTTGTCAAAAATAAAAATTTCAAAATCCTCTCCACTGAATTTTATACTTTCAACCAAAGATTCAACGCATTTTCCAATGTATTTCTCCGAATTCCAGGTTAGAATAATAGCCGAAATCATTTTGACTTCTTATTTATTATTTCTAAAAATAACGATTCTAATTAAATAAATGTTTTTCATACTCGGGAATTATTCTTTCTTTTGAAAAATCTTTTACTCTTTCCAGCGCCTTTATTTTATATTCCTCTCTCAGCTCTTTATTTTCTAAAAGTTTTGAAATTCCCAGGGCAAGCGTGTTTTCTTCCTTGGTTAACGGATCTTTTGCGCCGTACAGCTTTCCATCGCATACGGGAAATAAAATACCGTATTCGTCATCCCCTAAAATTTCTCTCGGGCCGGAAAAGCAATCACTTGATATTACCGAAACTCCGCAAATCATCGCCTCAACCAAAGCATTGGGAAAGCCCTCGTAAAGTGAGGGAAAAGCAAATACGCTAGATTTGGCGATATATTTAAAGGGATTCTTTTTCCAACCCAGAAAAGCTACCTCATTTTCTATTGCCAATTCTCTGGCTAATTTCTTCAAATATTCTTCAAGCTTTCCATCGCCCAAGATTATTAGCCTTGCCTTGGTTTTTTTTCTTATTTCTGAAAAAGCTCTTATCAGATGCCATTGTCCCTTCTGTTCCACCAGCCTACCGGAACTTATAACTATAGGCACGTTTTCTTGAAACCAGGGGTGATTTACCGCCTCTTTGGTCAAATTCTTAATTTCTTCGATGTCGTATGGATTATAAATTACAACTGTTTTTTCAGGATCAGAATTAAAATTTTCTACTAAATCTTTTACCGTCTGCTCAGAATTAGCAATAATTTTATCAGCTTTTTTTGCAATATGCCTTAAAAATTTCTTAAAAATAAAGCCGTGAAAACCTTTTTTATAGCTTATCGAGGGAAAGCTACGTACTGAAGCTATGCTTTTATATTTTAAATTATTTTTTAATAAAACATTCAATAAATTCGGCCGCTCTAAAAAACTTAAAACAATATCCGGATTAATCTCTTTTATTAATTTCCTCAATTTAATAACCTGATAGGGAGTATAAAAGAGTTTTACTAATTTATTGGCATGGGCGTCTAAAGCTGAAACCTGGTGATAGTTTACTTTGCCCGAAATACTGAAATTAACGCCACTGTCTAAAGTAATTAAATCTACTCTGTATCCTTTTTCAGCTAAATCATTACCCAAGCTTGAAGCTCTTCTTTCCGCTCCTCCCTGGACCAAAGAACTAATTAATATAACCAATTTTTTATTATGCATTTCCTATATTTTAAAATATATTATTTTTATACCCTTGCTGCTTTTATATTATTCAATCTCTTTTAAGGCAAAACTTAAACACCCGCTAGCTTCAATAGTTAAATATATAATTTCCCAATCATACTTTAAACAAAACTCATTTACCGCTCTAATAACTCCGTAATGAAAGGCTTTCTCTACGCTCCCCTGACAATAATCATGGCCAGCAATTATACCTCCCCGTTTAATCTTAAATCTGCTTATTTCCAGCTCTTTAGATGTTTGCTCATATGTATGAGCGGTATCTATATATATCCAATAGAAATAATTATCTTTAAATTGCTCCAATGCCACTTCTGATTTTTCCCTAATTATCTTAATTTTCCCAGAGCTTATCTCATCCTTAAACTTCTTTTTAACTATATCCATTTTCTTCTCGTTATATCTCCGTGAACTCCATGTATCTATTAAGACTAATTCTTTAGGATGGTTAATAGAAAGAATTAACTTAGAAAAATCACCCTCATCAACACCAAGTTCGGCCACATATCCATTTTGAGGTAAATACTTTAATAATTCTTCTCTATTAAGAACTACTTTGAGATTATTAATATGTTTCTGTTTTAGCTCAATTCGAGAAACTAGTTCTGATTTAGGTATTTTTGTTATATTAAATCCTATAATATTTATTATTTTTTGTATGAAATATTTTATAAGCTTGACCATAAAACTATAACTATTTTTTATTTTCCATTGTTTATAAAATTAATTTAAAAACCATTTAAGAGTTTTAAATATTCGTTTATTAAATTATCTACAGAAAAATAATTTGCTCTTTCTTGTAGAATCTCTGGTTTACTGGGATTATTTAATGCCTCTGAAATAGCTCCTGCCAAAGCTTCAACATCGCCTACCGGCACAAGTTTACCATATTTTCCATCCTCCAAGATTTCTACAGGTCCGCTCGGACAATTCGTGCTTACTACCGGTGTACCACAAGCCATGGCTTCTATTAAGGTATTAGGCAAACCTTCCCAGCGCGAAGACAAAACATAAACATCCGATCTGGCCATATAGGCATAGGGATTATCTGCAAATCCCGGCATATCAACTTCATTTTCTAAGCTTAATTCCTTGATCAAAATTTCCAGTTTTTTCCTTTCTTCCCCTTCTCCTAAAATTAATAATTTGGCGTTTATCTTTTCTCTTAGAATATTAAAGGCCCTTATAAGGGTAGAAAAATCTTTTGATTCATTTAAGCGCCCCACCCCAAGGATAACAGTCGCTTTTTTATCTTTTAGCCATTTATGATTAATATCTTTTTTTGCTTTTTCAAAGATTCCTGCGTTTACTGTCGGATTATATATTACCCTGATTCTTTCCCTTGGAATCTTAAGGACTCTCGCCAAATCATCTGCTGAACCTTTAGAATTAGTAATCACTTCTTCGGCAAGCCTGTAAAAAATCATCGCTCCGTATTTACGAAGCCATCTTTTGTAATTTTTTGTTCCTTTCAGGGAAAAGGAGAGAGTACTTGCCACCCTTATTATTATTTTTGTTTTTGAGCGTGACAATATTTTAGCTAAAACTGCAATAATATTGGCATGCTCCAGTGAAGAAATTAAGACGCTGGGATTTATTTCTTTTAAATATCTAATAAGCGGGAACAAGCTGAATAAAGCTCTTTTCGATTTAAGTTCTATAATATTTATATTTTTACTGACTTCTGCCAAATACGGCCCCTCTTTTTTAATTAAAACTAAGTCAACTTTAAAATTCCTATCGGCAAATTCATTGGCCAAATTAACAAATACCCTTTGCGCACCGCCGCCACAAAGAGAAGGAATAAAAAATGATATTTTTTTATTTAAATTACCGCTCTCCATGTTTGCAATTTTCATCTAAGGCGAACAAGATGTTAAAAATAACTTCTAATATAAATTGATATTTCTAGCTTTGTCTTGTTGGCTTTTCCCCAATCTTAAAAAATTATTTTCAGCTTAGTTATTTTTAACACATCAATTATCAGTTTCAGATTTAGCTATGAATTGAAGATAATTTTTAATTACTTTATCTCCGCCGGGAACAATATTATCCAGCAGATTATCGATTCCTTTTAAATCATAGTTAATACCGTCTTTTCCTTGTTGTTTGTATTTTTCTAAGAATTCATGTAAATCATCGCGACAATTAGCAATATAACCGGCGTTATAATGCTTAAAGAGATTTATATTTCCACAAATATAACTCAAGCAGACCATAGTTTTTTTCTTTATATATCCCTCTATTGCGATACTAGATCCCCAGAATAAAATAACCTCAGCCCAATTAATTAAAGCCGATGAGTTTTCATTAGTATAAAGAATATTTTTATCCTTAATATCAGGGGTTTCATTAAAACGAGTATGGCTTTTTATCAATATTCTGTATTCAGGAAATTGCCGTAAAAGATTTATAGTTGAATTTAATTCTTCTTTGTTCACATTTGATTTAGGATGAGAAAGAAAAAAAACAACATTAATTTTTTTCGATTCATCCGCAAGAGATTTTATTAACTTTTCTTCTCTAATTTTCAGCCACTTGGGACAAAACCTAATACTACCCAGGGAATATGTTTTCCCTTTCAAGGTTGAAGGAAAAGAAAGAAATTCAAAAGTTTTATTAAAAGATTCCACAAAATAATTATCTACAAAACCAATTTTATCAAAACCACTATAATCGTGTTTATCAAAAAAATCTTTTGACCTGACCTCCGTGGCATCATATTGACGTAA
>Ga0209498_1001440_pt1 | contig 14595 bp, 6 predicted proteins | sample WalLakDeSediment_FD_184131 | JGI IMG/M metagenome (GOLD analysis project Ga0209498, IMG submission 184131) | Lake sediment microbial communities from Walker lake, Nevada to study Microbial Dark Matter (Phase II) - Walker Lake 11/02/13 Deep... | ecosystem: Environmental > Aquatic > Freshwater >... | reverse complement strand
AAATTTAAGCGGTGGACGGAGCATTGCCCGGAGAACTTTGAAAATATGTATCTGCTCCTTCAGGCCGAGACGGCTGCGATAGCAGGTCGGACGGAAGCGGCGATGAATTTTTATGATGATGCGATACGGTCCGCGAAGGAACATCAATTTATTCATATGGAATCGCTGGCGAATGAACGGGCGGGGTTGTTCTTTCTTTCAAGGGGTAAGAGAAAAATTGCCGATCTGTACCTGATGGAAGCTCACCGGGGATATGCCGCGTGGGGCGCAAGCGCAAAAGTCAACGCGATGCATGAAAAGTTCCCGGAAATTATTGAGGCGAAAAAACTGCAAAGGAAGAACATTACCGCGTCGAAGGTCGGGACAAGCACGGAATTATCTTCATCGGCGATCGATTATATCTCCCTTCTCAAAGCATCCCAGGCGCTCTCGGAAGAGATCGAATATGAAAAAGTAATGAAGAACATGATGCGCATTGTGCTCGAAAACGCCGGGGCTGAACGCGGCTATTTTATAACCGGGATCGAAAACGCATACGTTCTAACTGCATCGGCATCAACCGGAAATCAAGAGAGTGAAACGGTCATGCGTGTTCCCCTGCAGGAAAGTGCGGATCTCTCCCGGCAAATCGTTCAATATGTTACGCGCACAAAAGAAAGTCTTGTGCTCCACGATGCATCAAATGAGACGGCATTTGCGGCAGATCCTTATATCATCCGGACATCACCAAAATCGGTGCTCTGCACACCGATATATCATCAGGGTAAGCTTGCCGGCATATTATATCTTGAAAACAATATAATGCCCGGTGCTTTTACCGAGCAGCGTCTCCAGATATTAAACCATTTATCCTCGCAAATCGCAATTTCAATCGAGAATGCTCATTTGCATGAACAGGAAAAAGAATTAGTTCGTATTCGCGAGGAAGTTCAGGTTGCTTCCCGCATCCAGCGGGACCTGCTGCCTCAATCCGCACCGGTCATTCAGGGGTATGAATTATGCGGTATCAATATACCTGCCCAGGTAGTCGGCGGCGATTATTACGATTTCATACGTGTCGATGAGAATAGTATCGCACTATGTCTGGGAGATGTTTCGGGGAAAGGACTTCCCGCGGCGCTTTTAATGGCTAATCTTCAGGCTACACTGCGGGCGCAGATTATCAATGCCGAATCGGTGAAAGAATGTATCCATCGCTCCAATAACCTATTGTGCAAAAGCACGGGAGCGGACAGATTCATCACTTTATTCTGCGGCATGCTCGATACGACCACGCATCACTTTACTTTCACCAACGCCGGTCACGATAGCCCGTATTTCTTCAGTGGAAACGGTTCGCCGTCACGGCTGGTCACCGGATCGCTGGTACTCGGCATGCTTGAGGATTTTCCGTTCGAAGAACAGGTTGTAACGTTTGAGCAGGGCGACATTCTTGTGATACATTCGGACGGAGTATCCGAAGCGATGAATGAGCGAAATGAAGATTACGGAGAATTACGATTTGAACAGTTAATTTCACAAAACCGGGAGCGGCCGGTAAACGAGCTGATGGATATGATCATCGCTGACGTGAAGGCGCACATCGGAAGAGCCCCACAGTCCGATGATATTACTCTTCTGATTCTTAAAAGAATAATTAACTAACAGAGCGGCTATTCTAGAACCATAAAAAATTGCAGATAAAGGAATTCAAAATGATTGGTACAACGGTTTCTCATTACAGGATACTTGAAAAATTAGGCGAAGGCGGAATGGGCGTTGTGTATAAAGCTCTCGACAGCAAGCTTGATCGACACGTTGCAATTAAATTTCTCCCGACGCATCTCTCCACCTCGGGTGAGAATAAAGCACGGTTCATTCAGGAAGCGCGAACAACGGCTGCCCTCAATCATCCGCACATCCTGAACATCTACGATATCGATGAGCAGGATGGCAGCATGTTCTTTGTGATGGAGTATATCGAAGGAGAAACGTTGAAATCCTATCTCACTAATCTGAAATCTGCAGAAGGTATCCCTCTGCGCCGTGCAATCGATCTGACAATGCAAATTGCACAGGGTCTCAAAGCGGCGCACGAAAAAGAAATTGTGCACAGAGATATCAAACCGGAAAACATAATGCTGACGAAAGACGGGCGGCCGAAGATTATGGACTTCGGAATTGCGAAGTTGAAGAGCGGAACAGGTCTTACAAAAACCGGTATGTCGCTTGGCACTATTACATACATGTCGCCGGAGCAGTCACAGGGTATCGCTGCGGATCTACGATCCGATATATGGTCACTGGGGGTTGTGTTATATGAAATGTTGACCGGAGAGTTGCCGTTTAAAGCCGAACACGAAGCCGCACTCATATATCTGGTTATGAACGAGGAACCGTTGGCACCCAGCTCGCACGACCGGCGTATTCTGCCTTCACTGGATGCACTCGTATCAAGAATGCTTGAGAAAGATCGGGATCGAAGATTTCAATCGGTGGAAGAACTGCTTTCCTCCTTACGTGCCGTTATAGCCGATATAGAAAATGCAGGACAGGCAGGGAAAACCAAAGCAATTGCCCTTCTGCCGTTCGAAAATATCAGTCCCGATAAAGAGAGCGATTATTTCAGTGACGGTCTGACGGAAGAACTCATTCTGAGTCTTTCCAAATTGAAAAATATGCGTGTTGTCTCACGGACAAGCACCATGCAATATAAAGGGACAAAGAAAGACATCAAAACAATCGGCAGAGAGCTCGGGGCGCGATATATTTTGGAAGGAAGCGTGCGGAAATTTCAGGATGATTTGCGTATCACCGTGCAGCTTGTCGATGTCGAGAATGATGCGCAGCTCTGGGCGGCAAAATATAAAGGGAAACTGCAGGATATTTTCGATATCCAGGAGCAGGTTGCCGAACAGATAGTCGATGCGCTCATGGTGAAATTATCTCCCTCTGAAAAGGTTGTATTAACGAAACGATCGACTGAAAATGCCGAAGCATTGGACCTTTATATGCGGGCACGGAAAGCACTCTATCGCAGATCAAAAACCGATTTCAACAATGCTATACAGCTTTTCCAGAAAGCTATCGAGCTCGACCGACGGTATGCAACAGCGTATGCAGGATTGGGTGAAGCCTATGCGACGCTCTATCAGGATATCGAGCGCAATGAATTATATCTTGATAAAGCGGTTGAGGCAAGTCATAAAGCACTTATGTATGATGCCTCACTCTCTGAGGCCTATGCTGCGCTTGGGATCGCATACTTCAATAAAAAAATGCCTGAAGAAGCATTGGAAGTAGGTCGTAAAGCCATTGAACTTGATCCGAACAACTTCATTGCGTATTGGATTCTCGGGAGGATATATCATACAAATGATCAAGATGAATTAGCCGTTGGGGTCTATAAAAAATGTATAGATATCAACCCCGAGTTTTACTCGGCGCTGGTCGATCTATGTGATGCGTATGAGAAGTTGGGCGATACTGAAAATCATAAAAAAACGTTCCAAAAAGTACTTCAAATTATTCCACAATATTTAGAAAATCACCCGGATGACGGGCGGGCGCATATGTTTCATGGTATCTTCCTGGCACAGGCGGGAAAAATCGAGGAAGCAAAGATTGAAGCAGAGAAAGCAATAAATTTTAACCCTACCGATCCGTTAATGCTCTATAATAGTGCATGTTTTTACGCACGAATCGGAGAGAATCGTCTCGCGCTTGAATCGTTGAAAAAATCTATAATCTCCGGTTATCAAAACTACGAGTGGATAAAACGAGATACCGATCTCGAAAGTATCCGTACTGTACCTGAATATATTGAATTAATGAAAGGGAAATAATGGAATGATAGGCAATACGATATCCCACTACAAAATTACCGAAAAATTAGGCGAAGGCGGAATGGGCGTCGTCTATAAAGCAACTGACACCAAACTCGATCGCACCGTCGCTTTGAAATTTCTTCCTTCTCATTTATCTGATTCGGAAGAAAATAAACTCAGATTTCTTCAGGAGGCGAAAGCTGCTGCCGCGTTATCCGATCCCCATATTCTGAATATTTACGAGATCGGTGAGCAGGACGGGAATATGTTCCTCGTTATGGAATATATTCAGGGGAAAACACTCCGTCAGTATCTCAAGAATCTGAAATCGAGCGGTGGTATTCCCGTACCGCAGGCAATTGACTGGACACTGCAGATAGCCCGGGGATTGAAAGCGGCGCATGCAATGAATATTATTCACCGGGATATAAAGCCCGAGAATATTATGGTAACACCCGACAACCGGATGCGGATCATGGATTTTGGGCTTGCAAAGTTAAAGGGTAGCGCCGGATTGACGAGAACAGGCCAGTCGCTCGGGACGCTTTCATATATGTCACCCGAACAGGCACAGGGTATAAAGACCGATCAACGTACCGACATCTGGTCGCTCGGTGTCGTATTTTATGAACTGCTCACCGGTGAGGTGCCGTTTACGGCCGAGCATGATGCCGCGTTGATCTACCTTATCGCAAATGAAGATCCCCCTGCTCCGAGTGCATTCGACCGGAAAATACCCCACCAGATCGATGTATTTGTCGGGAGATTGTTGGATAAAGAGACTGCACGGCGATTCCAAACGGTACAGGATGCGATAGAAAATCTGGAATTCGTTAAGAAGGAGATCGAACAAACGTCGAACGCCGATAAAACAAAATCCATCGCCGTTCTCCCGTTTGAAAATATCAGTCCCGAAAAGGAAAGCGAATATTTCAGCGACGGTTTAACCGAGGAGCTTATTATCCATCTTTCGAGATTAAAAGACATCGGTGTTGTTTCGCGCACGACGACGATGCAGTATAAAGGAACAAAAAAGGATATTAAAACCATCGGCAGGGAACTCGGGGCACGCTATATAATCGAGGGGAGTGTCCGGAAATTTCAGGATAACTTACGCATTGCCGTGCAGCTTATCGATGTCGAGAGCGACAGGCAGTTATGGGCGGAGACATATAAAGGAAAACTCGCAGACGTATTCGACATTCAGGAACAGGTATCGAAACAAGTAGTCGATGCATTAATGGTAAAGCTCTCGCCCGGCGAGCGTGTTATCCTATCGAAACGTCCGACTGCCAATGCCGAGGCATTTGATTATAATCTCAGGGCAAGGAATTATTTTTATCGTTTGACAAAGAATAATGTTAACCTGGGGATTCAATTATTTCATAAAGCTATTGAGCTTGACCCCCGATACGCAGATGCATATGCGGGGCTTGGTGAAGCTCACGCCGTTTATTATGCTTATTTCGACAGGTCGGATTCCCGCCTTGAAAAAGCGATTGAATTCAGTATGAAAGCACTCATGTATGATTCGAATCTATCCGAGGCATACGCTGCATTGGGGCTTGCATATTATTATCAGGAGAAATATGATGAGGCGCTTACCGCGATTAACAAATCTATCGAACTTGATCCGAATAACTTCTTCGGCTACTGGATTCTTGGCCGGTTATACTTCACTATCGACAGAGAGCGTGATGCTATTGAACCGTTTGAAAAAGTAATTGCGCTGAATCCCGATTTCTATACGGTTTACAGTGATCTGCGGATGGTGTATGAACGGCTGGATGAGAAAACTAAAATCATTGAGATCGATAGGCAGACCTTAGCAATTTACCCGAAATATCTCGGAGCAAATCCGGATGACGCGCGGGCACGTCTCTTCTATGCATCGGATCTTGCAAACGCCGGAAAACTCGATGAAGCGAAAAAGGAAATGAAAATGGCTCTGGAACTGAGCCCGAACGATTCCGTAATGTTTTACAACGCTGCGTGTTTTTATGCAGGCGTCGGCGAAAAGCACGATGCGATTAAATCACTTGTTCAGGCATTCGATGCGGGCTTTCATCAGGTCGAATGGATTAAACGTGACCCCGACCTTGATCCGATACGAAGTGAACCGGGGTATATTGAATTAATGAAGGATAAATAAATGATCGGTAAAACAGTTTTACATTATCAGATAGTTCAGAAGTTAGGCGAAGGCGGAATGGGCGTCGTCTATAAAGCGGAAGATACCAGACTGAAACGTCCGGTTGCCATTAAGTTTCTTCCGCGCCATATTTCTTCAAACGAACATGAACGGGAACGGTTTCAAATTGAAGCGCAAGCCGCCGCGGCTCTGAACCATCCCAATATATCCACGATTCACGCAATCGAAGAATATGACGATGAAGTATTTATCGTGATGGAGTACATCGACGGACCGGAGTTGAAAACGAAAATCGATTCCGGTCGTATGGATGTCGAAGAATCGCTCACTCTGATAGAGCAGATAGCCAAAGGATTGCAAACCGCTCATCATAAAGAAATATATCACCGTGATGTAAAAAGCACCAACGTGATGCTTACCCGGTCGGGACAGGTAAAGGTCATGGATTTCGGGCTTGCAAAATTGAAGGGTTCCGCACAAATCACAAAGGCGGGTACAACTGTCGGGACGATTGCATATATGTCTCCTGAACAGGCCCGCGGTGAAAAAATTGATCATCGTTCGGATATCTGGTCGCTGGGAATTATTCTGTATGAAATGCTTGCCGGGAAATTGCCGTACGGAGGAGATTTCGAGCAGGCGATTCTCTATTCAATCTTGAATGAGGATCTGGAACCGATAACGTCAGTGAGAGAAGATGTCCCAATAAAAATCGAGCAAATGCTGAAGAAAATGCTCAGCAAGGATCTGAATTTCAGATATCAGGACCTGGATGAATTCCTGAAAGATCTTACCGATTTCCGGAACAAAAAAACAGTTGTGAAGAAAGACGATGATGAAAAAACGATTGCCGTGCTTCCTTTTGAAAATATCAGTCCGGATAAAGAAACCGATTATTTTGCAGATGGTCTGGCAGAGGAACTAATCATTAATTTATCGAAGATAAAAGAAGTACGCGTTGTCGCGCGGACGAATTCGATGCGTTACAAGGGAACCGAAAAAAACATCAACACTATCGGGAGAGAACTGGGAGTTCGGTATATCATGGAAGGGAGCGTCAGGAAATTCAAAGACGATCTGCGAATATCGGTCCAGATGATCGATGTCTCGAAAGGAACGCAGCTCTGGGGTGAAACCTATAAAGGTAAGCTTGCCGATATTTTCGATATCCAGGAAGAAGTCTCGAAAGAAATTGTGGATGCCTTAATGCTGAAACTATCGCCGGTTGAAAAAGTCGAACTCACCAAACGACCAACCCTCAACGCAGAGGCATTCGACTGTTATCTGAAGGGAAGAAACTTTTTAATGAACAGGACAAAGAATAATCTTGATTTTGCAATTTTACTTTTTCAAAAAGCCGTCGATCTCGATTCGAGATTTGCATCGGCGTATGCGGGGTTGGGAGAAGCATACGCGATAATGTACCGTGATTTCGACCGGCAGGAAAGCTGGCTTGATAAAGCGATGGAGGTAAGTCTGAAGGGATTGATGTACGATTCCTCGCTCTCGGAAGCGTATGCATCGCTCGGGCTTGCTTATTACGGAAAGGATGCACTTGATGAGGCATTGGCAGCGAGTAAAAAAGCTATCGACCTTGACCCGAATAATTACAACGCATACTGGATCCTTTCGAGAATTTATCACTCTTCCGATCGCGACAGAGATGCATGTGTTGCACTTGAGAAAGTTGTTTCGATTAATCCCAATTTTCTCACCGCGTATGACGATCTGGGAATGTATTATGAGCGGTTGGGAGATACTGAAAATCTCGGGAGAACTATTCAGAGGGTTCTCACGGTTGTTCCAAAATATCTTGTCCAGCATCCTGAAGATACGTACCGGAGAATGGCGTACGCAGTCACATTAGCAAAGGCAAAGAGAATAGAAGAAGCGAAAGCTGAAGGAGAAAAAGCGCTCGAGTTAAGTCCCAACGATCCGATAATGATGTATTACGGGGCGTGTTTGTATGCCCGGCTCGGCGAAAATGAGACCGCAGTGCAGCTTCTCGGTAATGCGGTAAAAAACGGCTATGAAAATTATGAATGGATTAAACGCGATCCCGATTTTGAAAGTATCCGCCGGGAATCGGGATATATTGAATTGATGAAAGGGAAATAAATCTATGATAAACCAAAATGTTTTGCATTACAAGATTACTGAAGAGTTAGGCCGGGGCGGTATGGGCATTGTTTACAAAGCGCAGGATACAAAACTTGAGCGGCAGGTGGCGATAAAATTCCTGCCCCCGCATATTGCACAGTCGGAAAGCGATAAACTCCGTTTTCTTCAGGAAGCTAAGGCGGCTGCTGCATTGAACCATCCGAATATACTGCACGTACATGAAATAAATGAGTACGAGAGTAATCTTTTCCTTGTAATGGAATTCATCGAAGGCAAGACACTGAAAGCCGCCATTGCCGATCAGCAATCCGGTAAAGGTGTCGGTATGGAGAAGGCGATTCACTGGGTATTACAAACCGCCGAAGGATTAAAAGCCGCGCACGACAGAGGTATCATCCACAGAGATATTAAGCCCGAAAACATAATGCTCACGAATGATAATCGTGTGAAGATCATGGATTTCGGTCTTGCAAAACTGAAAAGCGGATCGGGACTTACAAAAGCCGGCATGTCGCTCGGTACGCTTGGGTATATGTCTCCCGAACAGGCACAGGGAGAAGGGGTCGATCAGCGCTCCGACATCTGGTCGCTTGGCATTGTATTCTATGAACTGCTCACCGGGGAGCTGCCCTTTAAGGCGGAACACGATGCGGCATTGATGTACCTGATCATCAACGAGGAACCGCACGTTCCGAGTACTCTTGACCGGAAAATATCTCATGCAGTCGATATGCTCGTGATGAAGATGCTTTCCAAGGGGGTGGAACGACGCTATCACACCATGGATGAGGTTATTAAAGAGATTCATGCGTTAAAAAGCGAATTGGAATCGGCAGAGCGCGGAACAAAGGCAAAAGCAATCGCCGTTCTCCCGTTTGAGAATATAAGCGCCGAGAAAGAAAACGATTATTTCGGCGACGGACTTACCGAAGAATTAATTGCCAACTTATCGCGGTTAAAAGATATCGGTGTTGTTTCGAGAACAACCTCGATGCAGTACAAAGGAACGAAAAAAGACATTAAGACCATCGGGAAAGAACTCGGTGCTCAATATATTCTTGAGGGAAGTGTTCGCAAATATCAGGATAATCTACGGATCACCGTTCAGTTGATTGATGTGTTGAACGACCGTCAGTTATGGGCTGAAACGTATAAAGGCAAGCTTGAGGATGTTTTCGATATACAGGAGCAGGTGTCGAAACAAATTGTGGATGCAATGGTGCTGCGGCTCACACCGACCGAGAAAATTGTACTCACGAAACGTTCGACGGTCAATGCAGATGCTTTTGACTGCTACTTGCGCGGAAGAGACTTCCTTTACCGGCGAACCAAAAACGGTGTGCAATTTGCGATACAGCTTTTTCAAAAAGCAATTGAATTGGATCCGCGCTATGCAGCTGCGTATGCCGGATTGGGTGAAGCTTACGCGACCCTTCACTATGACTATGATACCAAAGAAATCTGGATCGATAAGGCAATTGAATCATGCCTTAAAGCTTTAATGTACGACGCCACACTCTCTGAAGCATACTCGGCATTGGGACTTGCGTATATGAGCAGGAAATCACTGGAGGAAGGTATTGCCGCGGCGCAAAAAGCGATTGAACTCGATTCCAAAAACTTTACAAGTTACTGGATACTTGGAAGAATTTACCATATTGCAGATCGCGACAGGGATGCGGCCCGGATGTACATAAAGGCGATCGAACTCAATCCGAATTTCCATACAGCGTACGGCGATCTTCGTGTCGTATATGACAGACTCGGGGAGAAAGAGAAACATGACGAAATACTGAACAGATTGCTTCAAATTTACCCGGCTTACCTTGCCCAGCATCCGGACGATGCCCGATCCCATATTTATTATGCGATAGATCTTGCCCACGTGAACAGGATCGACGAAGCTAAGCAAGAGGCGGAAAAAGCCCTTGAGCTTAGTCCGGGAGATTCCCTTATGATGTATAACGCAGCATGTTTTTATGCACGCATTAATGAAAATAATCACGCGGTAGATTCGCTTAAAAACTCCATTTTTGCCGGACTTGAAGACTACGAGTGGATTAAACGCGACCCGGATCTCGACAACATCCGCGAAGAACCCGGTTATATCGAACTTATGAAAGGTAAATAAAAGAATGATCGGACAGAAAATTTTACATTATCAGATTCTGGAAAAATTAGGTGAAGGTGGTATGGGGGTTGTCTATAAAGCACAAGACACAAGGCTTGACCGTCTTGTTGCACTGAAGTTCCTTCCATCGGGGTACAGCGGCGACGAGCAGGAGAAAAAACGCTTCATGCAGGAAGCACGGGCAGCGTCGTCACTTGATCATCCGAATATCTGCACCATCTTCGAGATCGGCGAAGAGGACGGGAAGTTATTCATTGTGATGGGATATTACGACGGGGAAACGTTGAAAAACCGGCTTTCACGCAGCGCATACGACCCGAAGGAAGCTCTGAAGCTTTCCCGCGGCATTGCAGAAGGGCTCGCATGTGCGCATGCGCAGGGGATTGTTCACCGCGACATCAAATCGGCAAACATTATCGTGACGAAGGATAACACGCCGAAGATTCTCGATTTCGGACTTGCCAAACTCAGCGGACAAACCCAGATGACGAAAGCCGGCACCACGTTAGGGACGGCGGCTTATATGTCTCCCGAGCAAGCGCACGGAGAAAAGACCGGTCACCACACTGATATCTGGTCGTTTGGTGTTGTGCTGTATGAGATGTTAACAGGTGAAATCCCATTCCGGGCAGAACACGAAGTGGCGATGATGTATCGCATCATGAACGAGGAAGCACCTCCGCCCAGCGGGCTGGACAAAAGGATACCCCGGGTTATCGATCAGCTTGTATTGAAGATGCTCGAGAAAGACCCGGCACGGAGATATCAGACGATGGATGAGGTAGTACGTGCTATAACGGAAACACGTGAAGCAATGGAAACTGCCGCGGCATTACCGAAGACTAAAGCAATAGCGGTTCTCCCCTTCAGCAACATCAGTCCTGATAAAGAGAGCGACTATTTCAGCGACGGACTGACCGATGAGCTGATCACGAATCTTTCACGTTTGAAAGATATACGTGTTGTACCCCGCACAACGGCAATGCAGTATAAGGCGACAAAGAAGGACAACAAGACCATTGGGTATGAACTTGGTGTACCGTATATTCTGGCTGGAAGCGTCCGAAAATTCCAGGAAAATCTTCGTATTACAGTTGAACTTGTTGACATCGCGAGCGATGCACAGATGTGGGCTGATGCGTATAAAGGAAAACTGGAGGATGTGTTCGACTTCCAGGAACAGGTTTCTCAGAAGATTGTCGATGCATTGATGCTGAAACTTACTCCGACTGAAAAAATCGTTCTCTCGAAGCGGCAAACGGAAAACTCTGAAGCATTTGATTGCTACCTGCGTGGAAGAGAATTCCTGTATAGACACACGAAGAGTGCTGTTCAGATTGCTATAGAATTATTCCAGAAAGCAACGCAGCTTGACACACGGTACGCGGCTGCGTATGCGGGCTTGGGGGAAGCGTATGCACATCTCTATGAAAATTTCGAGAAAAAAGAAAACTGGCTTAACAGGGCATTAGAGGCGGGCCTGAAAGCACAGATGTATGATTCAACACTCTCGGAAGCCTATGCGACGCTTGCTCTGGTATACTTTCGTATGACTGATATCGGAAAAGGATCCCTTGAAGATACTCTATCCGCAGGTCAAAAGGCGATCGAGCTTGATCCGAATAATTATATCGGCTATTGGATCCTGGGTCGAATTTATCATACGACAGACCGTGACCAGGAAGCGGTGAGCATGTACAGGAAAGTGATCGAGATAAATCCGGATTTCTATTCCGCATACATGGATCTTCAGACAGCGTATGAAAAACTGGGTCAAAAGGAGAAATGGACAGAAACTCTTAACGCCGCTCTCACGATGTATCCAAGGTATCTTCTTCAGCATCCGGATGAGGGCCGTGCTCACATTTTATATGCTGCAGATCTGACAAAGGTTGGCAGGTTCGATGAGGCAAGGGTCGAAGCAGCAAAGGCAATCCAGCTCAGTCCCGATGATTCCCTTATGCTGTACAATGTTGCTTGTTTTTACTCCCGCCTCGGGGAGAAGAACACAGCAGTAGAGACACTCAAGAAAGCAATAATCTCGGGATACGAGAACTATGAGTGGATCAAGCGCGATTCGGACTTCGAGAATATCCGCAGCGAGCCGGCATATATTGAATTAATGGAAGGAAAATGAACCTATGATTGGACAAATGATAGCTCATTACAAGATACTCGAAAAGTTAGGCGAAGGCGGTATGGGCATTGTGTACAAAGCCCACGATACTAAACTCGGCCGCACCGTTGCCTTGAAGCTCCTCCCCCCGAAATTTTCAGAATCCGAGGAGAATAAAACCCGTTTTTTGCAGGAAGCAAAAGCCGTTGCAGCGCTTAGCCATTCGAATATTCTGAACATCTATGAAGTTATCGAACAAGATGGGGAAATGTGTCTCGTGATGGAGTTAATAGATGGAGATACGTTGAAATCATATATCACAAATCTGAAGACCGGATTGGGAGTACCGGTACAACAGGCGCTCACGTGGACGTTACAGATTGCCGAAGGATTGAAAACTGCACACGAAAAAAATATCATTCATCGTGATATAAAACCGCAGAATATCATGCTGAGAGGAAACGGCCAGATAAAAATAATGGATTTCGGATTAGCGAAGCTGTCAAATACCGCAACGATCACCCGACCCGGGACAACGGTAGGTACGCTTGCCTATATGTCTCCCGAACAGGCCCAGGGTCTTGCCGCCGATCAACGATCTGATATCTGGTCGCTCGGCGTCATACTGTATGAAATGCTTACTGCCGAACTTCCGTTTAAAGCCGAACACGAAGCGGGTATTTCTTATATGATTATCAACGTGGATCCGACGCCGCCGAGCGCACTTGATCTGAAAATACCACATCGGGTCGATACAGTTGTTGCAAAACTGCTGGAGAAAGATCCCGATAAGCGTTATCAAAATATGGATGAAGTAATCAAAGCGGTAACATCGACACAAAAGGAAATAGAGCTTGCCGCGACAGCCGCTAAGACGAAAGCCATTGCCGTTCTTCCGTTCGACAACATCAGTCCGGAAAAAGAGAGTGAATATTTCTGCGATGGTTTAATGGGTGAACTTATTGCTAATCTTTCACGGCTGAAAGATATTCGGGTGGTTTCGAGAACTTCGTCGATGCAGTATAAGGGGACGAAAAAGGATATTAAAACTATCGGCAGGGAACTCGACGCCAGGTATATTATAGAAGGAAACGTCCGCAAATTTCAGGATAACCTTCGAATAACCGCACAATTAATCGATGTGGATACGGATGCACAACTGTGGGCGGAAACCTATAAAGGAACGCTTGCGGATGTGTTCGACATACAGGAGCAAGTGTCACGTCAGATAGTGGATGCGTTGATGCTAAAATTAACACCCGGTGAAAAAGTCGTTCTTGCCAAACGTGCAACCGTTAATGCCGAGGCATTCGATTGCTATCTCCGGGCGAGGGATTTTCTGTATCGCCGGACAAAAAATAGTCTGCAATTCGCCATCCAACTTTTTCAGAAAGCGATTGATATCGATACAAGATATGCTGCTGCGTACGCAGGACTGGGAGAAGCATATGCAACACTTCATTATGATTATGACACAAAAGAGATCTGGATCGACAAAGCGATAGAATCGAGTCTGAAAGCATTAATGTATGATTCAACTGTTTCTGAAGCATATGCAGCTCTCGCGCTTGCTTATTTCAGCAAAAAATCACTTCAGGAGGCGGAAGCTGCCGCACTCAAGGCCATCGACCTCGGTCCGAATATATTTACCGGTTACTGGGTTTTAGCGAGAATCTATCACGTGACGGATAGAGATAAAGAATCTGTCGAACATTTGAAAAAAACTATTGAATTGAATCCCGATTTTCACACGGCATACTCTCAGTTACGAATGGTATATGAACGATTGGGAGATAAAGAAAATTATGAACAAATGCTCAGACTGGGGTTGGAAGTTTTACCTCGCTATTTGTCGCGACATCCAGACGATGCGCGTTCAAGAATATATTACGCAACCGAATTAGCACAGGTGAACAGAGTCGAGGAGGCAAAGACAGAAGCAAAAAAAGCACTGGATCTAAGTCCGGGAGATCCACTTATGTTATACAATGCTGCGTGTTGTTACGCTCGGCTCGGTGAAAAAAAGATCGCGATCGATACACTGAGGGCCTCGGTGATTGCCGGTCTGGAAGACTATGAATGGATTAAAACCGATCCCGATTTCGACAACATCCGCGAAGAACCCGGTTATATCGAACTTATAAAAGGGAAATAAAGGTTTCGCATGATATTACCCGACTACAGACATAAACTAAACGATGCGGAAACGCTCAGGGGAATTACACCCCATAAAATGAAACATACTATTTGGGTGGATATCCGCAAACAG